>FWWM01007462.1_pt1 | contig 21967 bp, 24 predicted proteins | sample 2228351 | NCBI WGS metagenome assembly FWWM01 (sample SAMEA103939774, study PRJEB20133) | metagenome
ATCCCTGCCTTATTCAGTGGTTGATCAGAAAGTTTCTATGTATGTCACACTGAGCCTGCCTGACGGCAGTCGGGTCAATCGAAGTGTGACATCTTACTGAGTTTACCCATAGTTGTTACTCTTCTATATAGCTTGATTTGATCATCCAGTCAGAGTAGTCGAGCTAATAGATATCTTTTAATTTTTGATCAACCATTTTCTATATTGCAAACAGAATAAATCCATCATTTACATTTTTATTTTTTAAGGAGGCATTACTTATGAATTCCCCCAACATAGTTCCCTGTCTTTGGTTTGATAATGAAGCCGAAGAAGCAGTTAAATTTTATTCTTCACTTTTTGATAATTCAAAAATCAACAGAGTTTTGCACTTTGGCAAAGAGGGATTTGAATTCCATCGCAAACCTGAGGGCTCAGTAATGACAGTTGAGTTTGAATTGAACGGACAAAAATTCCTTGCACTAAACGGCGGACCTGATTTCAAGTTTAATGAATCAGTTTCACTTTTTGTTTATTGTGAATCTGAAGAGAGAATTAATTTTTTGTATGAGAAACTTTCTGAAGGCGGCTCTGTTAATATGCCTTTGGATAAATATGACTGGAGTCCAAAATATGCGTGGGTAAAAGATAAATTCGGATTATCGTGGCAACTGGATATTGAGGCAATTAACTCTCCACAGAAAATAGTTCCTTCACTTCTTTTTGTTAATGAAAAATACTACAGGGTTAAAGAGGCTGTGAATCATTACACATCAATATTTCAGAACTCGAAAATTCTTATGGAATATCCTGCAGATGATTACCTTCTTTTTGCTCAGATGAAATTGAATAATTATCTGCTTAATTGTATGAGTGGCGGAACCTTGCAACACAACTTTGATTTCAATGAGGCACTCTCGCTGATAATTTACTGTAACACACAGGATGAAATTGATTACTACTGGAATAAACTAACCGAAGGCGGACAGGAAGTTCAATGCGGATGGCTCAAAGACAAATTTGGTGTTTCGTGGCAGGTTGTTCCGGTAATTTTAGATGAGTTGATTCAAAATCCACACACTGGCAGTAAAGTAATGAACGCAATGTTCAGTATGGTTAAGTTTGATATAGGTAAATTGATGGAGGAGGGCGAAGAATAGAAAAATTTAAGCAAGTAATTCTCAATGCACCACCAAGCCGCTTTTATTCTTTTTTAATTCTTCGGGAATGACTTTTAGTATTTCTGCTTTTAGTGCTTCCAGTAAATGTGTTTTTATGAATGTTGCGGGATAAACAAATCCAACTTCCCTTTTGGGTACGGGATTATTAAACTCTTTTATCTGAGTGAGTTTCTTTTTGTCTTTTATGTATTGCAAAGCAAGATAGGGCAGCAAAGTCATTCCGAATTTTTGCTCGACAAGTTTAATTAGTGTTTCAAGATTTCCGCTTTCAAAAATTACCTTGCTGCTTTTGTGAATCCATTCATTCTCATTGCTTTTGCAAACAGCAAGAGTCTGCTCTCTCAGACAATGTCCTTCTTTTAAAAGGAGAAAGTCATTTACATCAAGATCTTCCTGAGAAATTTTCTTCTTCTTTATCAGCTTATGCTCTGGTGGAAGAAATGCAACGAAAGGTTCGTAATACAAAGTCTCCGTTACAAAATTTCCGTTGTTTGAACGCAATGCAATTATACCGATATCAAAATTGCCTTTATCAAGTCCGCCCAATACTTCATCTGTGGTTACTTCATCAATTATAAGTTCAACATCCGGATATTTTTTAGTGAAGCTGCTGATAAACATAGGAAGCAGATATGAAGAAATTGTTGGAATAACTGCAACACGCAAAGCTCCCACAAACTCTCCTCTTTCCACCTCAAGAATAATTTGAAGCCGTTCCTTTTCTTTCAGAATTTGTTTTGCCTGATCTAAAATTTTTTTCCCAATATCTGTCGGAACGATTGGCTGTTTGTCTCTTTTGAAAATTGTAACTCCCAATTCCTCTTCGAGCTTTTGAATTTGCATACTCAAAGTAGGTTGAGTTACAAAACAATTCTTAGCTGCTTCGGAAAAACTTCCGAACCTTTCAACTGCAACCAGATATTCAAGCTGTGTAATTGTCATAGTAGTTATAAGATTATCTTATACAAATATAAAAATTATCAATTTGTTTTATGAGACTGTTTGTGCGAGATTTAGAGAGTGAAAGTCTTCTGTGTTTGTACATTCATAAATTTTATTTTTGAAGGGGCACTTTTCTGATTATGACTTCAACTATTTCAACAAATAAAGAAAGGAATAAACAATGAGCAACAACGGTAATGGAAGCAAATGTCCTTTTCCACACTCAATGGGTGTGAGTGCATTTGGCACCAGCGTTAATGACTGGTGGCCCAATCGCCTTAAGCTTAACATACTTCGTCAGAATTCCGAAAAATCAAATCCGATGGAGAAGGATTTTGATTACAGAAAGGAATTCAAAAGTCTCGACTACTTTACACTTAAAAAAGATTTGATGGAATTAATGACTCAATCTCAGGATTGGTGGCCTGCAGATTTTGGTCATTACGGACCATTGTTCATCAGACTTTCCTGGCACGCTGCCGGAACTTACAGAATGGGAGATGGACGAGGTGGTGCTGGTGGAGGATTGCAGCGCTTCGCTCCAACCAATAGCTGGCCTGATAATGCTAATCTTGATAAAGCACGAAGACTTCTCTGGCCAATTAAAATGAAATACGGAAATAAAATTTCCTGGTCTGATCTTTTGGTTCTTGCTGGTAATGTTGCAATGGAAGCAATGGGATTTAAGACTTTCGGATTTGCCGGTGGAAGAGAAGATTACTGGGAACCTGATGAAAGCATTTACTGGGGCTCAGAAAAAGAATGGTTATCTGATAAGAATCGTTACTCAGGCGAAAGAAATCTTGAAAATCCTCTTGCCGCAGTTCAGATGGGATTGATTTATGTTAATCCTGAAGGACCTGGTGGTAATCCTGATCCTGTTGCAGCTGCAAAAGATATTAAAGAAACATTTAGCAGAATGGGAATGAATTTAGAGGAAACCGTTGCATTGATTGCAGGTGGACATACATTTGGTAAAGCTCACGGTCAGGGTGATCCTAAATTGATGGGACCAGAACCAGAAGCTGCTGATATTGAAGAACAGGGTTTAGGTTGGCATTATAAATACAAATCCGGTAAAGGACCTGATACATTAACAGGCGGACCAGAAGTTACCTGGACAACTACTCCAACAAAATGGAGCCACGATTTCTTCAAACATCTTTTCGAATATGAATATGAGTTAACAACAAGTCCTGCAGGGGCAAAACAGTGGGTTGCGAGGAATGCTCCGGAAATTATTCCTGATGCATTTGATCCAAATAAGAAACATAAACCCACAATGCTTACCACAGATCTTTCGTTAAGATTCGATCCTGAGTTTGAAAAAATATCCAGAAAGTTTTATGAAAATCCGGATTTGTTTGCCGATGCTTATGCACGTGCTTGGTTTAAACTTCTTCACAGAGATATGGGACCAAAATCAAGATATCTTGGACCTGAAGTTCCTCAGGAAGATTTAATCTGGCAGGATCCGATTCCCGCAGTTGATCATAAACTTGTTGATGATAAAGACATTGAAGAATTGAAGAAGAAAATTCTTGCTTCAGGACTTTCAGTTTCTGAACTTGTAACAACTGCGTGGGCATCAGCATCAACTTACAGAAATTCAGATAAAAGAGGTGGTGCAAATGGTGCACGCATAAGATTGGAACCACAGAAGAGTTGGGAAGTAAATAATCAACCACAGATTGCAAAAGTTCTTTCTGCTCTTGATAAAATTCAGAAGGAATTTAATGCCGCACAAAAAGATGGGAAGAAAATTTCTCTTGCCGATTTAATTGTGCTTGGTGGTTGTGCTGCAGTTGAACAAGCTGCTAAAGATGCAGGATACAATGTAAAAGTTCCTTTCACTCCGGGCAGAACTGATGCATCACAGGATCAGACAGATATTGAATCATTCAATTACCTTGAACCAGTTGCAGATGGATTCCGAAACTATGCCAAAGGAGATGCAGCAGCTTGTGCAGAACACATTCTTGTTGATAAAGCAAATCTGCTTTCATTAACAGTTCCTGAAATGACAGTATTGGTTGGTGGAATGAGAGCATTGAAAGCAAATTATGACGAATCAGATTACGGAGTATTTACCGATCGTCCCGGTGTACTAACAAATGATTTCTTTGTAAATCTTCTTGATATGAAATACGAATGGAAACCGGTTAGCGGAAAGAAAGATAAATTTGAAATCCGTGAAAGAAAGACAGGCGATGTAAAATGGAAAGCAACAAGAGTAGATTTAATCTTTGGTCACAACTCTGAATTAAGAGCGGTTTCAGAATTTTATGCTTGTCCCGATAACAAAGAAAAATTTGTCAGAGACTTTGTTGCTGCTTGGAATAAAGTAATGATGCTCGACAGATTTGATCTGCTTGATTAATAAATATTTGTTCACTTAGCGAACCGATTAACAAAGCCGCGGTAGAGATGCTGCGGCTTTTTAATTTCCTAATTACCAAAAGGTCTTATAGTAATAAACATTCAAATTCATTCGAAGAGATTTTTAACTATTCACTATTTTCCATTCGTATATTTGTTATTATTGAAGTATGTTGATTAGTGGATTGCTATCTGATAATTACTCTCTTACTAGTTGAGATGATAAATAGAATTCAGCGACGAAATAAAATTGAAGGTAAATTAATATTCTTCACAAATAATAGAGTATTTTTATGAATGCTATAATTAACAAAAAACTCGTTGAAGATATTAGAGCTCTTATCGAGGATAGTCGCAACTATGTTGCTGCTACTGTTAATTCTGCTCTTACAATTCTCTATTGGCAGATAGGGAAAAGAATTCTGGATGATGTTTTACAAAATCAACGAGCGGATTACGGAAAAGAGGTTATCCATACATTGGCTTCTGAATTGACAAAGGAATATGGAAAAGGTTGGAGTGAAAAACATTTACGGCATTGCATTCGTTTTGCTGAGATTTTTAATGATTATGAAATTGTCTCTACACTGTGGAGACAATTCAGCTGGTCACATATTAAGGAATTGATTTACATTGATGAACCCCTTAAACGCGATTTTTATATTGAAATGTGCAAAATCGAAAAGTGGAGCATCAGAACTTTACGTGAAAGAATAAATTCGATGTTGTTCGAAAGAACTGCCATCAGTAAAAAACCTGAGCTGACGATTAAAAAAGAATTAGATCAACTTAAAAACCAGGAAAAAATTTCCCCGGATTTGGTTTTTAGAGACCCATATATCCTGGATTTTTTAGGTTTAAGGGATACTTATTCTGAAAAAGATTTGGAATCTGCAATTCTGGTTGAATTACAAAAATTTATTATTGAATTTGGCTCTGACTTTGCATTTCTTGCACGACAAAAACGAATCACAATAGACGAAGAAGATTACTACATAGATTTACTGTTTTATCACCGACGGCTTAAATGTCTTGTTGCAATTGATTTAAAGTTAGATAAATTTCAGGCGGCATATAAAGGACAAATTGAGCTTTACCTGCGCTGGCTTGAGAAATATGAGATGATGGAAGGAGAAAATTCACCTATAGGATTAATTCTTTGTGCTTCAAAAAAACATGAACATATTGAACTACTCCAACTTGAAAGTAGTAATATAAAAGTTGCGGAATATCTTACTCATCTTCCCGATATGAATCTTCTGAAACAAAAACTACATCTTGCAATACAGATAGCTCAACAAAGAAGCATTGAATCAGGTAAATCGAATAGCAATGAAGACATTTAATTGTAATTTGAATTCATCGTTTTGTAAAGTAATGATGCTCGACAGATTTGATCTGCTTGATTAATAAATATTTGTTCACTTAGCGAACCGATTAACAAAGCCGCGGTAGAGATGCTGCGGCTTTTTTACTGATTTTTACCTTTAAACCTGTTCACTTCTTTGGGTCTCAATAACAAATGCTTTGTTTTTCTTCCATTAACTCTTTTCCTCCACATCCTGAAACTTGATAGCTTTATTTCTCTTCTCATAATTTCGCGCACTTCATTTTCTTTTAATCCAAACTGATATTCAATTGCTTCAAATGGAGTGCGGTCTTCCCATGCCATTTCTATTATTCGGGATATTTCTGATGGTGAAAAGTTTTTCATATTAAGTTAAACCGAATAAATAATTTATGAGTTCAATTGTAGGGGAAGGGCTTCCCGATAAATCGGGACAGATTGTCATTCCCGCTTCCAATCTCTTCGGACAAGGCAACCCTTGTTACTGCAATTATTATTTTTATTTGACCTTTGTAGGGGAAGGGCTTGCCCTTCCCAAATTATTATAATACAAACCTTCTATTATAATCGGGACAAGCTGTATCTGCCGTTGTTTTGGGAATGATCCCTTTTGGGTTGAGCGAGCCTCAATGGTGAAATTACCCTTCATCAGGAAATTAAATGATTATAACAGACAGGGCAAGCCCTGTCCCTACACAAAATCCAACGGAACAAATTCCCATTCATTATTGTTCTTAAATAAACAAATTAAAAAGTAAAAGAGGAATAAAATGAAGAATAAAACAATAATTATAACCGGTGCTAATAAAGGCATTGGTAAGGAAGCAGCAAAGCATATCGCAAAACTCGGAGCCAAGGTTTATATGGCTTGCAGATCGCTCGACTCTGCAAACCAGGCAAAGGAAGAAATCATTAAAGAAACCGGAAATCAGAATGTGTTTGTGATGCATCTTGATCTTGCGGATATGAAATCAGTTAAATCTTTTGCTGATGAATTTAAGCAAAGAGAAAATAAACTTGATGTTCTTATCAATAACGCCGGTCTGTGGACAAAAAATAAAAAATTAAGTGAGTTAGGTGTTGAGTATACTTTCACTGTTAATGTACTCGGTCATCAGCTATTAACTCATCTTTTGATTGATGAACTTAAAAATGCTGCACCATCGAGAATAATAAATGTAGCTTCTCATTTTGCTGGCGGACTTGATATTGACGATATCAACTTTGACAAAAGAACTTACAACGAAACTCTTGCCTACAAGCAAACCAAACAGGCAAACAGGATGCTAACCCGCGAATGGGCTAGAAGACTTGAGAATTATAATATCTCGGTATATTCAATGACTCCCGGATTTGTCCCTTCAACTGAGTTATTCAGAGAGCAGAATGTTGTTGGTAAATTTTTGCTGAAAGTTTTTTCTCTTATTGAAGGAAGAACAATCGAAGAGGGTGCAGATACAATTGTGTGGCTTGCATCCGCAGATATAATTAACGGCAGTAACGGCGGATTTTATAATCAGAGAAAAGAAGAAAAATGTAAGTTCAACAATCCCGAAGAAGAGAAAAAACTATGGGATGAGTGTGAAGTATATCTGAGTAATATTAAATTTGAAAAACAGATTCTGAAATCAGCTTAAAGGGCAGGTAAACATTATGAAAATAAATTTAGATGAGCTCCGATACAGAATCAGAACAAATTACAGGTTTAAAAAACGATTGAGAAAACTTGTAATCATCGGAGGCATAGGTATTCTGTTTTTAGCAATAATTGCTGTGGTGGGAATTGTGTTTTTCTCTTCAGCAATAATCAGCTTCCTGTTTGCCAATGTACCCGGACTATTTGAACTAGGATTTAATTATGTGAGAAACTTTTCAAGCTCATTTATGCTTGAGGAATTAACTGCGTTACTTGTTCCGCTTGCAGGAGGAACTAATGTGGCTGAATTGCAAAATCTAATAACACAATATTTTAATCAGCTGGGTAATAATCCAAACATTGATTTTGAAAGCTTTCAGAACTTTATTACAACCGTTAAAAACTCCGCCTTAGATAATCAGATATCTAATACAGAATTAGAATTAATCAGACAATTTTTATTGAATTAGAAATATGAAAGTAGGAATCATCGGTAGTGGAATGGTTGGTGCAACTTCGGCTTATGCAATTATGATGCGTAAAGCTGCAAGTGATATTGTACTGATTGATGCAAACCAAAAACGTGCGATTGCAGAAGCACAGGATATTATGCACGCAGTTCCGTTTGCTGCTGCAACAGATATTTATGCAGGCAGTTATAAAGATTTGAAAGACGCAAAAATAGTTGTGATTGCTGCCGGTGCAAGTCAGAAACCCGGCGAAACAAGACTAATGCTTATGGAGAAGAATGCTTCTATTATGAGAAATATTATTTCTCATACAGCAGAAGTAAATCCAAATGCAATTTTTCTTGTCGCAACCAATCCGGTTGATATAATAACTCATATTTGCACCGATATTGCAAAAGAGTTCAAAATTCCTCAGTCAAGAATTATTGGAACAGGAACAACATTAGACACGGCACGATTCAGATCATTGCTCGGTAATCACATCGGTGTTGATCCACAGCATGTTCACGCTTATGTAGTCGGTGAGCACGGCGATTCAGAGGTACTTTGCTGGTCAAATGTTGATATCGGTGGCTTACCTCTGGAAGATTTTATTGCTTACAGAAATATCGAATTCAGTGATGAGATTAAGAACAGAATTGATGATGGAGTCCGCAATGCTGCTTACAAAATTATTGAAGGCAAAGGGTCAACTTACTATGGAGTTGCCGGAGCAATTGCAAAACTTGTTGAAGTAATCAATCGGGATAATCGTGCTGTGTTAACTGTAAGCGCACTTAAAGATGATATTGAAGGAATAAAAAATGTTACATTGTCACTGCCACATCTTATCGGTGGTGAAGGAGATCTTGGAGTGCTTCCAATTAAACTGAGTGTAAAAGAAAAAATGCTTTTGAAAAAGAGCGCTGAAATCATCCGCTCAAAGATTGATGAGTATGAACAGAAATGATTAATTACTTTGTCGGAATAGATGTTCAGATAATTCGCGGCTGTTGTTTTTACATTATTGACGAAAATAAAAAATATGTTACAAGTGGATGGATAAAAGAAAATATACCAAAATCATTTAAAGATCTTTTTCTCAAAATCAGTGGCAACGATCAAAGTAAGATTGCAATTGGAATTGATTCTCCACGAATGCCGATAAATAAACTTCGCAAAAGAGAATTTGACAGAAAAAATAACAAGTGGCTGATTAGTAAAACTGAAAAAGTTGGACGTGAATGTGAAGTGGTGATCAAATCTTATAACATTGCAAATCCACAATGGACAAGGACCAGAAAAGATTCTCCCGCTTGGATGAAGCTTGGTTACTCAATTTATAATTCTCTTAAGGACTTTCCTTTTGTTTATGAAGTTTTTCCTTCTGCATCCTATCGAATGCTTGAGAATGAAAATATAAGTTATGAATTATGTCTTAATAATTTTGCTGGTGGAGTTAAGGATATGCTCGATGCATCTGTTGCAGCAATAACTGTGTATGAATTTATTCAAGGAAGAGGTTGTGAAGTCGGAGGAGAAGATGGATTGGGAACTATTGTTCTGCCGAGATCAATTAAAGTTAGTTAATCCATTTTTATCCGACGAGGATGTTTAAGAGAAAAATTATTTGGGGAGTTTTATACTATTTTTCTCGTCTACAAAAATAATTATTGGTTTGTGATTCTTTGCCTCATTTTCATCAAGTTGGCAGTAGCTCGCCACAATTATTATATCGCCAATATGAACCAATCTTGCGGCAGCTCCATTTAAGGATATTTCTTTATCCTTGCCCTCAATTACATAGGTTGCGAAGCGCTTACCGTTACTTATATTATAAACCTCAACTCTTTCATAGAGATTAAGATCGGCAGCTGTAATAAGCTTTTTGTCAATAGCAATACTGCCTTCATAATTTAAGTCGGAGCCGGTTACTTTAGCCCGATGTATTTTAGATTTCAATAAAGTCAGTTGCATATTATATTCCTTTAGACGCATTTAATTTATAAGTAAAATAAATTCCTTGTAAAACAAGGTCGACGATAATTTCATCAAAAAGATTAAAGCTTCTGAACATTGAAGCAAAACCACCTGTTCCTATAACAAAGGGATCTGAACCGTTGAAAGACTCTTGCTTGATTCTGGAAACCAATTCTTTTATTGTACCGATATGCCCAAAGAATAATCCTGATTGAATGCTTTCTTTCGTTGATCTCCCAGTTACTCTTTCGGGAATTTCTAATTCGACCGCAGGAAGCTTTGCAGTTTTTGATTCGAGCGCTTCAGTTGATATTTTTAACCCAGGAACAATTGCCCCACCAAGATATTCCTTATTTCTGGTTACAACATCAAATGTTGTTGCAGTCCCTAAGTCAATTATAATTAAATCTTTCCCAGGAAAAATTGAAACTCCTGCTACGGCATTAGCAATTCTGTCAGAGCCAACTTCCAATGGATTCAAATATTTTATTTTTAATCCTGTCTTTACTCCCGGTTGAATTATGAATGGTTCGACTGAAAAATACTTAATGCATCCGCTTCGCAGAGAATAAATGAGTTCAGGCACAACGGAACATAATGCAATTGAAGTTATTGAGTTTGCATCAATTTCGTTTTCCCTTAAAACGCTTTTCAAAAAAATTCCTATTTCGTCTGAAGAAAAATTTGTTCGAGAAGACCTTCTGAAGGATAAAATAATTTTTCCATCCTTGAAGACACCACCAAATATCTGAGTGTTTCCAACATCAAGAGTTAGAATCATACAACTTCTCCTCTATTATTTGTCCGATAATTTCTGCAAGTTTATTTGAGTCATTTGCTTTATATAGATTTTTATTTTTATCAACTACTATAAAATTTTTTTGGATATTGTTTTCTCTATCTCTGATATTATTAATCACCACATAATCAGATTTTGCAATTGAAAAATATTTTTCTGTTTCTGTTATAGATTGTTCCAGAGTGTCAGTAACTGAAAACTTAAATGATATTAGTTTAATATTTTTATTACTTGAGAACATTTTAATTTTATCTACTATTTTTTCAGTTGGTTTCAGTTGCAGTTTCAGAGAATTAAATTTTGAATCAATCTTAAATGGTTTTTTCATACTTATTTCACCATCTTCATACTCTATTTTATCAACACTGAAATCACTTACTGCAGCAACGTGTATTATAGAATCAAAGCTATTTTTGCTTAACAGGCTTAGCAGATTATTTTCCAAATCTGAATTGCTTATAAATTTCAACAACTGGCAATCTGTCTGTGGAATTATGGAGCCTTCACCGTGAAGGTAAACTACATTATAACCCTTCAATCTGAGATAATCAGCAATAGTTGATGCTGTTCTTCCGGTACTAAGATTTGTAATAAATCTTACATCATCAATTTTTTCTCTTGTAGCACCTGCCGTTATCAAAATGTTTTTTTTCTGTCGAGCTTCTTGCAATGATAAGGAGTTGATAATTTGATCATATATTTTTTCCGGGTCAAGCAGTTTCCCACTTCCATATTCGCCACAGGCGAGATAACCAGAATCTGTTGGCAGAATTTTTATTCCCCAACTTTTTAATTTTTCAATTGATATTTGTGTAGAATGATGCTGAAACATTTTTGTGTTCATCGCAGGTGCAATCAGGTACGGTTTATCAAAATCATAAGTAAGAAATAAAGATGTAATAATATTATCAGCAATTCCATTAGCCATTTTGTTAATTGTATTAGCGCTGGCTGGTGCAAGTATAATAAGATCAGCCCACTTCATAAGCGTTATGTGACTCATCATTTCGCCATCTTGAAACATATCAGTTAAAACTGGTTTGGAGGTAAGTCCTTCAAGTGTTGCTTTTCCAATAAATTTTAATGCAGATTGTGTGACAACGGCTTGAACTTCAAAACCATTCTGAACAAGCTTCGAGATCAAATATGCGCTTTTATAGGCAGCTACTGAACCAGATATTTGAAAAAGAATCCTATATTTTGACATTATCTATTAACCTCACTTTTCCAAGATAGACTGCGGCAAAAATTCTTTTACCAATTTGCTCAACATATTCAACTTTAAATCCTTGACGCCTCAATTTATTTTTAATCTGCCTGATAGTATCTCCCGATGAAAGAATCTTCGGAAACTCTGCAGCTAAAAGTCTTTCTGCTTCAGTAAGTCTTAGGTTCCTTGAACTCATTGCCAATCCATTTTTATCTCTGACAGTTGGAACAGATACTATCTTTATACTCATAAAAAAACTTTTAACCATTCCTTTTATTAGTTGTAACTGTTGGAAATCCTTTTCACCGAAATAAGCTCTGGTTGGTTTGACAACATTAAAAAGTTTCATAACAACTGTCAAAACACCCTCAAAATGCCTGGGTCGATATTTACCACAAATTCTTTTACTTAAATTTGTCTCTATAACCTTGTAATTGTAATTATCAGGATAAAGCTGCCTGTAATTCGGTTTGAACAAATAATCAACTTTAAGCTTTGTTAATATTTTAATGTCGTTGTCTAAAGTAATGGGATAATTTATTAAATCATTTTTGTTATTAAACTGAGTTGGGTTAACAAAAATTGATACAACTGTTAAATCATTTTCTTTCAATGATCTTTTAATCAGCGCAATATGCCCATAGTGTAATGCTCCCATTGTGGGTACAAATCCCAGTGATTTATTACTAAATAATTCACTCTCTCTAATTCTTTTCCATTCAGATATTTTCTTTATTAAAAGCAACTAAAAACCCTCCTTTTTAGCATTTAATAACTCTCTTTGGCTGATGGAAATTTCCTCTGCTTAACATCGTTATTAAATTTGTCCAAAGCATTTTTAAATAACTCATAACCGTTCAGATACTTTCTTAGAAATTTTGGATTGAAGTTATTTGTAAATCCGAGTAAATCTTGCAAAACAAGTATTTGTCCTGAGGTATATTTACCAGCCCCAATACCAATAGTTGGAATAGATAAGCTATCTGTAATTTGTTGTGCCAGCTTTGATGGAATTTTTTCAAGTACAATTGAAAAACATCCGGCGTCTTCTAATTCTTTTGCATCATTCAAAATCTTCTCAGCAGAATTTTTAGTAGTACCCTGAAGAGTAAAACCACCGAGAGAGTTAAAGCTTTGCGGCGTTAGTCCGAGGTGTCCCATTACAGGTACTCCGGAGTCTAAAATGTATTTTATAAGTTTAACAGTTGAACCAGCGCCTTCAATTTTAATTGCATTTGTTCCGCACTTCATAAAATCATCTACTAAGTTCATTGCAAACTTTTTTCCTTTACGATGAGCAAGAAATGGAAAGTCTGCAATAAGCAGTTTATTGGTTAGCCCTCTTCTGACTGCAGAAATATGATATCGCATCATCTGTAAATCAGCATTAATTGTTGTTTTATATCCGTGCATAACCGTTGCGGCGCTATCTCCGACAAGAACGGCATCTATGTCTGTCTCTTGAATAATTTTTGCAGACCAATAATCATAACAAGTAACCATAGAAATCGGAACACCTAACTCTTTCTTATTTAGAAACTCAAGAATGCTTTTCAAATATTTTCTCCTTCAATTTAGAATCATAAAACTCAATGAATGATAAATAAATATTTTTAATCGGTTGATCTTCTAGTGCTTCAATATGTTTAGTAATAGTCTTAATATCTCTTCTTTCAAGAGGACCCGTCAATGGGTTGCCGGAAGTTAAAATGTTTTCTGTAATCTTATTAAGGTACAAATAAGCTGATTCCTTTGGAATATTTAACCCTTTCAAATAATCAAAAAAACTTTGCCAAAGTATAGTGGTAAAATTTCCGCTCATTACACAGTAAGCGTGATATAAAGCTTTTTGTTCTTTTGATATCTGAAAAGAAAAATTAGGAAGTTCGGGAAATATTTCTCGAAAACTTTTTCTTCCTGCCTCAGTAATGAATGTTATTTTACTGTAGGTTTCAGGATCATAAAGATTTTCACCAAAGGTCATTAATGGATGAACAGATTCTGCTGTTGACGAAGTAAGTATGCCCGAGAAATGTATAAAGATTTTATTTTTTAGTGATCCTTTTTTATTCTCCGAGATAAATCTTTCTATCTCATCATCCTTAATTAAAACTAAAATTTTTTCAATTTGCTGCGCAATTTTATCAAAGCTCTCAGATGAGCCTCTTGTCCAAACCGAAAAAGGTATATTCAAAGATTGGAAGTAGAATTGAAAATGACGAGAAACTTTGCCGTTTCCTACAATGAGATATGTTATTTTTCCATTATTTGGTACCTGTCTCAAGGTGATCAAGTCCGATAAAGATATTTTCGATTTTAATTTCGAGTCGCTTTCTGATAATAGATAAGCGCTATAAATTTGGTTCAAATTTATGTTTTAACTGAACAATAATCAAGCTATTAAAATCAGATTTTTGGTTAATCTATTTGCTAATTTTCTTTATGGCTTGATATTTATTTATTTGAAGCTAATTATATTTTTTTCAGAGTTCAGCACCCGGCTTTGCATAAGATAATCTGGAAATTCGTTTTGTCTGATGATAACTGTCTAAAGCGCTGATTGCTATTGTTTCTGCTTTTTCAATATCTACATAACCATCATGCATCAAAACATCATCGGGAATAATAACTTCAATAACTTCACCGACAATAAAAATTGTTTCGTTGGTTTTAATTTGATGCTCCTCAACAAAACGGCAGCCAATTTTAATATTTGATTCCCTCACATAAGGAGCTTTTACATTTGTAGAAAATTCAGGTGTAAGCCCACATTCATCAAACTCAGAAATTTCTTTGTCATATCTTGCAGAAGTTTGATGTGCTTGTTTATAGATATTTCGGTTTATGTGGTTTATTGTAAAATGACCGGTTTCTTTTATGTTAGTATAAGTATGCCTTGGCACAGAAACAGGACGGACCAACATTCCGACCAAAGGCGGATTTGCGCCAACATGAATTACTGAACTGAAAATTGCAAGATTAGTTTTACCTTCACCTGAGATTGTTCCAATCAGATTTGCACTTTTAAAGCCAGAAAGTGAATTAACAAAGTTAGCACGATACGGCTTTTCAAATTGCAGAATTTTTTCTTTCTCTATTATAATATTCATTATCTTTTAATTTTCTTTTTTTTAATGGTTAAATAAATCTGAGTTAGTGCACCAATTATAGAAGCTAAAGTTAAAATTGGTATTGATTCAATAAACCAATCGGGTAAAAATGGGAGATAGTGCTGAAGAAAAGTATCTGAAAAATTTGTGTTTTGGTATGCACTTCTTCTCAATTGTCTTTCCCAATCAGTAAGAAAACAACCTCCCGTGAAAACCAATGACAGAAGCTGACCTATTGCGAATGTAAAGAAGGTTATAGCAAAGTAATCTCTTTTATTAAATTTTCTAAATCTTCCGGTAAAGATTGCTATTGTTCCTGCAACTGTAACACCAACTATTACAGCGTGAAAAAGAACTAGAAGATTTGCTATCCAAATTTTTATTTCCACACTCATTGTGTGCTTTTAGATTATTTTGACAGATGATATTCCACCATCTACTTTAATTATTTGCCCTGTAATGAATGAAGCGGAATCAGAGAGAAGAAAAGCAACAGTTTCGGCAATTTCTTTTGCATTACCAATTCTTTTTAATGGATGTCTTTCTTCAGATGCTTTAATCTTCGTTTCATTGTTTAATAATTTTTCCGCAAGCGGAGTGTTTGTTATTGATGGTGCAATGCAATTAACCCGAATATTCGGTGCGAATTCTGCAGCAAGCGATCTTGTCAATCCTTCAACAGCACCTTTAGCTGACGCAATGGATGCGTGGTATTGCATTCCTGTCTGAACTGCAACTGTGCTAAACAATACTATGCTCGATTTTTCTGCTGACTTTAAATTGTTAAAGTATTTGTTAATAGCTTTTACTGCACCGAGCAGGTTAATATCAAAGTCATTTTGAAAGTCTTCCAACTTCAAACTTTTAAGGGGTTTAAGATTTATTGTGCCGGGACAATAAACCAAACCATTTAACAGACCATCAATCTGTGGAAGTTCATCGGCGGGTTTTGTAACATCAGCAGAATGAAATTCAACATTATTTAATCCATCCAGATTTTTGTTATTTCTGCTCAACACAACAACGCGATTATTTTGTCTTAAAAGTTTTGTCGTCTCCAAGCCAATTCCGGATGTGCCACCGACTACCAAATATGTTTTCATAAAATTTCCTTTTTGTCATCCTGAGCTTGTCGAAGGATGACTTTGTTACTAAATCTATGCTATGAATATGTTCCGTCAGTCTTCGACAGGCTCAGACTGACATTGAATTATAAAACTTAAAAAAATCGTTGAGTTAGATTCTGATATTTACTCCAACGCCCACACCACCTGCAAGCAAACTTTCCAAATGCGGATAAAGATTAATGTTTGCATTACTTTGGTGGATGAAATATAACGCAACATCAAACGCTAAAAGAAATCCGCCTTGAAGCAGCAAACTATTTCCATATCCTTTCAATCTTTCTATGCTTGATGAATTTTTTGATTTTTCTTTCAAATAAAATCCAGTCATAATGTAAGCAACATCCAATCCGGCATTTAGTAAAAGAAAACTCTGAAGAGAGTTATAATCATTCAGAATTTCAAGACTTGTCAATGAAGTAATATCGGAATTAACAGCATTGAAATATCCAAATGTAGCAATGCCAAGATTTACAACATTCCACAAAGCATTAAACTGATGAAAATATTTCGCTTCTCCTTTTGCATTGAAATTTCCATAAGTTCCGGAAAGTATATTTGCTGCTGCCCAACCACCAAGAACCAGCATTGCGTTTTCATTTATATTATTTCTGCTTTGATGGAATGAATGAAATATACTATCAGTCTGACCGTGAACAGAAAAAGCGAATATGAAAAGGATTCCACATATTTTTATAATATTAGGTCTCATCACTATCCGAAAAACACGCTTACGATATTAAAAGTTCAATGAATATCTGAACGATTTCGATCTGATTTTTATCAGGTTCATCATCAGTTTTAACAGGCTCATCGCCTTATTTTTTCCGGCATTTATTTCAGCTTTTAAGTTTGGAACAGAAACTTAAATACATTTATTCACAACCTTAAAAGGAGATAAAAATGAAAAAGTTATTTTTAATAGTTGTTGCTCTGATAATATTTCTTGTATTCAATCAATCTTTTGCACAGGACAAATGGAGTTTGGAATTCAGACCCGGAGTAAATTACGCTACTCAGGATATTTCAGATGCTGATCTTGGTTTAGGATTTGGCGGAGAGTTAACCATCGGTTACAGATTTATGCCTCATCTAGCCGCTTATGCAGGATGGAGTTATTACAATTTTGCTGTTGTTCAGTCTTTTGCTGGCAAGGACGCAAGTTTTGAAGAAACTGGTTATACTTTTGGACTTCAATTCATTCATCCGATTGGAGAGACCAATATAAGTTATCTTGTAAGAGCGGGTGGAACATATAATCACCTCGAAATTGAAAACAATGCCGGTGATATTATAATAGATTCCGGTCACGGTTTGGGCTGGCAGGCAGAAGCTGGTTTAGTTATATCACTAAGCGAAAAGTTTTCGTTGCTGCCTTCAATAAGATATCGCTCTTTAAACAGAGAGATTACAATTAACAATGTTAGTACTGATGTTAGTTTGAATTATTTATCTGTAGGTTTTGGAGTGTCCTGGTCGTTTTAATCGTTCGGACAAGGCAAGCCTTGTCCCTACAGTACATGTTTGTAGGGGAAGGGTTTGCCCTTCCCGATATAATTTAGAAATCCAGGCATCTTAAAATATTTTTAATGATTTTAGAACTGAGAATAATAAAACTAAATCTTTGGAGAATAGAAAATGAATTTACTTATTAAACAAATAAGCGAGAATGATTTTGCTATCACTGAAAATATTACACGCGAAGCATTCTGGAATGTTTATAAACCTGGTTGCAGCGAGCATTTAGTTTTACATAATCTGAGAAAAAGTCAAAGTTATATTAAAGAACTTGACCTCGTTGCTTTCTATAACGATAAAATTGTTGGGCATATTATTTCGACAAAAGCAAAGGTAGTTGATTCACTAAATAAAGAATATGAAGTCTTATGTGTTGGACCTTTATCAGTATTACCGGATTTTCAAAAGAAAGGAATTGGGGGAAAGTTGTTGGAGGAATCAATTAAAATAGCTAGGAGATTGGGCTTCCGGGGAATGATTCTTTTTGGTAACCCCGCTTATTATCATCGCTTTGGTTTTAGGAATGCAAAAGAGTTTGAGATAACGACAAAAGATGATCAAAACTTCGAGCCCTTTATGGCTTTGGAGCTATTTACAAACGCATTAACTGATGTAAAGGGAAGATTCGTTGAGGATGAAAGTTTCAATGTAAATGAAGATGAATTAAACGAATTTGAAAAACAATTTCCTTATAAAGAAAAACTGGTTACCGATACACAGCTTAAAATGTAAAAAAATTTTTGGCAGTAAGTTGTTTAGAGGGTATCTAATATAATTTTTAACGAATTTTGAAGTGTGAAAATGAAATTAAATAAATATACAGTACTGACTATTTTCTTTCTGGCATTTTTTGTCCAGCTGATAATCATTACTTACAACTACATTACCGGTTTTATCGTAGTTCCAAATGTTATCAATTTCTTGATTCGGCTTACAATAGGAACAACATTCAGTTTTGTTTTTGCATTGATCCTGGTTTACCTCGATCTTCAGATTATTAATAAGCTTGATAAAATATTTCCACTACCGCATAGGTTATTAGCAAGAATTCCTGTTGAGTTTATTCTTTCGATTATTGCTGGAGTAACTATCGGTTCGCTTGTAACAATCATCGCCGGAACCTTAATGCCTTATGAAGATGGATTGGTAAAAAATATTATTAACAATTCTCTAATTACATCTGTTATCAATCTCCTTATTATTACCGGAATTGAAGCAATAGTATGGTTCAAGAGAAATCAGGATACTTTAGTGAAGGCAGAAAAATTAGAAAGAGAAAACTCGCAGATAAGATTCGAAACATTAAAGAGTCAGCTTAATCCGCATTTTTTGTTTAACAGCTTGAATGTTCTTTCATCTTTGATTAAAAAAGACTCTGACAAAGCACAGAATTTTGTGGATGAGTTCTCTTCTGTTTACAGATATACCTTAGATGTAATTGAAAAACCAGTTGTTGAGCTGAGAGAAGAAATAGATTTTGCCAAATCTTTTTTGTTTCTTCAAAAGATCAGGTTCGACAAGGCAGTAGATATGGAAATAATTGTTGATGCATCAAAGCTAAATCATTTTGTTCCGCCGCTTGCAGTGCAGACATTACTTGAAAATGTTTTCAAACACAATAAAGCATCGGAAGATAATCCATTGAAAATAAAAATTTATAACGAAGATAATTGGCTGGTGATTGTGAATAATCTTCAGCTCAAAATAAAGGGCACAGACTCAAAGGGCGTTGGACTAAGCAATCTAAATAAGAGATATGAGTTGCTTGGAGAAATACTTCCGCAGTTTTCTGTCACAGAAAAAGAGTACATTGCAAAAATTCCATTGATAAAGTCGGAGTAAAACTCCGTGGTTCTCTGCGCCTTCTCCGTGATCCTCTGTGAAAGAACGAAGGATTGTTACACGGAGAACCACAAAGAATTCACAGAGTTACACAGAGGAAGAAATGAAAACCATAATAATTGAAGATGAAAAACTTGCTGCAGAAAGATTAGAAGAGTTAATCAATGAGATTGATGCTTCGATAGAAATTTCTGCAAAGATACCTTCTGTTGAGCAATCAATTAAATATCTTAAACAGAACAAGCCGGAATTAATCTTTCTCGATATTCAGCTTGAAGACGGATTGAGTTTTTCAATCTTTGAAAAGGTTGATGTTGATGTCCCGATTATCTTCACGACCGCGTATGATCAATACGCAATAAAAGCCTTCAAACTCAATAGCATTGATTACTTGCTCAAGCCAATTAAGAAAGATGAACTACGTGAGGCTCTTAATAAGTACAAAAACATTAAGTCGTCTTATTTGATGGACTTCGAAGAAATTATCAGAAGCATTCAAAACAAAGAAGTTAATTACAAGAAAAGATTTCTAATTCAGTACGGGCAGAAGATAAAAAAGGTTGAGATTGAAGAGGTCGCTTATTTCTATGCACTGGAGAAAAGTGTTTTCTTAACAACTTCGTCTGGCAGTACATTCCCGATTGATTTTACTCTTGATAAACTTCAGGAAGTAATTGATCCCGAAAAGTTTTTCCGTATCAACAGAAAGATGATAGTATCGTTCAATGCGATCAGGAATATGATTCCTTATTCCCGCTCAAGAATTAAGATTGAACTAACTCCTTCTGAACCAAAAGATGTTGAAGCACTTGTAAGTGTTGAAAGATCATCCGCATTTAAAGAGTGGATGGATAAATGAGATAAAAGGAGAATTAAAATGAAAAAGTTGATTCTTTTTCTTTTATTAAATAACATCATTATTTCACAAACTGTTGAAGATACAACATCTTCAGAAAGCAAATCCGGCTGGTTAGCATTTCCGTTTGCAAGTTACACACCCGAAACCGAATGGGCATTTGGTGCGGCTGGTCTTTTCTATTTTAGAACTTCATCAAACAATATTTATAGTTCCAGGGCTTCAAATATAATTCCGTCTGCTCAGTATACAACCAAAAACCAGTTTATGATTGAACTTGACTATGATATTTACTTCTTAAACGATGACTATCGTTTTTATGGATATTTTTCCTTTAACAGATTTCCAACTTCATTCTTTGGTATCGGTAACTTTACCAAAGAAGAGGATGAAGAAGTTTACACGCCAAGATACTATTTGATAAGAAATACTGTAATCAAACGTCTGATTACTAAAAGCAATGGGGGATTATATGTAGGACTAAGACAAGAATTACGAAACGATAAAATAGTAGAATCAAAGTCCGATGGAAGTATCAGTAATTCACAAGTAACCGGTTCTGAAGGCGGTACGGTTTCTGGTTTGGGCGTTAATGCAATATTCGATACACGCGATAACACATTTTCTTCTTCGGAAGGTGAATATGCTGAAGTACAGTTAAATTTTTTCAACAAACTTTTTTTAAGTGATTATAATTTCACAAGCCTTTTGATTGACATTCGTAATTACAAAACGTTTTCTGTTTTTGATTCACCTACCACTTTTGCATTTCAATTTTCGGCATCGTCAACAAAGGGAAATACTCCATTTTATATTCTTCCGACAATAGGCGGAAAAGAAAATATGCGTGGTATCTATCAGGGAAGATACAGAGATGAGAACAGCTATTTTTTGCAAGCAGAATATCGTTTCCCTGTTTATTGGATTGTGGGGATGACTGTTTTTGCCGGAGCAGCTCAGGTTGCCAAAAATATTTCTGATTACTCTTTGGGTGATTTAAATTTTGCTTATGGTTTTGGTTTAAGATTAAATGTTATTCCCGAAGAAAAGATATTACTGCGAGCAGATTTTGGTTTCGGTAAAGACGGAGGTCAGATTTACCTGGGCTTTGGTGAAGCTTTCTGATAATATTAGGTTCAACAATACTTCTATTATCTGAAGATATTCTTAATAATTTATTTCTTATTAAATTTTCGCCAGCGTTTTTTTATGCATCTTTTAACAATTAGTCGGAAAACAATATGAACGAAATGATTGAAGTTCTCAATTCGATTTCTCCACTTGGTAAAGTTGAGCAGGAAGCTCTTGAAAAAATCTGTACGAGAAAAAGTTATAAAAAGAATACCGTCCTCCTTCAGCTGGGTGAAGTTTCAAGAAAACTTTATTTCATCGTAAAAGGACTTGGAAGAGTTTACTACATTCGTGATGGGAATGATATAACAGATTACTTTGCAATGGATATGAATTTCCTCGGGGGATTACCGAGTTATTTTACCGGCGAACCATCACACAAAGCAATGGAATTACTTGAAGATTCAGAAGTGATTGAAATTTATAATTATGAATTTGACAGACTGTGCGATCAGTATCATCAAATAGAAAAGTGTGGGAGGA
>FWWM01007463.1_pt1 | contig 21963 bp, 22 predicted proteins | sample 2228351 | NCBI WGS metagenome assembly FWWM01 (sample SAMEA103939774, study PRJEB20133) | metagenome
GATCTGACTTAAGCAATTACTCAGATAGATGATCAACTCCAAGAGATAAACTCTTCAAAAAACTGACGCTATTTCTCTCCCAGAGGATAAACTCGGTGCTGCCGCCTCCAATATCCATAAGGAGAATTTTCCGGATATTCTGTAATCCGCTAATGCACCCCCTTACTGAAAGTTCAGCCTCTTTTGAAGGAGAGAGCACATCTATTGAAATTCCGAGATCTGTCTTTATTTTTGAAATTAAGTCCGATGAATTTTTTGCCTCCCTGAAAATACTCGTCCCAGCCACATAGAAATCAACGGAGTTATACCGCCTTGCGATAGAATAAAATTCCTTCAGTGTTTTAATTGCCTTCTCTTCTGCATCTTTGTTAATTATTCCGGATTTATAAAAACCCTCTCCCAGGCGGACAATTCTTTGCTCTATAAGAATGGGCGATAGAATACTCTCTACATTTGCTTCGGAAACTAGCAAACGGAATGTATTTGTCCCAGCATCAACTACTGAAATTATATGATTATCTGGAATTTTACCTTGTTCCCTGCTTATTCTCTTTGATATACCACTCAATGAATTCATCAAAAAGCCCGAGATTCTCCCGGATCCTCTGGGTAAATAATTTCACTATTGCACTCAGAACCTTGGTACAGGTGATGGGCTCTTTTTCCATTAATTTTACAAAATCATCCCTGTCAATAATGAGTAGTTCTGTATCTTCAATAGTCCTTGCAGAAACGGGTCTGGCTCCACCATCAAGAAGGGCAAGTTCTCCAAAAAAATCACCCTCCTTTAAAACAACTAGCTCTTTATCCCCCAGGCCCCTGATATTCTTGGTAATCTGTACTGCACCGGACTTAATAATATAAAAGCTTTCACCGAGCATCCTCTCTACATAAATTGGGGTGTTCTTTGGAATCCTCTTTTCAAGCGTTATCTGTGATAGGACAGCAATATCCTTGTCACTCAGTTCCTTAAAAAGTTGATTTTCCTTCATGGTTTTGATCTTTGTCATAATATACCTCGTTCATTGTAATACTATATTAAAGTATATTTAATTTTTTAAAGAAAGCAAGGAATTTTTACTTTCCCCTGTAGCGCTGAACATAATTCACATAATTCTGGGCAGAACGACTTATCCACTCTAACTCCTTTGCTGTAACCTTTCTCCTTACCCTGCCAGGAACACCAAGAACAAGTGAACGCGGAGGAATCACTGTATTTTCTGTAACAAGCGTCCCAGCGCCGATTATTGATTCCTCTCCGATCTCAGCATTATTCAAAATTATTACTCCAATACCAATCAGACATCTGTCCTTTATCCTACAGCCATGAAGGGTAACACTATGACCAATTGTTACCTCATCGCCTATAAATAGCGGATATAGATCCTTCTCCACATGAAGCATTGAGAGGTCTTGAATATTCGTCCGTTCACCGATCCTTATGTAATTCACATCGCCACGAATAACTGTATTAAACCATACGCTTGAATCCCTGCCTATTTCTACATCACCGATTATACAGGCGCTATCAACAACAAATACGCTCTCGTGTAACTTTGGCACCTTTCCTTCAAAGGGCAAAATCATATACACATCCTTAAATCAAATTGTAATTTTATCAGGAGAATATTATTTTGTAAAAAGAATTTAATTAAAATTTTCTTGACGACCGAAGTAATTTTTTATATAGTTAAACACTAATAACAATGGAAATTCAGGACATTCTGAATGAAATAAAATTTAACGCTGATGGCTTGATACCAGCGATTGTGCAGGAATATAAGGGCAAGGATGTGCTGATGCTTGCCTATATGAACAGGGAGGCACTGGAAAAAACATTGAAAACAGGCCTTGCGCACTTCTATAGCAGGTCCAGGAAAAAACTCTGGCTAAAGGGCGAGAGTTCAGGACATGTGCAAAAGGTAAAGGAAATAAGGGTTGACTGCGACACAGATGCAGTTCTCTTAAAGGTATCACAGAAAGTTGGTGCCTGTCATACCGGATACTGGAGCTGTTTTTACAGGAGGATTAAAAACGGGGAAATAGTAATAACTGGCAGGAAGAAATTCTCCCCCGAAAAGGTATATAAAAAAGATTAATTATTTAAAAATTTAATTTTTTACTTGACAACAGTATTAAAATATAGTAAATTTTATATTAGAATGAAAATTTAATATAGCAACTACCCTTACCCCCTCCAAACCCACCCAGGGCGGGACAATCGTCCCGCCCTTCCCTTTTTTAGGGGCAAATTCTTAGAAAATATCTTCATGTTTTTTTCTATGCACGAGAGGGGAAAGCATTCTTACTTCCGTGACAGCATGGTTCAGCAAATCCCTCCAGCGACTATTAACTTTCGCTTGTGCACCACCCATGGCTCAGAGCACGGAGAATTCCTGCTCCTTACGCGACTCTCTCTTAGAAAAAATGTGTGTAACCTCCTGTGACCTGTGTGCTCTGGCTGAAAGTTTCCCCCGGATGGGTGCCCCACTGCTCCCACTATATCGCCTCTATGCTTGCTTCAGCGTTAATCTATCTTTTCAGATCATAACCCAGATAGAACAGGGTAATTATGATTCTACCCCTCTATCTTGCTGAGGATAGCATCTATTTCATTGTCTCCGGTCTCTTCGGTCTTCGCTTTTTCCGGTGCATGCTTTTCTATTACTTGCGGAGGATGTTTAGGAACCCTCTCTTCTGCTCCCTTTGAATATTCTGACGCAGGTGTGTTCAACCCCCTTTGAATTATCTTGCCACTTTCAATCAGTCCAAGATCTGTTGCAATATTATTAATCACATTTTCATCAACTACTTCCTGCTTGAGCAAAAATCCCTCAAAGAGTGAATTATCACAGAGTGTATTTATTGTTCTCGGAACACCCCTGGAGTAGCGATGAATTGCCTGAAGTGCCTTAGGGGTAAAGAGGTCCTTCTTAGCACCTGCGTATCTCAGACGGTGCTTTACATATGCCTCTGTGGATTCCTCGTTAAAAAGCTCAAGACGGTATTTTAGAGCAACCCTCTGTGCAAGGGGTTCATCAAGTTTAAGAGCTTCCTCAATGTCAGGAAGACCAAAAAAAACAAAGGTAATCAATTTACGCTCCGGCGTCTCAAGATTCAATAATCCCCTGAACTCTTCCATCAGTTCTGCACTTTTGAGCATCTGAGCTTCGTCAATCAGTACCACCGCCTTTTTTTTCTTCTCATAAAGTTGCATAAGTCGGTCATAGAGTTGTGTCAAGAGTGTAATTTTATCAGAGGCAGGTTTTTCCACCCCGAGTTGTATGGCTATTCTTCTCAAAAGCCAGTCAGGCGTTATTCTCTGGTGAATAATCACAAGTAATGCAGCTTCATACTCCTCTTCAGGAAGGTTATCAAGCATCCTGCGGGCAAGAGTTGTTTTCCCCATACCTATATCTCCGATTAAAACCGCAAGTCCCTTCATTGTTTCTACTGCAAACATTAATCGTGTCAATGCCTTTGAGTGCTGGGCGCTGTTATAATAAAAACGTGTATCCGGAGCATTAGAAAAGGGCTCCATATTCAGACCATAGTACTCAATATAATTCATTACTTTATTCTCCCAAGTTTATTATATCCTAAAAACTAAATATAAGAAACTCTTTTTGTTTTTTCCTTACCTGTCTGGTCCTCTTTTATCTTTTCAGGCTTTGACTTGAGATTTGTTATACGCTCTGAAACATCCCTGAAGTTTGAATCAATTGCTACAATCTTTTCAAGTATTTCTATTGCCTGCTTAATTTCTCCATTTTCTTCATACACTGTAGCAAGGTCATAGAGAACACCCTTTGAAAAATCCTGGGTTATACCGGGATTCTGCAGTGCCAGTTTTAAATATTTCTCCGCTTCTAATAGAAGCCCTTTCTCCCTGTAACAGAGTCCAAGCATATTATAACTTTCAATCTCCTTGTGGGGAGAAGAGGCAGAAATATTAAACTCCGATATTGCTTCGTCAATCAGTCCCATCTCTTTATATGCAATACCAAGGTCGTAGTGCGTATCAGCATCCTCCTCAGAAATAACAGTTGCAACCTTTGACTTAAATTCTCGTAAAACCTCCTCTGCACTGATCTGACGGGGCATCTCCTCAGGTACAGGCTCTTCCTCTAAAGGCACACCCTCCTCAACAAGTTCACTCTCCAGTTCCTTCGCAAGGTCAAATTCGCCCTCTTCAACCATACTGACTGCCTGCGGTGAAACCTCTTCTCTCACCGGCAGAGATTCTTCAACAACTGCTGGTTTAATCTCTTCTTTCGGCTGAATTTGTTCTAATCTAATCTTTGCTGTCTCATTATCAGGATATTTTTCCAGGATATCTTTAAGTATCTTTACTGCCTCATCTGTCAACCCCTGTTGAACATAAAATTCCACTTCATCAAATTGTTCTTGCAGATCCTCACTCTCTACTGGAAGGGGCTCCATCTTTCCCTCAACTGCAGGTTCTTCCATCACACCGCTGAAACTCGCCTCTGCGCTTTCCTCCACTGGTGTTCCTTCAATTCCAAAATCTGGAGGGACCTCAACAGGCGCTTCTCCTCGCTCTTCTACCTTTGCTTCTGCCTCCGCTAATTCGTCAAGCAATGGCTCTTCCTGGATTGACTCAGGGGAGATTGCTCGTAATCTCTCAAGGATATCTTTATTATCCGGCTGATATGTTAATGCCTCCTCAAGGTATCGTATTGCCTCTTCAAGTTCTCCGTTTTCCTGTGCAATTTCTGATAGCGTAACCAGATGCTTAACTGCATTAGCACCTTTATTAATTGATGGATAAAGATCCTTTAAAGCATTTAATGCCTTAACATTACGCGGGTCCTCCGCAAGTATGTTCTCATACTCCTCCGCCGCCCGCTCTTTAATTCCAAATTTCATGAAGATTTCTGCCTGGATAAATCTCTTGTTAATCTCCTCCTTCTTGCTCTCAACTTGACGCTTTGGAACTCTGGGTATAACCGGCGGTGGGGGAGGAACCTTCTTTAATGGAATTGGTTTCTCTTCCTCCTCTTCAAGAATTTCTATTTCAAGTTCCTCTTGTTTTCTGGAAGGTTTGACAAACCTCTGGGCCTCAGCATCATTGGGGTCAATTTCAAGAATCTTTGCATAGGCTCTTTTTGCACCCTCATTATCTCCCTTGTTCAGATGCATCCTCGCGAGTTCTTTATACACCGGTATTGCTTTGTCTTTTTTATTCAGCAATATGTATGATTCAGCAAGGTAATTAAGAATTTCTTGGTCTTTGATTCCTTCCTTCAGAGGTGTCTGGAGTTTTAAGAGCACGCGCTGGGGTTCATGTTTTTTAATATAGATAGCACAGATGTTCTTTATTACAAATAAATTATTTGGATCAACCGCCAGCCATCTCTCAAGTATGGTAAGCATATCATCCTCTTTCTTATGATGAGAAAGCATTTCATAAATTGATTTAAAGACTTCAGCCCCCTCTTCTCTTTTATTAGTATGATAATAAATCTCTGCAAGTTTCACCCTGGCTAATATATTTGCAGGGTCAATCTCTGTTATCTTTTTAAGAATTTTGGCTGCATCAACAATATTCTTCTGCTTTTCGTAAATGCCAAGAAGGTTCCTGTAAATACTAATTGCTTCGCCAGTTAGTCCTATTTTCTGGTAGAGTTGTGCTAATGTATCATTTGCATCAATGTTGCCCGGGTCCACCCTCAATATCTGTTTATAAACAGCTACCGCCTTGGGATAAAATCCTTGCGAAATGTATATACTTCCTACCTTTAAAAACTCCTCAATGGCCTCTCCTGTCTTGTTTATTTTTAAGAGAAGGTCACCAACCTTAAGCCGAATCTGAATATTCTTCGGGTCAATCTTCAGAAGATTACGATACTCAGCAATTGCCTTATCTATCTGCCCCTTCTGAAGGAGTTTATTGGCATTATCAAGTATCTGTTCCTTACTGAGAGCCATATTTTATTAATATATCATAAATAATACAATAAAGTCAAATAATCTGACAAAATTGTTCATTAAAAACAGATAGCATGGTAGCAATGAGTGTATCCTTATTAATTACTCTTCCGTTTAACTCATTCAATCCAACCGCTCTTTTTTTTAAGTCCACATAAAATTGCTCTTGCGACCCTCCTTCAGGGGGAATCAACAATCTGGATGTCATCAATGGGTTGGACCTTAATAGTATTGAGCCATGCTGAAGGACTGCCCTTCTTCCCCTCCTCTGAGCACTGCCAACAATCTTCCTTCCATTGATATGGATTTCATAAGAGGAGATATCGGAAAAACATACCTCAACCCTGGCAGGATTTCTACCACGAACCTCTGCCTGAATACCTAATCTATGAAAAGACTCAACCAACCAGCCATGCGTCAGTTTATAACTCTCTTCAATACTGCGTGGAAAGGGTGGCTCTTCAGAATAACCGACTATGCTGTAGGCAATCTCTTCTGCATGGAGAAGTGCCCCACCTCCGGTAATTCTTCTCACCACATCAATTCCAAACCTCCTGCATTCCTCCATATTCACAACAGAACAGGACTGATTCCTGCCAATGGATATGCACCAGGGCTTCCAGCCATAAAATCTCAGTGTCCCTTGCCCCTGTCCCGTTTCACATTGCCGGAACAATTCAGCATCAATCTCCATGTTCTTTTCACCGGAGCACTCAGAGTATCCAAGAAATCTCCATTTCTTCATCCTGTGCCCGTCATAAACTTCTCAAGGAAACGAGTATGTATTGCCCCCTGCGAGAATTCATCATCGGAAAAAATCTTTAAAAGAAGCGGAATGTTTGTGTTTATTCCTTCTATAATACATTCTTTTAAAGCCCTGAGCATCCTTTTCCTTGCCTCTTCCCTGTCATTACCTGTAACAATAACCTTTGCAATAAGTGAATCATAGAATGGTGGAACTTCATAACCGGAATAAATAGCAGTGTCAATCCGCACACCTTTACCGCCTGGCGGAATAAATAAAGTAATCTGTCCGGGCGATGGGGTAAATTTTATCGGGTCTTCAGCATTAATCCTTGCCTCAAAGACATTGCCATTTAATTTAATATCCTTCTGTTTTATGCCCAATCTCTCTCCTGCAGCAATGCGCACCTGCTCTCTTACAATATCAATGCCTGTAAGACACTCAGTCACAGGGTGTTCAACCTGGAGGCGAGTATTAACCTCAAGAAAATAAAACTTACCGTCAACAAACAAAAATTCAACCGTCCCCGCATTTGTATAATTCACTGATTTTGCAATGGCTATTGCTGATTCAAAGAGATCCTTTCTTAAAGTCGGGTCAACTGCCGGGGATGGTGATTCCTCTATTATCTTCTGAAATCTCCTTTGAATACTGCATTCCCTTTCACCAAGTGCAAGAATATCTCCATGTTCATCAGCAAGCAATTGAACCTCTATGTGACGGGCATTTTCAAAATACTTTTCAATATAGACGGTACTATCACCAAAGGCACTGCCTGCCTCTGAGCGTGCAATCTTAAGATATTTTTTAAAATCATTTCTGTCTCTGACTATTTTCATCCCCCTTCCACCACCACCCATAGCAGCCTTAATCACTACCGGAAATCCAATCTGTTCACAGGACTTAATTAATTCCTCATCGTCTTCTGCTTCAACGAATCTGCCAGGCACCACAGGAACACCTGATTTCTCTGCTATCTCTCTCGCTTTTATCTTATTGCCCAGCAATTCAATGACCTCAGGTTCCGGTCCAATGAACTTGACATTCACATTTTTACATATTTCAGCAAAGTTATGATTCTCAGAAAGAAATCCATAACCAGGATGAATTGCATCCGCCTTACTCATCTCAACAGCGCTCATAAGCGTCGGGATATTCAGGTAACTCTCCTTTAACTGTGGTGGACCAATACAGACCTTTTCGTCAGCGAGTCGGGCTGGTAGAGAATTAGCATCTGCAGTGGAACATGCAAGGACAGAGGGAATTCCCATCTCCCTCAATGTGCGGATTATTCTTAATGCAATCTCGCCCCTGTTTGCAATAAATACCTTTTTAAACATAATTATGATTATTCTATCTTCTCAGACGGTTCAATAAAAAATAGTGGCTCTCCAAATTCTACTGACTCGCCATTCTTTTTCAGTATCTGAACAACTCTACCAGTAATCTCCGCCTCAACTTCGTTCATTAATTTCATTGCCTCAATAATACATAATGTTTTACCCTTTTGAACAATATCTCCTATCTCAACAAATGGCGGAGCATCGGGGGATGGAGCCCGGTGGAATGTGCCTACAAAGGGTGAATTCACGGCATAAAGATTATCTGCTCCTTTCTTCTGTTTTGGAATCGGACTTTCCGTAATCTCTGGTACAGGAGCAGATTTGTCTTGCAATTGAGTCACCGCGTGAAATCGCTTAACGCGAACTCTGTCAGGACCTATCTCAATCTCTTCAATGTCGGTCCCTTTCATCAGTGAAATTATTTCCATCAGTGCTTTAAAGTCCATTTTTATCCTTTTATAATCTTGAGTTCTTTTGAAATGCCTGTTAATATTTTAGCACCTTTTTTCTCAACTGCAACCATATCTTCAATCCGCACTCCCCCCCACCCAGGAATGTAAACACCGGGCTCAACCGTAATAACCATTCCCTCTCTTAATACTGTACTGGAATCATGTGAAAGTCGTGGACTCTCATGAACAGCAAGTCCAATGCCATGACCAAGTCCATGTCCGAAATATTTCGCAAGCCCCCTTTTCCTAAGATATTCTCTTGCTACTCCATCAATTTCCGATGCCTTAACCCCATCTCTTATGCTATCAATCGCATACCTTCTTGCATCATTCACTGCATTATACACCCTACTCTGCTCTGAATTTCCACCGCCAAAAATAAAAGTGACGGTTTCATCAGAACAATAGCCACCTGACCTGGCTCCGAAATCAATAAGAATAAAATCACCTTTCTTTAACCTTCGCCTTCCTGGCCTGCCATGCGGCAGAGAAGAATTACTACCAAAGAGGACAATTACATCAAAGGGGAGCGACTCAGACCCCTTTAATTTCATACAATGCTCTAACTCAACTGCAAGTTCTGATTCGGTTATCCCACCCCTTATAAGTTTAATGACTTCATTGAAAGCATCTTCTGCTATCCGGACAGCGTTTTTAATTTTCTGTAATTCCAATTTATCCTTAACAGACCTGATGTCCCGAAGGTCATCAAAAAGTGGTTTAATTTTTACACCAGAAAGTTTGTTTTTAAGCGTAATGAAATTATGGTAGGATATCTCAGTGGCTTCTACTCCAACACTTTTTACCCCATCTTTACTAAGATACTTAGGGATATCAACTGTCTCTGCATTTGCAAGAAGAACCTTTGCCCCAACAAGCTCCCTTTTTGCTTGCTCAATGTAACGGGAATCGGTGAAAAGAATCCTGGAATTCGGACGGTAAAGAAAAACGCCAGAACTACCAGTAAAACCGCACAGATACCTGATATTTTCAGGAGAAAAAAGGAGAATTGAATCAATGCCTTTTTGTTTCAATACCCCATTTAAGACAGAACTTCTCTTTTTATAATTTGCATCCATATATAGTTTTTGGTTTACTTATCCGCCACGTTTGATTTTCTCCAGCCATGAACTTAATGTTTTTATATTCTCTTTGAATTTTTCCTTTGGTTCCTTTTCCTTCCTCTTATTTAACTCTGCAGTGATAATATCAATCTGGCTTTTTATCTCTTTATCATCCGGTGAGGATGCCTCAATTTCCTTATAAACCTTAAGAGCTCTTTCCAGAAAGCCCTGTTTAACATACAGTTCTGCAAGGGCGCGAGTAGAAATACCTGTCCCCTCCTTTGTCATCATCTCTTTTTGTTCAAGTGCCTCTTTGGTTGTTTCTGTCGGAGGTTCTTCCACTTTCGCTACTTCAGAAATCCTTTCTTCAACAATATGCATTTTTTCCTCCGGAATACTTGTTTTACTTAAAGTCGGTTGGGGCTCTTCAAAAGGCTTTTGCACTTCTGTTATTGCTTCTTGCTCCGCCATAGGTTTTGCTATTTCATCCTCTGGTTTCTGAAGAGGAACTTCACAGGCCTCCTGCTCCTGTTTCACCTCCGGAGATGGAATTTCATAGGCAGGTGATGGCGGTGATTCTACTGGTTCCAGTTCAACTGATCGCTCCGAAGATTCTGCAACTTCAGAAGGCACTCCTTCTTCCTTTTTCTCCACCTCCACCTCTACCTTTTCCTCTACCACCTCCTCTTTCTCTACCTGTGATTCCTTCGCCTCTTCTACCTGCAGGACCTTTTTTAATTCCTCAATTCTCTGTTTTGCCTCTACATCATTAGGGGCAAGCGTCAGAACAGTATCCCAGATCTTTATTGCCTCATCAGATTTTCCTGTTCTTTCCTTTATTCTGGCGAGAATCTTCTGAGCATCTGCATTTTCAGGATTGATTTTGACAACTATTGATATCTCATCCTCTGCCTCTTTCAGCATCTCCTTTTCAAAATAACACCTGCCAAGAACAAAATGACCGCTCACATAATTTGGATTATACCTGAGCCCATCCCGTGCGACCTGAATCGCCTCCTCAAGCATACCTGCCCTGCGGTAGGCATCTGCAAGAGGAACAAACGCCTTGCTCTTCGGGTCCTTAATGAGTGCTGATAAATATTTATCTACCTCAGGTGGCAGTTCACCTTTATTGCTTCCCTTCTCTGGCATAGATTAAATTATCTGCCAGAAAAGGAAAAAAGTCAAGGAAACAGGACAGGGGTGACAGAGGACAGAGGAGGACTATTGCAATACACCAAATTCTATGTGCAGGGATTGATCCCTCTGCCTGCCCGATGCATGGTTATAGAGTTAACGGATTATGTGTGTTTGTGTAGGGGCCAGGTTGTCCAGCTCCAAACTTTTGCCTTTACCTTAACCTTACGATTGGATTGCTTTACTATGCTCGCAACGACAAGAGAGAGAAAAGGTAACAATGCGCATTGTCGCCTGTATCAGGGTGCCTACCTTCGCTAATCTATGGTGCCTTCAGCACCGGTCACTGCTATAAAACTACCACAGCTGCCTAATTGATAATTCAGCTCAACCTTTAGGTTTGCCGCTTCAGCCGGGTCAGTATCACCCGGGTTATCATCATAGAGATATACCCAGAACTCTGTCCAGCCCAGATGCATTGTGCTCGGGAAATCCCAGTTAGGGTCTCCTGCGAGTTTGCCATTGTCTGTTGTTACCTTTAGTGAAGCAGTATCATTCAGAGGGTTCATATTTATATCAGCAACTGTAATCTTAAAATACTGACCGCCGCCATCCGGGATAGCAAAAGTACGTGGTTGAATATTATAAAATGCAGGACCGCTTGTGAAAAGAATCTTTATTGTTCTCCAGATAAGTGTGTTGCTATCCCATATTCCGTTCGGTGGGTCAAACACACCTGGAGTATTGCCGCTTACATTGGCATCCCAGAAGGGCTCTGCATCATTCCAGATTCCATCTCCATTCGTATCTACGAAAGGCTCGCCTGCATCCCTTCCGCCGTTTGCATTCTCGTCAATGAAGTACTCTCCAGCATTGTAAATACCATTTCCTTCAGTAATACCGTTATCCCCGCTCGGGTCAACAACATCATCACTGCCCGGCCAGCGGTATTCATTCACATCATCAATGACACCGTTCAAATTATCATCAACCAATGCAAATCCATATCCCCCATCTGGTCCCTTTGCCTGCGTCCCAATTCCATCGGCCTCATAGGGGTCAAAGACCTGGTCAACCCCTGCGTCAAGAAATCTCTCAGGCGGGTCATACCTGCCATTCCCATCGCTGTCAGTATATGTCTCTGCTACATTCCTGTTCCAGCTATCATTTGTATCAAGGAATGGCTCTGAAATATCAATGAAGTTCTCGCCTGTATCATAAACACCATTCCCATTCGCATCCTCATACCCCTCCTCTCCAAGGGTCATCACAATAATTGTAAGGAGACCATCCCCGGGATTCCTGACAATCTTGGGAGTAAACAGGTCATCATCCCAGAAACGCTCTGGCTGTGGATTACCAAATGCATCAGATATTTCATATTCATAATATGGTGATGGCTTCACATTTCTTGGAGCTGGTCCCTGAGTTATAATGTCAGCAACTGCCTGACCATACTGGTTTGTAAGCCCACTTGTGACTATTGCACCTGCCTCTGTGAAGAACGAAACCGTGGTATTTTCAGGAACTGGATTTCCAAACCTGTCCGCTACAAAAGCTGTGACTTTACCTTTCTCACCATAACAGTATAATCCTGGAAGGTTTAATATGTCTCTCGCAACACTCAGATGGGTATAATTGGGCACACCACCACCAATGGAAACATTTGAAGAAGCTGCTGAAATAGTTGGGGGAGGCGGATTAGGGTTGGTTACTGTAGCTATAACTGTCACCGGACCTGCCTTTGTTCCACTGCGGAGTATGGTTACAGCGTTTCCATCAACAGTAGAAACAGAAGATGGATTAAGCGATTCTCCACCACCAGGACCAAGTAAACTGAAACTTACTGATGTTCCATCAGCAACAGGATTACCGAGTTCGTCCTTAACTAAAAATGTAATAGTTGATGTTTCAACTCCACCAGAACCCTGGACAGCAATCACTGTGGGGTCAGCAGAAACGAACTGAACACTCCCAACTGCTGCAGAAAGAATTGTTACCTGAACGCTACCGCTTACAGAATCTGCGGTTATATTAACAGTTGCAATACCTGATTGAGATCCTGCTGTAAAGGTTGCAGATGCGTTCCCATTCGTCGTGGTCGCAGTTGGAGTTACAGTTGCACCCGGGAAGGAGGTGGAAAAATTAACTACTGTCCCATCTGCCACAGGGTTGTTGTTGGCATCAAGAACTGTAGCAGTAATTGCGCTTGTTCCATTCTGACTGATAGAAGATGGATTTGCAACCGCTGTTATAGAAGCGGGTGGACCACCCTGAGAAGGATTATATAGGTCAACAGTAACACTTTTTGAGGTGCTATCAACAGTTGCAGTGACTGTTACTGTACTGACAGTTGTAGAACTCGTCAGGGTTACACTTGCATTGCCGTTTGTATCTGTTGTAGCAGTGGGGGCACTCAGGGTTGCATTGCCAGGCGGATCAACCGTAAATGATACTTCTCTGTTGGATATGGCCTGATTTTTATTATCTTTAACAGTCGCAGTTATTGTTGAGGTAGATGTCCCATCGGCAGGGATGGATGTGGGATTTGCAGTGAGCGTAATATTGATGCCACCTCCCGCGCCAGTTATCGTCTCCTTTGGCGCACAAGAGACATATATATAAAGGATAACCGTTAATAAGATTAATATACCTGAAATCCTTCTCATAGCAATCCTCCTTTTTGTAGCAACTTTTGGTATATCACATTTAAAAAATTCTGTCAAGTAAGTTATTGTGTGGCAGGAAGTTTCTTTGTAATTTTTGTCTGGGCATCTGCTGTACCTATTGTTGCATCAATAGTTACATCTCCCTCAAACTCTCCAGGAATCAAGACCCCAACTCGCGCAATACCTCTCTTATCCGTCTTTAACTTGACATATGTATTATTATAATCAATAAAGTATCCAACACAACAGATAAAAAATTCCACATCAATATCATTCATTGGCGTTCCGTTAGAATCTGTAACCACCGCATCAATGTAAAATGTAACATCTTCAGATGCCTCTATTGTAGTGTCTGCCGGCATTGTTATCTTTGCGCCTGCTGGTGCCTCAGTTCCGCAACTTAAATGAAGGAATAAAATAATCAGCCCCCCTGCAATAAGCATATTCCTGGTTTTAAAGAGTAATTTCATCTTTTCCTCCTGATAACAAAAAGTAATTTTTTTAAATCTATCTTTTTTACATCCACATTGCCAATTGATAATATTAAAGGGATTTTTATCAATTCACCTGCTTTCTTCTTATCTAATTTTATGTAAGTCAGAAGTTTTTTCTTTAATAATTCGTCCTCCAGTGAACGCTCAAAATAACCTCCGACGATCCTTCTGACTTTCTCAATTTCCTCTCCAGAGGCATAACCAAGGACTCCAGATAACTCCGCCTCCGCAACCATTCCCATTGCCACTGCCTCGCCGTGCAGGTATTTACGGTATTTTGTTGCGGCTTCAATGGCGTGGCCAATGGTATGACCAAAATTCAAAATGCTCCTGAGGCCTGTTTCTTCCCTCTCGTCCTGCTCCACAATCCTTGCCTTTATTTCACAGGAGCGTCTGATAATAAATTCAAGTGCCTCCCTATCCCTGATCAGAATTCTGCTCGCGTTCTTTTCCAGAAAATCAAAAAGTTCTGCGTCTCTGATAATCCCATATTTTATTATCTCTGCAAGCCCTGCCCTGAATTCCCTTTCGGGCAATGTCTTTAATGTTGAAATATCTGAGAGAACAAACAATGGCTGATAGAATGCACCGATAAGATTCTTACCTAACTTATGGTCACCACCTGTCTTCCCAACAATGCTCGCATCAACCTGGGCAAGCAATGTAGTAGGAATCTGAACATACTTAACCCCGCGCATGTATGTGGCTGAGACAAAACCGGCAATATCACCCACAACACCTCCACCGAGTGCAATAACACAGCCCTTTCTGTCAATTCCTGCCTTGAGCATTCCAGTATAGATTTTCTCAACCGTTTTCAGATTTTTATATCTTTCACCATCCGGAATAATTATTTTTACAGGTGAAAAACCAGCATCTTTTAAACTTTTAATTACCTGCTTGCCATAGAATTTCCAGACCGTTGGATTGCTAATAACTGCGACTTTTTTAGAAATCTCATAATCATTTAATAAAGCACCCGTTTTAGATAGCAGTTTTTCTCCTATCAAAACAGGATAACCCCGCACTCCCAGATTTATATTTACCCTTTCCATATTGGAAGCATCCTTTTGACCCCCCCTTTCATTCCTCCCCCTACTAAATGTGGGTTGTGGGGATTGAGGGGATATCCCCCATGATACGCCAAATAACTTTTGCGCCGGGGGGATTGCTTCCGTCGTCTCACTCCCTCGCAATGACATATTCGCTTCTATAATCTGATTGTCTGTCCTCTGTGCTCTGTCTTCTGCCATCTGACATCTGTCCTCTCTCTTCTGTATTCTATCTTCTGCCAGTTCCATTTAAAAATTCCTCACCTTTTCCATGTAGCCATCGTAATTTCTTTTTATCTCTATCAGGGAGTCACCACCGAATTTCTCCAGAAAGGCGTCTGCAACTTCAAGTGCCACAACCGCCTCTCCAATCACAGCGCCAGAGGGCACAGCGCATATATCTGAACGTTAAACTAAAGCAAAAACTTTCTCCTTTGTATCAATATTGACTGAATGTAATGGCTTCATAAGGGTTGAAATGGGCTTCATTGCTGCTCTCAATACAATATCACAGCCATTTGTTACCCCTCCCTCAATGCCTCCAGCATTATTTGTTTTCCTGTAAAAGCCCTCTGATCTGGAATAATAGATTTCATCGTGAACCTGAGAGCCAAATCTCCTTGTTGATTCAAAACCAAGTCCAATTTCAACTGCCTTGACTGATGGGATGCTCATCAACTGCTGGGCAAGCCTCCCGTCAAGGCGGGTATCATACTGCACATAACTGCCAAGCCCGGGCGGAACACCAAGAACACGGACTTCAAAGATACCACCAAGTGTATCTCCAGAGGATTTCGCTTTATCAATCAGTTCCTTCATCTTAAGTTCTGCCTCGGGGTCTGGACATCTGAGATCTGATTCCTCTGCAATCTTCTCAAGCATTGAGTAGTCCGCCTCAAGAAGGGCCTTCACGCCCCCGATTTCAACAACCCAGCCAATTACTCTAATTCCAAAATTACTAAGGAATTGTTTAGCGATTGACCCTGCAGCGACCTTTGATACAGTCTCGCGGGCACTTGCGCGCTCAAGAACCTCCCTCATGTCTTTCAGGTTGTATTTCAGGGCACCAGAAAGGTCTGCATGCCCTGGTCTTGGTGAAAATACACGCATCTCATCAGATATCTCTCCGAAGGGTGCAATGGTATCTTTCCAATTCTCCCAATCCCTGTTCTCAAGAAAAAGGACAACAGGGGATCCTGTTGTCCTTCCGCCTCGCAATCCACCAAGAACCTTTATTTCATCCCGTTCTATCTCCATCCTTTTTCCGCGACCGTAACCCTTCTGTCTTCTTGCCAGGTCACGGTTTATCTCTTCTCTCTCAATCTTGACCCCTGCAGGGAATCCATCAATAATTGCTGTAATTCCAAGTCCGTGCGATTCTCCACCGGTCAATATTCTCAATCTTCGCAAAAATTACCTTCCTCCTGCCCTTGTCGGGGTAACAATTCGCGGTGTTATGAAGACAATAAGTTCTGTGTTCTCCTCCACATTTGACTTCTTTTTGAAGAACCAGCCAATAATTGGAATCTTCATAAACCATGGCACGCCGGCAACTGATTCTGATTTGTTCAACTGCATAATTCCGCCAATCACTGCTGTCTCTCCGTCATTAACAAGGACTTCAGTAGTGGCCTCTTTTTTAGAAATGCTCGGGGTTCCACCAGCACTCCTGATAGTAGTGTCCGGTGCATTCTTTTCTGCCTTTATTTTCATTATAATGCTGCGGTCTGCTGTAATATGGGGTGTTACAGTTAAACTTAATGTAGCGTCAATAAATTGGGTCTGCGTTCCCTGCTGGGATACGGTCTCATAGGGGATTGAAATACCCTGTTTAATTACTGCCTGCTTATTGTCAAGTGTCGTGATCCTGGGACTTGAGATTATCCGTCCCTCACCGGTTGCCTCAAGTGCAGAAAGTCGCAAATCAAGCATGGCAGCGTTATTAAGCGAACCGAAAAGGAATGATACTGCACCGCCAGAACCAGGACCTGCAGCAGCAGGAAGATTAACTGCAAAATTAGGCACAACAGGAGCATTTTCAATGCTTCCACCAGTAGTTCCGGAGGTGCCGCCAGGGGCGATGATTCCACCAGCTGGAGCTTGACCACCGCTAATACCAATTGAGTTCGGGAAGAAGAGTCCGGTGGGATTACCATAAGCAGCGCTCATTGCATAACCACCACCCCACTGCACACCAACCTCTTTTGTAAATCTGGTGGTCGCCTCAACAATCCTTGCTTCTATCAAAACCTGCGGTGTAGGTGTATCAAGTTTTTTAATCAGGTTAATCGCCAGCTGCACATTCTCAAGAATATCCTTAACAATTATTGTGTTTGTCCTCTTATCAACCTGGATTGAACCCCTCTTGGAAAGCAATCCCTTAACCTGCTCAACCATCTCATCCGCAGAGGCATAATTAACAGAAAATATTTTTGTCACAAGTTCCTTTGTCTCTTCTACTGCTGCTCTGTGTTTCAGCAATTCTTCCTGCTCCTTTCTTAATTTTTCCGCTGGAGCAACCCTTATTATATTATCAAAGGAAACCTTACCAAGGTTTAAACTTTCAAGAATCACATCAAGCGCCTGATCCCAGGGAACATTTAACATTCTGATAGTCACCTTCCCCTTGACATCCTCCCCGGCAATAACATTTTTACCACTTACATCTGCAATAAGGCGCAGGATGTTATGAATATCAGCATCCTTGAAATCAAGAGAAATCTTTCTTCCTCTATACCTCTTTTTATAGCCGAGTGCCTCAGGAGAAACTTCAACAGGACTAACTTCCCTCTCACCAAGGGTAATTACCTTCCCGGGGGCAACCTTTTCGGGCTGTGGCATCTGTACAGTAACGAGTTCACCGGGAGTGCCCAGCGTTGCTATTAATTTGTTCCCCTCGCGCCTGAGTTCGTATGAAGGAACCTCTGCCTGGTCAGCAGAATCAATTACAAATCTAATCTTATCGGGATGCTGACCAATCCTTAATCTTGAGATCTGTTTTGAATTTATTTCAACCTGGTTTGAGGGATATAGATTCCCAACGCCCCAGATATCAATCACCAGGCGCGCCGGATTTGAGAGTTTAAAGGCATTATAATCACCAATCGGAGCATTTCCTACAAAAACAATCTCAGTCACCTCATCCTTTGCAGTGGGCTTAATATCAAGAATCTTACTCGCCTTTGCCTCTGCTGTTGGTACAGGTGCTGGAGCTGGAATGGGCGTAGGAGCAACCTCCACTGGCTGAACCTCCTCAGGTGCAATCTGCAATTCCTCTGCAGGAGCAACAGCCTCCTCAGGTGCAGGAGTTACCTCTGCTGGTGCCTCTGCTACGGGTGGCGCCTTCTCTATACCAATCTCCTCCTCAGGCAATGTAACTTCACCAGGTGAACCGGGAACCATTTCTTCAGGCATACCTGCTTCAACAGGAGCGCCCTCTTCTAAAAACACTCCGCCTGCCTCCTCTGGTGGTGCTTCAGCCTGCTCTTCTTCCGGTGCTGGTTCTGTCTTTGAAATCCTTACATTAAGGTCATTTCCGGACACAACCGTTTCGTATTTCATCGGCTTATCAAGTCCAATCTCAATTCGTGTAAACAAACTGCCTGTTTCTTCACCTGATTCACTCACATTTATTACATTAATTACACCATTATTTACCTCATAGGATGATTCTGCCAGACCCTTTGATGTATTGCCCATGTCAACAACAAGCCGCAATGGCTCAATAAGTTTGAAGACAGTGTAAACAGGAGGAGTAGCACCACTTATTATTATCTCCGTAGAATCATCAATCTCATTTATTGTAATATTCTGGATAGAATTTGCACCCTCCAGTGTAGGCTTTACCCTTGCTCCTGCGCATCCGCTTAAATCAAGAAAAGCGAATATTGTCCATATAGTTAAAAAAGCGCCACATAATTTCATGCTTTGTTTCATCTTATTCCTCCTTCTGATCTCTGTAATTTCAATGAGACCTCGTTGGTCTTTTTTCTATTGAGAAGGTCCACAAAGGTCTCAAGAACTACAACTTCATTATCCAGGATTTTTATTACAACACCCTGGTTCTTGCCGATTTTCGTTCCCTTCTTAATTATATATCCCTTCCCCTGCGGGTCTTCAACCATTGCTCTCGGTTCTGGAACACCCCATATTATTGCAACAAGTTTCAACTGATCCAAACTGTACTGCTCAAGGGGACTGACAGCAGTAACACCCTCCCGTTTTCCCACAATCGGCTCAAAGGGATCCACCAACCCAATCGATTCATATCTGAATACCTGTTCTTCAGCGGGCTTAATCTCTTCTACCTTCACAGCGGTTTCACTCTGTGATGGCTGTGCAGCAGGAGCACTTGTTGCCCTGGGTATCTGCGCTGGCTGTTGCTGCGCTTCAGGAACGTCCTTTTTGCAACCCGTAATAACTAACCCGGTTAATAAGATACTTAAAAATAATAATGACCGCTTATTTTTTACCGGTTCCACTTTTTGTCTCTCCTTGTATTTCTCCCTCTTCCAGGAATCTAAAAATTACCGCATCAAAGCCGGATTCAAGGACCCACCTTCCGGCTACATCCTTTGCACCACCGAGTTTTATGTCCCGGATGTTGACGATGCGAGGCAACTTGCTCACTCTATCAAAAAATGTACCTATTTCGTGGTAGGTGCCCTTCACCTTAACATCAACCGGAACCTCTGCATACAAGCCCTTTCTTACCTCTGATTTTGGTTTGAACTGGTTGAATTCAAGGCCGACCTCCTTTCCCTGATTGCTTATGTCAAGTAAAAAGGCAGGAATCTCACTCTTGTTAGGTAATTTTACAAGCGCCTCCTTGAGCCGGTCCTCTAACTTCTGGACCTCTTCCTTAAATTTTGGCAGGTCACTCGCTATTCCCTTGAGTTGATTTAGTTTTGTCTCATGTTTTTTTAATTCCCCTTCCTGAACAGCAAGAATCTTCCGCTTCGGAAGATAGCCAAGCCAGATGTATATCAGGAATATAAAGACAAGAATGCCTGCGAGAATCAGTAACTTCTGCTCAGCGGGCCGTTTCATAATGACATCTAAATTTAGATTAAGTGCCATAAATCACCTCTTTTTCGGGACTGCTCCCGGTTGCTTTTTCCCTGAAGTATCCGCCCCTGCTGCTTTCTCCAGTGCTGCTGCAGGTGCAATCACTGCAGATATATCAAATTCATTAAGTTTCGCCCCCTTTTGATCAACGAGGGTGCTAGATGCAAGCATAATATTATTAAATACATTAGTATTCTCAAGATTCTTGATAAAGAATACCAAACTCTCTTCATTAATCGCATATCCCTTAAGCTGGATACCAGCCCCCTTGATGGTCATGTTTGTAATCTGAATCTTTTTAGGAACTGCAGACCCCTCCTGATAGGGGATGGATTTCGCAAGTGTCCATAGAACCCGCGCTGGCAGGTCCTTGCCTTTTTCAAGGGATTCAATTGCACCGACCTTCTTCTCAAGGTCCTCTCTCTTCTTCTTGAAATCCTCAACCTTGCCAACCTCTGCTTCGTATTTTCCTATTTCTGACTTTGTGGTCTGAATCTGCTGCTGGACACTGCTTATCTTCTGACTTATCCTTACATGTATCAGAATAATTGCAATCAAAAGCACGGCAAGGGCAACACCCGCAACAATGAATTGATTACGATATGTTTCCTTTTTCTTTTCTTCTCGTAGTTTTAATAGGTTTATTTTTATCATCTTAGCGCTCCATAAAATTTACTTACTTCTTAATGCAAGTCCTAAAACAAGTGTTACAGTGGGCTTTATGCTTTCAATATAGTTCTCATCAAAAACCCTGGGATTATATTCAATATTCCTGAAGGGGTCTATTATTTCAACAGGAGCCCCTGTCTTCTGAGCCATAGCATCTTTTAAAGTGAGAGTCCTTGCTGCACCACCGCTCAGATAGACGCCATTAATCTTCTGTTCTCCACCCAAGCCAAGAAAATCAATTGACTTTTTTACCTCATTGGCAATAGAATCAGAAACCGAACGAAGGGCATTACCCACTTCAGGGGTCATCGTCTCCGGAGCAAGCCCCAGCTTCATCGTCTCTGCTTCATCAAAACTGATTTTTAGAAGTTTTTGCATCTCCTCGGTATATGATTTCCCGCCAATGGAGATATCCCTTGTAAAGACAGAGACAGGTCCCCTTATAATATTAATGTTTGTAATACTCGCCCCAACATTTACAAGAACTGCGTGGTCTATCTCATTGATTGGATAGTTTAATTCAAAGGCATTCTCAACTGCAAAGGCATCAACATCCACAACTGCTGGTTTAAGTCCTGCGTCAGTCAAAAGTTGAACGCGCTCATTAATTATTTCCTTTTTTGCACCAACAAGGAGAACACTCATCTGACCTTCCTCTGCCGCTGGTCCTAAGATATGGAAATCAATATTCACATCATTTATGTTTGTTATATACTGCTCCGCCTCCCACTGGATTGATTCCTCAAGTTCCTCCTCGCTCATAATAGGAAGGTTAATTTTTTTAATAAGCACTGCTGTTCCGGAAACAGATGTCACAGCAAATTTTGTTTTTGTGTTTAAACTCTTGATTAAATTTTTTAGCGTTTCTACAACAACATTTGAGTCCATAATTGCCCCGTCAACAACAACATCTGCAGGCAATGGGGCAATTCCGAAATTGATTAATTGATATGCCTTCTTGCCACCCTCTTTAAGTTCCAGAATCTTTATGGAGGAGGAGCCAACATCAACCCCCAGAACCTTCTGTTTTCCAAATAGTGAAAATGCCATAACTTACTCCTTTATTCAGTCATCAAAAACCTTCCGTCTCTCAGAAAGTTTTAAACCAAGTGCCTGTAAAATTTTCCTCTTTGTCTCCATTCTGCAGCCAAGCCCCTGTTCAATTCTATCTATCGTCACAGGGGAGACGCCCGCCTTTCTTGCGAGTTCTGATTTGCTCATCAACATCTGTTCCCTGAATCTCTTCAATTTATTCTGTCCCATATTATATCACTCCTCACGAAAAAGTCAAAGGATAAATTTTCTATTAAAGCTATCCT
>FWWM01007464.1_pt1 | contig 21963 bp, 24 predicted proteins | sample 2228351 | NCBI WGS metagenome assembly FWWM01 (sample SAMEA103939774, study PRJEB20133) | metagenome
GTCCGCCCTCCGAACAATAAAACCGCTTTTCGGAGGGCGCGCCTCCCGGCGCGCCGATGCGGCGGCCCCGGAGGGCGCCCTCCGAACGATAAAACCGCTTTTCGGAGGGCGCGCCTCCCGGCACGCCGCACCGGCTCGGGAGAGCCGCCCCCCCGAAAAGGAGCGAGCGGATGGAGCGCGATACGTTCCGCCCATGGATCCGGGCCCACGAGGTGGGGGAGTATGAGTTCTGCGCCCGGGCGTGGTGGCATCGGCGCCAGGGCCACCACTCCGCCCGGCAGGAGGACGCGGAGCAGGGCCGCCGTTTCCACGCGCGCTTCGCCCAGGGGCGGCGGTGGGGAGATCGTCTGCTCGCCCTCGCCGCCCTCCTGCTTGCCGTCGGCCTCCTGGTGATCGGCCGCGCCCTGGCCTTCCGATAGGCCCCGATGAGGAAACGGCCTCCGGCCCTTATCGCCCCCACACCAGCCCGCCCCAGGTGGCGGCGAACAGGAGCACGCTGATGTAAGCGTTCACGTTGAAGAAGGCCACGTCCACCCGCGAGAGGTCTTCGGGCGAAACCAGGCGGTGCTCATAGAGCAGGAGGCCGCCCACCGCCCCCAAGCCCAGCCAGTAGGGCCATCCCATGCGGAGCCCCAGGCCCAGGCCGATCAGCAGGGCGAGCATCCCCAGATGGTTCAGGCGGGCCAGCCGGAGCGCCGTCGCCACCCCGAAGCGCGCCGGGACGCTATACAGCCCTTCCCGGCGATCGAAGTCCACGTCCTGGCAGGCGTAGATCAGATCGAAGCCAGCGATCCAAAGGGTGACCACGGCGACCAAGACCCAAGCCGGCAGGTCCTCGGGCCTCCAGAACGAACCCCGCAGGGCGACCCAGGCGCCCATCGGCGCCAGGCCGTCGGTGAACCCCAGGATCCAGTGGCTGAGCCAGGTGAAGCGCTTGGTGTAGTGATAGCCGATGAGGAAGATCAGGGCGCCGGGGAGCAAGGCGACGCACAACGGGTTCAGCGCCCAGGCGGCCGCCACCAGCACCGCGCCGGAGATCCCGACCGCCCACCCCATCGCCCGCGGCGAAAGCAGGCCCCGGGGCAGCGGCCGGTTCGCCGTGCGGGGGTTGCGGGCGTCGTATTCCCGATCGGCCAGGCGGTTCATGCTCATCGCCAGGGTGCGCGCCGCCACCATCGCCACCGTGATCCAGAGGACCTGATCCCCGCGCGGCCAGCCGCCGGCCGCCAGGAGCATGCCGATGTAGGCGAAGGGCAGCGCGAAAACCGTGTGCTCGAATTTGATGGCCTCCAGGAAGATCCGCAGCCCCCGCACCATCCCCCTGCATCTCCCCGTTGAGCGCTGCGGTGGGCTCAAGCCGCCCCGTCCTCCCACCGGCGGAGAACCGCCGGGATCTCCCCCAGGGCGCGGACGATCGCGTCGGGCCGGACCTCATCGGAAGCGGGTGAAGGGCGGGCGGCCATCGCGGCCCAGATCCCCCGCATCCCGGCCAAGCGGGCGCCCCGGATGTCCGCTTCCAGGAGATCCCCGACGACCGCGATGGCCGGCGGGGGGAGCCCCCAAGCCTCGGCGATCCCCAGGAACAGCCGGGGGTGGGGCTTGCGCCAGCCGGCCGCCGCGGAGATCACGATCGGATCGAAATAGCGGCGCAGGCCGAAGCGATCGATCAAGCGCCAGGAGTGATCCGCATCGCCCGAGTTGGTGAGCAGGGCGAGCCGATACCCCTGGCGCTGGAGCCCATCCAGGGTGGCCAACGCGTCGGGGAAGGGCCGCCAGCGGGCCTCCTGCGGGGCCAGGAAGGCGCGCACCACCCGGCGGACGATCTCCTCCCCCAGCGCTTCGAAACCCAACTCGCCCAAGGCGAGGGCGAAGGTCTCCACCAGCGGATACTCCCGCCAATCCTCCTGGCCGCGCCGATCGCGAAAGGCCATCCAGCGCTCTACGGCGGCGACGAAGGCTACCTCCTCCACCACCACCCCGTGTCGACGCAGCTCCGCCCAAGCGGCGGCGAACATCTCGCGGCGCAACGCCTCAGGGTCCGCCGGAAGCTCCAAGAGCGTGTGGCCGAGATCGAAGATCAAGCCGCGGATCTTCATCGCCGACGCCTCGCTCGAGGGGTTCGCCTGACGTTCATCGCTCAATTGGAGCCTAAACGGTGCACTGAGATCGGGCCGGCGGATTCGAGCCGCGCCCAAAGTAGAGCCTTCAAGGATTCCAGCCGCTCCCGATAGGCCGGCGAGCGGACGCCTTCCACGCTCATCAGCAGCGCGTCTTCGTTGTTGTCCCGATAATACCGCGGGCGCCGGCCCACGACCTCCAGCCCGTATTTCCGGTAGAGGCTCTGGGCCACATGGTTGGACACGCGCACCTCCAGGGTGATGAGGTCGGCGCCCAGGGCGATGGCCTCCTCCACCAAAGCCAGGAACATCAGCTCCCCCAGCCCGCGGCCCCGCCAGGGGACATCAATCGCGATGGTGCTGATGTGCGCCTCGTCCGGGACCATCCAGAAGCCCCCATATCCCAGGATGGGCGGCCGTCGCGGGGGGAGGATCGGCGCAGCGGCGCGGATCTCCCGCGGGCGCAGGACCAGGTAACGGGCGTTGGGGTTCCGCAGGAGTTCCTGCTCATAAGCGCGCATCGGCCAGGGCATCGAGAACGAGCGCCGCTCGATCTCCAGCACCTCGGGGATGTCTTCCCATCGCATGGGATCGATCTCAAAGGGCACCGATCCCGGGATCTTCAAGGCGGACATCCTCGCCTCGCTTTTCCGATGGCCCCACCGGCGCTTGCTATGCCTCCGGGACGCTCGGGGTGCGCAGATAGATGGGACGCAGGAGCGCTGGGTCCGGCCGCTCCCCCGCCTGGTGGCGGGCCCAGGCCAGCCGGGCGGCCCCCATCACCCGCGAGGGGCCATCCCGGGGGACCAGCCACGCCCCCATCGGGGGGCGGGCCAGCACCGCGTGATCCCGCGCGGTCCACTCCCCCACCCACCACACCCCCGGCGACCAGGCGGCGGCGAGCGATTCCGCGACCGCAAGCACCGGCTCCCCCTCCGGCGTCCAGCGTCCGGCCCACCGGTAACGGCGCACCGCCAGCCGGCCCCTCCCGGCCGGAAGGACCACGTTCACGATTTCCAGGGCGCCAGGGAGATCCACCAGGATCGCCTCCTCCGTCCCCACCCCGAACAGCGGGAGGTCGAGGGCCACCGCCAGCCCTTTGGCGGCGGCGATCCCCGCCCGCAGCCCGGTGAAGGATCCGGGGCCGCTCACCACCGCCACGGCGACCAAGTCCTCCGGGGCGAGGCCCACAGGGTCCATTACTTCCTGGCAACGCCGCATCAGCTCCGCCGTGTGGCGGTCCACCGTCCGCCAGTACCCAACGGCGATCCATTCGGCCCCGTCAAAGAGGGCCACGGCCACCCCCATGGTCGCCGTGTCCAGCGCCAGCAAGCCCCCCCGCTTGCCCCCCGTCATAGGCGGATCCGTCCCCCTTCCATCAGGTCGTCCGGAACCTCCGGCAGCGCTTGTAGCTCGGCCAGCCGCTCCGGGGGGAACTCCCCCACCCCTTCGATCTGGATGCGGCGGATCGTTTCCCCCAGGGGGACCAGGGTCACCTGCAGGTAGGGCTCCGGGATCAGCCCGGCCGCCCGCTCCGGCCACTCCAGGGCGACGATGGCCGGCTCGGCGAATAGATCCCATAACCCGAGGGCCCACGCCTCCTCCGGTTCCTCCAGCCGATAGAGGTCCACGTGGTAGAACCGACCGCCCCCGGGCAACGGGTACGCCTGGATCAAGATGAACGAGGGGCTCTGGACCGGCTCCATCACCCCCAGGCCGTGCGCCAGGCCCTGGATGAATCGGGTTTTCCCCGCCCCCAGGGGACCCTGCACCGCTACGACGTCCCCAGGCCGGAGCCGACGCCCCAGCGCCGCCCCGATCCGCCGCGTGGCGGATTCATCGGTGGACACCGCCTCCCAGAGCCGCGCGCGCTTCATCGCCTCCGCCCGCGTCGCCATCGGATCGCTCCCCCGAGCAGGCCGGCGGCCCCGACCAGCCCGATCCACGGAAGGATCCGGGCGATGGCTTCCCCGAGCCCTCCTGCCTGCGAAGCGGGGGAATGGAGCGGGATCCGCCGGGCGGCCTCCGGGTCGAAGGGCCGGCCGTCGGCAGGGATCCCGTGACGTTGCAGGAGGAACGCCGTGACCGCCCGGTAATCCTCCTCCGGGAGGCTCCCCGGCGCATGGAACGGCATCCGCGCGCGGATATAGGCGTAGAGATCGGCGGCGGTCGCGAACCGCCGCAACGCGTTCGGGCCGATCAGGGCGGGGACGACGCGCGGGAGCGTAAAGCCGTTCTCCGGGTAAGGCTGAGGCCCGTGGCAGTTGGCCTTCCAGCAGTTCTGATGGGTCGGCGGCCAGGTGGCCCGCCATTCATCGGTCAACCCCTGACCCTGATCCCCGTGGCAGGTCGAGCACCGGCGGGCGAAGACCGCCGCCCCCCGCTCGGCCTCCCCCTCCTGGTATGCGTGGGCCGGCGCGCCCCGGAGCAGAACGAGCAGCAGCACCCCCGCCGCCCATCCCCATCGGATCGCGCGGGGGGCGATCCCCCTCGGGGCCTGCCCGCCCGGCGCCCCTCGATCGGCCCCATGATCTTGTGCAGCTTTCCAGGGCGGAACCCTTACTGGATCCATCCCCCTCCCCATCGCCCGGACCGATGGCCGTCCCCGCCCGAGCCCATGCGAGCCCAGCGAATAGAGGAGAGGAGGCCGCCTCACACCTTGGGCTCCACCTCCGTCGGCGGAAGGGCGCCCATGGCCTCCACCGCCCGGCGGAGCTCGCTCACCAGACGTCGGATGGGATGCTGGGCGAACTGCTCCGCGTAATCCAGGGCGGCGTCCTCCGGGCCCACCTCCGGCCCGTAGATCTCCCGCAGGTAATACAGGTGATCCATGATCCAAAGGTAAAGATCCGCCTCCGTCCGCCCGGGGAAATCCTCCAGCAGGCGGTGTTCACGGACGGCCGTCACCACCGGGAGATAAACAGTATCATACCAGTGGGCCACCGCCTCATCCTCCGGGATCTCGCGGCCCTGCTCGAGGCCCATGAAATAGCGATGCACCGCGATGTGCTCCAGCAGACGATGGTAGCCCCCGGCGATGGTGAAGCGGATCTCCGCTTCCGGGCGGAGGAGATCCAGGTGGGTCCGCTCCAGGAACTCCTCATACTCGCGGAGGATCTCCAGGTCCTCGGCCCGAAGGTCCGGGCCCACCGGCACGCGGCTCTGCACCTCGATGACCTCGGCCTCGATCTCCTCCCATCCCAGGGCGCGGGCGACGGAGATCCGGTGGTGGCCGTCCAGGACGAAGTAAGCATCCCCCACTTTGTAAAGCCGGACCGGGGGGAGGTTGCCGTCCTGGAAGAGGACGGCGCCGACGGCGATCCACCGATCGGCCGTGTGGGGTCGGACGGGCAGGAAGGCCCGGTCGAAGTCCTGATATCGATTGACGCTGCCGATGATATGGTCCAGCGGAACCCGCTGGAGGCCGCGGTAGACGGAGCCCCGGAGGCTGAGCTTCTCCTTCACCTCATCGAACGCCAACAACCGATTCGGCCGCCCGGTCAAACGGGCGATGAGGTCCCGCAGCATCGCCCGCAGGCAGGCCCGCCGGTAGCGCGCGGCGGCCTCGGCGGCCGCCAGGGGATGCTCCTCCACAGGTTCCCACATCGTCCACCTCGATTTCCAGCACGTAGTAAGGGAACACGTTGATCACCAGGGTTGGGCCGACCGGGGTGGCCGGCCGGCGCCCCCAGATATGCAGGTGCCCGTGCAGAAAATAGCGCGGACGGAACCGCCGGATCAGCCACCGGAAAGCGGAGAAGCCCTGATGGGCCGGGTCCGGCCCATCGCCGATGGAGCGGGGCGGGGCGTGGGCGATGAAGAGATCCACCGCCCGCCCGTAGCGATACCGGTTCCAGAGCAGGAGGGGGGCCAGACGGAGCGTGCGAAGCCACATCTCCTCCTCCGTATATTGATGGCGCCCCTCGGGGTGATAGCGCCGGGAGCCCCCCAGCCCGCCCAACAGCAGGCCCTGCTCCCAAGCCACCGCCCCGTCCAGGTTCTGCCCCCCTTCCGGGGCATGGCGGACCCGTCCGTCGGAACGGATCTCAGGCCGATCGTGATTGCCGTAGACGTAGAACAGCGGCGCGTTGAAGATCTCCATCAAGAACTCCAGATACTCATACGGCAAGTCCCCGCAGGAAAGGATCAGGTGGATGGGGGAGAGCCCTTCCCGCGCCCGAGGCGAATACAGGGCCTCGACCACCTGATCGGAAACCGCCAGGATGCGGAGCCGGCGCCCGCCGCTCATGGCCACTCCCGCTGGATGTTCCGGGCCAGCTTCGCCATCACCGCCTCGCCCAGGTCGATGCCGTGCAAACGGGCAAGCTGCAGCAGATACAGCATCACATCCGCCAGTTCCTCGGCCAGCGCTTCCCGATCCGCCGTCTCCTTCCACTGGAACAGCTCGAGCACCTCGGCCGCCTCCAGGACGAGGGAGATCGCCAGGTTGCGAGGGGTCTGCGGCCGCGGCGAATCAGGGGCATACCATCCCTTCGCGGCCACGAATCGCTCCATCGCCTGCTCCAGGGTCCGCAGGTCCATCCGCCCGCTCCTTCGGTTCCGGATCCGTCTGCCCCGTGCCCATCCGCGATGCCGATCCGGGCGACCCGGATCCGCTCCCTATTCTCCAGCACCTCGGTTGTAAAATCAAAAGACGAGCGCGAGGCGGAGATCCAGGAGCCGAGGCCGGCGATGGAGTTCAAGGATTACTACGCGATCCTGGGGGTTCGCCCGGACGCCAGCGAGGAGGAGATCAAGCGGGCTTACCGGAAGTTAGCCCGACAATACCATCCGGACGTCAACCCGGGCGATAAGGCGGCGGAGGAGAAATTCAAGGAGATCAACGAGGCCTACGAGGTCCTCTCGGACCCGGAGAAGCGTCGCAAATACGATGAGCTCCGCCGCCAGTATGAGGCCTGGCGGCGGGCCGGCTACGATCCCGGCCAGTTCGACTGGTCCCCCTGGGCCCAGCCCGGCCGGGTGCGGGTGGAAGGGGGGGACCTCGAGGACCTGCTCTCGGGGTTCTCCGAGTTCTTCGAGATGCTGTTCGGCGGCATGCCCCGGCGGACCCGCGGGTGGACCCCGGTGTGGTTCCGGGGCCGGGATCTGGAACAGCCGGTGACCCTCACGCTGGAGGAGGCCTTCCGGGGCACCACCCGGATCATCCGCACCCGGGACGGGCGGCGCCTGGAGGTCCACATCCCGCCGGGGGTTCGGACCGGCTCCCGGGTGCGGGTTCCGGGGGCGGGGGAGCCCGGGTATGGGGGGCCATCGGGGGATCTGTATCTGGTGATCGAGGTCGCCCCCCATCCGCAATTCGAGGTGCGGGATCTGGACCTCTACGCCACGCTGCCGGTCGCTCTCTACACCGCCGTTTTAGGGGGCGAGGTCCCTTTCCGGCATCTGGACGGGCGGACCCTGATGGTCCAGATCCCGCCGGAGACGCAGAACGGGACGCTGATCCGGCTGCGGGGGGAGGGGATGCCGAACGTGAACCGCCCGGGCGAGCGGGGGGATCTTTACCTCCGGGTTTCGGTGGAGCTGCCCCGGAACCTGACCTCGCGGGAGCGCGAGTTGTTCGCGGAGCTGGCCCGCCTGCGTCGCGGCCGTTGAGGGTAGGGCCGTCGCGGCCTTCCCGCCCGGCGGGGAGACGGCCGCGGCCGACGGGCGATGGGAAAATTTCCTGGGAGCGAAACCTATGGGGTTGGAAGTCCGATCCAGGTGGCGGATCCTCAGCGTCCTGGCCCTTGCGCTCACCGGATGCCGCTCCCTTCCTCTCCGGGAGCTGATCTTCATTACCCCGACCCCGGCTCCGGGCCAAGCGGCGATCGTCCCGGCAGGCCCCGCGCCGACCTTCCCACCGATCCCGGCCGGGCTCGATGAGGAGGAGCAGCGTCTCATCGCCGTCTATCAGAAAGTCCTGCCCTCGGTGGTGAACATCGACGTGGAAGGGGTGGAGGCCTCGATCTTCGGGAGCGGATCCGGGTTCATCTATGACACCCAGGGGCACATCGTCACCAACAACCATGTCGTCGAGGCGGCCCAGGAGATCTGGGTGACGTTTTACGACGGCACGGTGGCGCGGGCGCGCGTCGTGGGGCGCGATGTCTACAGCGACCTGGCGGTGATCCGGGTGGAGGCGCCCCCCGCGCTCCTGCGCCCCGCGGAGCTGGGGGACTCGGACACGCTGCGGGTGGGCCAGAAGGTGGTGGCCATCGGCAACCCCTTCGGCCTGCGGGGGACGATGACGCTGGGGGTGATCAGCGCCCTGGGCCGCGCCCTGGAAACCCCCACCCGCTTCCAGATCCCGGACGTCATCCAGACCGACGCGGCCATCAACCCCGGCAACTCCGGCGGCCCCCTGGTGGATCTCCAGGGGCGGGTGATCGGGGTCAACTCGGCCATCCGGACAGATCCGACGATGGGCTCCGTTAACGTCGGCATCGGGTTCGCCATCCCGGTGAACACGGTGAAGCGGGTGGTGCCCCAGCTGATCCGGGAGGGCCGGGCCCGTTATCCCTATCTGGGGATCACCTCCACCGGGGCGATCTCCCTGGCCGAGCTGCGGGCGCGGGGCTACGATGTCCCCACCACCCGCGGCGTCCTGATCCAGGAGGTCCCTCCCGACGGGCCGGCGGCCCGGGCGGGCCTGCGGGGCGGCAACCGGGAGGTTCAGGTGCGGGGGGTCCGCATCCGGCTGGGCGGGGACATCATCACCGCCATCGAGGGCCACCCGGTCGCCTCATTCGATGATCTCGTCTCCTACCTAGTCAACTACACGGAGGTTGGCCAGACCGTGACGTTGACCATCCTCCGGGACGGGCAGGAACAACAGGTCCGGGTGACCCTCGGGGAGCGGCCCTCGCCGGAGGAATGAGGGGAGACAGTTGAGGATCCCGGGGCGCGCCTTCGGCGCGCTGCCACCTCCCATCCCATCTTCAGCCGGAAGGCGCGGGGGCGAGGAGACCACCCTTGGCGCGGCGCCCGGCTGAAGCGCCCGCGAGAAAGGAGCATAGGACCCGATGCGGCGTCTGTTTTGGCTTCCCCTGTTCGGCGTCGTGTTGCTGATCGCCGCGTGCGCGGCGGCCACCGCCGGCGCCCTCCTGTGGGCCCGGGCGGCGCTGACGTCGTCGTCCCCTGGGGCGGTCGGGGCGTCCCGATCCGCCAGCGCCTCGGCCTCCCCGACCCCCACCCCGGCGCCCCTCCTCCCGGGGGCCCTCGCCGAGGCCCGGGCGATGGAGGCGGCGTTCATCGCCGTCTACGAACGGGTCAGCCCGTCCGTGGTCCACATCACCACCCGGGCGACCGCCTTCGATCTGTTCCGCGGCCCCATCTATCAGGAAGGCACCGGCTCCGGGTTCGTGTGGGACACCGAGGGGCACATCGTGACCAACAACCACGTCGTGGAAGGGGCTGACCAGATCGAGGTCATCCTCGCGGACGGCACCGCCGCCCTCGCCGTGCTCGTGGGGGCGGATGCCTACAACGACCTGGCCGTGCTTCGGATCCGCGTGCCCCGGGACAAGCTGCACCCGGTGACCCTGGGGGATTCGGCGTCGTTGCGGGTGGGCCAGTGGGTGATCGCCATCGGCAACCCCTTCGGGCTGGATCGCACGATGACGGTGGGGGTGATCAGCGCCCTGGGCCGGACCCTGGAGCTTTCCGATCGGCCGCTGGGGGAGGTGATCCAAACGGACGCGGCCATCAACCCGGGCAACTCCGGGGGGCCGCTGCTGGACCTGGACGGGCGGGTGATCGGGATCAACACCGCCATCCGCTCCCCCAGCGGGGGCTCCGTCGGCATCGGCTTCGCCATCCCGGTAAACACCATCCGGCGGGTGGTCCCCGAGCTGATCGCCCGGGGCCGATACCCCCATCCCTGGCTGGGGGCCTCGTTCTTCGAGATCACGCCGGCCTTTGCCCGGGCCTTCCGCCTCCCCGTGGATCACGGCCTCCTGACGGTCCGGGTGGTGCCGGGGGGGCCGGCGGATCGGGCGGGGCTGCGCGGGGCGACCCAGCGGGTCAGCACCCGCTTCGGGGATGTCTTCCTGGGCGGGGATATCGTCACGGCCATTGACGATCGTCCCCTGCGGCGGGTGGACGACCTCGTGATCTACCTGGAGAATCACAAACGGGTGGGGGATCCCGTGACGCTCTCCATCCTGCGCGACGGCCGTCCCCAGACCCTGACGGTGACCCTCGGGGAGCGGCCGGCGGAATGATCCCGTCGGGCGGCCCGGGAGGTGAGGACGATGCTGGAGGGCCAGGCTTACGTAGTCGAGGTGGTGGACGAAGATGAGCCGCGCTACCGGATCGGGACGGTAGCCGCCATGGTCCAACTGCATCCCCAGACGATCCGGTATTATGAGTCCATCGGCCTGATTGCCCCCCGGCGGGTCCGCGGCCGGGTGCGGCTGTATTCGGAGCGGGATGTGGCACGGCTGCGCCAGATCGTGGAGCTGACGCGGCTGGGCGTCAACCTGGCCGGGGTGGAGATCATCCTCCGCCTGCGCGAGCAGATCGCCGCCCTCCAGGCGGAGCTCGAGCGGCTGCGGGGGCAGCGGGCCGCCGAACCCTCATCCCTCCGCGAATAGAGGCCCGCTGGGGGAACGGGGCCTTCGACGCCCCGGCGGAGCCGATCGAGGGCGATCCCATAGCCTGGAGGTTCCGATGGCCTTGCGCATCGTGAGCGACGGCCGGCCCGTGGAGTTGGACGCGCCCCTCGCGGAGAACCTGGTGAAGGAAGAGGTCCGCCGCTACGAGAACGGCCCCTATCGGGCCTTGACCCTTTATCTTTGGTTCCAAACCCGCGAGCGCCGGGCGATCATCCGCCTGACCGACCGGGTGCGGCAAGCCGTGCGGGAGAGCGGGGTCCGCGAGGGCTTCGCCCTGGTCAGCGCCATGCACATCACGGCCGCGGTCTACGTCAACGATCACGAAGAGGGCATCATGCAGGACATGATGGAGCTGCTGGACCGCCTGGCCCCCTTCCGGGCGGATTACCGGCACCACCGGACGGGGGAGGATAACGCGGACGCCCACCTGAAGAGCCTGCTGCTGCACCACGAGGTCATCGTCCCCGTCACCGCGGGCGATCTGGATCTGGGCCCGTGGCAGGAGATCTTCTACGCGGAGTTCGACGGCCAGCGGCGCAAGCGGGTTCTGGTGAAGGTCGTGGGGGTCGCGTAGGGACCGCCGGGGTTCCGCGCGCCCTCGACGGGGAAGGGGACGGGGCCGAACCGATCCGTTGGGAGAGGATCCGGCCATGCACATCGGGGTCTGCTTGCCGAACTACGGGCGGGCTGCATCGCCGGAGGCCATCCGGGAGGTGGCCCGGGCGGCCGAGGCGCTGGGGTTTGATTCCGTCTGGACCACGGATCACGTCCTCGTGCCCGAGGTCTACTCCGAGCCCTACGGTCGTATCTTCGAGACATGGACGACCCTGGCTTACGTGGCGGCGCTGACCCAGCGGGTCCGGGTGGGGACATCCATCCTGCTCCTCGGGTTGCGAAACCCGGTGCTGGTGGCCAAACAGGCCGCCACCCTCGACCAGCTGTCCGGCGGGCGCCTGATCCTGGGCATCGGCGCCGGGTGGCTGGACCGGGAGTTCGAGAACCTGGGGGTCTCCTTCCGGCGTCGGATCTCGTTCCTGGAGGAGGGGATGGTGTTGATGCGGACGCTGTGGGCCAACCCCCGCCCGCGCTTCCAGGGCCGCTTCTTCCGGATCGAGGACGCCGTGTTCGAGCCTCCGCCGGCCCAGCCCGGGGGCCCTCCCATCTGGGTCGGGGGGAACACAGAGGCGGCGGTGCGGCGGGCGGCCCGTTTGGGCGACGGATGGCATCCGGTGGGCCTGGATCCGGAGACCCTCCGGACGCGCGTGGCCCAGCTGCGCGCATGGGCCCCGGGGCGCTCCATCCCGGTCGTCTGCCGGATGTATGTGGCCATCGACACCCCGCTCCCCCTGGTGTATACCTCACCGACCGGCGAGCGCCGGATGCGGCTCACGGGCTCCCCCGAGCAGGTCCTGAGCGGCCTCCAGGCGCTTCGGGAAGCCGGGGCGGACGGCGTGATCTTGACCTTCGAGGCCCCCTCGGCCGAAGCGCAGATCGAGCAGATGGAGCGCTTCGCAGCGCTCCGGCCGAACCTCCCATAATCCCGCGCAGGGGAAGCGCCATGTGGGGACATCCGCTGGGGGAAGGGCTCTGGCTGCGCTTGCTGGAGCGGCATCACGCGGAGCCCCTGTTCGCCCTGACCGACCGCAACCGGGATCACCTGCGCCCCTGGCTGCCGTGGGTGGATGGGGTGCGGAGCGTTGCGGACAGCCTGGCTTTCATCGAGGAAGGATTGGAGCGGTTCGCCCGGGGGGGCGGCTACGAGCTGGGGATCTGGCGGGAGGGGGCGTTGATCGGGGTGGTGGGCGTCCACGAGATCGATCGCGCGAACGCTTCCACTTCGATCGGCTACTGGCTCGACGCCGGGCATCAGGGCCGCGGGATCATGACGCGGGCGGTGGCCGCGGTGCTGGACGATCTGTTCTTCGCCCGCGGGCTGCATCGGGTGGAGATCCGGGTCGCCCCGGAAAACGGGCGGAGCCGGGCCATCCCCGAGCGCCTCGGGTTTCGGATGGAGGGGGTCCTGCGGGAAGCCGGGCGATACGGCGGCCGCTGGGGGGATTTAATCGTCTACGCGATGCTGGATCGGGAATGGCGGGCCCTTCGGCAAGAACGATAACACGAGTCGATGAAGAGAGGAGCGATGGAGAACCACGAACGCGCGTGGCTTCCGATTCCCATCACGGTGAGCCTGGTCCTCCTGGGATGGGTGATCGCCCCCCTCCTCCCAGCGGAGGGGCCTGAGGCCAGCCTGCAGATCTTGGGATCGCCCTTGGGGGTCCGCCTGACCCCTGCCTTCTGGATCGGTCTGTTCAGCGCCGCTCTGGCGGCCACCGGCACAGAATCCCTCCTGCAATCCCATCCCCGGTTCCGGGCGGAAGCCCCATGGCGGCAGATCGGCCGCTGGATCACGCCGATATGGGTGGCGGTGGGGGGGCTGATTTGGACCCTGTCGCTCGCCCCGAGCCCGGCGTGGTTGATCAGCGTGGGGCTGGGCGGGATCGCCCTGGCCCTCGCCATGCGCGGGGAGCAATACCGGCTGGAGGGCGCGGGGGTTCCCAAGCTGATCCCCCAGGCGCTGGTGTATCTGGTCACCCTGGCCGCGGCGGTATGGATCTTCCAGGGGGGATTTCGGACGCTGGCGCGGATGGCCCTGAGCGGGATCTTGGCGGCCGGCCTCGCCCTGGCCCGGCTGGTGGAGGCGGAGATCCCGGAGGGCCGCCGGTGGATCTACGTCGGCCTGATCGGGTGGAGCATGGCGACGGTGGCCGCCGCGTTCCGGTATTGGGCGCTGTCGCCGGTCACGCTGGGGTTGTGGTGGATCATCCTCGCGTATGAGCTGGTGGAGATGAGCCTCTGGTCCCTCCAGGGGCGGGCGCTCTCCCCCCGCGTGGCGGTGGAGTTCGGAGGCCTTGGCCTGCTGGTCGCCCTCCTCGCCCGCTGGGTGGCGGGCTGAGGGGATCCGGCGCGGTCAGGCCGGCGGGAGGGCGCAACGGAGGATCAGATCCATTGCGTGGGACCAGAGCAGGGGTCGGGCCACCGGCCCCCAGCGCGCCTCCCATTCAGCGTAGCGCTCGGGGGCGAGGAGGTGCCCCAGGGCCTGTTCGGGCAGATGACCCTCCGCATCCGCCTGGGCCTCCACCCATCGCAGGAGCTCCCACGCCCGCTCGATCTCCCCGACCTCTGTGGAATACCAGCCCAGCCATGCGGCCAGCAGCACCCATTCCCCTCCGCCGTAGTAGGTGTCCGCCCGGTAGCGGTGCACCCCGCCCCCGGGGCAACGCAGCTCCTGCTCGATGCGGGCCACCGTGGCCTGCATGAGGGGATCGTCCGGGGGGAGCAGGCGATAGGGCGTGGCCGCGCCCACCAGGCTGGCGTCGATCGGGTAGGCAGAGTCGGAGGCGGGCGGGATCTGCTTGACCAGGTGTCCGTCCTGCACCCCATAGGTCAACACAAAGCGGCGCACCTGCTCTGCCACCTCCGCGAAGGGGCGGCCGTCGGCCCCCAGCAACGCCGCCGCGGCGCGCAGGCCGGCGTAGATGGCGGCTAAGGTGTAGGGGTGCAGGGATTGCGAGTGCTCCTCCCAGAGGTCGTAGCCGGGCTGGGGCCAGAGGGCGCTCAGGTAGCGGGCGACCAGCGCCACGGCCGCCCGCCAGTCCGGCGTCAGCGACATCCCCGTGCGTTGAACATGCTCGTTCAGCGCCCACAGCCAGGTCCCGAACCCGTCCAGCTGGAAATTGGGCCACTCGTCGGGGCCTTCCTCCCCATCGAGGGTGTAGCGGGTGTGGAGGTAATCCTCACCCAGAGGTTCGCCGCGGGCGGCTTTCTCGATCGCGCGCTCGGCCTTGTGGGCGTGGCGCAGGATCGTGCGGGCGGCCCAGCGATGGAAGCGCCGCGCGCTCCCATGCTGGCCCACCCGGTCCATCGCGTAGGCGATGAAGGCACCGTCGCGGAACCAGCAGTAGCGATAGGTGGGGAAGTTCGGCGAGGCGATGTAAGCACCGCTGGAGACCTGATGGGTTAGGATCACGTGGATGCTGTGCTGGAAGAGATCCGGCATCTTTGTCCCCTGTGCGTTGTGGAGGCCCCTGGCCCGCTTCTCCAGCAGAAAGACCGCGATCGGGCTTCCCCCTGCGCGCTCACTGTGCGAACTCGATCACCACCAGACCCCAATACTCCAGCCGGGGGACGGTGAATTCGATATAGCGCCCCTGAAGGCACGGTAGTCTCCTTCTTGAGTGTGGGCAAGAAATAGGGTATACTTAAAAAACAGGTTTCTGGATAGGCTCTAAGTCTCGCTGTCGCTCCTCATCCGCGTCACTGTAAGGGAGAAGACATGGCGAAAAACGGGCTTGGATTCCCCCTCTGGGACGGGCGCCGATACATCTTCGCCGAGGCGCCCGTCCTGGTTTACCTGGAGCTCACCCGGGCCTGTGACCTGGCCTGCCGCCACTGCCGGGCCGAAGCGATCCCCCACCGCCACCCCCTGGAGCTTTCCACCGCCGAGGTGGTCGGCCTCATCGCCGACTTGGCCCGGTTTCGCCGCCGGCCCCACCTGGTCCTAACCGGGGGCGACCCCCTCAAGCGGCCGGACCTGTTCGAGATCCTGGCCGAGGCCCACCGGCTCGGCCAGCCGATCTCGGTCACGCCCAGCGGAACATACGGGCTGACCCCGGCGATCATCGGCCGGCTGCGGGACGCCGGCATCGCCAGCCTGGCCCTCAGCCTGGACGGCTCGGATCCGGCCCACCATGATGGCATCCGAGGCGTCCCCGGCTCCTTCGGCTGGACGGAGCGGGCGCTGCGGGCCGCCCTGGAGGCCGGCCTGCCGGTCCAGGTCAACACGCTGGTGTGCCAGGAGACCGTTGACGACCTGCCCCGAATTTACGACTTCCTGAGCCGCTTCCCCATCATCCGCTGGAGCCTGTTCTTCCTCATCCGGATCGGCCGGGGCCAGGTGATGCGGGAGCTTTCGCCGGCCGAGGCCGAGCGGCTCCTGGGCTGGCTGCTGGACCTCAGCCGGGAGGCGCCCTTTGAAATCAAGCCGACCGAGGCCCTCCACTACCGGCGCCTCGCCGCCCAGCGGGCCCAGGCGACGGGCCAGGTGGAAGAGGTGGTCCGTTCGCCGGTCGGCCGGGGCTTCGGCATCCGGGACGGCAACGGCATCGTCTTCGTGTCCCACATCGGGGACGTGTTTCCGTCCGGATTTCTGCCCGTGCGGGTGGGCAACGTCCGGCAGGCGTCACTGGTGGATCTTTATCAGGACGCCCCGCTGTTGCGGGCGCTGCGCAACCCGGATGGGTTTTACGGCAAGTGCGGCCGGTGCGAGTTCCGGGAAATCTGCGGCGGGTCCCGGGCCCGGGCCTACGCCCTGACGGGCAATCCCCTGGCCAGCGACCCGCTGTGTCCTTACCGGCCGGGGACGGCCGCGGCCACGGGATCCCAGGCGCAGGCCCGGGCCAAGGCTTAACGGTGCCGGCAACGGCCTGGACCCATGGGCCAGACCCGGGCGATCATCCGCGCCAGCGCAGCCCCCGGCTCAGTCCGACGGCAACGGCGTGTTCGTGCCCGGACCGTAGCGACCCCACTGCCCGTCAATGAGCGCGCGGATCTCCCGGAGAGGCCGTCCCTCGGCTTGCCATCGCATCACGTCACGCGTGATGCCGACGCAGACGCCTCAGCCAAAGCCCATGGGGTCCAGCACGACCGAGCCGTCGGCCCGAGTCTCCCGGACATAGCAATCCCAGTTGGACCGATGACCATGGCTGACGCAGCCGCAGTAGCAGGGTATGTATTGCAACACGTCAGGGTGAGCGACTGCGAAGCGGTAGGCTTCCTGCACCTCCGGCGCGGCCCGCCGGAAGGCCTCCGGCCAGCGATCGGCGGCCGGCCGCGCCACGAGCGAGATGTCGTCTGCTGACTCCCTGGCCGCGCACGCCCCGAGCAGCACAGCGACCAGCGGGAGCGCCAGACCGAGCCGGTGACGGCACAAGATGCGAGGCATACCCACACCTCCTGGATCGGGCAGTGCTGCCTGAGCCTAGACCCTGCGCATTGAAGTTCAAACGCGGACCCTCCGATGCAGGAGGCCATCCAGGAGGGTTGACGCGCTCACCCGGGAGTATAACATACTCCCCTCCCCGCGCGGCGTCGCCGCAACGGGGAGGGGAGCAGAGGGAAGGGGGCAATGGGGACCGGCAAAGGGGGCGGTTCGGCAGGCGCCCCGCGGGTCAGCGCCGGCGGACCGTCCCGGCCCAGGTGAGCAGGTCCAGGCCAGCAGCCAGGGAGGCCTCCCGCCGCTCCAAAATCTCCTGAACTTGGGCCTCGGGCAGCCGCTCCACCATGATCGAGAGGCCGTCGCAATCGCTCACGTGGGGCAGGATGCCCCGGACGATGCCGACCGCCTCGGCGACCTCATCGTCGGTCAGCTCGGCCTTGCCCGCCAGCTCGACCAGGCGCCGGGCGCCAGTGATGGCCCGGTCGTGGGCCCGAAAGAGCTCCTCGATATATTCGGCTCCGAAGATACGGGTCAGGGCCGGGTAAAGCGCCTCTTCCTCGTAGCGGAAATGAGGCCCGGTCAGGGCAGCCACCCGCCCGAGCAGCTCCCGGACCCGGGGGAGGTCCCGCGCTTCGAACGCCTGGATCAGGTCGAGCAAGAGATCCCGCACCTGCCGGTGCTCCTGACGGAAGACCTCAGCGAAGCGATCGGCCAGCATGGTCTAACCCTCCCTTTTAAGATGTGGAAAACGGCTGATATGGCGAATTGGATCATCAAGGATGGGCTGCGAGCGCCTCGCACGGCAAGACGGGAGTGCCCCTCCATCCCTGTGCAACCCGAGGGCATGGTTTGCCAACAGCCACCCGGATGACTGCGCGGAACTTGTCAAGGGTCAACAGGAATGGCGGAGAACTGCCGTTGCGGGCGAGAGATCAGGCGATCAACGGATGAAGGGGAAGGCGGGGGCAGAAGGGGGTCGGTTCCACTCAGCGGGGCGCGCGTCCCAAGCGGGCGGCCCCCCTCCGCCCCCGCTCGGGACAGATACAGGTGTTCATCGAGGAGGCAAAATCCACCCGCTGCGCGATCCGCCGCCGCGGAGCGCCCCTCGCGCCAGCCGGTGGGTAGGGGAACATCGCGGCCATCGCCGTCGAACCGCTCCCAAGGTTTGCGGCTATATATAGCACACTGGGGACGTTCTGTCAATCCGGCAAGGGAGAACCCTCGAATCGTTATTCGGACAAGGAAGTAGAATTAGTGAGCATTTCTATGGAAGCGGGTCCCAGCGCCTCGCCGATCATTTCCATGCTGACCGCGAGGTCCATCCGGCGACGACGAACCCCAGGGCGCCCGCCAACTCCATGGCGACCGAAAAGCCGATGACCCCGGCGAGGGACACGTCATAGAGGGCGCCCATCAGGGCACTGCCGGCAAACCACATCCACCCGTATCCGGCGTTGAGGATCCCGTAAGCGGTCGCCCGACGGTGGGCCGGCACCATCCCCACCACGGCGGCCCGCATGATGGATTCCTGGGCCCCCAGGCCGATGCCCCAGAGGACGGCCCCCAGGGCCACCGAAAGGGCTCCCGGGCCGAAAACCAGCGGCGCAAACGGGCTGGCCAGCAGGGCCGTTCCCACCAGGACCCAGAACCCGGCCCGGTCAAACAGGGAGCCGGCGATCAGGGCGGTCACGGCATCGGCCCCCATCGCCAGGGCGTAGAGGGCGGGCACCGCCGTCGCCGGCACGGTGCCCACCCGCTCCAGGTGGTAGCCGATGAGGGCGAAGTCGGCGTAGCCGGCGGCCACCAGGCCGACCGCCACCAGGTAGATCCAGAAAACCCGGGGCAGGCCGGCCGTCTGAAGCGCCGGCCGCTCCACCTCCAGCTCCCGGGGCCTGGGATACAGCATCCGGGCGAGGGCCAGCACCCCCAGCGCGGCCGCGGCCGGGACGAGGAGCGCCCCGAACGCCAGGCGGTAGCTGCCAGCCAGGTGCATCAGCCCGAAGACCAGAAGCGGCCCGGCGATGGCCCCGATCTGGTCCAGGGCCTCGTGCAGGCCGAAGCCCCAGCCGGCCCCCGTCTGTTTGGCGGCGTGGGAAAGCATCGCATCCCGGGCCGGGGTCCGGATCGCCTTCCCGGTGCGCTCAGCCAAGATCAGGGCGGCCGCGGCTTCCCACCGGCCGGCCAGGGCCAGCGCCGGGACCGCCAGCAGATTCAGGATATATCCCCCAATCGTCACCGCCCAGTAGCGGCGGGTCCGGTCGGCCAGGTAGCCCGACCCCAGCCGCAGCGCGTATCCGAACAGTTCCCCGAGGCCCGCGACCACCCCGACGGCCGCCCCGGAAGCGCCGAGGGTGGCCAGGAACGGGCCCGAGATGCTCCGGGCCCCTTCATAGGTCAGGTCGCCGAACAGGCTGACGAGGCCCAGCAGAACGATGAACCGGACCGCCCGGCCTTTCTGCAGGGATTGCTCCGCCATCCGACCACTCCTCCCCCGGGAATCCGGCCGGCGCGCCGGCTGGAGGCCGAATCCGTTCCCCACCCCCATCCGGGAGGGATCTTAAGTCCGGATCGGTTCCCTGGTTGGCCCCGCGGGGGCAACCGGGCCAATCCAAAAGCCTGCACCGCGATGCCTTTACGGCCATGGCCCTCAGGCTCCATCTCCGGGCCGGTTCGCCATCGGGAGGACCCATCGCCCTCGCCTCAGGATAGCCGGCAGCCCGGCCGGCGTCAAAAGCGGGAAGCCAGGGCAGTTGCCCATCCGCATGGACCTGATTAAAATCTCGGGAGTTCGTGCCGACCCCGGGGCACCGGGGCGCCGGCTCACCCCAGGCCGCATCGTCGGAGGAAAGCCCATGCCGGAGCTCAAGTGGTGGCAGAAGGCGGTGTTCTACCAGATCTACCCCCGCAGCTTCGCCGACGCCAACGGGGACGGCATCGGGGACCTGGAGGGGATCCGACGTCACCTCGACTACCTCCAGGACCTGGGGGTGGAGGCCATTTGGCTGTGCCCCCACTACCCCTCCCCCCTGGTGGATTGGGGCTACGACGTGGCGGATTACACCGACGTGGCCCCCGAATACGGCACCCTGGAGGATTTCCAGCGCCTCCTCCAGGAAGCCCACCGCCGGAACATCCGGGTGATCCTGGACCTCGTCCTCAACCACACCTCCGACCAGCACCCGTGGTTTCAGGAGTCCCGCTCCAGCCGGGACAACCCCAAGCGGGACTGGTATATCTGGCGCGACGGGCGGGACGGCGGCCCACCGAACAACTGGTATTCGACCTTCGGGGGCTCCGCCTGGGAATACGATCCCCGGACCGGCCAGTATTACTACCACTTCTTTTTCAAGGAGCAGCCTGATCTGAACTGGCGCAACCCCGAGGTGAAGCGCGCCATGTTCGAGGCGGCGCGTTTCTGGCTCGACCTCGGGGTGGATGGGTTCCGGCTGGACGCGGTGGGGACGATCTTTGAGGACCCCGCGCTCCCGGATCACGCGGCCCCGATGCGCTACCCCGAATGGCTGAAGGCCTGGCATTCCGCCGCCGACGAGGGGGAGCGGGAGCGCCTGCAGCGCATCCGGCAGGAGATGTTCCGCTACCAGGAGGACCTCCCCGAAGTCCACGATCTCATGCGGGAGCTGCGGGCGCTGGTGAGCGCCTACGGCGACGTCGTGCTGGTGGGAGAGACGGAGGACCTGGCGTATTACGGGAACGGCGACGACGAGCTGCACCTGGTGTTCAACTTCCCCTTGATGAAGGCCCCCCGCCTCACGCCGGCCGTGGTGCGCGCGAACCAGCGGGAGCGGTTGTCCGGCATGCCGCCGGGCGCGTGGCCGTGCAACACCATGGGCAACCACGACGTCTCCCGCGTCCTCAGCCGCTACGGCGACGGCCGGCACGACATGGAGATCGCCCGCCTCGCCGCCGCCCTGATGCTCACCCTGCGGGGGACGCCGTTCCTGTATTACGGGGAAGAGATCGGCATGCGGGACTTGATCCTCACGGATCCCTCCCAGTTCCGGGATCCGCTGGGGCGCTGGTGGTATCAGATGGAGCGGGAGCTGTTCGGGACCCCCCACGAGGAGGCGGTGATCCACGGGGCCCAGTTCGGGCGGGACAAATGCCGCACCCCCATGCAATGGTCCCGCGGCCCGAACGCCGGCTTCTGCCCGCCCGCCGTCGCGCCCTGGCTCCCGGTCCACCCCAACCACGCCGAGGGGATCAACGTGGCCGACCAGCTGGAGGATCCGGGCTCCCTGCTCTCGTTCTACCGGCGCCTGATCCACCTGCGCCAGCGAACCCCCGCGCTGGTGGCCGGGGACTATCTCCCGCTGGCGGAGGACGCTGAAGATGCCCTGGTCTTCCTGCGCTGCCTGCCCCCTAACGGCCCGGCCTGCCTGGTGGCGATGAACATGAGCGAGCGCCCGACCTCGGTCCGCACCGGGCTGGCCGCGTGGGGACGCTGCCTGCTCTCCACCCACCGCGCCGAACGGAGCGAGGCGGACCTGCGGGAGCTGCGGCTCGCCCCCTTCGAGATCACGATCGCGGAGGTCGCCGGAACCCCCGAACCGTCCTCGTGAGCCGCATCCGAGCGGCCCTGAACGCATGGGGCCGGGCATCCTCCGCGCCCGGCCCCATGCCGTTGTCAACCCTCAGGCGTCATTCCCTGTAGATCCCCGGGAAGGCGCCAAGAAAGCACCTGATAGGGCGTGAAGGCGAACCCATGGGGATATTGGGGCCTCGATTGGAGGATCACCGGTGAGGGGGGCCGGGGGCGGCGATGGCCCGCCGGTGGTGGATCCGCCGCCACGCGCCCGCCAATCCATAGGGGAAGGCCAGCACCACGATCACATAGAAGAGGCCGAAGAGCAGGAACCAGATGGGACCGAAGATCCGATTGAAGAGATAGCCGGCGAACTCCAACAGCGCCGCGCCGAACATGGGGCCGCTTAAGGTCCCCACCCCCTCGACCAGGGTCATCAGCAACGCCTGGATGGTGGTGTTCACGCTCAACAGCGAGGGCGTGGCGTTCTTGTTCAGCATGGCGTTCAACGACCCGGCCAGCGCGGCGAAGGTCCCCGAGAACACGAAGGCCAGCAGGCGGAACCCGAAGGGGGAGTAGCCCAGGGAGACCGCCCGCTCTTCGTTCTCCCGCAACGCCGCCCACACCCGCCCGGTGGGCGAATCCACCAGCCGTCGCGCGAGGAAGTAGGCCGCCAACATGAACAGCAAAGCC
>FWWM01007109.1_pt1 | contig 21960 bp, 22 predicted proteins | sample 2228351 | NCBI WGS metagenome assembly FWWM01 (sample SAMEA103939774, study PRJEB20133) | metagenome
GAACATTTGCTACTGTTGAACAGCGCCATCGTATCCCGCTTCTCCTTCCCACTGGCCTTTCTGTTCTCACGGCGGCTCCTTACCAATCTTCGCCCATCCATGCAATAAAAAAGTGGCCGGCAAACGTGTTTCGCTTCCGCAATCCATCGGCATTTCGCTTCCCGCCGGAAATGGACGGCCAGGCATCCCCCGGTGCAGGCACGGGACCTGGGCAAGCACGATTGTATTTTCCCGAGGAATCCAACGGCGAGTCTGCCGGATGACCAACAGGCGGTTATCATACGTGTGCAGTACCTGGGGTTGCGGCCAAGGGCATCGTTGGAGGAGCTGCCCCGCCCATTCGCCTTTTCCCTATTTCCGATTCGGTATTTTTTGGTACGGTATGCTCTGGCGGGCCTGCTACAGAGGGATGTCTAACCAAGGGAAAGATGCCGGTATGAACATCGTTTCGTTCAACGGATGGGCGCGGAATGTACGTGTGAGTAACGCCGAGATCGAGCTCGTTATCCCGTGTGAGATCGGCCCTCGCATCCTCCGGTGTGCGTTTGTGGGGGAAAAGAATCTTTTCGCGGAAGTCGCTGGCCAACAAGGTGGGACAGGTGAACGAGACTGGAAAATTCGTGGCGGCCATCGTCTGTGGATCGCGCCGGAGGTCAAGCCGTGGACGTATGAACCAGACAATGATCCGGTGGCGATACGTCGCCTTCGCGGAGGAGTTTGCGTTGTTCCACCGCCGGGTCGTCTCACACGTATCCAAAAAATTCTATCGGTACGGCTAGCCCAGAAAGAGAATCGGATTTTTGTTCAGCACACCCTTGTGAATGGTGGAAACCGCGTTGTTCGACTTGCGCCGTGGGCCCTGTCCGTAATGGCGCCTGGCGGCACAGCGATCATCCCACTGCCTGCAAAAATTCCCCATACACGGCGATTATCTCACACCCAAGTGTGGAGCCTTTGGGGATACACCGACCTTTCGGACCCCCGTTGGGCCCTTGGATCCCGCTACGTGCGCCTGCGCCACGACGCCCGGCGTGGTCCCACAAAACTCGGCCTTGCACATCGCGAGGGGTGGGTCGCATACCAACTCGGGGCATTCGTTTTCGTAAAACGTTTCCGTCGTCTAGAGGGGCGGCTCTATCCAGACGGCGACGTGAACTTTGAGACTTTTGCCAACGAGACTTTCCTGGAGCTTGAAACCCTGGGGCCTTTAGTGGACCTCGCGCCGGGTCATCGTGTGACCCACAACGAAGAATGGCTATTGTTTCGTGGTGTGCCCCACTGCCAGACAGAAGCCGATGTGGATACATGGATTTGCCCTCTGGCGAAAGGTAGAACGAACCGGAAGCGGATTTGATTCACGCCGCTTTGTACCTTGCCGGTTGCGGGCGTCCGTGGCGTAAGGAGACTCGGCTCTTTTTCTCTCCTTGGCCGTCCACGGGGGGCATCACGCCGTCGGACCTATCCGATCCTTCGGCCTGCAGGGAAAATGCGATAGGTTCGCCGCTCAGCGCAGGACGTGCGCTTCGACTCCATGCACGACACGCGCTACTCCCTATAACGCTCACGCATGGGGCAGAGGACGTTTGCGTTCGTCGGACTCCGCAAGAACGCGTTGTACCGCTGCCGCGACCTGCTGAACACGAATGCGCCGCATGCAAACATTATCGCGGCATGGCGAAAACCGATGGTTTAGAAGGTTCACGCAGGGGCTACAGGCCAGGCCAGCGCTCAGCACATGAACTCGGGGACCGAGAGGACCATAAAGCGCAGGCGTTTCTGGCCCGAAAAGCGCAATAGTCGCAATCGATGTGAGCGACGCAAAATGGCACGGTCCGCTGTCGTTGGACACCAATACATGGCTCATCGTGTATAACGTCAGGAGCTGCCGGAGTGTGGTTCGCCCAGCCAGCGAGAATACGCGTGGAGGATTGCCGATGGCCTGTGCCATGCGGGCACAGTCCTGCTCCTCGCTTGGTGCACCCGTGATGACAATGTGCACATCCGGAATTTGGGAGAGGAGCACGCGTCCAAGATCGACAAAATGGTCGGTTGGCCATCGGCGGAGGGGAAGTAAATCGCTGCAATTGGGATTCAAAAGCACGAGGCGTGCGGCCGTATCGTTCCCCATAAAGGGAGCCAGGAGGGTACGGATTTCCTGGATATCGTTTTCCGACGGGGTGAACATCGGGAGGCGGATTTTCTCATCGGGAATGGTTTCCTTCAAAAACGGCGTCTGGTCCATCGGCGCAAATAACGCATAGACCATGGAAAGGAACATGCGGCTGACATGGTGCTGAAAGGTGTAGTTCAATTCGTGGGTGAATAGGCGGCCCCTGTAGGGGCCTTCAGCGGTGAAGTTATAATATCCCACCCGATAGCGTGTCCGCAGAAGGTACGTGATGACGGCTGAGGCACGCGTGAGCCCTTCCATATCAATCGCAGCGTCAATGTGCGCGGCGGCAACACGTTGTCGTACACGCCCAAAATCCCGCATCAACGTCAGCAGATTGCGGTCATCGAGCGTCAGGATGTGATCGGGGAAAAAACAAGGTAAAATATCAGCAATGGGCCGATTGGAGCGAAAAACGAGAAGAAAAATATTCTCACGCCCGACGTGTCGCGCTGCTTCTTCGAAGGCGGGGGCCGCGAGGACCGTGGACCCCATTTCGATGAGTTTGACGAACAGGATACGGCGCGGCTGCACGGGGTATAAAAGAATCTTTCGGCTACGCTCTAGCCGGGCCCATGGTGTCAGGATCGCGCAAGCGGGAATCCCCAACCAGCGGTCTAGTCTCCAAATCGTACGCGGCGTCACCGTGTTGTCCCTTATCCCAGATCCATGCGCGGAAGTGTGGCACGGCCTCGTCGGCGAATCAAGTCCTGAACCGGAGTGCCCCGTCCCATCGCGCGCGGCCACGCCTTGATTCACGATCGCAGAGGGTCCTTTCTGTGCTCTGCCCGGCGCAGGCGAGTGGTTTCCCGTCCTTTCTCCTGTATGCAGGGCGGACGAATAGGACGGGGCTGCCAAACGTGAACGCACCTATCCCCTTGATGCCCGCGGACATACCTCGCCTCCCTATCCACCATTAAGCCTTTCTGGGCATCGAGACCGTCTGCATGCAACCCGAGAGGGAAACCTTCTGAGAGGAACCGTGGGCTCGCCGACGGGTCCTCCCGGCGGCGGAATCCGACCGAGAGGGCCGGTGTGCCGTTTTCTCGGAAAGGGGTTGTCCTTCGGCTATGCAACCGACGTGATGGCACCCTGCAGTTCCCTCTCGCGCGGGACGAAGTCATGTGTTAAGTTTTCGCTCGCGCGGAATATGTGTGGCTCTTGGAGTGCTGTGAAGGAGGTTCTCGGTGCGATCCCTTTGGGCTCCATGGCGCATGGCCTACATTCGACGCAAAAGTCGCGGCTGTTTTCTGTGCGAAGCGGTTCGTAAGAGGCAGGACCAACAGACGTTTCTTCTGGCATGTGGTCGGTCCTGTGCGGTGATTCTCAATCGGTTTCCCTATGCCAATGGTCATCTTATGGTTTTTCCCTGTCGCCATGTAGCCGACCTGGCACGACTAACCGATGCCGAGCGCCTGGATATGATGAACATGGTGATCCTCTCGCTTCAGGAACTTTGCCGCACGTTGCAGCCCCAAGGTTTCAACATTGGCATTAACCTGGGACTCTGTGCCGGGGCGGGACTTGCTGGACATATCCATGTACACATTGTCCCCCGATGGGCGGGCGACACAAATTTCATGCCTTTACTCGCTGAGACTCGCGTTATTCCTCAACATCTTGCCGATCTATGGGAACAACTGTATCCACGCTTTTCAGCTGCACTCATTTCACACAAAGAGCTCGGACGTGTGCGCGCTCGGCGGACAGAGCCCGGTGGCAAGGCACCCTCGCCGCGGCTTGCGACACCGAGGAAACCATAACCGGCGGTTCGACGCTTATGCGTTCCCTTTGGGCAGCCCTTTTTATCCTCATCGTCGTATTGCCCTACGGGTTACACCGAATCACCGATGCCCGGAAGGACACGGCCGTCACAGGCCGCACGGAGGTCCTCACGGTCCTTTCCCCACATCGTCGTGAGGTCAAACAGGAGTATAGTCGTGCCTTTTCGAAATGGATGCAGACGCAGTGGGGGCGGACGGTACGTATCCAGTGGCTGGATGTGGGCGGCACATCGAAAATTCTGAAGGAGCTGGAATCCCGCTATGCGTCCCGACCCAACGACCCAGGAGCGGATATTCTGTTCGGAGGCGGACTGGATCCGTACCTCATTGCGCAGGAACACGAGTGGCTGGCACACACCCCTTTGCCGGCCGAGACGCTCGAGGCCATTCCCGCCAAGTGCGCGGGCCTTCCCACTTATGATCCGGGGCAACGGTGGTTTGGCGTGGCCCTTAGCAGTTTCGGCATTGTGTATAATCGTCGCGTATTGGCGCGGCTTCGCCTTGCGGAACCCACAAGCTGGGACGATCTCGGCCGTCCGGAGTACTTCACCTGGGTGGCTTCCGGAGATCCGCGGTCTAGCGGCTCCGTTCATATGTGCTACGAAATCATTCTTCAGGCACGCGGTTTTGAATCCGGCTGGTCGTTGATTACACGCCTATGCGCTAATGTGCGACGATTCGGCGAGGGGGGAGGAACCGCGCCTAACGAAGTAGCGGCGGGAGAAGTCGCCGCCGGCATGGCTATTGACCAGTATGCTCAGACAGTGATGGACCTTGTGGGCCGGGACACGGTGGGATTTGTTCTGCCCGCCGGAGCCACGGTGATCAGCGCCGATCCTATCGCCCTTCTCCGCAATGCACCGGAACCGGATTTGGGCCGGCGGTTCATCGAATTCGTTCTTTCCGAACCCGGACAACGGGTGTTGTTTCAGCCTGCGGGGATCAATGAACAGCGGTACGCGCTGCACCGTATGCCCGTCCGGCGTTCCCTCTATAATGCCTCGGATGGCCCGTCCGTCTGTCCGTATGACCAACACCAATCCTTTGGCTACGATGCCCGCAAAGGGAATCAGAGGCGACGGATTCTCAGTGATTTAATCGGCGCGTGCTTGATTGACGCACACGTCGACTTGCAGGCTGCGTGGGCGTCGGTTATCCGAGGCGGGGGCGATCCAGACACCGTACGGCAGCTCTGTGCGCCACCGGTCACGGAGGCCGACCTAACAACGCTGGCGCGAGAGTGGCACCATTCCCGCCGGCGATTGGCGACGATGACGCGGTGGGCTGAAAACGCCATCACTCGCTACCGGGCCATCGCCAGGGGTCGGTTCCCATCGGCGGTACATGGCCACGGAGAGACACAACAGCCATGACGCTCCCCTCTTCTTTCCAACCCGCCATTGCGGTCGAAGGCATCACCAAGCGCTTTGGCTCTGTTGTGGCCTTGGACGGGGTCACAGTATCGGTGGCGCCGGGCGAACTGTTTTTCCTTCTCGGACCTTCAGGGTGCGGGAAGACGACCTTACTGCGTATTTTGGCCGGACTCGAACAGCCTGACGCTGGCCGCATATACTTTGCCGGCCGCGATGTCACGGGATTGCCACCGCATGAACGCGGTGCCCCCATGGTGTTTCAAAACTATGCGCTTTGGCCTCACCTGCGGGTTCGCGAAAATGTCGCCTTCGGACTTATGGAGCAACGTCGGGCCAAAAGTGAGATGCGACAACGCGTGGAGGCCGCGCTGCGCCTCGTCAGTCTGGAGGAAATGGCCGATCGCCTGCCGGGACAACTCTCCGGAGGACAACAACAACGCGTGGCCTTAGCCCGGGCCCTTATTTTGAATCCAGACGTGCTTCTGCTCGACGAGCCGTTATCCAACTTGGACGCCAAACTCCGTGGCGAAATGCGCGAAGAACTTCACCGGCTCCATCGCGAAACCGGCATTACTTTCGTGTACGTTACCCATGACCAAGCGGAGGCTCTTTCGCTGGCTGACCGGCTGGCCGTCCTGCGGGATGGTCGTTTGGTGGGTCTGGGAACACCGCAGGAGCTTTACCGCCGGCCACCCAATCGGTTTTGTGCCGCTTTTTTGGGGGAAGCCAATTTTGTCGAAGGGAAAGTCCTCGCTGTCGCCGGGGGACAGGGCCTCATCGAGACCCCGTTCGGCCGGTGGTACGCCTGCGTGGCCGATTCGGGGCGTCTGTCTGAGGAACAGATCGCGTGCTGTCTTGTCCGCCCGGAAAGCATACAGTTGGGGTTGTACAGCGGCGAGGCGAACACATTCCGGGCCGAAATCGTATCCGTACGTTTCCACGGCGTGACAGTGACAATCCGCCTTCGAGCTTCTGGCTGCATCCTTCAGGCGACTCTCCTGAGCCGCGAAGGGTACCGCCTGAAACCCGGTGTCACCGCGGACTTCGGGATACGGGTGGAGGACACGGTTGTCGTGCCCGAAGAGTAGTCCGGCGGATGGCCGCGAACCCGCTTTCTGTGCCCGCGCGCGTGGCCACAACCGAGCCGACCGATCATGGGAATCATTCGTCATATGCCACGAAAGTTTGCCAAGAATGTGGGAACGGTCTTGATCGGAAGCTTCCTCGTGGTTTTCCTACTGTGGCCCTTGGCGGATGTGGTCCGCAAGGCGTTTTGGGATGCTGATGGTTTCACCACGGCGTATCTGGTTAGCCTCGTCACAACACGGACACGGCGGGAGGCGATTATCAATAGCCTGCGTATTGCGCTTTGGTCCACGGCCTTAGCCCTTCTCATAGCCCTTCCTCTTGCGTGGTTGGCCGCACGACGGCGGTTTCCTGGCCGCCATCTCCTCTCGGGTATGGTGATGGTGCCGCTTATTCTTCCGCCCTTTGTGGGAGCGATCGGAATGAAAACGCTGCTGGCCCGATTCGGCCCCCTCACGACTCTCTTAAACCGGTTAGGCGTAGCCGACGGTCCGATAGACTGGCTGGGGGCGTTTCCCTTGCTTGGTGTGGTGGTCATGGAGTCGCTCCACCTTTTCCCCATTCTGTATCTCAACTTAGTAGCCGCCTTTGCCAATATTGACCCCTCACTGGAAGAGGCCGCCGCCAATCTGGGCGCTCGGCCATGGAGGATTTTCGGCCGGGTAACGCTTCCCCTCGCAGGCCCGGGGTTGTTTGCCGGGATTGTTTTGGTTTTCATTTGGTCGTTCACGGAGCTGGGAACGCCGCTGGTATTCGGGTTCCGCCGCGTGCTGCCGGTCATGATATACGACAGTGTCAGCGAGGTGGGAACCAACCCATCTGGCTTTGCCCAGGTCGTTTTCTTGATGGCCGTGGCAGCGACCGGATTTTACATCAGCCGCGCGATCACGCGGCGAAACCGTGAGGTCGCCACCCTCGGACGTCTGGTAACCCGACGCCAGGAGACCGCCCTTCCTGCCTGGGGAACGGGGTTGCTCTGGTTCACCGTCGCGGCTGTGCTGACTCTTGCGACGATTCCGCATTTGAGCGTGGTGCTTCTCGCCGTGAGCCGCCGCTGGTCGGAAGGCATCCTCCCCACCGGATGGACTCTAGAGTTTTTTCGCCGGGCCGTCGGTTCGGACCTCACCCGACACGCATTGGCCAATAGCCTGCTGCTTTCCCTTTTGGCGACGGTCCTGGCTCTCACGCTGGGGTTCGGGATCGCATGGCTACACACACGCAGGAAGGCCTGCGGCGCCGCTGCACTCGATGCTCTGGCCATGGTACCCTTAGCGGTTCCGGGCATTGTTGTGGCCTTCGGGTATTTGACCTGCTTTGGCCGCTGGAAAGTGCTCGACCCGCGCCTCAATCCAATGCTGCTTCTCGTCGTGGCCTATGCGGTTCGCCGTCTTCCCTTTCTGGTGCGTGCCGCTTCAGCGGGGCTCGAGCAAATAAGCACCATCTACGAGGAAGCCGCCGCCAATCTGGGCGCGCGCCCCTGGCGCGTGATTCGGCGAATCACCTTTCCTCTCGTGTCGGCGAATCTTTTAGCGGGTGGCATTCTTTGCTTTACGTTTTCGATGCTGGAGGTTTCCGACAGCATGGTGCTGGCACAGGCCGAAGAGTTTTATCCCATCACAAAGGCCATCTACACGTTGAGCGAAAGCCTTGAAAACGGGCTGAACGTTGCGTCAGCCCTCGGCGTGTGGGCCATGGGGTTGCTGGCCAGCGCAATGCTGTGGACGTCCACATTGCTGGGCGAAAAAATGGGCCAGATGTTTCGCGCGGGATAGAGACAACGCGAACACACACGCGAAAGCGTGACACGTTTTCGGAGTGGCTTCTGTTCCCAAACCTCCATGGGGCAGACGCCTAGCGGCGTTGTTGAGAATTTTCAACAGGCCGCTGCGTGTACAAACCGGTCGGCCTTGTTGAGAAAGGCCGCTGGGCGATTCGTACGGCCATCACAGGTCATGCTTTGCATGCCCCATTCCCTCTGAAATCCGGCAACAACCTTGCTCACTCCTTTTTTGGGGCCCCTGCCAGAGCCTCGGCCAGAGAGGATTCTTCTCTCCCCTGTGGCAAATATTCCAACCCAACAAACCCTTTGTAGCCTCCCCTCTCGATCCGCGAAAAAATGCTCCGATAATCGAGTTCCCCTCCCACCAGCGGACCGCGTCCCGGCACCCCCGCGGCGTGGAAATGTCCGATCCACGACCCGTTTTCCAGGATGGTCTGCCGCACGTTTCCCTCCGTAATCTGTTGATGATAGATATCGTAAAGCAACTTGAGGCGTTCGAATCCGACGTCGTCCAGAATGGCGACCGCATCGGCTATCCGTGTCAACCAGCAGCCCGGATGATCGACAAGGGAATTCAACGGCTCCCGCACGATCGTTAGATTCGCTTCGCCGGCCACTGCCAGCAGGGTCTTCAAGCGGATAACCACCCGCTTCCTCACGTGAGCCCCTGGCGGAGGTCGCAGGCGGCCTGTGCTCGATCACATTGATGCCCCCCTGAGGTGTAATCCCAACACCCGACAGGTGATACCCATGGGAAGGTTGAGTGATTCTCAACGCCCCGGAACGTGGAATGCCTGAGCCCGGAGGCCTTCTGCCGGAAAAGAAAGAGTGTGGGGCATAGAAAACGGCACGGGCGTTTCATCGGGATGAAATCCCGATTGCCCCGCATAGAGCTGCGAGGCCAGTGTGTCCAAGCGGCGGATTTCCCCGGTCCGCGCGTCTATCCGTAGAACTGTCGGGCATGTCCGGCCGGCAAAATAGCAATCCCCCGTGCGGGGGTCCGTGGCCAGGATTCCCGGATGAACGCACACCTGTTCGGGCCCTGCCACTTTCAAACTGGCCTCTACTTTCAGATCGGGCGTCACGCGACACACCGGAATACGATCATTCATCCCGTCGCAGATCAAAAGCTTTCCTTGCCCATTGAACGTTGAACGCCACCCCCCGAGGCTGATTCAAGTGCGTCATATCCTCGCCGATCACTCCCTCCTCGCCCCAAACGGGTCTAAACTCTCGGTCCGACCATGCCGCTTGATAGACCTGATGAGTATTTCTCCGCAATTTCTCCGAAATAAAGGCCCGCCAGCCAGATCCTTTTGCCATCTGGATCCAGTGCGATAAAAAAACCTCACTCTCGAGCGTACCGACAGGCAACAACGGGCCGATAAAATCCTCTTCCACGGAGCCGTCTAACCCGATAGCCAACAAACGGCGGCCGCCATGTTTTCTTATAAACGGCTCACGGCGTCCGGATACAACGATCGATCGAGGCATGGCGGATGTACCGACCCTGCCAATAAACATGGTGGTGCGATGGATGCCCTGTAGCCCCGGGACGAAATTGGGATAGGGACTCCACACCGTGCCTTCCTCTCCCCTCTCCCCAAACCTCACCTCCTGAAGCTTTGTCCGCGGAAAGTCGGCCCGAAATGGGACAAGGCTCTTCTGATATACTTTCCGTTCCGATCGAAGGCCACAATTTCCGGAACGCCGACCGTGTGCTCCCATGCGGCACCCTGCATGACACATAACAGGCCATCGTTCGCCACAGCCAACCCCACGACCGATCCAGAACGAGGGCAATCCCGACGACCTCTCGGGCATACGTCCGCCTGCCTCGCATAGGTATTCCTCCGGTTCTCCTCTGCGCTTCGGGTCTTTCTATTGTGAATTGACGCAATGCACCAGATTGCCACGAATGAACGTATTCTCGTTGCGCGTACCGTCACCCTTACAGGGGAAGTCTTCTATCGTGTTCCCCTGACGAGAGGCGTATGGCCATGCGGGAAAGGCGCGGAGGGATAGGGCGAAAGAGTACCCCCCCGCGCGGCGGCGCCGTTCTGCGGTTGCACCCTGCAGGGCTCCCTCCCAGCCGTCGGGCGCTACGCCGCACCATGCGCTCACCCAAAGCAAGGCAGGCCCGAACAATCCTTGCGGCGGTTTCTGCCGGGGGCCGTACCCGTATAGCCCCGGGGAAATCGCTGGCAGGCTCAAGAAAACCCAGTGGACGGGTGAACGTGGGACACTCCATCGGAGGACCTATGCCATAGCATTTGGAGCGCGGCAGCACTCACCTCCTCAGGACGAACCGCCGCCAGACAGGCCGGGGTTTCGTCGTGCGTGCAGCGGCGGCGAAAGCAAGGTTGACAGGAAAGTCCCGCCCGGATCACCCGATGCCGATCCCCGTACGGTCCGGTGCGAATGGGATCCGTGGGACCAAACACCACGAGCGTGGGTACGCCTAACGCAGCGGCGAGATGAACCGGGCCGGAATCGCTTGCGACGAGGAGGTCCATCTGGCGGAGTCGGCTTGCAAGTTCGACGAGCGAAGTGGAACCGGCAAGGTTGATGGCGTCGTTGCCCAGACGCTCCGCCATCTGGTGGCAGGATGTGTCGTCGGCGGCGCCGAAAATAAAAAGGGTGGCACCCGTTCTTACCCGAACACAGCGAGCGACATGGACAAAGTGTTCCGCCGGCCAGTTCTTGGATGGCCATCGGGAAAAGGGCACAAACGCGACGCGGGGTCGTGGAGCGTCCAGCGGACAGGGGGGAACCTGGATAGGAAACTGCGGCGGTATACGTTCCACCCCCAGGTGATCCACAAAATCCAAGTTTTCCTCGACAGCATGCCGATGTTGGTTCCGGCGTCCGGCGGTCTCGGAGTACAAAAGCCACGCGCCTTCACGATGGAAGGAAGGCCCGACCCGCCGGGCGCCGCGCGCGAGCCGGGCCACCAAAGCGCTTTTCAGAAGACCCTGCATGTCCAGAATCCAATCGTAAACGTCGCGTCGAAGTTCATCCAGGAAGTGGCCGGCGTGACGGAAAAATCCGTGCCGGGGAAAAGCGATGACCCGCTCAACGTCCGGAAAACAGCGCACAAAGTCCGCGTACGTCGGCTGCACAACCCAGTGAACGGTTGCGCCCGTTTTGGCCCGAAGGTTATGCACAGCAGGCAGGGCATGCAAAATGTCGCCCAGCGAACTCATTTTGATGACAAGAATTTTCACGCCATCCATACCCACATCGGTGACCCCGCATTGCCTAACACCGACCTGCTCACCCGTCAAGCGGAGAGCCTCCCATCACCACATAGCGGCGGATGCAAGATCGTGTCGACTTGGCGCCTTGCGCTCGGAGCCTGAGAGGACAAAGGGGATTCCGCGATTGACGCGAAAACGGTGGCATGATAGGCGTGGCTTGTATAACGCGACACGGGCAGGCTCCCCACAGGATGCGTCCGCGCGAAAGAATGTTCGCCTTCGACGCAGGGCGAACACAGACGTGGCGCTGAACGAATGGTGCCCTATCGGTTGAGGGGATCGGCCCTGTGCGGCCCGGAAAAAGGGCAAAAAACCATTGCGATGCCCGCTGCGGACGGACGAATGAGTCGCGGTCCTCCGCACCGGACAACAACCGGGCGAAGCCGTTGCCGCCATGTCGTACCGATTCCTGGCGGATGTTGTTCTTCTGGCCCACTTCGGCGTTGCCCTATTCATCGTCGACGGTATTGCCCTGATTGTGCTCGGAAACAGATGGCGCTGGCAGTGGGTTAACGAGAGGCGCTTTCGATCGCTTCATCTGGCGGCCATGGCGCTTGTGACAGTTCAGGCATGCTTGGGGCGTGTGTGTCCCCTGACGACCTTAGAATCCTGGCTTCGTCTCCGAGCCCACTCTCCCCCTTACTCGAAGAGCTTTGTGGCGGAGTGGATCCATAGAATCCTCTACTACGACATCCCCCCCTCATGTTTTCGCGACCGTCTATACCGCGCTTACGATATTGGTGCTTTGGGCGTGGCGACAATTCCCGCCGCGTGACAAGAGTCACATCCCGAAACACGAGGGGCGCAAACGACGGCATGTCTAAACTCGCCCCCCGACAGCCGCCCATGGGACTCGAAAAAAGCATTTCCTTTCTCACTCCCTCCATGCTTCCTCTTTTTCAGCCCGTTTGTTTGCCTTGCCCATGTCCCGTCTGGCATTTTCTCCTCATCGGGCATGAGATTCCTGCCGTTCGCGGACCGCATCCGAGGCTATTCCCGGCCACGGAGTTCTCCGGTATCCCGTAAAGGAGTCTGAGGAGCCTTCCGCCTGCCACAACGGACCGGCAACGCCTCGCCTCCCCACTCGGTCTTCAGGAAACTCCTTCGCACGAGGAGCGACGAAGCTGACCGCAGGCCGCATGAATAGAACACCCCCGCGGTCGACGGACTGTGGCATGGATGCCGCCGGCGGTCAAAAGAGAGACAAACCGGCCTATCGCTGCCTTGGAGGCGGGCTGCCCAGGAAATTCAGCCACCGGGTTGAATGGGAGAAGGTTGACGCGACCAGGACGCCCGCGAAGCAATCCGGCTAGGCCATGCGCATCACGCGCCGAGTCGTTCACGCCCGCGATCAGGACGTACTCGAACGTGATGATCCGACCGGTGCTGGCCGCATACCGCCAGCAGGCTTCCAGAAGAGCGTCCAGCGGATAACGACGGCTGACGGGCATGAGCCGGGCGCGGAGTTCCTGCCGGCACGCATGAAGGGAAACAGAAAGTTCGATCTGCAGGCCTTCCCGCGCCAACCGTTCGATGCCAGGAATAATCCCGCAGGTACTGAGGGTGATTCTCCTCGCCCCAATAGCCAATCCATCGCGATGGTTGAGAATACGCACGGAACGCATCACGGCATCGTAGTTGTCCAACGGCTCCCCCACCCCCATATAAACCACGTGGCTGGGCGATAAACCGGTCTGGCGAGTGGCTAACAAGAGCTGCCCGACTATTTCGCCAGGGGTCAAATGGCGCACCCATCCTGCCTGCCCGCTTGCGCAAAACGCGCAACGAAACCGACAGCCAACCTGGCAGGAAACACACAGAGTCACGCGTCTCGGAGCAGGAATCACCACGGTTTCCACACGCTGGCCATCCTGGAGGCCAACGAGAATTTTGTGCGTTCCGTCGGAATCCTTTTCCTCATGAACCGCGCAAAGTGTTCCCAGCAGAAATCGGTTCCGAAGCCATTTCCGAAGATCTCCAGGCAGGTTGCGCATGTCGTCCCAGTCGGCGGCCTGTCGCGCATAAAGCCAGTGCCAAATTTGTCGTGCTCGATAAGCGGAATATCCGTGCTGACGCAAGACGTCGGTGAGCTTATCGCACGACCAGGAAAGAATATCGTCTATCATGTGCGCCTCTAAGGTTCTCTCCACGGCGACGTTCGCCCAACGCCCGTCGAGACGACAGCGGCCGGAGATTCCGACACGCGCACCGTGTTCGCGGGGTGCTCTCCAACGCCCACACGGATCCTCGACTCTTTTCTCACCGGCCGCCAGTTGACCCTCACCCCCCGTGGGGGAATAGGAAACAGTGCGACGGTGGCCGAAATCGTACCGACGCGCGAAACAGCACGGGCCTTCCCGGTCAGTCCCTCGGAGGTGGGCGATTTGTGGTTTTGAAAAGAATTTCGTCTGGAGCCACGCGCCCCTCCTCGCGGGCCGTACGCTCGACAAAAGCCGGATCGGTCAGAAACCGCTCCTGGTTGGCGCGTAACTCAGCCACACGTGCCTTCAAAGCTCTGTTCTCTTTCTCCCGTTGTTGGAGCTCCGCGCGCATCCGGAGGAACATGCGATACTTGGGGATAAAAACGCCCAAAAGGCCGATTGCAATCGATGCGGCCAGAACCATTCCTCCAAGGCGAACAACAGACAACCTGTTCATTTCGCATCTGCCTTGCGCATGCCACACGCGAGAAACCTCGCAAACAGCCACGGGCACCGTAGAAAAGAGCCCGTCCGAATGGCAAGCCTCAAATCGGCCCTGTCCCACCCACGCCGAGGTAAGGCTTTCCAGGAAACCACCCCAATGCTAGCATAGCGCAAACATGGATGCCGAACAACCCGTCGTGTTTTCCTGCAACCGGTGCGCTCTCCGGGGCATTCTTCATCGACCGTCTCGGGGCTCAACCGCACAAGGCGGAAACACCCCGTTCGGTGTCGTGTTCCTTCACGGATGGTCCGGTTGCCGGCTGGGTCCCCATCGCATGTTCGTTCACGCGGCGCGCCAGTTAAGCCGGGCCGGTTATCCCTGCCTGCGGTTTGACTTTCGTGGCCGGGGGGAAAGCGAAGGCACTACGCGCGAAGCCTCCATTCGATCCATGACGGAGGACTGTCGGGCAGCCGTGGACTTCTTTGCCATGACGGCCGGCGTAGCCCAGGTCGTACTGCTGAGCATCTGCTCGGGCAGTAAAGTGGCCATTGCCGCCGCCACGGAGGACAATCGGATTGCGGGTATGATCCTATGGTCCGCAGAACCCATGGGACATAAGCTGGGAGAAGGGCGAAACCGGCGACGTTTTTGCGCGGCTTTCACTATTTACCTTCGCAAGCTTTTCCGGCCGGAAACGTGGAGAAAATTAGTGCGGGGTCACGTGAACACCCAAATGGTCCAGAAGACCCTTTTCAATGCCGAGCGGCCGAACGAGGCTGAACGTGAGGCGGAAGACCGCCTTCTGGAACGATTCCGATCGTATGCCGGCCCTGTGCTTTTTGTTTACGGCACGGCCGATCCGCCCACGCGCCTGGCCGTCGCGCGATACCAGACGTGGCTCCAAAACGCTCACATTCCGGTGGAATGCCGCGCCATCGAGGGCGCCAACCACAGCTTTTATTCCTTAAGATGGGAGCGGGAAGTCCTGGATATCACCAGCGCGTGGATGACGCGTCGTTTCCCTATAGAACCGGCCCTGTCGGGGGATCGTGTCGCACCCTTTGCCGGGTGAACGGCGTACGCACACGCTTCAGTCGAGCAGGAGGCGATAAAAGGCGCGGTCGAGGAGGGCGGTGTCCACGAGTACCGCCGGTGACGAGGTCAAGGCCTGTGTAGCAACACGTTGCCACTGGGGCGCCAGGAGGTTCGTGGCCCGCTGGAGGTAGAGGAAGTGCCCGATTGCGCCTGAGGCGATGACCGTCCATCCCGCACGCCCGGCGGGCACGAAATCGAGGAAACCGGGCCGCGGCTGTGGAGGTGCATCGTTCATGATCGCCGCAACGCCCGCCGCATCCATAGCAACATTGTACACGCGCACATCATCCACGAGGCCGCGCAGCGGCGCGTACGCATCGGGCGGATTGGCGCCAATCCAGATCGGCGCGGACGCGCTTTCGGCGAGATGGCCGGTCTTGGCCACGCTCCCGGCTTCGTTCCCGTTGACGCACAGGCGCAGGGTGGCCCCGTCGTAGGTGGCCGCCACGTGCGTCCAGGTGTCGAGCGGCAAATTGTGGCTGCTGGCGATCAGGGTCACAGTGGATCCGCCGGCCTTGAGCCGGGCGCGCAGGCGGCGATCGGAACCGCTGAGCGTCGTGGACAGCATCCACCAGTGGTCCGGCTCGCCCATCCCTGTGGCCTTGGAGAGAATGCGAGCGTCGTTGTCTTCACCCTCTGGATACAGCCGGATCCAGGCGGTGAGGGTGAGCGCCGTGCCCGCGACGCTCCATGCGCCGTACTCGACTCGGTCGTCAACTCCGTCGAAGGACAAGGCATTGCCGTAGCGCCCTGCTGTCCAGATGGCTCCGAACACGGTCCCGGTGCGCGTATGGCCGCTGGAGTCCGCGGCCAGGGCGCCAAACCGTTCATCCAGCCGTCAATGGGCCACGAGACCGGCGCCGTGCTTCACGAAGACGGCTGTAGCCACCGTGCTCGGCGTGAGCCCCGATCGCCACGCGCGGGCTTTCAGCGTGGTGCCCTCCGTGAGAAACAGCGGCTCCGTGTAAAGAGGATCGGATTCCTGGGGATCCAGACCGGTGATCGTGAAGCGGAGGGTTGCCCCGGTGGTGGCGCAGGCGATGGAAACGATCTGCGTCCCCGTGAACATGCCGCCAGGCGGAGAGAAGACCGGGGTCTTGACCTGCGGCCCCGTGAAGACGGCAGAAGCAATGGCGCTGGTCTGATAATCGGTTTTGAACCCGCGTGCCGTCAGGGTCAGCGACGTGGCCACCTGTACGGGCGTACCGGTGTACGGCAGGGACGGCGCCTGGTTGGTCGGCGTGGATCCGTCCGTTGTGTACCACACCTCGGCCCCGGTGGTGGCGCAGGACAGGGTGACGGACAGCGGCTCGTCGAACACGCCGCCCGCCGGCGAGATAGTCGGTCGCGCCACGGTAGGCCGGCCGCTTGGACTGTCGTTCCGCCACAGGTGTACGTCCTGGTAGGCGTCGTAAGCAACGCTCACAACCTCCAGATCGCCGTCCCCATCCAGGTCGGCCAGGCGAGCGCCCTGATGGCTTTCGTGCCCCGTGTCGATCCGCTTTTCGAAAAAGACGCCCGTTCCGTCGTTCTGCCAGGCGGCGATCCGCAGGCTGCCCCGATGCTCGGCAAAAACCAGGTCCACGTCCCCATCCTTGTCCACGTCGGCCACGTCGAGGCTGTTCATGGTGTATTGTGTGGCGATCGTACGGCGCATCCAGCCGGAGTTGGTGGCGCCGGCCGCCGGCTGCTCCCACCAGCAGGCCAGAGCATCAGGCGCGCTGCCGCCGTTTTCCTCGGTGACGATGATGTCGGTTCGTCCGTCGCCGTTGAGGTCCGCCGCCTCACAGCGGTCCGGCCAGTCGGCCTCGGGGAACGAGCCGATGGTATAGACGGACCAGTTGCCACTGCCGTTGCCCGGATTGCGGGCCCAATGGACCTGCCGGCTTTCGCCGGACGTGAAGGCGACGTCCAGCAGGCCATCCCCGTCCACGTCGGCCACGCCGATACCCTCGTCGGAATCGTTGCTGGCCACGAACGTGCGTGGCCAGTTTCCGGCTTCCGGATCGCTGGCGGGAACGGAGAAGGAATAAATACCCTGCATGGTCGAAACGATCACCTCTGGCCGTTCGCCGGGCACCAGTTGCGCCACGCGGTAACCCTGAACCCCCTCGTCGTGGTCGCTGCGTGGCGCGTCGCCGAAGCGCACGACCGTGGACCACCCGGACGCTGCGGCGTTGGTGGCCTCGACCCAGTAAAGGTCCAGGCGATTGGCGATGGGGTTGTCCTGAAGCGCGATCAAATCGGCAAGGCTGTCGCTGTCCACGTCCAGCGTGGCGAAGGCATGAACGCTGGCCGGTAGGATCCCCTGGTCCCAGGCCCCGGTCATGGGGACGCCGGGGTTGCGATAGACGTAGCGGCCGGAAGCAATATCGAGATCCCCGTCGCCGTCCACATCCGGGAAGCAAAGGCCGAAGGTGCGCGTGTGTGCGGAACTCACGCGGATGTAATGCCAGAAGTCGAGGCTCGGACCCCCAGCGGCGTTACTGCGGTAGAGGTACGTCGGAGCTTCGTCCCAGTCTCGGATACCGGCGATGTCGACGTCGCCGTCGTTGTCGATATCGCCGGTCTCGGCACTGTAGCTTCCCTCGGCTTGCAGCACAAAGGGCGACCAATGGGTCCCGCCACCCTCGTTGAGCAAAAGCTTTAGGCCACGATGCTGAGACTGGGGCATGCCGCCGACCAACAGGTCCGTGTCGCCGTCCAGATCCCAATCCACGGCCTGAAGATTATGGCAGTAGTCCACGACCTCGACGGTCTGCCCGGTCCAGCTTCCCGAAATCCGAGGGGTGGCCGAACGGTACCAGGTGACAGCATAGCCGGCGCGCTCGGACTGGGAAAACGCCACGTCGGCACGGCTGTCGCCGTCGAAATCGCCCACCACGACCTTGCAAGAATTCGCGGTCCAGTCACCGGTCTGGGTGAACCACGCCGCGTCAATCACGACGGGGGTGTAATTGTCGGCCACACGCGCGGCGGCGGGAGTGTCGGGGGTCGGAAACCAGAACCCGTTGAGGACAATATCCGGATCGCCATCGCCGTCCACGTCGGCAACCTCCATGCCCTCGTGGGAATCATGGGGGATGGTCACCGTGATCCAGGACGACGATTCCTGGAAATAAATTTGGGTTTCGGAGTCCTGGCGCATGACCACGTCCAGCCGACCGTCGCGGTCGAGGTCAGCGACGCAAATGTCTTTGACGTACGCGGAAGACGGACCAATGGTGTGCTGAACCCATCCGGTGGGGGATTGGTTCTCAAACCAAGCGGCCATGCCGGCGTCGTCGGAGCCCTGGCCTGGGCCGAGACGCAGGACCAGGTCGGCGTCACCGTCGCCGTCCATGTCGGCGGCCTTGAAGTCATCAGCCCGCGGCCACGTGTAGGTGCCGGTGGGGGTAGTCAGAAGCGCGAAAGTCCAATCCGGCGCCAGGAAGGCGCGGATGTGCTGCTCGTCTTCGGAAACGCAAACCAAATCGTTGAGCCCGTCCTTGTTGACGTCGGCCACGTCGCGCTGGTACGCCACGTAGGTTTCATGAAGTGCGACATACTGGACATTCATCTCCCCCGCAACCCAACCGGTCCAGGCGAAGAACATCCCCAGAAATATGATGGGTATCGCTTTTCCCATACACAGTGCCTCAATGCCGACTGGCTCTAGCGTCCGTGGGGCGCCGCCGGAAACCGCCCCTCAACCCGTGACGGTGCGTTCCGTGAACGCAAGCGTGCCGAATGCCTCGGGCACGTGAAACCCGAAGGCCGACCGAGGAACCGGTGCCCAGGTCAACCAGTGCGGATGGGATGTCTCATCGCCGCATTTGAAAAAATTGGCTCGCCATCGCACACCGGGTTCAGGCCAGTCCACAGGCGTATAGTGCGAGAGAATGTCCAGAGGAATCGCATATTCAACCCGCCACGCCGTAGGCTCCGTAATTTCGGGATCAACCCGGCACGGAAGCGAGTGGGCCATGCGAACGCGCGCGCAGTCGGCATCCGTGACGCAGCGAATCCCCTGCTTGGGGCGGGGTTGGAAATGGAACAGCATGAACCCGCCGGCATTCATCTCAAGATTGAAATAGCCACGTGTCAGATCCTCGCCGGGTGTGAAAAAAAATTCGACGCAGCTGTCCTTATAGACAGGGTCCTGATGGCGAGAAGCAACCGCCCGCACGTACTGGTCCACTACGTGAAAGATGACGTAAAGATGGCCCGAATCGTAGGCAACCTTGACCTGCGTGCGCGGGCGATGAACCCCTTCGTGACCAAAAGGGCACGCAATGTTCAGCGCAGGGACCTCGGCCCACGGACTTTTGTCCCAGCGGAGAACCACGGAGGGCGGCCGCCCCAAACGAACTATTTCGTAGCGCAGCATCTTTCGCCCTCATCGTGCGATGGGCAGAGGGCCGGCCTGCCTGCACCCCTATCGGTTCCGCTATCGCCTTCGAAATGGCCTCGACTCTGCAAGATCATCCTTATGTGGACGTATCATGTCTCGCCGTGGCCGTCCAGTCTGACCCGACACAATTCCCAAACGGTTTCATGGCAGATTTTCCATGCGTGCGACTCGCCAGGAAACGACCGGCTGCGTTTTCGTCGGGTGCAGACAGGCGATTCGTCCTGTCCGTTCGCCCGTGGTATACGAGTGGTAGTGGGGGATGCCCGATACTTTTTGTAAAAGGGGAGAGGGTGTAACATCCTGAAAACAACACGCGTAGTCGAACCAGCGGCCGCGCCAAGAGGTTACACCATTGAAGAGGATAGCACCGAGTGAGAGGATGGATGATTCTGCCGCGCGTCATGGAATGGGAGGGGGGAGAACGTCCTGGGACGCGGGCACTACGAACGGTCCGGCGACGGAGTGCTGCGGGGTTCCCAGCGGCAGGTGCCGCAGGGGAGCAATACGCGGGAGCCCTTCGCGTCGGCTTGGCTGGCGGCGAGCGGGAAGCGAGCGGCGCGGTTGCTGGAGCGGGTGCCGCTGCTGTGGGCGTGGAGGCAACCGGCCGCGACGTAACCAGGAGGACACGCGGCGCCGCGGGCTGAACGAGCCGTTGTGGACTGTGTTTGATGGGAAGGCTGGGATGCGCAAGGCGGTAGAGAACACGTTGCGCGGTAGCCTGATTCAGCGATGCCAGGCCGCCTTCACGGTTCGTGCGATCCTTGTCGAACACCGGGAGGCCTTTCCGAAATTCTCGTCCTGATCACGGTCCTCTTCTTGCTTCCGTCACTTCCCACGAACGTGGAGAAGCCATAGGAACCGCCGCCCAGCAGGGGCTCCAGGTCTTTGCCACAGTGCCGAAACACGATCGCCTCGGGATTGATCATCTCTTTGCAGAAGCGGCAGGCAACGCGATTGCCGCGACTCACTGCCGCAATCAGCATGCCGATAGGGCCGATGAGAAGCCCCAGTATGAAGGCCTTGCCCCCCTCCCCCTTGCGTACTCCGATCGCCGCCGCGATAATTGCGCACACGATCCACAGGAACAGGAACGCCAGGAACTCCATAGGCTTCTCCTTTTTGCAGCCTAAACGTTACAGGTGAGCGGACAGTTCGCCCGCCGCAGGTGCGCCGTACATTCCACCCGCTGGTTGGCTGCATTGTTCCTTCCAATTCCTTGCGAAGCCTCTGATGCCTACCCGGATGAGCACGAACGCACAAAGGAAGGTTACGGCATTAATCCAGAAAATGGCATCGTCTGGTATTCTCTTTAATGAATGGCAGGGGCATCCTTGAGACGATGAATCGGAAGCCCAACTGAGCAGGCCGAGGAGTGCCGGATATCCAATTGCCGAATGCGATGTGCAAAGAGGAATTCTAACAGGTCTCGCCGCGAGTAGCCCGACGATCCCGAGGGACCCCAAGGATCGGCCAGAGTAAGAGTGCAAAAGCGAACGCTGCTCCGATTGGGTCTTTGTCATATCCGGTGAGAAAGCGGAGAGCGGGCATATAGCAATAGCATGCGAAGGGTCCGGCGCGCGCGTTTAGCGCGCGCCTGCACCCTTTTGTTCAGCAATCAGGTTGTGGTCTTGTTCTTGAGCACGTTCTTAACTTCCGTAAGCGTATCGTTGATCGAAAAGATCACGATCAGTAACTCGCAGTATACCCGGGTGACGATAGGTCCCAGGAGAATCCACATAAGGCCCCAGCGCGCGTTGGCACCCCCCACAATGATGAGGATTAGCCCTAGGATTACCGATCCGACAACGCCGATCCAGAATAGAATCTGGATTATGACCGGCGTAATCATCTTCTTGAATTTGAGGAAGTCGTTCATCGCCATTTTCCCTTTCGTCTGTTTGTTTGGAGGGCATTTCCAACTCAGCATCACGCCCTCGTTATGATGCCGAACGTTCGGCTTCAGCCGCGTTGCAAAGCGCAGCGGAGCAACGTCGGCTGTAACCCGTTGTTAGCTGCCCAACAAGACCCTGACATAGTCATAATTCTGATTGCGTTCCTGGAACAAGATATGCTTGTGGGCAAATTTCTCCCGAGTCCATTTGCCATCATCGTAACGCGGGTACAGGTCAGCGTAAGATGTGGCCGAAATGATGTAGGAGTCCAGCGTAATGTCTTGCCGCCCAGTGCGTTGTCCGATCTCTCCGGCCAGGTCAGACAAACGCTCCCACAGGCGGGCCTTGTCGTCGTGGATGTAGGCTTTGGCGTGCAGCATGCCGTGCGGCTCGATGAAGACGATGCGCTGCTTCCCTCTGTCCACGATCCATAGGATGAAGTCAGGGTAGAAGCCGCTCTCTTCAAAGAAACCCACACCTT
>FWWM01007467.1_pt1 | contig 21954 bp, 9 predicted proteins | sample 2228351 | NCBI WGS metagenome assembly FWWM01 (sample SAMEA103939774, study PRJEB20133) | metagenome
TTTGAGAATTAACGTTCAACGTTCCAACGTTCAACGTTCAACGTTCCAACGTTCCAACGTTCCAACGTTCAACGTTTACTGTTTCACGCTCCGAGGTAACTATGACCGACAAATATATCCCGCAAGAGATCGAGCCGAAGTGGCAACGGCTGTGGGCCGAGAGCGGCCTGTACGCCACACGGCAAGACCCAACGCGCCCCAAATTCTACTTTCTGACCATGTTGCCCTACCCGTCGGGCGATCTGCACATCGGCCACTGGTACGCGATGACGCCGTCGGATGCCGCGGCGCGCTACAAGCGCATGAGGGGCTACAATGTCTTCTTCCCCATCGGCTTCGACGCGTTCGGCCTGCCGGCCGAGAATGCCGCCATCAAGCACGGCACGCATCCGTACACGTGGACCATGGCCAACATCGAGCGGATGCGCGGCCAACTGCGCTCCATGGGCGCAATGTGGGCCTGGGATCGCGAGGCTGTGACGTGTGATCCTGAATATTACAAATGGACCGAATGGTTCTTCCTGAAGCTGTACGAGCATGGCTTGGCCTATCGCAAGCTGGCGCCGGTGGATTTCTGCCCGCACTGTAACACCACCCTGGCGCGCGAGCAGGTGTGGGGCGACGACCGGCACTGCGAACGCTGCGGCACGCCGGTGATCCGCAAAGAACTGGCACAGTGGTTCTTCAAGATCACCGCCTATGCCGAGGAACTGAAGAAGTTCGACGGCATTGACTGGCCCGAACGCATTCGCACCGAGCAGATCAACTGGATCGGCAACCGCAGCGAGGGCGCGGAAGTGACCTTCAAATCGGAGCAGGGCGATGACATCGTCGTCTTCACTACCCGGCCCGACACCCTGTGGGGCGCCACTTTCATGGTGCTGGCACCGGAGCATCCTCTGGTGAACAAGCTGACGCCTCCGTCCTATCGTGCCGACGTCGAAGCATATCAATTCCAGACAGGCCGTCAGAGCGACATCGAACGCTCGGCTGCCGAGCGGGAGAAGACCGGCGTTTTCATCGGCGCCTACGCCATCAACCCGGTCAACGGCCAGCGCATTCCCATCTGGATCGCCGACTACGTCCTGATGAGCTACGGCACCGGCGCCATCATGGCGGTGCCGGCGCACGATGCGCGCGACTTCGCCTTCGCCCTGAAGTTCGGCCTGCCCATCATCCCGGTCATCGAGCGGCCAGATCAGATCGCCAGGAGCGCAGTGTGGGAAGGATCGGTGGCCGGTGATTTCGCCGAGGCGCTGACAGCCGCCGGCCTGCAGTGGCAATGGCTGGATATCGCCGGTCGGGGCCGATTTTACGCGGTCACCCTGGACGGCGACGTCCAGGTGCAGGCCTACGCCGCGCTGCTGCAGGCGCACCTGAGGCCGGGCCACTGGGGCGACATCGTCGGCCGCGGATGGCAGGTCGTCTTCAAAGATGGCCCGATGACGCTCGACTCGGTCGAAGCCGACACCGCCATCATGGATCGGTGCCATGCTGGCTATGCCTACATGCAACGATTCCGCACCACGATGGAGATGTGGTGGGCGATCGAATGGTATCGAGATGTGCTCTATCACGACGCCTATGGCACGATGATCCACTCCGGCGCATTTAGTGGCACGCCGGGCGATGTGGCCCGCCAGAAAGTGACCGCCTGGCTGGCCGAACGGGGCGTCGGTGAGGCTGCGGTCAGCTACCGGCTGCACGACTGGCTGATCAGTCGGCAGCGTTACTGGGGCGCGCCGATTCCCATGGTCTATTGCCCGGCCTGTGGCATCGTGCCTGTGCCCTACGAAGACCTGCCGGTCATCCTGCCCACCGATGCGGTCGTGCCGCCTTCGGGCGAAAACGCGTTGAAATTCCATGAAGGTTTCCTGCACACCAAATGTCCGCGCTGCGGCGCCGACGCCACGCGCGAAACCGACACCATGGACACCTTTATGTGCTCCTCGTGGTATCAGTACGCCTACGTCAGCCCCTATTGGAAGGCCGGCCAGAAGCTGAGCCGCGACGACATCCCGTGGGACCCGGAGGCAGGCGCGTACTGGTTGCCGGTAGATCAGTACACGGGTGGCCCCGAACACGCCACCATGCATCTGCTCTACACGCGCTTCTTCACCAAAGCCCTGGCCGACATGGGCATCGTTCCCTTCCGCGAGCCGATGCTGCGGCTCTTCAACCAGGGCATCATCCTGGGGCCAGATGGCCAGCGCATGAGCAAGAGCAAAGGCAATGTCGTCGCCCCCGATGAGTGGGTGGAAAAATACGGCGCCGACACCGTGCGCGCCTATCTGATGTTCATCGGGCCCTGGGATGCCGGCGGGCCGTGGAACTTCCAGGGCATCGAAGGCGTGCGTCGCTTCCTGGAGCGGGTATGGAGCGTAGTGACAGAGCCTGGTGGCCCGACCAACGGATCAAATCCCGCCGACCTGGAGGCACAGACACGCGCATTGCGCCGGATGACTCACAAGACGCTTCAGAAAGTCACGGAAGACATCGAGGCCTTCAAATTCAACACCATCATCAGCAGCCTGATGGAGTTCAACAACTACCTGGTGAAGGCGCACGATACCGCGGTCTGGGGCACGCCGGCCTGGGAAGAGGCGATTGATACCCTCCTCCTGATGATGGCGCCTGAAATGCCGCACATCGCCGAAGAGCTGTGGCAGCGACGTCGCGGGAAGACCGCCTTCCAGGCGGCCGACAGCATCCACATGCAATCCTGGCCGGCCTATGACCCGGAGCTCGTAAAGGCCGAGACGATCACTCTGGTTGTGCAGGTCAACGGCAAGTTGCGCGATCGCGTCGAAGTGCCGGCCGGCATCGGTGAGGAAGCCGCGCGCGAGCTGGCGTTGGCCCGACCGGCCGTCCAGAAGTGGACTGCAGGCAAACAGATCCGCAAGATCGTCTTCGCCGGCGGCAACCTGATCAACATCGTCGTCGCCTGACGACCGCGTCGGGGAGCAGAGCATGCTGCTCCCCGTGAATTTACGAGGAGAGCCCATGAAGCACGTGATTGCGACGTCCGATGCTCCGGCCGCCATCGGACCCTACAGCCAGGCCATTCGAGTCGGCGATTTCATCTTCTGCTCCGGCCAGCTCGGCCTCGACCCGGCGACCGGCACTCTGCGAGAAGGGGTGGCTGCCCAGACCGAGCAAGCACTCGATAATCTGCGCGCGGTTCTGGCGGCGGCCGGCGCCAGCTTCGCCGACGTGGTGAAGACGACCCTCTTTCTGGCCGACATGGCCGATTTCGCCACAGTCAATGCGATCTACGGCAAACGCTTCGCCGGCAACCCGCCGGCGCGCACGACCGTGCAGGCGGCAGCCCTGCCGCGCGGCGGGTTGATCGTCATCGAGATGATTGCTTACGTGGGAGGTTGAGATGGCGCTCTTGCTCACCCGCGCGGACGTGCAGGCCGCGCTCACCATGCCTGATGCGATTGCGGCGGTCGAGGAGGCATTTCGCCAGCAGCAACAGGGAACCACACAACTGCCGCTGCGCACGCCGATCCGCATCCCTCAGCACCATGGCCTGGTGCTCTTCATGCCGGCCTACATCGGCGGCATGGATGCGCTCGGCATGAAGGTGGTCACCGTTTATCCGGACAACCCAGGCCGGCATGGCTTGCCCACCATCCTGGCGACGGTACTGTTGAACGATCCGCGCACCGGCCAGTTGCTGGCGATCATGGACGGTGCGTTCCTGACCGCCATGCGCACCGGCGCGGCAAGCGGCGTCGCGACCAGGTATCTGGCCCGGCCCGATGCCAGAGTCGTCGGTATTTTCGGCGCAGGCATTCAGGCGCGCACGCAGCTGATGGCAATGGTCGCGGTGCGGCCGATCACCGCGGCGCGCGTGTACGATCCGCAGGCTGACCTGGCCGCCACATTCTGTCGCGAGATGAGCCAGGCGTTGGGCATCTCCTGCACCGCGGTCGGCGAGCCGCGCGCGGCAGTCGAAGGCTGCGACATCATCATCACCGCCTCGACCAGCAAGACGCCGGTTTTCGACGGCGCATGGCTGGCGCCGGGCACTCACATCAACGGCGTCGGTTCGCATTCGGCCGATGCGCGCGAACTGGACTCGCTGACCATCCGGCGCAGCAAAGTGGTGGTAGACTTGCGCAGTGCCGCCCTGGCCGAAGCGGGCGACCTGATCCTCCCCATCAACGCCGGTGAGATCACGGCCGACCACATCTATGCTGAGCTCGGCGAGATCGTGGCCGGCGCGGCCGGCCGTGCCCATGCCGACGAGATCACCCTCTTCAAATCGGTAGGGCTGGCCATTCAGGATGTCTCGACAGCGATTCGCGTGTACGAGCTGGCCCGTCAGAAAGGGATCGGCCAGGAGATCCGCTTGTAGCGATAACGCTGTTGCGGCCGAGCGGACACTTGCATTTTGTCTGTTCCTCCGTTATAATCTTGGCAGTCTCACCGGAGGAGGAGCCCCTTTTCGCATGAAAAAACACCGGACAGTGCATTATGCCCAGGCTGCAACGGAGGAGAACCTGATGGAGACATTGCCGGAGGACGCGTTTCATTTTCCCAGGCTCCGCCCCGGCGATGTCGTCAACGGTCGCATTGTCAAAGTAAGTCCCAGTGAGATTCTGGTTGATATCGGCTACAAGGCCGATGCGATCGTGGATAGCCACGAGATCGAGCGGCTGGATCGCGATTTCCTGATGAGCCTCGCTGTGGGGGATCCGGTCTCAGCATACATCGTTCAACCAGAGGATCGGGATGGCAACGTCGTCATCTCCCTGCAACGGGCCCAACAGGAGCAGGACTGGCGCCTGGCCGAAGATCTACTCCGGTCGCAAGAGGTTTTCGAGGGCGTTGTGACCGGTTACAATCGCGGCGGGGTGATCGTCAAGGTGGGTCGCGTGCGCGGCTTTGTGCCGGCCTCGCAGTTGTCGAGCCGCTGGCAGGCGCAACAGGACGCCGAAGGCGATCCCGAAGAACGCTGGGCCCGTCTGGTTGGCCAGAAGATGCGGCTCAAGGTCGTGGAACTCGATCGCGAGCGCAATCGTCTGATTCTTTCAGAGCGTGCGGCCGCCAAAGACTGGCGTCAGGAGCAGAAAGAACGGCTGTTGTCCGAGCTCAAGTGCGGTGATGTCGTCACCGGCACGGTCACCAGCCTGGCCGCCTTCGGCGCTTTCGTGGATATCGGCGGCGCCGATGGCCTGATCCATCTCTCCGAGATCTCCTGGCAGCGGTTGGAACATCCGGCCGAAGTGCTGCATGTCGGGCAAGAGGTCAAAGTCTATGTGCTTGGCGTGGACGAGGAGAAGAAGCGCATTGCGCTCAGCTTGCGCCGTCTGACGCCTGAGCCATGGACGGTGATCAGTCAGGTGTATGCGCCGGGGCAGGTGGTCACGGCCAAAATCACGAAGCTTACGAACTTCGGCGCTTTTGCCAAGATTGATGATACCGTCGAGGGCCTGATTCACATCTCTGAACTCGCCGATTATCGGATTACCCATCCCAAGGAGGTCGTTCACGAGGGGGACGAGGTCCAGGTTCGCATCATCCGAATTGACGCCGAGCGACGACGCATTGCGCTCAGCTTGCGGCAGGTGGCCGAGGATGCTTATGTGGAGGTAGACTGGCGCGCCGAAGCACAAGCCGGTGCCGAAGCATTGGAGGTTGCGCCGACAGCCGCACCAACCCGCTGAACAGGCTATCGCTCGGCCGGTACGTTGTTCTATCGGGCACAGCGCGCCGGTGATATCTGTTTGTGTGCAAGACGAGATCAAAGGGGACGGCAGCACGCTGTGCACCGTCCCCTTTTGTATTTTTCGCGCTGCCTGAGGATGCAGCGATTCCAAGATGAGGAGATCTGTTCAGCCTCATCCCTCCCCCTGTCCCTTCTCCGCTCCTGACGGAGGTCAGGAGCGGGGAGGGGCGAGACTGGAAGGGGTTGGCGGGCAGCTTTGCCGTCCGCCAACCCCCACCCTTCATACCCTCTTTCCCCCGCAAGGCGGGGGAAAGAGGGCAAGGGGGATAGAGGGCCTGAGTAGTGACGATGAGGATGCCCGCTTACGCCATCGGCGCGCAGATCTGCTATAATGTGTCCTGGCGTTGCAGGGAGTGTATGCGTAAGCAGAAGACACGGTGGGCCGGATGGAAATCGGGTTTGCTGCGCGTCATACGAGAAGGATGGAAAGCTATGGCAGACAATTTGGACCGCTTTACAAAACATGCTCGACAAGTCTTACAGCTCGCTCAGGAGGAGGCGGTTCGCCTGAATCACAACTATATCGGGACGGAACATTTGCTGTTGGGCCTGGTGCGCGAAGAAAATGGCCTGGCGTCGCGCGTCTTGCGCGCGTTGGGTGCCACGCCTGCGGAAGTCAGCCGCGCTGTGGAGCGGATGGCCCCGCGCAACCCACGTCCCCCGTTCGGCAAGCCGACCCTCACGCCGCGCACGAAGCACGTCATCGAATTGGCGGTCGAGGAAGCCCGCAAGCTCAGCCATCCCTACATCGGCACCGAGCATCTTCTGCTCGGCCTGATCCAAGAAGGTGAAGGCATCGCCGCTGAAGTGTTGCGCAGCCTGGGCATCGCCTTCGACAAGGTGCGTACCGAGACTACCAAGGCGATCCTGGAAAGCCAGGTGCAGGAGAGGGCTTCCCGAAAGAAGGAAAGCAAGACCCCGCTCACCGATCAGCTGGGCTTTGACTTGACCGCGCGGGCTGAAGAGGGCAAGCTCGACCCGGTGATCGGCCGCGAAAAGGAGATCGAGCGCGTCATCCAGATCCTCAGCCGGCGCACCAAGAACAACCCGGCCCTGATCGGTGAGCCTGGCGTGGGCAAGACCGCCATCGTCGAGGGGCTGGCACAGCGTATCGTTGCCGGCGATGTGCCCGAACCACTGATGGACAAACGCGTGCTGATGCTCGATGTCGGCGCGCTGGTGGCCGGCACGATGTATCGCGGCCAGTTCGAGGAGCGCCTGAAAAAGGTCATCGAGGAGATCACGAACTCCGACGCCATCCTCTTCATAGACGAAGTGCACATGCTGGTGGGCGCGGGCGCCGCGGGCAGCAGCGTGGACGCCGCCAACCTGCTCAAGCCGGCGCTGGCGCGCGGCGACCTGCAATGCATCGGCGCCACGACGCTGGATGAATACCGCAAGTATATCGAGGGAGATGCGGCGTTGGAGCGCCGTTTCCAGCCGGTGCGCGTGGATGAGCCAACTATCGAAGAGACCATCGAGATCCTGAAGGGCGTCCGGCCGGCCTACGAAAAGCATCATCAGCTGAAGATATCGGACGCGGCGCTGGAGGCTGCGGCGCGGCTGTCCGCACGCTATGTGCCCGATCGCTTCCTGCCTGACAAAGCCATTGACCTGATGGATGAGGCCGCCAGCCGTGTCCGCATGTACAAATCGCCCTATGCCAGCAGCCTGCGCGAAACCTTCCGCGAACTGAAGATGACGCAGCGCCGCAAGGAAGAGGCGGTCGAGGCCAAACGCTACGATGACGCGCTCGACCTCCGCCATCGGGAGCTCGATCTGGAGAAGCGACTCGAGCAATTGCGTCGCGGCTGGCAAGAGCTCGCGCCTCAGCCGGTCGTCGGCGAAGAGGATATCGCCGAGGTGGTCGGCATGTGGACGGGTATCCCGGTGCAACGCCTGATGGGCGAGGAAACCGTGCGCCTTCTGGAAATGGAGCAATATCTCCACAAGCGCGTGGTCGGCCAGGACGAACCGGTGCAGGCCATCGCGCGTGCCGTCCGTCGCGCCCGTACCGGTCTGAAAGACCCCAAACGGCCGATCGGCACCTTCATGTTCCTGGGGCCCACGGGCGTGGGCAAAACCCTGCTGGCGAAAAGCCTGGCCGAATTCCTGTTTGGTTCCGAAGAAGCGCTCATCAAGATTGACATGAGCGAGTTCATGGAGCGGCACAATGTCAGCCGTCTGGTCGGCGCGCCGCCCGGCTACATCGGCTACGAAGAAGGCGGTCAGCTGACCGAAGCGGTGCGACGGCGGCCTTACTGCGTCATCCTGCTGGACGAGATCGAAAAGGCCCATCCGGAAGTCTTCAACATGCTCCTTCAGATCATGGAGGACGGCAATCTGGCCGATGCCAAAGGCCGCCGCGTGGACTTTCGCAACGCCATCATCATCATGACATCGAACGTCGGCGCCAATCTGATCAAGCACGGCGGCGCGCTCGGCTTCCCCGTGGCCCGCGACGAGCAGAAACAGCTCGATGATGAGTACCAGGCGATGCGCGAGCGGGTCATGGAGGCGCTTAAGCGCACCTTCCGGCCGGAGTTCCTTAACCGCCTCGACGGCATCATGGTCTTCCGCAATCTGACGCGGCAACAGATCACCGAGATCGTGGACATCGAACTGGGCAAAGTGCGATCTCAGCTGGCAGAACAGCATATCCGCCTGGAGATTACCCAGGAAGCGAAGGAATTGATCGCCGAGGCCGGTTACGACTCGGAATACGGCGCCCGTCCGTTGCGCCGGGTCATCCAGGACAAGATCGAGGATCGCCTGAGCGAGGGGTTGCTGGCGGGCGAGTTCAAGGCAGGCGATACGGTCGTGGTAGATGTGGATGCCGAGCGCCGGCTGGAGATGAAGGCGCGTCGCGAGGCACCGACTGCCGATACGTCTGATGCCGCGCCGGAGCTGGCCGCGCCTGCGCTCGCCTGAGGCAGACATGGAACTGCACAACAGCCGTGTGCGTCTTGCACGCGGCTGTTGTTTTTTGCGGACTGATCTGAGCATCGCGCCGGCCGGCACGTCGCCGGGCTGTCGCAAGACTTCGCAGGCACTCGAGAAGGTGCCAGGCACGTGGATACGGGAGCATGAGGTCGCAATGCGCGTTCACACAGTGATTCTGTGCTGTCTCTGCCTTGTCTTGGTGCTCAGTGGTCCGACCGTTGGCGCAGCGTCCGGGCCGACATTCGCCTTGCGCCAGGCCATCGGGATCGGCGACCTGGCGCAAGGCCGCAACGGCCCCCCTGGTGTGGCGGCCGACGGCCATGCCGTCGCGTTCGTGCCGGGCGAAGTGGTCATCCGCTGGCAGCCGGACCCGTTGGCCCGAGCGCAGGTGCGCGCCGGCCAGCTCGATGTGGATCGTACCAGCCCGGCCTGGCATGCCGCCGCGGCCCGGCTCGCCGCGGCGACCGACCTGCCGGTCCTCGATCTCGCGCCGGAGTACGGCATGGCGCGGCTGGCTGTGCCCGTCGGCGAGGAGGCGGCCACGATAGCGCGGCTCGCTGCGCTGCCGTGGATCACTCATGCTGGCCTGAATCACATTGCCGGCGCGGCCGGCTATCCCAATGACCCGCACATCGGCGATCAGTGGCACATGCGTCGCATCGCCGCGCCCGCAGCCTGGGACTTGACCTTCGGCAGTTATTCCCTGGTGGTAGCGGTGCTGGATACGGGCGTTGACCTGGCGCATCCGGAGTTCGCCGGCCGTCTGCTGTCGGGGTGGGACTACGTCAACTGGGACGCTATGCCGAACGACGACAACGGCCATGGCACGCATGTGGCCGGCATCATTGCGGCAGCCGCCGACAACGGCGTGGGCGTGGCGGGCCTGGCGGCCAACGTCAAGCTTCTGCCGCTCAAGGTGTTGAACGCCGCCGGCCAGGGCAACTACTATGATATCGCCATCGCCCTCTACCGTGCGGCCGATAACGGCGCGCAGGTCATCAATTTGAGCCTGGGCGGCTTCGACGATGATAACATGCTACGCGAGGCCGTCAACTATGCGCTCGGCAAGCAGGCATTGGTCGTAGCGGCGGCGGGCAACTGTGCGCAAGGCGGCGCCGGCTGCCCGCTCTTGCCCAACCCCATGTACTACCCCGCCGCCTATCCGGGAGTCTTCGCGGTCGCTGCCTCCGACCGTTTCGACAATTGGGCCAACTATTCCGGTTATAAGTCCTACGTCGCGCTGGCCGCGCCGGGCGGCGTGAGCACCGATCCGGTGCTGAGCACATGGCCGGGCGGTTACGGTTGGCGGTTCGGCACTTCGATGGCGACGGCGCAGGTGTCGGCGGCCGCCGCCCTGGTGTTGACGTTCCAGCCGACCGCAACGCCCGTCCAGGTGGCCGACATCCTCAAGCAAACGGCCGATCAGGTCGGCCCGTACACCTATGTCGGTGGCCGCAACGATTGGTTCGGTGCCGGTCGGCTGAACGTGGGTCGGGCCGTGCGCTGGGCCTATCCGCCATCGCTGCGCTCGTCGGCCAATGTCTGGCGTTTCCTGCTGGGGGGCCCGCTCACGCAGACCACTGCAACCCTCGCCATTCGCAACGACAGCGAGCAGCCTGTCACCTGGCAGGCCGCGGAGCTGGCCGGCGCGTCGTGGCTCCGGCTGACGGCCGGTCGGGGCGAAACCTCCTACAGCCGGCCCGATACCCTCACGCTGGAGGTCGGCCCGACGACGCTGGGGCCGGGCCAGTACGACGCGGTCGTTCAGGTCGCTGCGCTTACGCCCCCCGTGAGCGGCTTTTATGTTTTCGTTACGCTCAAAGTTGCCGATAGCGTGCAACAACTCTTTCTGCCGGTCATCGCCCGGGAACATCAAGCAGCGGCCTGGATTGACCCGGGCAACGGTGGTGTGACCATCTTTCCCACCGACGAGAGTCCCTATCGGGTCGAGTTGCCTTTCCCGGTGCCGTTCTACGGCCAGGAGCAGACAGCCGTCTCGATTTCGTTCAAGGGCTATGTCTCGTTCACCCAGCCGGGCTCCGGTGCGAGTGTGAGCCAGAGCAGTTGTCTGCCCACGGCCGCGCTGCCAAACGACGCGATTTATGTGCTCTGGCAGGATTGGAAGCCGAACCTGGGCGGGCAGGTTTTCGTTCACCAGCCCGACAATGACCACTTCGTGGTCACCTGGATGGACGTGCGGCGCTTCGCCGGCGACTTGCCGCATTCCTTTCAGCTGATCCTGGCGCGCGATGGCGCGCTCACCCTCCAGTATCGGGCCGTGCAGACGCCGGTGCAGGGCACGATCGGCATCGAGAATTGGGATGGCACGGTGACTACGCAGCTCGCCTGCAATGGTGTCGGCACGTTGCCCCGCAGCGGCGATGCGTTCGCGCTCGCCGCGCGCCTGCCCTGGTGATCGCCGTCTTTCCCACGATCATCATCCCGTAGGGGCGAGGTTTCGCCGCCCGTTTCCGAGGCTTCTCCACCCATTTCTGGAAGGGCCTGCCTCCGCCGCGATTTCCCCGGCCGTCCCCGCTACTTGCCTCCATCCTCTCGCGACATTTCCAGCCTCCCGACGTCATCAATTGTGCATGAGCTCACACCGACATAGGGAGGGACGCGCGCGTCTCGATGCCGCGCGGCATTGCGGCCATAGAGGGCTCCATGCGAAGAGGAGTACGATGATGGCTCGCAGAGCATCGGTTTGCATCGCGGCGGCGATCGTGTTTGTCGCGATCGTCGTGATCGGTGTGGCGCTGCCAGCCGTATCGGCACCGGCGGTTGCCCGACAGGCCCGCCTATCGGCGGCAGGCGTGATGAGCGATACGGTGTGGCGTTCTGGCGGGCCATACGGCGGCCTGGCGCAGGCGCTGGCCCTCTCGCCCGATTTCGCAAGCGACGGTCTGGCGTTTGCCGGCGGCTGGCGCTTGGGGGCCGGCGGCCTCACGGGCGGCTACGGGATCGCCCGCACCACGGATGGCGGCGCAACCTGGACGCCGGTCTTCGCCAGCCCGCCCTGGACGCAGCTCGCAGTGATGGATCTGGCGATCTCGCCGGGGTTCTCGGACGATCGTACGGCCTTTGCGGCCACTGATTCCGGCCTTCTGCGCACGCGCAACCGCGGCGACACGTGGGAGCGCCTCGGCGGCGGGCTGCCGACCGGCGACAGGGAGCCGGCCGCAGACGATGTGCGTCGTGTCTACCTCTCGCCGGCATACACAGAGGATGGCGTGGTGCTGGCGCAGATGGCCGATGGCGCCCTCTTCTTCTCAGCCGACCGCGGCAATACGTGGAGCCGGTTGACTGTGGCTCAGGCGCTGGCCGCGGCCTTCTCCCGGCGTTTTGCCGAAAACGACGTGCTCTATGCGGTGATCCTGGCGGCCGAACCGGCCGGGCCGGCGCTCGCCCGTTCGACCGATCGCGGGGTCAGCTGGGCCATCGTCCAGCCGCTGGCAGCCGGGCAGGTCGCCGACCTGGTCGAGCTGGTAGATGGCAGCCTGCTGATCGCCACAGATGACGGTGTGTTGCGGCTGGCGGCCGCCGATGCCGGCTATGTACCCGAGCCGGCTGAGCCGGGCATCACCGGGGCCGTGCATCGGCTGGCCGTGGCCGGCGACCATGTATATGCGGCCGGTCAGAACGGCCTGTTCATCACCCTCTCGGAGGGCCGGGGCTGGCAGCGCTATGCCGACACGCCGGAGACCGCGTTCGTCTCGGTGGCTGTATGTCCGCTGTGGAGCCGCTGCCACGCGCTGCTGGCAAGCAGCTACCTGGGCCTTCTCGGCACGCGCGATGACAACCTGGAGCCGTGGGCCTGGCGAGGAGGGGTGCGCCGGCTGGCGACGAGGGCCATAGCCGCGTCGCCAGCCTACGCGACCGATGGAACGCTGTTCGCGGCCACCGAACAGGGTCTCTTCCGCAGCACCGACCGCGGCGCCACCTGGCGACTGGTTGCCGCTGGCGAACGGCCCGACCACGACGCGATCTTCACGCAGGTGCGCCTCACCACTTCCTACGCAGCCGATGGTGCGGTCTTTGCCACCTATGAAGACCGGTGGACCGGTCGGCGTGGCCTGTACATGTCGGCTGACCGCGGCGAGACCTGGTCGGCGCTGTTTGCGCCTTTTGCGTCGGACTTCGCGATGTTGTTGGCCGTGTCGCCGGCCTATCGCACCGACCACACCCTTTTCGTCGTACAGGGCGATACCCTCTATAAGACCACCGATGCCGGTGCCAGTTGGCGCACCTTCGCCATCGCGCCTGCCGACGAATTCTTCCATCCACTGCGCCTGGAGGTTTCCAGCGCCTACGCGGCCGATCGCACGTTGTTTGTCACCGGTTGGGGCGGCGTCCGGCGTTCGACCGATGGTGGCGAGACGTGGAGCAGTACCGGTGCAGCGGCCCCCGCCTACGGTCTGGCGCTCTCGCCGGCCTACGCGACCGACCGTACCCTCTGGCACACCTTTCGGGCAATAGAAAGCGCAGGCGACGGTTCCCCCGACTCCGGTGTGAGGCGCTCGACGAATGGCGGTGCCAGCTGGGAATGGGCCACGGCCGGCCTGCCCGGCGTGTATGAGCCGTTTCCGGTGCCGCTGGCTGCCTCCCCGGCCTACGCGGCCGACCGCACTCTCTTCACGGCCCTGCGCGGCCCGTTGACGGCGGCGCCCTATCGCAGCCTCTATCGCAGCCTCAATGCAGCGACCTGGTGGCAAGAGCTGGGCCCTGCGCCCGGCAATCCGGATCCCGCCGATCTGACGGTCTCTGCCGATGTCTTCGGCCGGCTGACCGCCCATGTCGCCACCGATGCCGGCGTCTGGCATTATGATCCGCGCTGCGAGAATCGGATCGTCAACGGTGGCTTCGAGGCTGATCTGGCCTGGGAGATACCGATCACCCCTTACTCGGCCGGCTACAGCACCGACCGAGCCCGCACCGGCAACCGGAGTCTGCGCACTGGCATCGTCACAGGCGCAGATGTCTACAGCTATTCGACCGGCCGCCAGGTAGTGACCATTCCCGCCAACGTTGAAGCCGTGACGTTGGACTTCTGGTGGTATCCGACCTCGGAGGAACCACCGGTCACTGCCATGAGTGACGGTCTGGCCGACGACGTGGCTCGCGGCCTGTTCGGCGATCGGCTGCCGCGGGGCGTGTTGGCCGGCGACTGGCAGTATGTCCTCATCTACGATGCAGACGGGAGCCTTCTGCCGCCCAGGCTGTGGACGCGCAGCAATGCTCGTGTCTGGCAGCCTGGCCAGCTCGACCTGACGCCCTATCGCGGCCGTGCCCTGACGGTCATCTTCGGCACGTACAACGACGGCGATGGTCGCCGGACCGCGATGTACGTGGACGATGTAGCACTGACGGCCTGCTGGCCGGCGACGCCGACGCCGACCGCCACCGCCACACCGACCGCGCCGGCCACGGCCACCCCGACGCCGACCATGACGGCTACGGATACCCCAACGGCGACCGCTACGGCCACGGCCACGCTGACACCGGCTGTGACCGGAACATCCACAGCGACGCCGAGCGTCACGCCGACCGGATTGCTGCGCTACTATTTTTACATGCCCATGGCCATAGCTGAAGAGCCGGAGCCCACGCCGACGGCAACCGCCACCGCCACACCGACCGCCACGGCCACCCCGACGCCGACCATGACGGCTACGGATACCCCGACGGCGACTGCTACGGCCACAGCCACCCCGACGCCGACCGCGCCGGCTACGGCCACCCCGACGCCGACCGTGACGGCTACGGATACCCCGACACCAACCGCCACTGTGCCCCACACAACCACGCCCACGCCGACGGCCACACCGACGCCGACGCCTACCCTGACGCCCGCGGTCACGCGCACGCCGATCGCGCTGGAGCCGCGCTGGCTGCGTTCGCTGGTCGCCGTGCCGGGCAATCCGGGCCGCCTGCTGGGGCTCACCAACCAGGGCTACCTGATGAGCAGCGCGGATCGTGGGGAGACGTGGACGACTGTGGCCCTGCCGGCCGAGATCACCGGGATACCTCTCAGCTATCGAGGCTTCGTGGGTCTGGACTATCTGCATCCTGACACCGTCTATCTGGGCGCGGTCTCGCAGGGCCTGTGGCGCAGCCTGGATGGCGGACTCAGCTGGACGAAGCGCCATCCGTACCCAATCGGCCCGCTTGCGGTCAGCTTCGATAACCCAGACCATTTGACCGCCGGGCTGATCGGGCCGAATGATTTGAACGCCAACCTTGCCCGCAGCACCGATGGCGGTCTGACATGGGTCAATCACGGGGGCGGCACCAGCGGTGAGCCTGTCAGCCCGATCTTGATTGATCCGCAGGCGCACGACTTGAGTTTCGTGATCACGCAGGGGCCGCGCGGAGGTGCCACCCTTTACCGGACGTTCGACGGCAACTGGGAGCCAATCGCCAACGCGCCGCTCGGCCTGCCACCGAGCGGCGGTCCCGGCCTGGGCTTGATGCTGGATGGTGGGCTGCGCGGCCTGTACGTGGGCAGCGCCGATGGCATCCTCTATCGCTCCACGAATGCGCACGCCCTGAACCTGGCCGACATTGCGTGGACACCGGTTTATACCTTCACCTACGGCTACCTGCCGATCCCGCTGGCGGTGGGTGGCGGGCCTGCCGGCAGCGCGCTGTATGTGACGCTGTACGATTGGGGCACGGCCCATGGGCGAACGCTCCGCAGCGACGACGGTGGCCTCACCTGGCAGGCCCTGACGTTGCCCGGCCCGGCCGTCCCGCCGACGCCGACGGCCACCCCGACGGCGACCGCCACTGTGCCCCACACAACCACGCCCACGCCGACGGCCACCCCGACGCCGACGGCGACCGCCGCGGCCACGCCCACTGCGACCGCCACTGCGACGACGACCGTCACGCCACCGACGCCGGGGCCGGCCTGCTACGAGGCGGTCGTCAACGGCGGCTTCGAGAGCGATGACGGCTGGGAGATCCGCGCGAATCCGGTGCTGGCGGCCTATGTCACCGCACCCGTGCACAGCGGCAGCCGCAGCATGCGCACCGGCATCGCGGCCGGCGGCGCCAATACCCGCTCCTACTCGCCCATTCAGCAGAACTTCACCTTGCCGGCCCTGCCGTTCCCGGGTCTCTCTTCGACGATTCGGCTGAGCTTCTGGCGCTACAACGTCTACGAGGAGGGCGCAGTGCAGGCGGCTGCGTCGGTTCCGGATCTGGGCACGTTGCCCCAGACCGAGGCCGAGCTGCTGAGCACGCCGCTGGCCGACGATTTCTTCTACGTCATCGTCCTCCGTGGGGACGGCTCGATTGACTGGCTGCTGGTTGAGCGGCAACACGCGCCGAGCTGGCGCCAGGCGACGGCCATTGACCTCAGCCGCTACGCGGGCCAGAGCATTCGTCTGCAGTTCGGCACCTACAACGACGGCAGCGGCGGCATCAGCCGCACCTTCGTGGACGACGTCTCCATCCAGGTTTGCCCGCCGACGGGCGCCTTCGTCCTGCCGGCCGGCTGGCCGCGGCGGGTGATCGGCCGGCCCGAATCCAACACGCTCTACGCCGACGTGGATGGCCGACTCTTCCGTTCGTCGGATGCCGGCCGCACCTGGGCGTTGGCCGGCACAGCCCGACCCGAGCACGCGATCCTGGGTGCCGACCCGAACATGCTCTACGCGGGCAACGGCTACCCGTGCTACATGGGTGGTGATCCGACCCCGCTGTGGCGCACGGTGGATGGCGGTACCACCTGGCATCTGCTGCCGGCCGGCGAGAACCTGAAACCGCTGGCCGCGCACGGAACCGATCAGCGCCTGTACGCGGCCGGCTGCGATGGCCCGTACCTCAGCACCGATGCCGGCCTCAGCTTCACGCACCAGCCCGATCCGCTCTTCGGCCTCTACGACGTGAAGTCCATCGCGCCGGTCGCACCGGAGTGGCGTGAGATCTGGATCGGCGGGGTGAGCGAGGGGGGCGGCGGTGGCGTGTTGGTCAGCCGCAACGGCGGCACGAGCTGGTCGCTCAGCTATCCCAGCCCCGGCATCGAGGACATCGGCTGGCTGGGCAAGGTGACACTGGATCGTTATCGGCCCGGCGTCGTCTACGTGCCTGCCTACTACGGCTTCTTCTACACGCCGGATGGCGGCGCGAGCTGGATCAACAACTCTCAGGGGCTCGAAGAGGTGATCGGCGGTGGCCGGCCCTCTGGCCTGTACGCTGTGGCACAAGACCCGGCCGACCCTGCGCACCGGCTTTACCTGGGCACGCGGCGCGGCCTCTATGCCCGCGGTAGCGCCACCGGTTTCTGGTACAAGCTGGCCGGGCAGCCGTTCGACGCGCTGGAGGTCAGCGACCTGCTGGTGCTCGACGGGCTGCCGGCGCGGCTCTACGTGACGACCCAGTTCGGCGTCTTCCTGTACGATCTGACAGGCGTACCCCCGGCTCCGGCGACGCCCACGCCGACCGTCACGCCCACCGCGACTCGTACCCCCGGCTCGCCGACCGCCACACCGACCGCCAGCCCGACGCCCACCGTCACGGCCAGCCCGACACCGACGGCTACTCCCACCGTGGCGGTTGTGCCGACCGCTACGGCCGGAATCTGGCCGACTCCGCGCGTGCTCGGGACGCTGGCATTGCCCGCCGGCAGCCATCCGCACGGCATCGCGCTTAACGCAACGGGCAACATCGCCTACGTCGCGTTCCATGGGATAGAGCACAGCGGTCGGACGCTGGGGATCGTCAGCACCGCGCCCCTCACTCTCCTCGCCCAGGTGACGCTCAGCATGGAAGCGGCCGGCCCGAACGGTGTGGCGCTGCTGGGCATCGGCGGGCCGCTGGTGGTGACGAACCGTCAATTGGCCAACGCCTCGGTGGTGACGCTGGCGCCGACACCGGCTGTGGTTGGCCAGATCGCTGCCGGCACCATGCCCGACGGCGTGATCGTGCAGGGCGGGTTGGGCTACATCGCCAACTTCGGCGATAACACGGTGACGGTGTTCGACGCGACGACGCAGGCGGTGGTGCGCACCCTCAGCGTGGGGCGAGAGCCCTCGTTGTTCGCCGCCGACCCGACGAGCGGCGATGTCTATTTGTCGCTGCACGGTGCAAACGAGGTGCTGCGCCTGCGCGATGGCGAGGTCAGCGAGGTCTATACCGGCATCCAGGAACCGTATGGCCTGGCGTTCGATCCGACCGGCCGACGGCTGTATGTGGCCAATCGCGGCACCGCGCACACGGTGACCGTGGTGGACACGGCAGCCGGGACGATCATCGGCACCATCGGCCTCGACCGCGAGCCGTATGTGCTGGCGGTCAATCCGCGCACCGGCCATCTGCACATCGCGTGCGGTGATCAGGTGAAGATCTATCGCACGTTCGATTGGGCACCGGTGGCGACGATCCCGGTGCCGCCGGGCGCCGAAGAGGGGATCACGATAGACGGGGCGCGCAATATCGTCTATGTGACGAGCCGCGAGGGAGACGCGCTGACCGCGATCCAGGACACCGCACCGCCGCTGGTGCTTTTCGGCAGCAATCGCGAGCGCAACGGTGAGCTTTACCGTATGTTGCCCGACGGCCGCGAACAGCGGCGCCTGACCTTCACGACGGATGCCAGCGAGGTGTCACCGGTCGGTTCGCCCGATGGCCGCTGGATCGCCTATGTTCGCACCGGGGCCGACGGGTGGCCGCACCTCTGGCTGATGAATCGAGACGGCCACAACGCGCGCCAACTTACCTTTGGAGACTGGGAAGACGTTGCGCCGAGCTGGTCGGGCGATGGCTCGCGGCTGGCGTTTGCCTCGAACCGAGACGGCAACTGGGAGATCTACACGCTGCGCCTGGCCGATGGCGCCATTACGCGGCTGACTTTCGACCCGGCTGAAGACCGCAATCCGGACTGGTCGTGGGCAACCGGCCGCATCGTATTTCAGTCGAATCGGATCGGCCCGAATCCGGAGATCTTCAGCATGGCCGCGAACGGCAGCGATGTGCGCCGTCTGACCGCTAATCCCAACGGCGACCGCAGCCCGATGTGGTCGCCGGATGGGAATTATATCATCTTCTGGGGCAGCCGGGCGGAGCAGACGATTTACCGCATGCGCAGCGACGGCACGGAGATCGTGCCGCTGGTGTCCCGACTGTATCGGCCGGAGCCGGGAGCATGGGGTTCGGGCGAGGCGTCCGGCTGGATCGTCTTCACGGGCTATCGGCCGGACAGTGGCCACAGCGAGATCTTTCGGATGACACCGACCGGCGCCGACCTGGTGCTGCTCACCCTCAACGAGGTGGATTTCGATTACTCTCCCGGATGGCTGCCGGGGCAATAGCCCGGCGCATTGCGACGGCAACCATCGCCGGGCACTATGCTCAGCGCAACACACCCAGGCTGCGCAGCAGCGCCAGGATCTCCTCGACGCACGCTTCGGCCGATCGGGTTTCGGTGTCGGCGATCAACTCGGCCGCTTCGGGTTCTTCGTACGGCGAAGAGATCCCCGTGAATTCGGGGATCTCTCCGCGCCGCGCCCGCGCATACAGGCCCTTCGGATCGCGCGCCTCGCAGGTTGCTATATCGCACTTCACGTAAATTTCGATGAAGCGTCCCTGCGGGATCAGGCTGCGGGCGAACTCGCGATCGCGGCGGAAGGGTGAGATGAAGGTGCACAGCACGATGGCGCCGTGCTCGAAGGCCAGCTTCGCCACTTCGGCCACCCGGCGGATGTTCTCCTGCCGATCGGCCGGCGAGAAGCCCAGATCGCCGTTCAGCCCATGGCGCACGTTGTCGCCATCCAGCCGAAAAGTCTGCACACCCAGGGTGAAGAGACGACGCTCCAACAGGCGAGCGATGGTGGATTTGCCGGAGCCGGACAGCCCTGTGAACCAGAGCACAGCGGCCAGGTGACCGTTCCGCGCTTCACGCGCTGCGCGCGAGATCGTCGCCTCTTCCCACGCCACATCGCTGGAGTGCGGCCGCGGGGGTTGAATGCTTACCGCGCCGTTCTGCGCAGCGCGGCGGATCATGCCGGCCGCCACCGTGTTGTTGGTGCCCACATCAATCAGGGTGAAGCCGCCCGTCGCCCGGTTGAGCGCATACGGATCGCAGCAGAGCGCCTGGCCGGTCTCCAGCGTCACGCGGCCGATCTCGTTGAGTTGCAGCGTCTCGGCCGGTTCCCGGTGCAACGTGTCCACATCTATCCGATAATTCAGGCCGGCGATGCGGCCCTGCACCTGGCGGGTGGTATGCTGGACGATGTACGGCGCGCCCACGCGCAGCGGCTCTTCGCTCATCCAGCACAGCGTGCACTCCAGACGGTCGGCGATCAGCGGCAGGTTATGCCGGCGCACGATCATGTCCCCGCGGCTGATATCCAGCTCGTCGGCCAGGCGCAGGACGACTGAATCGCCGGCAGCGGCTTCGGCCAACGGCCCATCATAGGTGACGATCTCGCGCACACGGCTGATCTGCCCCGATGGCAAGACCATCACCTCCTCGCCGGGCATGATCGTGCCGGAGGCGATCTGGCCGGCGTAGCCGCGAAAGTCGGGGTGGCGACGGATGGCCATTTGCACCGGAAAGCGAAAATCCACCAGGTTCCGGCCGGCGCCCACATGGACGCGTTCCAGATGATGCAGCAGGGTCGGACCGTCATACCAGGGCATGGCCCGGCTGGGCTGTACCACGTTGTCCCCGCGTAGCGCCGAGATGGGAATAAAGGTCAGGTCGGGCACGGTCAGCTTGCTGGCGAATGCGCGATACTCGGCCGCGATCGCCTCGAAGACCTCTTGCCGATACTCGACCAGGTCCATCTTGTTGACCGCTACCACGATATGCGGGATGCCCAACAGGCTGGCGATGAAGCCGTGACGTTTCGACTGGGTGACCACGCCTTTGCCGGCATCAATCAGGATGACGGCCAGGTCAGCCGTGGATGCGCCCGTGACCATGTTGCGGGTGTACTGGATGTGGCCCGGTGTATCGGCGATGATGAATTTGCGCCGGGGCGTGGCGAAGTAACGATAGGCCACATCAATCGTGATCCCCTGTTCGCGCTCGGCGCGTAGGCCGTCGGTCAACAATGCCAGATCCAGGTAGGGGTCGCCCCGGCTTCGGCTGGCGCGTTCGATGGCGGCCATCTGGTCTTCGAGGATGGCGCGACTGTCCAGCAGCAGCCGACCGATGAGGGTGCTCTTGCCGTCATCCACGCTGCCGGCAGTGGTAAAACGCAACAGATCACCGGCCATCAGAAATACCCCTGGCGTTTGCGGTCTTCCATGGCGGCTTCCGAGCGTTTATCGTCCGCGCGGGTGCCGCGTTCGGAGGTGCGAGATGCGACCAGCTCGGCGATCACTTCGGCCACAGTGGTGGCGGTTGATTCGGTAGCGCCGGTGCAGGTCATGTCGCCGATGGTGCGGAAGCGCACCAGCCGGTTCTCGATTCGCTCGCCGGGCAGCAGAGGTAGATAGGGCGAAGCGGCGAGCAGGACCCCGTCGCGGCTGAACACGTCACGACGATGGGCGAAGTAGAGGGACGGCAGTTCGATCCCGTGGGCCTGGACATATTGCCAGATGTCTAGCTCGGTCCAATTGCTCAGCGGAAAGACGCGAAAATGCTCGCCCGGCGCTTTGCGACCGTTGTAGAGATTCCACAGCTCGGGCCGCTGGTTCTTGGGGTCCCACTGGCCGAAGCGATTGCGATGTGAGAAGAAGCGTTCTTTGGCCCGCGCCTTCTCTTCGTCGCGCCGCGCGCCGCCGATTGCGGCGTCAATGCGCAGTTCGACCAGCGCATCCAGCAGGGTCACCGTCTGCAGGGCATTGCGGCTGGCGGTAGGCCCCCGTTCTTCGACCACGCGGCCCCGATCTATCGAGTCCTGGACGTAGCGCACCAGGAGTTCCACGCCCATTTGCGCCACCAGGCGATCGCGAAAGGCCAGCGTCTCCGGAAAGTTGTGGCCGGTGTCAATGTGCAACAGCGGGAAGGGTATCCGACCCGGCCAGAACGCCCGGCGCGCCAGGTGGACGAGGAGGATCGAGTCTTTGCCGCCGGAGAAGAGCAACACAGGCCGCTCGAACTGCGCAGCGACCTCGCGCAATACGTAAATGGCTTCAGCCTCAAGCTGTTGAAGATGGGTGCGAGTATAATCAGGCATACCGTGTATTCTCTACAGCACGGGAGGATCATGCAAAGTATCTGTTCAGCCTCACCCCTCCCCCTGTCCCCTCCCCTCTCCTGACGGAGGTCAGGAGAGGGGAGGGGTGAGACTAGAAGGGGTTGGCGGGCGGGCGGCTTT
>FWWM01003261.1_pt1 | contig 21949 bp, 14 predicted proteins | sample 2228351 | NCBI WGS metagenome assembly FWWM01 (sample SAMEA103939774, study PRJEB20133) | metagenome
CAGGCTCCGTGCTCCAGGCTCCGTGCTCCCTGGTCGCTCGGCTTCAGTCCGTTTCAGCAGGTTGTTCGAAAGGGTTCCACCCTGCGCGGTGGAAGTCCCCCTCGGCGGGGACCAACCGCCGCAGGCACGCCGCCGTGGCTGTGCGGAGCAGGGGCCCCCGGCATTGCGGCAGTTGCAGGGCCGACTGCTGGACCGACCAGGCGCAATTGGCCGCCCACGCCAAAAGAGCAATGCACCGGGCCAGGTGATGCCACGTCGTCATGAGCAATCCCGAGCCGTTGGCCGCCGCGGCCCTGGCCAGGGTCTGAATGTTAGCCGGCGTGTTCCACGGGCAGGCCAAGGTCTCGAAGCCCAGCCGGCGGAAATATGCCAGCGTGGGCACCTCGCCTCGCGTGACCCCGTAGTGCCAGTCGGCGATTACAATGTCCCGCGATAGCCGGTCCACCGCACGATGCGTCGGCATCTCGGCCGAGCTGGTGGCCGAAAAACCCGCCGGCCACTTCCCCTGTTCCAAAAGGGCATCGCCCCACATGATCGCCCGCCGGCCACGCCGTTGCAGATGGCCCGCCAGGTGGTTGACATGCTCGACCAACAGCCCCACCGGGTCGGCCTGCCGGCAGCGCTCGCAGGTCGCGTGCGAGTAGGCCTCGTCGCAACCGATGTGAAAGTACTTGCCCGGACCGGCCCACGCGATCAGCTCGTCGCACACGGTACTCAGCAGGGACCGCGTGTGGGGATTGCTCAAACACCACGTCCAGCCGTCCGGCTCGAACCACGGAGCCAGTCGGGGATTTTGGTCCAGAACCACATGCCGGCCATATTTGACTCGCGAGGCCGAGGCATGCCCCCAGCAATTGAACATCGGGACCACTTCCAGCCCCAGGCTCTGGGCCAACTCGACGAGCTGGCGGGCCTGGGCCTTGCTCCACGCCTGGGGCCAGGATAGTTCTTTGCATGTCTCGAGACGCAACATGCCCCAGAACTCCAACACCACATGCGTGAACTTGAACAGCGCCGCCAGACGGATCGCCTTCTCGATCGCCAGCGGCGTGGTCTCGAAAAACACGCACAGGTGCAGGCCGCGAAACCCGATCGCTGGCCAGTCTTGAATCTTCACTTCCGGAAGCACGAAAGCCAACTCGCCGGCGCCGTCCGACTGGGCCTCGAGAAGCTGGAGCAGCGTGTACCATGCGTGGCGCATCGCGGATGGGTCCTGGGCTTGTCCGGCGAGGCCAGTGGGCCCGACCTCCAGGGCATACCTTGCCCCCGGTTCAAGCTTTGGGGGGTCCGCCTTCCCCAACACGAACTCCCATGGGCCCAAATCGCCTCGCCGGCCGATCTCCAGCCTTAGCACGCCGAACGTGAATCGGTTCCACAAATCGGCCATCAGTTCCGGCAGGCGGGGTGCAACCTCCTCGCTGATTTGAAGCCGAACGGGGCCGGCCAACCGCAACCGGCCTGCCCCCCACACCACCCGATTCGGGTAAGGATGGATGGTGCGGGGCGGGCGAGCCGGCGCCACCTCCTCGGCCGCTGGTCCCCACGAGGCGACTCCCCCCGCGGCGGCGATCCCGGTCCCGGCCACACTGGCCAACAGATGACGCCTTGATATCCCCGCCGATTCCTGTCCATTCATGACGCGACTCCCTGTGCACAGTTCCAAGCCGCACAAACACATTCTCTGTCGCGAAAGCCAGGTCCCCGCGTTACGGAGCCTACCCCACCAGACGCACCAGCTACCTAAGCGACACAAGCAGGGCACCCGCTTGGGTTATGCGGCAAAATCCCGGTTGAAAAAACGCTCCGGATGCTTACGGCTTGGGAGCGATCCGTTTAGAATCGAGCAACCTTTTCCCGGAAGGACCTCTGGCGGCTGGCAGGTCGGTGATCCGCCGCCAAGGCCTCCAGAATGCGTACCATATTACCCGTCCGGAGTTGATTTTTGCCAGTATAGCGCCGGGAGTCATGAACTGCGATTCCATCGATGGCGGCCCCAAAGCTTCCCTCTGGATTATCCATCCCAGCCGGCTACTACGGGAATGCCTGGCTGCGGTGCTTTGCGACGGCTTGTTTCGGGTCGAAAGTATCGACCCCGACCGGGACCCGCCTGGGGCGGAGGCTGCATCTCGGCCGGATGCGGCGGTCATGGACCTCGATCTGCCCAGGCCGGTCGTGCTTCGGTGGCTCGATTGGCTCAAAGGGGCGTCGCCGCAGTGCAAGGTAATCCTTCTGGCCCGCGCCCCTGCGGGCGAGGAGCTGTGGGAGTACCTCGCCGCAGGCGCGGACGGTTGCGTGGTGGAAGCAGGGTCGGTCGAGGAATTCCGCGCGGCCATCCAGCGCGTGCTGGACGGCGAGATGTTTTGCTCACCCGCCGTCATCCAGTCCATGTTCCGGCGGTTGGCCGAGGCACGCCAGCAGTCGGCCTGGTTCCTCCCTGACGAATCGACCTCGCTGACCTGCCGCGAGCTGGAGATCTTGCGTCTGGTGGCCCAGCACCTCAGCAACAAGGAAATCGCTCGGAAGCTCAAGTTATCGCTCTACACCGTCAAGAACCACATTCACAACATCGTCGAAAAGCTATGCGTCGAGAGCCGCTATCAAGCGGTCGAGTACGCCCGGCGGCGTCGTTGGCTGCCCGCGGAGATCGACCAGGGCTGAACAACCGCGGTTAGCCTGGTGCCTTCACGCCGCACGGCGTAACCCCCGGGGTGCCGAGACATAAAGTGCCGCTGCTCGCTGCCGGTTTGGTAGTCGCCGTTGCCGCAGGGCGGAATCCGCAATCGCGGGGCGGGACAAGCACGCGTGAGGTGGTTTAAGCAATCGCGACGCGGGACGAACAACCTTACCAGTCACGTCGAGCCTTCAAGAGCAAGCGGCGGGTTACCAAGAACTCGTTTGTTTGGTGTTTTCGACTTCAGCCGGCAGCAAGCGTACCGATTCAAAGCGCGCGAAACAAATCGCGATTGGCCGGCACCGTGCTTGTCTGAGGTTACAGCCCCCAGGTGACGGGCCGGCGCTCCGATGGTTCCGCCCTGGGGCCTGGCCTGCCGCGGGTCGGGCAAGCCAAGCAGGCAGCGTCGCCACCATGCGCACAAGCGGCGGGTTGACGCAGTAAAGTTCGAAGCGGCCTGGCATCCAATGGAGGAGCCCGCTGGGCATGAACGCGACCTCATCCAGTGTTGGGCCTTGGGGGCCGCTGAGGACGCAAGCGGTGCAAGGCGGATCGCCACCAGGGCCAGGAACAGTCGCCGGCCTGCACCATCGGCGCGGGGCTGGCTGGCAAGATATCTTTGCAAACGCGACGCCCCCTTTTGTTATTCTCTCCATATAAACAGCATCGGAACCCGCACGACTTCCGCTTGGCGTCCCACCCTGGCCCGAACAACAAGCGCACCCCGGATCACACGGGGATGGCGAGAATCGCCTTGCTTGCCCGCAATCCGCAGGATGTGTTCGGGTCTTATCTGGCGGTCCGGGCCCTGCAGCACGATATCTTCTGAACGAAGGCCGTCCAACTCGACATCCTCAACTTTCCATGCAAGCCCGCCCGCCTGGCGCAGGACAACCTCCACGGGCTGGCACTCCTGGCCAATCCGCAGAACGCTAACCACGCTTCGCGGCTGTGCCACAATCGTGCTCTCACCCCGGATAAGCACCGGGATTTCCAACGTGGGGAACTTCGGGTGATCCGTCGTTACCCGAATGAGGTCGCAAGCCACCCCTTCTCGGTATGGCACCCGGCCAGCAAGGCGTAGTTGCCACCTGCGCTCGTTCCCCCCGCGCCGCACCACATCGGCGCTCAGCCATCCGGGGGCGGAGACAGATAGGATCCTCGTGGGCCGGTCCGCGCTTTGGAGTTCTCGAATCTCCACGACAGCCGTAACCTGGGTTCCGCGAGGGTGCGCGCCCAGGTACAGCGTATCGGGCTCGGCGGCCAGCTTCCCTTCTGCACGTACCGAAAAGGAGATGCGAACTCTCTGGGTGATCGACTTGGCCCCCGACATATAGCGCAGCGTGATGTCCCTTTGAACAGTGCCCAGCCGATCGCCCGTGCTAACCGACACCGCAAGCGTCCCCTTCGCTCCGGGGGGATAAGGGTATGCGGCAACTTCACGCGTGTGCACGAACAGTCCTTCACAATCCCGGTTATCACGACCTCGTGGCAACCCGCATTGCGAAACACCAGCACCCCGTTGGCCGTAGAGCCTTGGTCCCACTCGCCCAGATGGAGCGTCCGTTCCTCGAACCGCAGGGGACATGCCTCGTCAAGCTGGGACAAGGCCGGTTCACAGGCGACGCAGAGCGTGGGCATGGCCAGGATCCCCAGGATCGCTAACGCCCTGCCAGCGGCACGGACCGGCCAATAAGCCCGCTCCGAACCGTAGCGCCGAAACCATAACGAGGCCACACGGCCAAGGTGGGCGCAAATGGGCTTAGGCCAATGGCCTAGTTGCTTGGGGGCGAGGGGTGCCGCTGGACTGCCGGCCTGACTTTGCGCCAGATGGCCGCGCCAAGGGCGACCGCGACCGCTGCTGCGGTCAGTGCTAACCCCGCCATTCGCCACAGCGACCAAGCGTGCAGCGGCGGCGTTTTCGCTAAAGCGAGGGTTACCCGCTCCCATCGGCTCGCCTCCGGATGGTTTGGATAAAGGGCCTTGAGTTCTTCGGCAAGGCGGCAGGCGTTTTCCGCCTCGCCGCGCTCCAAGGCGATCGACAGAAGAGTACTCAGCACGACAAAGTAATAGCCGCCCTGGCCAGGCCCCGCGCCCGCTGCGGCGTCGGCTTTTAGCAGAACCTCGGCCTGGTTGTCCTTCAGGTCGCGAAGGATCGCCTCGGCGCGCTCGTATTGGCGGCTTCCAAAATAGTCCACGCCCAGGCGAAACCGCAAAAACGGAGTCCGGGAGTCTTCTGGCCGGCTGCCTAGCCAGTTTTCCAAAAACGCCTGAAAAGCGGGTCCGCCCTGCGGGTACCGCTGCTCCGCATATCTCAGCGCGTAAAACGACGGGGGCCAACGCATGCCCCGCTGCCCCGCAAGCACCTCCAAAGCTTCCTCGGCTTTTGCGGGTTGGCCAGCAGCCAGCCACTCCTTCATCTCCCCGTTTGCGGCCGCTTCCAGGTCGTATCCTGCGGTGTCCAGCTTAACACCGCGTCCCAACGATACCAGCATCTCTCGAAGCCGGCGAAACTCCCGCGCTGCCTGGGCGTGGTCGCCCAGGACCTCGCCATAGAGCTTCGCGCGAAGTCCGAGGCTGGACGCCGCGTTGGAATGGTCCCGGTCTCTCCGCTTCTCGGGCGGTATCTTTTCATACTCCTGCAACGCGTCGGCGCCTGCCACCACCCCGCGGCGGGCATGGGCCGCGTCTTTCGTCTGAAAGTACCAGCTCTCGCAGATCCACCCCATTTCCATGTGCAGTTGGAGCCGTTCGGCGGGCTCGGTGGCCTCCCCCGCCAGCTCCGACAAAATCTGCGCCGAAGCCTCCCAATCTCCCAACCCGTTAGAAAGTGCCAGGAGTTTCCTTTTTGCGTGCTGCCGATAAGGGCTACTCGGGTTGGCCTTTAGAGCCTCCGCAATCCGGAGCCTCCAATCCTCATAGAACCGCAGCAGTTCGGCCCGGTCCCCGCGAGACCTCATAGCATCCGACGCCGCGGAGTATTGGCGAATCACGACGAGCAGGGGGTCGTCGTCGCCTTTGGAGACGCTCTGACCGTGGGGCGTCCCCGCCCCAAACGCGGCCCCTGCTGGCGTGGCGATCGCCCAACAGCACAAAAGTATCGCGCCAAAAGTGGCCACGAGCCAGTCAAGATGTGCCAGCCGCCCATGCCCTGCGTCTGCCGCCACCATAGGCTACCCTTTCCCGCCTCATGGAAATAAGGCCGCTAAGCCCCTTTGGGCCAGCACGGCCAGGAGTTCGCCAGCCCGGGGTGAGCCTGGCGCCGTGGCGGACCGGCGCGGAGCACACTCCGCCGCTATGCCAGCCGGAAATCCCGCCAACGCCCTGCCAGGCTACTCGCCGTCCACGCAGGTTGCGCTTTCGTAGCTCTGGCAAATAGCGCCCCCACAGTACTCCGACCCAACGGCAGTCGAGTACCGCGCGCCGGCATCCTCGAAATAATCGAAGCTGCACGCGCCCGTCCCCCTGTGCTCCCACTGGTAGCTCGATATCACCTGGGTCTGCCTATCCCTGTACACCATCAAGGTAACGCGATACGCGGGGCTTCCCTTCCTGCACGCCGGCCACGATACTGTGCCACAAGTAGCGCTGCCGTTAAAAGTACGCTGATCGGCATGGCCTATGCTATTCCTCAGCGTCGTCTCCAACACAGCAGCATCTACCGTGATCCCCGAGTCGATCTGCACCGTCACTGACTCGGTGAAAGAGACGCTGAGCGTGGACTCGCATCGCATGGGCGGCGGGGGATTCTCGGGGCAACCCCCGCAGTTCCTGCAATCAAGGCTTTGGCCCAGCACGTACTCCCCAAACCCACCGTCAATGATCTGCACCTCCCCATCAGTGCGCCAACAGACGTACTCGACCGTGCACCCAGGAGGCACGAGATCCGGGGTCGGGCTTCGCGGACATTCATTCTCCGGCACCTGGATTGTCCGAGCGTCGAGCCGTCCCCCAGAAAGCAAGACCGCCATGGCCGTTGCCCAACACAATAACCCAAGCACTCGCATAGTCCACCCTCCACCTGCTTTTTGTATGCGCTTTTCACCCACGCTCGTCTGCCCTTCGGCATTAGTGCCGCACCGACCTGGCGGCCGGCAGACATGGACTATTATAGACGGGCAAAAATGCTCTTGAAGCCTCCGGAAGCGTAATTTTCGGTGTATTTGCCCCCCCCGAAAGACTTACGGAGGAAACAACTACCGTGGCATAATTGGCTTCGTACCAAGAGGTTGCGGCGTTTCGGGCAGCCCGGCGACCTTGGAGGTCCAAAGAGTCGCCGTTCAACCAAGGTGGCATCCGGCGCTGCGCTGTCGCGCACGGTGCTCAGGGCCGCGGGTACGAGTCCTCAGCCAAGCTCCTGGGACGGGGTCGGCTCGGCGGTGCGAGTGTGGGGCCCCGACTACGCTTCCACCTTCACCCGCACCGCGCTGGTCAAGAGCAACGTGTTGGGCACGAACACCCGCTCGCCGGCGCCTTCCAAAAGGGTGTAGCGAAGATTGACTTCGCCCACCCGCCCCTCGAAGTCGAGCACCTTGATTAGGTCCTCCCGTTTGAACGGCTTGTAAACCAGCAGGAGGACGCCGGCCAGGGCGTTGGACACGATTTCCTTCAGCGCCAAGCCCAAGGCGATACCCGTCAGGCCCAAGCCGGCGACCATGGCGGTGACATTGATGCCCAGCGTTCCCAGCCCGCTGACCGCCCCGAAGAGCAGCATTCCAATCTTGGCGGAGCGGGCCAGCAGGCCACTGACGTCGGGATCGACGCGGCGGGCCCTCCCTACACGGCGTATGAGCCGTTCGAGGGCGACGCCACCTGCCCAAAAGGCCATGAATACCAGCAGGCCAGCACCCAGACGTGGGGCAAGGGCCAAAAGATACGTCCAAAGGTAATCGCCAAACGTCACCGCAGGTCTCCGTGCGTTTTTCTGGATTCGCCGGTTTTCCCAAACTGCCAGAGGCGCGGCGGTTATTGTCTGCGGAGAAGCCGTAAGGGCCAAGATCGATTGCGCGGACAAATTGACTGACCCCGCATCCGCGTTGCGGCCGAATAATGAGGAGCCTTCGCAACCGGTACAGGGCGGCGTCCAGGCCCGGGGCGGCTGGTCTGCCCTGCCGATTCCACCCTGTGTGGGACGCTGGATGGGCCAAAGGAGGAGCGTGTGGTGCGATGCATCGCAACGGGCGATTTTTGCACACAATCGGGGTGGCTGCGGGCGATGCTGGCCGGGGTAGCCGTAGTTTGGGGTTTGGCGGGGCGGGCCCACTCGGAAGAGGGTCATCCGCCTGCCGGCCCGCCCAGCCACGCCAGCACCAGCCGGGAGGCCCGAGAGGATGCCATCCGCGCCATCCCTTGGGACCACCTGAGCGCCGAGGGGCGCCAAAAGGTCCAGTGGGTGCTGGGCAATACCAGCGTCTTCCGCCGCCTGCCGGTTCGAATCATCCAGTGCGATCCCGACCTGTACTTGTTTCTGGTCCATAACCCCGACGTCGTGGTGAACATCTGGGAGGTGCTGGGCGTCAGCCACCTGACCATGCGCCGGCAGGGCCTCGAAGCGTTTCAGGTAACCGATGATATCGGCACGGTCGGCACCCTGGAGTTCCTCTACCGCAGCCGCAACTTGCAGTTAGCATTTATCGATGGCGTATATAACGGGCCGATGTTTGGGCATCGCATCCGTGGCCGGGGGATCATGCTGTTGCGCAGCCAGTACGTGCGCGAGGCGGACGGCCGGTGCCTGATCACCAGCCGGTTGGATGCGTTTATGAACATCGAGCCGGGCGGGGCCGAGTTTCTCACGAAGACCTTCCAGCCGGTCGTGGGGAAGATTGCCGATACGAACTTCCAGCAGAGTGTGGGATTTTTGGCGTGCCTGTGCCGGACCGCCGAAGTGAACCAGGCGGGAATGATGCGTTTGGCAGCCAAGTTGACGCGGGTCCCGCCGGAAGTACGGCAGCGCCTGGCGGAGCTGTCGCAGTTGGCGGCCCAGCGGGCCAACCAAATGGCCATGACCCCAACCGATACCCCGGCGTTTGATCCGGATGGGCCGCGCACGGCCGAACGCCCCGGGCCGGCCTTCCAGTAATCTGGTAATGTGGCTTGCCACGGCCGGCATTCGGATTGGAGAAGGGGACGCCCGCTTGGGGACTCGGATTCGGCTATCTACGGGGGTGCTTTTGCTCGTGCCGGCGCGCGGATTCCGCGGGATCGCGGGGAGTTCCTCGGGGTAAAAACACGTAGTTTGCGCAAACTTTCCCGGCCTTGCCTCGGCCGCCGCCTTCGAGTACGATCCGCCGCTTCAAAAGGCTGGTGGCATGGGCGCTTGCATTGTTAGGAACTGGCCGAGGCGAGTTGTCTTGGGCCTCCTGGCGGGGCTGGCCATGCTGGTTGTGCCGGCCGGGTGTCGAGGTTTGCCCTGGCCAACGGATCGCCAGGGGAGCGAAACGCTTTCTCAGAACGCCCAGCCTGCCCAATCTCCTCCAGCGGTCCAATCGTTCCAGGGTTCGGGCACAAATGCCGAGTCGGCCAGCGGATCAGCCTCCCCCGGCCAGTCCGGCCAGAATGCCGGCCAAACCGCCAGCGGCACGCCGATCGAGGAACTCCTCGACCAGCTTGCCCAGATCGAGAACTTGGATCCAGTAGCGCGCCAACGCTTGGCCGACGACCTCCGCCAGACCGATCCCGCCCTCCGGCCGGCGGTGATCCAAGCCTTCCGTGCTGCGTTAAGCTACCGGCGCCAGCAGGAAGAGGGGCTGCGGCAGGGAGAGACGGACCGGCCGACCCACTCGGCTCTTGTCAGCGCTGCGCCGGCCGCCAAGGGGTCTCGGAGTCGCGTACAGGCCGAAAGCTCGGCCAGCCCACAGCGGGGCCATGGGCCGCACGCACCAGCCGGCAGCGCGCTTCCGGCCCGGCCGGCCGACGACCTTGCGGCAAAAGACGCCGCTCAGGCGCACTCCGGTGGCGAGGCTCCGGAGCCTCCCGGCGTGCAGTCGGCCGGCCAGCGATTGGGCGGCTCCGCAGCCGGGGCTGCGCAACGGGGGACTTCGAGCCAGGCGGGGGACCGGCGCGAAGGGGACGCCCGCCATTCCCACATCGAGCCGGCCAGCTACACCGAGGGGCGCTCCGACTGGCAGGAGCACCTTGCCGGCGCCCTGGCCGCGCTGGAAGCAGAACTCCGCCAGGCCCCGGCCTCGCCGGAGCTGGCCGACAAGCACGCCCGGCTGCGCCTCCTGGCGTTGGTGGCCGGCCAGCGCGAGGAGGCCCTGCGCCCCATTCCTGCGGTTCCGCCAGCCGTGCAAGACTTTTGGCGGCAGGAACTGTACGGGCTGGCCCTCTGGCTCGATGCCCAGCGGCAGGAGGATCCTGCCCGGCGGGCCGGCGAAGCCCGGCAGCAACTGGCCGACGCACTGGTGCCCCTGGGCTGGATGGCGCCGCTGGTGCTCCGCAACCTGGCGTTCATCACCCAGGTGCAAAGCTATGGCGACTACAAGCCTTTTGCCCAATACGTGTTCGCACCGGAACAGGAAGTGCTTTTGTACGTCGAGATCGAGAACTTCGCCAGCGAGCAGTCCCCCAAAGGCTATCATACCGTGCTAGAAGCCAGCTATCGGATCTTTGACAGCCGCAACCAGCAGGTAGCCGAAAAGCAGTTGGGCACCACCGAGGAATACTGCCGCAATCCGCGCCGCGATTTCTTTGTCGTGTATCACCTCCGGATGCCCAAGCGGATTTATACCGGCCGGCATACCCTGCAATTAACCGTTGTCGACCAGAAAAGCAAGAAGGTTGGTCAGGCGTCGGTAGAGTTCACCATCCAGGAACCGAGCGCTTGAACCGGGGTTTGCAGGCGGGACGGCGGGCTCGAACAGCGGTGCCGCGGCACGCGCGGATCCCAGGCGCGCCACCTTGCAAAACCGCCTGAGCCCGCCAGGGAGCGGTTCAACGTTTTTCGGCTGCCGCAGTGGGGCCTAGCGGTTTGGGCAGGCGGGGATCGCTCAAATCCAGCCGGTACATGATCTGGTTGTAATCGTAACGCGGCGTGGCCTGGGGATTGCCTGAGAACGTGTGCGTGTACGTCCCTTCGAAGTAGATGATTCGGCCGCCGTCTTCGTCGAAAAACGGATGATGCGCCGGGTTATAGAAGCTGTACTTGTTGTGGGTGACCACCTTGCGGGCCCAGCGCCACGGGCCGGTAGGATGATCGGCCTCGGAGAACCACACCTCGCCCAAAAACGAGGAGTCGCCGCCGGCCTGAACCGCTATCAGAATCCATTTCTGCCGGTACGCATTCCACGCCACCGAGCCCGAATGCAGCACGACAGGCTTGCCGGTGGTTACATCTTTGGGCAGGAAGCGGGCTTCGTCGGGGGCCAACAGGCCGGCCTGGACCAGGGCGTGTTCTTCGGCCGGGGTCAGCGGGGGGGCGTCGGCCGTCCAGCGATATTGCACCTTGCCTGCCGCATCACGGCAGAGGCGGGTGTTGGCCTTGTCGAAGTGGGCCCCAGATGCCAGGCAGGTAAACGCCTCGTAGGCCGCCTGGTCCGCCACCCGCTGCAGCCCAGGGCGCACCCGGACCGTAGGAAAAGGGGCGGCAAACATTAGCCACCGGCCGCTGGAATCGGTAAAAACCAGCGAATGGCCGCGCGGGCACTGCCATTTCTGCCGGAGATCGAAGCGGCGGTGCTTGCGGAACACCTCGGCCTGGTCGTCGTAGAGCGCCAGACCGTGCTCTAGCATCGTGCCCAAGTCCTTCATGCGGCTGTAATGGGCCACCATGCGCTCGGTTTTCGAGGCGTCCTCGACCAGGGCCAGGCCATCGATCCACACCGGGCCGGGACCCTCGCTGGGGCACATGGCCCGGCTGAATCCGTGGGCATCGGTAAAGTATTCCAGGTCCACACCCACCGCAGGGCTCAGGCCCCCCCGGCCCGGCAGACGCGACGTCGCCCCCGAGGTGTGGAAAAGGCCCAAGGGGTGCGCCGGCCGAGTGGTATCGCCCCAGAACCAGTAAATCCGCCCCTTGTACGGCATGGCCATCACGCTGTCCTGCCCCAAAACCTGCGCGTTCAACAGTGGCTGGCGCAAGGGGACCGGCTCGCCGGCCAGCACGCTGTCGCGGTAGATTCCGCCACCGGTGATGCGATAGAGACGCTCGGCCAGATTGATGCGCCGCAGCTTGATTTCGGCCCGGCCCCCTGGCTTCACCGGGAGACTGACGCCGGTCATGCCGAAGCCATCCTTGGGCGACTCGTAGCCGTGGCTCTCCACAAAAAAGAACACCCGCTGGTTCATCAGGCCCGGCTCGTCAAAGGCCACGACGCCGTTGCTGTCGGTTACAAAGCGAAGTTGGTGCACCGTGCGGAGCTCCACCAGGGGAATGCCGCGCCCGGTGCGGTCGTCAAGCACTTTGATCACAAAGCAGCGCGACGCGCTGGCGGGAACCTGTGGCCTGGCGGAGCCGCAAGCCCCCTGTTCGGCGTGGGCGATCGCGACGAGCCCGCTCATCCCCCCAGCCAGCAGCAAAGCTAGAACCCAGGCGGTGCCCGGGGGCCGTCGGATCGGAAACAAACGGATGTGCATTCTGGTGCTCCTCGGCGCAAAACTCTTCTTTGGGGCTTGATGATGGCAGGCTTTCGGTGGTGCGTCAATGCACCGCCGCTCGAGCGCAGGCGGCCCTGGTGCGGCAGGTTGCACGCAAGGCCCCACGACGCCTTGAGCCGCTGCCTGCAAGGGGGCGCCCAGCCGTGGCAGACCAGTCGTGGCAGACCGGCCGTGGCGGACCAGTCGTGGCGGACCAGTCGTGGCGGACCAGTCGTGGCGGAAAAGATGCTTATCGACCCGGCTTTCCCAAGCCGCGTCGGCCGGAGAAACCCCTTTCTATGGAGCGCCGCTGTTCGCCTTGGCCGTCGGACGGGTAGCCTGGGCCTTGCGGGGAAAGCGTGCCGTTGGGCGTCGTTTGCATGGAGCACGGGGGACGCCGCTCCCCGGGGCTAAGGGTCTTCAGGGGAAGTAGATTTCCACACGGTCGAGTTTGGCGGGCGCATGCCAGAGGATTCGCACGCGCTGGCCGGCATTGCCGACGGCGGCCGAATACTCGACAAGCGTGCGTCGTTGTTTGCCGGAAGGCCCTCCCGGGGGTCGGGCGAGGGGGCGGGCCTTGCGCAAAAGGTCCAAAGCCACTTCCGATCCGGCGGCGTTGGCAACCCGGACCTCGAAATCGCGGCCACCGCCCGGTTCCGCCGCGAAGAATGCGATGAGGCGCACGGATTCGACAGGGCCGGGCACCTCGTACGCGATGAAATCGCCTTCTTGCCCGCTGGCGCGAAACAGGTATTCGGCGTACAGGGCGTTGTATTGGTTGTCCAATCGCAGGCCGGGGGAGTGGGAGCAGGCGAGCGAGAAATCTTGCAGCTCGTCGGCCAGGCACGTCTGTCGTACCGTGACTGGCCCAACCACGTTTGAAGGGGGTGATTTGCCGGAGGCGTTCCGTGCCAGGACGCGGTAGTACCACGTTTGGCCGCGGCGAGCGGTGCGGGCGCAGAACAGCGGTCGATAGGCCACATCGGCATCGGATACGTCTTCGGCGATCGTGGTCCACGGGCCGCCCGGGGCCGGCGCCCGCTGGATGTCGTAACCGCTGGCCCCGGCCGACCCCCGCCACGAAAACATAGGCACCTCGTCAAACGGCAAGAGTTCTGGGGGCGCGGGAACAGGCCGTGGGGGGACCGGCTGGCATTGAATGCGAAAGGCCGCCTCGCGGAGTTCCCTCAGGATGCCTTGCTCGGCCTGGGCGGCAGCGCTGGCAAATCCCGGCCAATGGAAGGACCAGACGCTGGGATAGGTGAAGATCTGGTGCCAGTAAAAACCCCCTTCCTGCCGGTGGAAATACATACTCCAGAGCATGGCGCCGGCAACGCCTTGCAGGCCAATGCACTCCTGGAGAAAAGTGCGGACTTTAGCGGGAGCATTCTCGGCCGTGAAGTTTTTCCCGTCCACATAAGGGCCGAACTCGCCGATAAAAAACGGCCGTCGGCCGCCGATGGCCGCCACCTCCCGCCGGCATGTGGCGGCCCAGTCGCTCCCCCCTTGCACGGGATTGGCGTAAAAGTGGGCGGTCAACAGGTCGATGTTGGGGTCGAAGAGGTAGTTACGGCCGGGGATGTGGCGCGTGTCGGCCACGAGATGGTTCGGGTCGAGCTGCTTGATGGTTGCCGCCATCTCAGAGAGCCACCCATCGGGCGCGCTGTGCATCTCATTGCCGAACTGCCACGCCAGAATGGCCTTGTCGTGGCGGTACGGAATGCCGGTGACGGTGTTGACGCGGTTGAGGACAAACCGGAGGGTCGCCCGGTAATCCTCCTTGAGCTGGGGATCGGAATAGAACTCGGCCCGCCTCTTGCCGCGATAGGCCGCATAGGTGCCGATGCCGCCCAGGTAATCGCCCGCCTCGGCCGTGAAATCGAAGATCACACGGACACCGTAGCGGTTGGCGAGGGCTAAAAGGTGGTCAACCGTGCGAAAGGCCTCTTCGTTGAATTGTCCGGGCCCAAGCACGTAATGCCAGGGGGCCGGAGGCGCATCGGGCGGACGCATGGGCAGGTTCCAGGTCCGCACCACGCGAAGGTTCATCTGAGCGAGCGTGCGCAGGGCGTCCTCCTGCTCCCAAGGGGTCGGCAGCCTCATGCGCTCGGGCAAGCCCAAGGTGAAATCATACGGGCAGACCAGGCCGGGCATGTTGGCCCCCATGAAGCGGAACTCCTGCGACCCGTCCATCAGCCGATGTCCTTGCCGGGAGATGAAGTGGGCCAGCTTCCCGTCGCCCGCACCGGCCGATTCGCGAAAGGCCCAAGGGATCCCGACCAACAGCCCGACCAATACCAGGCTCGGCAGCGTGCAGGGAACGGAGATTCTCATGGGTGGCCCTCGTGGCGGGGGAGAGAATTGCCGGAAACGGGTTCGGTTGCTGCGCGGGGGTGGGCCCCTCGGTGGCCCAGTGGGCCCCAATGCCGCCGCGTCATCCGTGGAGGCTGGTCGGGGCGCCATCCCACCATTACAATCTGCTTTTCGGGCACTCGTGGAGCAACCGGTACGGGAACCTCATGCCAGACCTGCGCAAGGACCCCATCGTAGGACGTTGGGTGATCATCGCCAAGAGCCGCGCCAAACGGCCCTACGATTTCGTCCCGCTGCCGCAGCGCCGCCCTGGTCGGCTCTGCCCGTTTTGCGAAGGGAACGAACAGTTCACCCCGGATGAAATCGTGGCGTACCGCAATCCCGGGAGCGAGCGGAACCGGCACGGCTGGCGGGTGCGGGTGGTTCCCAATAAGTTTCCCGCCCTGGAGATCGAGGGCGATCTGAACAAGCGGGGGGAAGGCATCTACGACATGATGCGGGGGGTAGGTGCCCACGAGGTGATCATCGAAAGCCCGAAACATGTCCTCAGCCTCACGGAACTGCCGGAAGAGGGGGTCCGCGAGGTCCTGTGGGTTTACCGGGACCGGCTGGTGGATCTCAAGCGGGATCGGCGCCTGGTGTATGGGATGATTTTCAAGAACGTAGGGGCAGCGGCCGGTGCATCGCTGGAACATTCGCACAGCCAGCTTATCGTCACGCCGATTGTGCCGATCTATGTGGCGGAGGAGATGGCCGGGGCCCGGGAGTTCTTCGATTACCGGGGCCGGTGCGTGTATTGCGACATGATCCAGCAGGAGCTGGCCACCGAGAAGCGGGTGGTGCTGGAGTCGCCGGGGTATGTGGCTTTTGCCCCTTTTGCCAGCCGCTGTCCGTTCGAGACCTGGATCCTGCCCAAAGCCCACGGCAGCCATTACGAGAACATCCAGAAGAACGGGGTGGATGAACTGGCGGGGGTGCTCAAGCAGGTGCTCGGCCGGATCGAAGCCGCTCTGGACCAGCCGGCGTACAACTATATCATTCACACGGCCCCATTCGACGTGCCGGAGCTGAGCCACTACCATTGGCATATCGAGATCATGCCGAGTCTGACGCGGCCGGCGGGGTACGAGTGGGGTACGGGTTTCTACATCAATCCGGTTCCGCCGGAAGAGGCGGCGGCCTTCCTGCGCGAGGTGGAATACGAGGCCCAGGGATCACAGACTTTTCTCACCAAGGGGACTGGATAATCTGGGCAGCGCCTGCCGATGCTAGAAACATCGTCGCTGGTGCCTGATACGCCATCCACGTAAAACCGACCGCTTGCCGGCGCGACCGCCAAACGTACCGCAATGAGCCCATTCGTCCGCCTTGCCCTGGTGATCCACGACCATCAACCGGTGGGCAACTTCGAGCACGTCTTTGAGCAGGCCTACCAGGACAGCTACCTGCCGTTTCTGGAGGTCTTCAGCCGATTCCCCTCGCTGAAGCTCTCGCTGCACACCAGCGGTAGTCTTATGGAGTGGATTGAATCCACCCACCCGGACTATATCGATCGGCTGGCCGAGTTGGTCGGCCAAGGTCGCATCGAAATCTTGGGCGGGCCCTTCTACGAGCCGATCCTGGCCATGCTCCCTTCTCGCGACCGGATCGGTCAGGTTCAGGCGTACACCCGATGGCTAGAGGATCGCCTGGAGTGCTCCGTCCGGGGGATCTGGGTCCCGGAGAGGGTCTGGGAGCAATCCTATGTCCGCGACCTGGTCGATGCCGGCGTGGGGTACACGGTGCTGGATGACTTCCACTTCAAAAACGCCGGGCTGGCCGAGCACCAGCTCCACGGCTATTACCTGACCGAAGACGACGGCCGGGTGCTGGCCGTGTTCCCCGGCAGCGAGCTGCTGCGCTACTGTATTCCGTTTGCCGACCCCCAACAAACCGTCGATTACCTCCGGCACGTCGGCCAGCAGGATCCTCGAGCGGTGGTCGTTTTTGCGGATGACGGGGAGAAGTTCGGCACGTGGCCGCAAACCAAAAAACACGTGTACGCCGACGGATGGCTGGAGCGGTTTTTCCAGGCGTTGACGGCCAACGAGGGGTGGCTCCGGACGGTGACTTTAGGGGAGGCTGCGGCGAGTACCCCCCCGCTGGGCAAAATCTACCTGCCCGATAGCAGCTATCGGGAGATGACCGAATGGGCGCTGCCCGCCGAGCAACAACTCGAGTACGAACGGGCGGTGCAATCGCTGGAGCATGACAGCCGCTGGTCCGCCATGCGGCGCTTTCTGCGTGGCGGGTATTGGCGGAACTTCAAAGTCAAATATCCCGAATCGGACGAGATGTACTCGCGCATGATGGCCGTCAGCCGCCGGCTGGAGCAGGCCCAAAGCCTGGGCCATCGCGGCGAACTGATGGACGAGGCCCGCACCGAGTTGTATCGGGCCCAGTGCAACTGCGCTTATTGGCACGGGGCTTTCGGGGGGATCTATCTGCCGCATCTGCGCAATGCGGTTTACCACCACGTGATTGCCGCCGACAATGCCCTGGACCGGCAACTAGGCCGGCAAGGCGCCTGGGTCGAGATCAAGGCCGAGGACTTCAACTTCGACGGGCGCTTGGAGGTGCAGTTGGCTGGCGATCGGCTGTTAGCGCTGGTCGCCCCGGCCGTGGGCGGACATCTGTACGAGCTGGATGTGAGGGCCATCCGGCATAATCTGCTGGCCACGCTGGCCCGCCGTTTCGAGGCCTACCACGTCAAGGTCCCCCGGGGGCCCGGTTCGGACCATCACGAGGCACGCAGCATTCACGAGCGGGTGCTGGCCAAATGCGAAGGCCTCGACAGGTGCCTCCACTATGACCGCCATCTCCGCAAAAGCCTGATCGACCATTTCTACAACCTGGAGACGAGCTTGGAGCAGGTGGCCACCAGCCAGGCGGCCGAGCGGGGCGACTTCGTCAGCGGGGCTTTTGAGGCCCGGTTGCGGCGCAACCCCGATCGGGTTCAGGTATTGATGAGCCGCCGGGGGATGGCGTTCGATGTCCCCATTTGCCTGACCAAGGCGGTTACGCTGAGCGCGGGCCGGTCGATGCTTGAAATCGCCTACCGGCTGGAAGGGTTGCCCCGCGACTGGAAAATCCACTTCGGCGTGGAGTTCAACTTTGCCGGATTGCCGGCCGGAGCCGACGACCGCTATTTCCACGACCTCGAAGGGAGGCGCCTGGGTGGGCTGGGCACCCGGCTGGACCTGTGCGACGTGCAGGGCATCGGCCTATGCGACGAGTGGCTGGGATTGGATGTGCGCCTGGCCTTGTCGAGGCCCACGTTCTTGTGGACCTTCCCCATCGAGACCGTGAACAACTCGGAGGGGGGCTTCGAGTTGGTGCATCAGTCGGTGGTGGTCCATCCGCATTGGTTGGTGGTTCCCGACGCCGAGGGGCGATGGAGCGTGACGATGCGACTGGCGCTGGATACCAGCCGGGCCGAACAGCGTTTGGCTTCCGAGGCGGCGGTGGGCATCCCAAGCTGAGCCGGGCACACCTGGCAGCCCGGCTGGCCGGACTGGCCACCGCCGAGGCGGCGGGACGGGAGCACTCGGGGCAGAGGGGCCCCTTGCCGCTCGGTGTTGCTAGGGGTGGTTGCTGCGGGCTTCCTGACGAGTGCGTGGGGCCCCCGATGCGGGGCCGGGGCTTGCGGCGCTTTGCCCGTCGGTCCCAGCCCCGCGCTGGCGGTGCTTTTTGCCTGAGGCACCGTGGCCGGAATGCTCTGGGCATGGTGGAATGATGCGGCGTGCCCTCGGCCTGCGGGGGTTGCAGGGTGGAGCGCTGCGCGGGTGCCTACTTCAGATGGCGGGCGATTTCCTGGCCACAGTCTTCTTTTTTGACGCGCCACTGGCGCAGCGTGTCGCGGTCGCGGATGGTCACCGTCCCGTCCACCAGCGTTTGCCCGTCCACGGTGATGCAGAACGGGGTGCCGGCCTCGTCCTGGCGGCGGTAGCGCCGGCCCACGGCGCCTTTTTCATCGTAGAATACCGGGAAGCATGGCTTGAGTGCGGCGTAGATTTCGCGGGCGATCTCGGGCATGCCGTCCTTGCGGACCAGAGGGAACACGGCCGCTTTGAACGGGGCAAGACGGGGATGGAGCTTGAGCACCACCCGGGGGGTGGGCACGCCATGTTCGTCCGGGGCCAGGTCTTCGCAATAGGCCTCGCACAGAAAGGCCAAAGCGGCCCGGTCGGCGCCGGCCGAAGGCTCGATCACGTGCGGGATATAGCGCTCGCGCGTTACTTCGTCGAAGTACGTCAGGTCCTTGCCGCTGCCGCGATACCGCGGCTTGCCGTCCCCGTCGCGCTGGACCACGAACTCGTTGCCCTGGCGCACGAGCTTGCCTTCCATATGGCTGCGGAGGTCGAAATCGCCGCGGTGGGCGATTCCCTCCAGCTCGCCGAATTCGCCCGGTCCCAAAAAGGGAAAAGCGTACTCAATGTCGGCGGTGCCGCACGAGTAGTGGCTCAGCTCTTCCGGCGAGTGGTCGCGGAGCCGGAGCCGCTCGCCGGCCAATCCCAAATCCAAGTACCACTGGTAGCGCCGCTGGCGCCAGTATTCGTACCATGCCCGCGAGGTGCTGGGATGACAGAAGAACTCGATCTCCATCTGCTCGAACTCGCGGGAGCGGAAGGTGAAGTTCCGCGGCGTGATCTCGTTGCGGAAGCTCTTGCCCATCTGGGCGATGCCAAAGGGGACCCGCACGCGCGTGCTGTCCAGTACGTTTTTGAAGTTCACGAAGATGCCCTGGGCGGTTTCCGGGCGTAAAAAGGCCACGCTCTCTTCCCCGCCCAAGGCCCCGATGTAGGTCTTGAACATCAGGTTGAACTCGCGCGGTTCGGTCAGGGTGCCGAGGGTTTTGGCATCGGGCCCCAGGACCTGGGAGAAGTCGGCGACGGTGGTCAGCGGCACCAGCGGCCCGTCCCAATGCAGTTGGTCCGCCTGTTTGCTGCGGAGGTTGAAGTACCGCAGGGCCTTGTGTTCCGTCTCCTGGAGGGCTTCTTCGCCCTGGGCCTCGGTGGCCACGAAGATTCGCTGCCCTTTGGCCTCGACCCACCGACCCTGGAGCTGGTCATAGCGGTAGCGTTTTTTCGACTCCCGGCAATCGACCATGTAGTCGTGGAACAGGTCGTAATGCCCCGAGCATTTCCACACCTGAGGATGCATGATGATGGTCGAGTCCAACCCCACCATTTCGTAAGGCGCGGGGGCCCCTGGCGGGGCGACCAGTTCGTTGTGCGAGGTGACCATGTCGTGCCACCACGCTTCGCGGATGTTCCGCTTGAGTTCCACGCCCAGCGGCCCGTAATCCCAGAACCCGTTGAGTCCCCCGTAGATTTCGCTGGATGGGAACAAGAAGCCCCGGCGTTTGCACAACGCCACCAGGTCGTCCATTTTCATGGCACTCGTGCTTTCTCCGGCCGACACGCGAAGCCAACGGTCCAAGCACGAAGTGTACGGACCGGCCGGCAAAGCGTCTATGGCAAGGACCCCTTGGGCAGCCGAGCCGCCGGCGTTCACCCCAGGAGCCAGAGGAATCCGAGGATGGCCAGCAGGGTCCCGCCGGCCACGATCCACCAGAACCACGCGGGCACCTGGTGGCGCCGGCGGCGGGAGGCGGCCAGGTCCTGGTCGGACAGAGCGGCTCGGCGCCGCTGCGCCAGGTGCAGAGCCTGGGATTCGGCGAAGATTTCGGCCAGCGGGTCGCCAGGGACGGCCGATGTGCTCCCCGCTGACACGGGGCCGGCTTCGGCCCGAGCGGCGCCGGGCACCGCCGCAACCCCCCGGCCGGCCGATCCTTCTGGAAGAACCTCTGAGGACGAATCGGCCACCGCCCTGGTCGAGGCACCGCCCGGCGCGCCGGCCGGCGACCCCGCGGGCCGGATGCTCCCCGAAGATCGCCCTTTGGCCTGGGAACCTGGTGCCCCGGCGGACGGCTCGGACGCCGCGCCCAGGACCGAGCTTCCTTTTCCGGCCGACGGTGGGCGTGTTCCTTGGGCTGTGGCGGTCGGAGCCGAACCCCGTGCCGCCAGGCGACCCGAGGACCCTCCCGACAGCAGGGGTGTTCCCACCATGTGTCCGCGCGGGCGGAGCCAGTCGGCCAGGGCCTCGGCCACTTCGCGGGCCGAAGGGTACCGCTCCTCCGGCTTCTTGGCCATCATCTTGCGGCAGATGGCAATCAGATCCTCGGGAGCGTCTGGGCGGAGTTGGCGGAGATCTTTCGGTTCCTTGTGCTGGTGCGCTGCCAGCCGTTCCGCAAGCGTCCCTTCGGCAAACGGCGCCTGCCCGGCGAGGAGAAAGTACAGGGTGCAGCCGAGGCTGTAGATATCGGCCCGGGCATCGACGCGGTGGCTATCGACGGCCTGTTCTGGCGCCAGATAGTCGGCCGTTCCCAACACGTTCTCTTGATAGGCCAGCGTCAGCGAGGCCATCTCCTCTTCGCTGAACCGCGCCAGCCCCAGGTCCAGAATCTTCACGACCTCATTGCCGGTCAGGAGGAGATTGGCCGGTTTGATGTCGCGGTGAATCAGGCCCGCCTGATGGGCGTGCTCCAGGCCCAGGGCAGCCTGGCGGATGTAATCGGCCGCCCGGGCATAATCGAGCGGTCCCTCGCGCCGGACGATCTCTTCCAGGTCGCGCCCCTCGACGTATTCCATGACCAGGAAATGGTTGTTTCCCTCGTTGTCGATGTCGTAGGCCCGCACGATGTTGTGGTGGTCCAGCGCGGCGGCTGCCCGCGCCTCCCGATAAAACCGCGCCAGATAGGATGAATCCTGCACCCGGTTCCGCGGCAACACCTTGATGGCCACCCGGCGCCGCATCAACAGATGTTCGGCCAGATACACGTTGCTCATGCCCCCGGAACCCAACAGTTCGAGCAACTTGTATTTCTTGACGAAGAAACCTTTGTAGCGGCCTTGGAGCAGTTGGTCGGCCTGCCAGCGGGTGAGCAACCCCGCCTGGACCAACTGGCCGGCCAGCGCGGCAGCCCCCGCCGAGGTTTGCCACTGGCCTGTCCTCTCCAGGGACTGCACGGTCCGCTGGAGCTGGTCCGGCTCGACCAGCCCGCTGCGCCGCACCAAGTCCAGGAATTGATCGACACTGGGCTTTTCCATGCCGGCCCACACCGCGCCGGAAGAGGCATTATTTCCAGCCTACCACGGCCGGCGCCGAAGGGCCAGGGCCCCCTGGGTCGTTCGCCGCAGGCCCAGCCGATTGGCCAGGCCCCAAGCCATAGATGCTGACCAGCGGCACATCGAGGCGCCACGGCCCGGCGCCGTGGGCCCGAATCCGCTTTTGGAACGCCGGCTGGGCCCCGGCGAGCCACCGGCGATGGCGTGCAGTCCACGCGCT
>FWWM01007478.1_pt1 | contig 21924 bp, 23 predicted proteins | sample 2228351 | NCBI WGS metagenome assembly FWWM01 (sample SAMEA103939774, study PRJEB20133) | metagenome
AGGATCGTCAGGCATAGGTCATCCTCCTTGGGTCAGGAATTGATAACCCATTTTACCTCAAAACCGGAGAATGCGATTGCCCTGCCCCCAGAAGCGTACTATTTGACGCTAACCCAAAATGCCGGTATAATGGGCGAGTGTGAGTAGATACCCGCCCGGCGGGGCAGACCCTTCCGGGCGCGTCATATGAAGATTGAGGAAAAATATGCCGAAACGAACCTACCAACCGAAACGCCGGCGTCGTCTGCGCCGACATGGGTTCCGCGTCCGCATGAGCACGCGGGCCGGCCGGCAGGTACTCAAGGCCCGCCGCCTCAAGGGCCGCTGGCGATTGACCGTCAGCGAAGAGCGCAAAGGGCTCAAGTGAGACTGCCCGGCCAGGGGAACCGGCCGGAGGACTGGGCGGCAGCGGGGCCGGCCGGCCCGGACAGGCCCAGAGGAGCCGAGTTGAAACGGCCCGACCGCTTGCGGGGGAGAAGCCGCTTCCAGGAGATCCGGCAGCGAGGACAGCGATGGGTTCATCCCTATCTGGTTCTGGGAGGCCTGCCAAACGGCCTGCAACGGAGCCGCTTTGGTTTTGTCGTCAGCCGCAAACTGGGACGGGCGGTCGAGCGCAACCGCATTCGCCGTCGCCTCCGGGAAGCGGTGCGCCTGCGCCGGCGGCAGATCGCCCTCGGCTGGGACCTGGTCTGGATCGCCCGGCCCCCGATCCGGCAGGCCACCTTTGCCCAGATCGCCGCTGCCGTGGAGGCGGTGCTGACCCAGGCCGGCCTGTGGCAGCCCCGGGAGAATGGTGATGCGTAAGGTCTTGCTCTTTTTGATTCGCCTGTACCAGCATACCCTCTCCCGTGTGTTGCCCTCTACCTGCCGCTTTTCCCCCTCGTGCTCAGAGTATGGCTACCAGGCCATCTCCAAATATGGCGCCCTGAAAGGGGGCTGGCTGACCGTTCGCCGAATCGCTCGCTGTAACCCTTTCCATCCGGGGGGCTATGACCCGGTACCCTAGAAAGGGATTTTCGGCAGCAGGAGGTTAAATTCGTTGAGTGCTCTGTGGAACGGCTTTGTCGCCGCGTTGGAATGGGCCTTGCGGCTCTGTTTTGAACTGACCGGGAACGCCGGCCTGGCGATCATTGTCTTTACGGTCGCCGTCAAGATTCTTCTCCTTCCGCTCACCGTTCAACAACTGCGCTCCTCCCGGGAGATGCAGAGCCTTCAGCCCAAACTGGCCGAACTGCGCAAAAAGTACGGCAAGGACAAGGAAAAGTTGAACCAGGAGACGATGAAACTCTACCGGGAGCATGGGGTCAACCCGATGGCCGGCTGCCTGCCCTCCCTGGTTCAGATTCCCATCTTTTTCGGCGTCTATTACGCCGTGCTCAACCTGAGCCGCCTGCCCAGCCTGGCCGCCCTGGCCGGCCGCTGGCTCGGCTTTACTACCAGTGCTTTCCTGGGGCTGGCCCCCTTCCCCGGCGACATCTGGGTGGGCCTGACCAAAGGGATTCTGGCCAACCAGACCTTCCTCTGGCTCCCCAGCATGGGCCAGCCCGACCCCTGGCGCATCCTCCCGATCCTGGCCGGCGTCTTTCAGTTGATTCAGCAACGGATGATGTCCCCCCGGGGCGGCAGCGGCGACCCGCAACAGCAGGCGATGAACAATTCGATGATGTTTATGCCGCTGATGATCGTTTTCATCGGCTGGAACTTTCCCGCCGGGCCGGTGGTCTATTGGGTCACCCAGAGCCTCGTTGGAATTATCCAGCAGTACTTTGTCTCCGGCTGGGGTGCGCTGAAAGACTGGCTCCCCTTCCTTCCTGAGCGCAAGGTCCCTCAACAGGAACCCAAACCCAAAGCAGTGGCCCTCGAGAAAAAGCGCCAGGGCTGGTTTTGGCGGATGATGGAGCGGGCCAGCACCCTCCAGGAACAGAGGGAGCAATCCCGCGCCCTGGAAGCAGGGGAACCCTCTGTGCCGGAACAGACCGAGGTAACCCCGCCGCCCATGCCCAAAAAGCGCCGCTCCCGCCAGTGAGGCGATCTTCCAGGGACAGGTGACCGTGGCGGGGGCCTTGTGGAAAACGATGCAGGAGGCACGATATGGCAACGAGCGTCACGATTCGGGCCAAGACGGTCGAGGAAGCGGTCCGCCTGGCCCTGGAGCACCTGAACCTGGAGCGGGAGCAGGTCTCGATTCGGGTCCTGGAAGAGCCGGGAACGGGACCGGGCGAGCCGGAGGAGGCGCTGGTCCAGGTCAGTGCACTGGGGGTCCCCCCTGCCCCTGAGGCGCCGACCGGCGACCCCGTGGAGATCGGTCGGCAGGTGCTGGAAGAACTGCTCCGACGGATGGGCATCGAGGCCCAGGTCATCCCGGGCGAGTATTCCCTCTTCCCAGACCAGGTTCAGCCGATTCTGGCTCTCTCTACGGCCGACGAACGCGACTCGGGCCTCCTTATCGGCCGGCGCGGGGAGACGCTCCAGCAGTTGCAGTTCCTCCTCAACCTGATCGTCAGTCGCCACCTGCACCGCTGGCCCTATATCCTGGTGGACGTCGAGCAGTACCGCCGCCGTCGGGATGCCTCCCTGAAGGACATGGCCCGGCGTATGGCCGACCGGGTCAGTCATACCCACGAACCGATCACCCTCGAACCGATGCCGGCCTATGAGCGGCGCATCTTTCACCTAACCCTGCGCGATGACCCCCTGGTTGTCACCCAGAGCGTCGGGGAAGGGGACAACCGCAAGGTCGTCATCTATCCGGCCGGATGGGAACTCCCGACCTGATCGTCATCGGGCATCTGACCCGGGACCTGCTGGAGGATGGCACTTCCCGCCTGGGAGGGACGGCCGCTTACGCCGCGCTGGCGGCGGCCCGGTTGGGCCTGCGGGTCGGTGTCTACACCGCCGGCCGGCCCGACATGGACCTGAACCCGCTGCCTGACGCGGGAATCGAGGTGCAGATGGAGCGGTCCGCGCAGGAGACTCTCTTTTGCAACCGCTACCGGCGGGGCCGGCGCAGCCAGTTCCTGCTCAGTCGGGCCACTCCGCTGGACCCGGCCGGCCTGCCGCCCGCCTGGAAAAAGGCCCCCGCCGCCCTACTCGGCCCGGTCGCCCGTGAACTGCCCGCCGCCTGGCGGGCGGCCTTTTTCCCGGGCACCTTCCTGGCCGCCTGCCTGCAGGGCTGGCTGCGCACCTGGGACGAAACGGGGCGTGTCCGACCGGCCCCCTGGGAGGAGGCGGAGGAGTGGTTGCCCCACCTGCGGGTGGCCTTTGTCAGCGAGGAGGATCTGGGCGGCGACCGGGCGACGGCGGCCCGCTATGTCGCTCTCTGTCCGTTGCTCCTCCTGACGCTGGGCCCCCGGGGGGCTCTCCTCTACCGCCGGGGGCAGCCGTTGCCGGTGGCCCCCTTCCCCGCCCGGGAGGTGGATCCCACCGGGGCCGGCGACATCTTTGCCGCGGCCCTGGTGGTGCGGCTCATCGAGGGGGCCTCGCCGGAGGAGGCGGCCCGTTTTGCCGCCGCCGCCGCCGCGCTGAGCGTGCAGGGAGGCGGCCTTGCGGCCGTCCCCGACCGGGCCGCCGTGCTCGCCCGCCTGGAGGAGCGCGATGTGGTCCCTGCTCCGTAGCGCCCGCCACCTGCCCCGCTACCGCCGTATCGTCGCCACCCTCGCCCGCCACGGCCTCGGCTGGCTGGTCCAGCGGGCCGGCCTCTCCCCACTCCTCTCCTGGCCCCGCCGGCTCTTCCGCCTGCCTCTCCCCCCCGAACCGCCCCCCCTTGCCGCGATCGCCGCCCGCCTCTGCCGGGCGCTGGAGGAGTTGGGACCGCTCTATCTGCTCCTAGGCCGCTACCTGAGCACCCGCTGGGACCTGCTCCCCGCCGACCTTTGCCGGGAGATCGGCCGGTTGCTGCCCCAGGGTCCGCCCCCACTTCCGCTCGAGGAGGTGCAGCGCATCCTTGAGGAGGAGTGGGGCCGGCCGGTGGGGGACCTCCTTGCCTCCATCGAACCAACGCCCTGGCAACGAACCTGGCTGGAGCAGGTCCACCGGGCACGAACGACCTCCGGGGATGCCGTCCTGGTGGCGGTGCCCGACCGCCGGGCCCGCGCCGCGGTGGAGGAAGAACGGCCGGTGCTGCAGGACCTGGCCCGCCTGATCGAGGAAGGTCGTCTCCCCGGCATCGGCGAGCAGGCTTCTGCCCTGGTGCGGGCCTTTGACGGGGAACTACGCCAGCAACTGGACGCCCGGGAGCGGGGACGTGCCGCCGAACGCTGGCAAGCCCTCCCGGCCGGCCAGGGCCCGCGCATCCCGGCAGTCCTGTGGGAGTACACCACCGCCCGGGTGCTGGTCTGCCAGGACCTCTCCGGCCCCGTCCTGGGGGAGATGGCCGTCGGGAAGGGAAGGCGGCCGGCCCTGGCCCGCGGCCTGGCCCGCTTCCTGGGCCAGGCCATCTTTGTCGAGGGGCTTTATCCGCTGCCGCCCGACCTGGGCCGGCCGGTGCTCCGGCCGGACGGCCGTCTGGCCCTGACCGCCTTTGCCCCGGCCGGCCACCTGGACCGCTCCCTCCGCCGGGGGGTGGCCCTGCTGCTGCGCTACCTGAGCGAGGAGCGGCTCGACCGGGTCATGACCACAGGCATCTCGCTGGGTCTGTTCGAGCGACGGCCGGCCTCCCCTCGCCTCCGGCAGGCCCTGCGCCACCTGGTAGACCGTTACGCCGACCTGCCCCCGGCCGAGATGCGTCTGGGTGAACTGGCCGGCGAGATCGTGGACCTGCACCGCCGTCACTTGCTCTCCCTGCCCGAGGACCTGGCCCTGCTCCTGCGCACCCTGGCCGCCGCCGAGGACCTGCTGGGCCGCCTGGCCCCCCAGGTCTCCCTGGCCGAGGAACTGGCCCCCATCGTCCGGCGGCGCATCGCCGCCCTGCGCTCTCCCCGCGCCTGGGAGGAGCGGTTGTTGCGGGCCGGTCAGTCCCTGCTCGATGCCCTGGGTGACCTGCCGGCAACGACCCGTCACCTGCTCCAACAGGCTCAGGAGGGAGGCCTGCGGATCGGGGTGGAACCGCGCAGTTGGGAGGAACCGGTGGAGCGGTTGAAGCGCATGGTGCACCGTCTGGTGCTCAGCACGGTCGCTGCCGGCCTGCTGGTCGCCCTGGCCCTCCTCTCCACCGCCCTGCTGCCCCCAGAGCAACCGTGGGCCTGGCTGCCGGTCGGGTTGGCCGCCTTGGGCCTGGCCGTGCTGGGACTTTTGCTCCTCTGGACTTGGGTGCGCCAGGATTGAACGGTCAGCCCCCTACCTTCGAGATGACCACCGCCACGATCGGAATCGAGACCGCCCCGAAGAAGAAACTGGCAAAGAGGGCGTTGCTGGCAAACTCGATATCCAGTTTGTACTGGTTGGCGTAGGAGAGGCAGAGCATCAGGGAGGGCAGGGCCGACATCAGCACCGTGACTGCGCGGATGCTCTCCCTCATATCCAGAAAAAGGCTAAGGGCCAGGGCCAGCAACGGAGCCAGCAGTAGTTTGATCAGGTTCAGGGCCAGGACCCCCTTAAAGTGCCGCCCCAAAAAGTCCCCCCAGCGGAGGGTGATGCCCAGGGAGAGCATAATCAGCGGCACCGTGGCCCCACTGAGCAGGTCCAGCATCCCCAGCAGCATACCGGGAATCGTCTCGTTGAAAAAGAGCAGGCCGATGAGCAGGGCGACAAAAGGGCCAAACTTGAGCACCGCCAGCAGGTTGCGCCAGGTGAACCGCTCTCCCTCCCCGTAGCGGGAGGCGATAACCACGGCCACCGTCAGAATTGGGATGAGGGTGCCCAGTTCGCTGTAAAAAACCGCCGCCTGAAATTCGACCGTTTCCTTCCCAAAAAGGCCCCGCACCAGAGGGTAGCCCAGGAAGGCGGTCGTCCCGAACATCGCGGTGATGATCATCGCACCGGCCGTGCGACGGTTCATCCGCAGCCAGCGCGTGACCAGATGGGCCAGCAGCCCACTGACCCCGATGACGATATAAGCCACCAGCGGGACCTTGAGCAGGTCCCCCCAGAGGTCCCGGGGCACATCGTTGAGTTTGCGCACGGCCAGAAAGACGGTGGCCGGCAGGGTCAGGTTGATGACGATGCTGTTCAGCAGGGTGGCATGCTCGGGCTTGAGGATCTCCACCCGTCGCAGCAGCGCGCCGATCAGGATGAGAAGAACGATCTGGCCGACGACAAAGAGAATATCACCGGTCACAATTTCCTCCAGATACTCACCGCGCTCATTCTACCACAACGACCGGGGCTTGTAAACCTTGCGACCAGACGGGCGCCTTTGCCTCCCCCAGGTTTTGACAGCCCCCGGCTTTTCGGCTATACTGACGGCGGTTGTCCGCGAGTGTTGCCGACCGGGCCGGTGATCTATCAGGAGGGCATATGAACCAGCGCGTGGAGCGGTTTCGGGAACTTGTCCAGAAAGAGGACCTGGACGTCTTTTTCGTCTCTCAACCGGAGAACCGCCGCTATCTGAGCGGCTTTACCGGGTCGGCCGGGTATCTCCTGATCACGCCGGAGGAGGCCCTGCTGCTGGTGGACTCGCGCTACACCGAGCAGGCGGCCCAACAGGCCCCTGACTTTGAGGTTGTGCGGGTGGGGAATCAGCCGCTGGAAAAGGAACTGCCCCCGATTCTGGGGCGGCTGGGCGGTCGGCGCTGGGGCTTGGAAAAAGAGCACGTCACCGTTGGCCTCTACGAACGACTGACCCCGGCCTTTGAGGAGGCCGGCATCACCCTGGTGGGCACTGCGGGGCTGGTCGAGCAACTGCGGGCGGTCAAGGATGCGGAGGAACTGGAGCGGTTGCGCCGCGCCATCCACCTCACCGACGAGGCCTTTGCCCACTTTGTCGGCTGGGTGCGTCCCGGCGTGACCGAACGAGAGGCCGCCTGGGAGATTGAAAAGTATATCCGCGAGCACGGCGGCGACGGATTGGCCTTTCCCACGATCGTTGCGGCCGGCCCCAACGGGGCCATGGCCCACCACAGTCCCTCCGACCGCCCTCTCCAGGAGGGCGAGCCGATCGTCATTGACATGGGGGCGATCTACCAGGGCTACTGCGCCGACATGACCCGGACGATCTGCCTGGGTGCGCCGGACGAACGCTTCCGGGAGGTCTATGCCCTGGTCCTACGGGCGCAGGAGGCCGCCGAGGCGGGCATCCGGGCCGGGATGAGCGGCATCGAGGCCGACCGATTGGCCCGCCAGGTGATCGAGGGGGCCGGCTACGGCGAACAGTTCGGCCACGGCCTGGGCCACGCCGTGGGCCTCGTGGTGCACGAAACCCCCCGCCTCAGCGCGCTGGCCGAGGACCCGCTGCCGGCCGGCGCCACCGTCACGGTCGAGCCGGGAATCTACCTCCCCGGTTGGGGGGGGGTGCGAATTGAGGATGTCGTCCTGGTCAAAGAAGGGGGCGTGGAGGTGCTCACCCAGACGCCCAAGGAACCGCTTGTACCCTAGAACCTGCTGGAGGTGTCTATGCCGATCATTGATACCGGCGATCTGCGCAAGGGGCTGACGATCGTCCTGGAGGGCGAACTGTACCGCATCCTGGACTGGCAACATGTCAAACGGGCACGCGGCACGGCCTTTGTCCGGCTGCAGTTGCGCAACCTGCGCACCGGGGCCACGATCGAGCAGACCTTTATGGCCGGCTCCAAGTTCGAAACGGCCTACCTGGAGCGCAAGACGGTGCAATACCTCTACCGGGATGGGCCCAACTTTTACTTTATGGACACTGAAACCTATGAGCAGCCGGTCGTCCCGAAGGAGGTTCTCGGCGGCGCGGTCAAGTACCTCCGGGAGAACGACACGGTAGATCTGTTGACCTACGAGGGCGAGGTCCTGGGCGTCGAACTGCCGCCGGCGGTGGTCCTGCAGGTCGTTCGTGCCGATCCCGGCCTCAAGGGGGACACCGCCTCCGGCGCGACCAAGCCGGCCACACTGGAGACCGGATTGGTGGTCAACGTGCCCCTCTTTATCAACGAAGGGGACATGGTCAAGGTGGACACGCGCACGGGGGAGTATCTCGAGCGTGCTTCCTGAGGGCCGTTACGCCCAAGCCCCCCAGAGATGGGCGCGCTGATGCCGAAAATCTTTTCAGTCCGCGAACTGACCCGCTACATCCGCCAGGTACTGGAGGAGGATGACACCCTGGTGGAGGTCTGGGTGGAGGGCGAGGTCTCGAACCTCTCCCACTCGACCGCCGGCCACCTTTACTTTACCCTGAAGGAAGAAGGGGCCCAGATCACCTGTGTCCTCTTTCGCGGGGCCGCCGGCCGGCTAACCCGCCTGCCCCGCGATGGGGAGGCCGTGCTGGCCCGCGGGCGGGTTTCCTTTTACGAGGCCGGGGGCAAACTGCAACTCTATGTCGAGGTCCTGCGCCCGCTGGGGTTGGGCGAACTCTACATCCGCCTCCTGGAGCGGAAGGAACGGTTGGAGGCGGAGGGGCTCTTTGACCCGACGCAGAAACGCCCCCTCCCGGCCTTTCCCCGCCGCATCGGGGTGGTGACCTCGCCGACCGGGGCCGCGCTGCGGGACATTCTCCACGTCCTGGAACGTCGCTACCCGCCGGTCGAGGTCCTGCTCTCGCCAACGCCGGTCCAGGGGGAGGATGCCGCACCCCAGATCGTCGCCGCCCTGGAGCGGTTGCGCGGCCGGGGGGTGGACCTGATCCTCATCGCCCGGGGGGGTGGCTCGCTGGAGGACCTCTGGCCGTTCAACGAGGAGCAGGTGGCGCGGGCAATTCGGGCCGCCCCGGCCCCGGTGATCAGCGGGATCGGCCACGAGACCGACTGGACGATCGCCGACCTGGCCGCCGACCGGCGCGCCCCTACCCCCTCGGTGGCCGCCGAGGTCGCCGTGCCCGACCGGGCCGAACTGCGCGGCCATCTGCTGTACCTGCGGGAGCGGTTGGAGCGCTCTGTAGAGCAGCGGTTGGCGCGCCGGCGGGAGCGTCTGGTGGAGCAGGTACGTCGGCTGGGCTGGCTTTCCCCGCAGGCCCAGATCGCCGGCCGGCGGCAGCAGGTGGACGACCTGAGCGGCCGGCTCTACCGGAACCTGCGGCACCGCCTGGCGCTGGCCCGACAGCGCCGGCAGGGGCTCGCCCTGCGCCTGAGCGCGCTGGGCCCCCAGGCGACGCTGCAGCGCGGCTATGCCGTTGTGCGGAAACGGGACGGTGCGGTGGTGGTCAGCCCGGCACAGGTCTCGACAGGGGAGGGGTTGGAGGTCCGGGTACGAGATGGCTCGTTCCAAGTGGAGGTCAAGACCCCGGCGCATCGCCGGGACGGAGGCAACGCATGAGCAGGATAAAAGAGGAACAACCCGAGATCGAGACCGCCTTTGCCCGGCTGGAGGAGATTGTCCGGCAGTTGGAGGAAGGCGACATGCCCCTGGAGCAAGCCCTGGCCCTGTACGAGGAGGGAATGGGGCTGGCCCGCCATTGTCAGGACCTCTTGGATCAGGCCGAACTGCGGGTGCGCCAACTGTTGGAGGAGGCGGGCGAAGTGCGGGAGGAGCCCTTTTCCCCTGAGGAGAGCGAGTTCTAACCCTGCGGCAGGGGTGGCCGGCGTCGGGCAACCGTTTGGGGCGTGCGCTCGTTATTTTCTCAAACTGGGGGAGGCATGTTTCTAGATGGGCAGGGCAAGATTGGTAGACCCGTGCTATAATCGGGGCAAAACAAATCAAAGACCCGCCCTTGACAGCCGTGCCTTCCTGTGGTACAGTGCGGTGCAGCAGGGACGTACGGCTGTACGCCCTCGTCTTACCAACCGAACCGTCCGGCGGAGGCGCCCGAGGCCCGGATGCCAGGGCTTGATGGGCGAAACCGGTGTCAGTCCGGTGCTGTCCCGCAACTGTGAGGGGCGAGGCAACTTGCCCCAAGCCAGGTCGCCCACCTCCGTCGTTCTCCCGAACCCCTCGCGGAAGGGGGCTGGGACGCCCCGATCTGCGGTCGCCCCCTCCCTCCGGAGGGGGCGAAATCGTTGTCGGGGGTCGAGATGTCAGAGTCGTTTGCCGGAGAGCAGGCCCCGCCGGCCGTCGGCGGGGCGGACCTGCCCCTGGAACAACGGGACCACGTGGCCGCCTGGCTCCTCTGGCTGCTGGCGGCCGGCCTCCCCGCGCTGACCACGCGCCACCCGGCCTACATCCTCCTCCTGCTGCTGGCGACGGTCGTCGTGCGGGCCTCGTTACCCCAGCACAGCCCCACCCTGCAGGGGTGGCGATTCTTTCTCCGGGCCGGCCTCCTGCTCTGGGCGATCACGGTCCCCTTGAACGCCCTCACCGTGCACTATGGCGAGACGGTGCTGGCGGTCATCCCCCGCACCCTGCCCCTCCTGGGCCGGCTGATCGGCGGGCCGATCACGCTGGAGGCGGTCGTCTATGGCTTTCTCAGCGGGTTGGGCCTGCTGACCATCCTCCTGGTCCTGGTCACCTTCAACCAGGCGGTCGAGCCGTACCACCTGCTGCGGGCCGTGCCGCCGGTCTTTTTCCAAACGGGGGTGGCCGTCTCGATCGCGTTGACCTTTGTTCCCCAGGCGGCTAACGCCCTGCGCGAGATTCGCCAGGCCCAGGCGATTCGCGGCCACCGCTGGCGGGGGCTGCGCAGCCTGCTGCCGCTCCTGCTGCCGCTCCTGACGACCGCGCTGGAGCGGGCCGTCCACCTGGCCGAGTCGATGGAGGCACGGGGGTTTGGGCTGGCACCGCTGCGCGACCCGGCCCTGCGTCGTTGGGGGCGGCGGTTGCTCCTGCCGGCCCTGCTCCTCCTCCTGGCCGGCCTGCTCCTGCGCCCGCAGTCGTCCCTCTGGGGGGGTGCGCTTCTGGGGTTGGGGGCGGCCGGCCTGGTCGCCGCCCTCTCTTTGCAGAGCCGCAGCGTCAACCGCGTCCTCTACCGCCGCCCCCGCTGGAACCGCCGCAGCCGCCTCATGGCCCTGTTTTCCGGCCTGAGTGGGCTGGCCTTTCTGGCCCTCCTGCTCGCCCGGCCGGCCTGGCTCGATTTTTACCCCTACCCCCGCCTGCACTGGCCCGGCTTTGCGCCGCTGCTGGGGCTGCCCTGCCTGGCCCTGACCGCCCCGGCCTGGCTCCCCGGAGAAGAAGCATGATCGAACTGGAACAGGTCACCTACACCTATCCCGACCAAACGGCCCCTATCCTGAATCAGGTCTCCCTGACGGTGCCCGAGGGCGAGTTCCTCCTGGTGGCCGGCCCCTCGGGGGCGGGCAAGTCCACCCTGCTGCGCTGTTTCAACGGCCTGGTGCCGCACTTTTACGGGGGGACGATCGCCGGCCGCATTCACCTGTTCGGGCACGACCCGGTCGCCGAGGGCCCCGGCCCGATGAGCCGCCTGGTCGGGCTCGTCTTTCAGGACCCCGAGGCCCAGGCCGTCGCCGGCGTCGTCGAGGATGAACTGGCCTTTGCCCTGGAGAACCACGGTCTGCCCCGCCTGACGATGCGCAAGCGGGTCGAGGAGGTGCTGGGCCAACTCGGCCTGGCCCCCCTGCGCCACCGCCGCCTGGAGACCCTTTCCGGCGGGGAGCGACAGCGGGTGGCGATCGGGGCGGTGCTCACCCTGCAGCCGCAGGTGCTGCTCCTGGACGAGCCGACCTCGCAACTGGACCCGCAGGGGGCCGAGGAGGTGCTGGACGTCCTCCTGCGGCTGAACCGGGACCTGGGGCTGACGGTCATCCTCTCGGAGCACCGCCTGGAGCGGGTGGTGCGGCACGCCGAACGCATCCTCTACCTGCCGGGGGCCGGCCGGCGGCCGCTCCTGGGCCGGCCCCGCGAGGTGCTGGCGCAGGTGGACCTGGTGCCGCCGCTGGTCGCGCTGGGCAAAGGGTTGGATTGGCGGCCACTTCCGCTGACGGTGCGTGAGGCCCGGCGGTTTTTGGGGCAAAAAGGCCCGACCGGGGAGGCCGGGCCGGCCGCCGCTCGGCCAGGAGCGGACCAAGATGGGGAGCGGCCCGGCGAGGTCGTCCTGCGGGTGGAGGGGCTCTCCTTTGCCTACAACGGCCGGCCGGCCCTGCGGGAGGTCTCTCTCTCCCTCCACCGCGGCGAGGCGCTGGCCCTGATGGGCCGCAACGGGGCCGGCAAGACGACCCTGCTCCGGCAGATCGTCGGCCTCCTCCGGCCGCAGCGAGGGCGGGTGGAGGTCTGTGGGTTGGACACGCGCCAGGCCTCCCTGGAGCAGATCATCCGGCATGTCGGGTACGTCCCCCAGAACCCCGACATGCTCCTCTTTGCCGACACGGTGCAGGACGAACTGGACTTTACCCTGCGCCAGCACGGCCGGCCGGCCGGCGACTATGGCGACCTCCCCCGCGAACTGGGCCTGGAGCCCTACCTGCAGCGCTATCCCCGCGACCTCAGCGTTGGCGAGCGGCAGCGGGTGGCCCTGGCCGCCGTGCTCGTCTCCCGCCCCCGCCTCATCCTCCTGGACGAGCCCACCCGCGGCCTGGACTACCGCCAGAAGGAGGCGTTGGAGGCGTTCCTTCGCCGGGAAAAGGCCCGGGGGACGGCCCTCATCCTGGCCACGCACGACGTCGAACTGGCCGCCCGCTGCAGCGACCGGGTGCTCCTCCTGGGGGAGGGGCAGGTGCTCGTTGAGGGCCCCACCCGCCGGGTCATGACCGACTCGCTGACCTTCTCCTCCCAGGTCAACCGCCTCTACCGGGACCCGCGCTACCTGACGGTGGAGGATGTCCTGGGCCGGCCGTCGGAGGGGAGCGATGGCTGAGCGGCATGCGCCCGTCTCCTGGGTGGTGGCGCTGGCCAGCGTCACCGGCCTGGCGGCCTTTTTCGCCCCCTTTTTCGCCGGCCGGCCGGCCGCTTCCGGCGGGGGGTTCCTGGCCCACACCGCCGACGCCCCGCTGATCACGGCCCTCTGTCTTTTGGCGATTCTGGCGGCGATGGAGAATCGCGGCTGGGGAGCCAAGCGGGTGGCCTTTTTGGGGGTTCTGGCGGCGATTGGGGCGGTGCTGCGCCTGGTTCCCGACCCGGCGGGGGGCTTTTCCCTTCTCTTTTTCCTGCCGATTCTGGCCGGTTACACCGTTGGCCCGACCTTTGGCTTTCTCCTGGGTGCGCTGACCCTCTTGGTCTCGGCCCTGATCACCGGCGGGGTCGGGCCGTGGTTGCCCTTCCAGATGCTCGCCACCGGCTGGGTGGGGCTACTGGCCGGCTGGCTGCCGGACATGCGCCGCCTGGGCTGGGGGGAGGTGGTCCTCCTGGCGGTGCTGGGCCTGCTGCTGGGGCTGGTCTTTGGGGCGGTGATGAACCTGTGGTTCTGGCCCTACCTGGGGGTGGGGGCCGATTCCGCGCTCCTCTGGGAGCCGGGGTTGCCCTTTCTGGAGTCGCTGCGCCGGTACGGCCGCTTTTACCTGCTCACCTCGCTCCTCTGGGACCTGGGCCGGGGGGTGGGGAATGCCCTGCTGGTGCTGCTCCTGGGCCGGCCGGTGCTCCGCCTGCTGCGCCGCTTTGGCCGACGCTTTGCCTTCCGGCGGCGGTGAGGTCGAGGGAGTATGACGGGCTCGTCGGGGCGGTCCGGCCTGGCGGCCCGCAGGACGGGCTTTCCGGACCGTCCGTTCTGCCTGGCGGACCGGGCGGCCCACGGGACCGGCCTTCCGGCCCCTCCGTCCCCCAACCACAGGGCGACCTGGAAAGGCCGCCCGGCGGTTCGCCGACACCGCTTGCGCAAGTTCCTGCGGGCCGGTCAGGTGCGCCCCTGAGTCGGGCGACGCTTGTTTCAATTGCCGAAGCATGGTATAATAGGGCACGAGCAGACCGGGTGGCCGCGGGCAGAGGGCCTCTGCCTGAGGAAAGTCCGGGCTCCACAGGGCAGGACGCTGGGTAATGCCCAGGCGGGGTGACCCGCAGAAAGTGCCACAGAAACCAGACCGCCGGCCGTTGGCCGGCAAGGGTGAAAAGGTGGGGTAAGAGCCCACCGGAGGCCCGGGTGACCGGGCCTGCCGGGTAAACCTCGTCCGGAGCAAGGCCAAACCGGGGCATGGGTGGCCCGCCCGCCGAACCTTTCGGCAGCCCCAGGTAGGCCGCTTGAGCCGGCGGGAAACCGCCGGCCCAGAGAGATGGCCGCCCAGGGCCGGTCCGGCGCGCCGGGGCCGGCCTGGACAGAACCCGGCTTACAGGTCTGCTCGCCGTCCGGGAGTTTCCCGGACGGCCGGCGCGGCCCGGCGGCGGTTCGACCGGGGCGGAAGGCCCGCCAACCGGCCGCCCCTCGGGGCCCGGAGGGCAGCAGAGCCAGCGGAGGCAATCGCGCCGCCTCCCCGGCCGGGCGATTGCGGGACCGTTCTTCGGGAAAAGGTGGGTGCCGATGGAACAGAGCCGTATCCGCCTGCTGATGCGCGAGGCCATCGCCAGCGTCAAGTCGGGCAACAAGGAGTGGGCCCGCGAATGCCTCAGCCGTGTCCTGCGCGCCGACCCCCGCAACGAGGAGGCCTGGCTCTGGCTGAGCGCGGTCCTGGAAACCACCGCCGAGAAGCGCTACTGCCTGGAAAAGGTCCTCTCCCTCAACCCCAACAACCTCCAGGCGCAGGATGGCCTGCGCTGGCTCGACCGGCAGGCCCAGATCGAGGCCGGAGCCGAGGAAGCCAAACGCACCATCTGCCCCATGTGCGGCGAACCGAACGACCCCCGCGCCTTTCGCTGCGTCAACTGTGGGCAAGACCTCTTTGTCTACTGCCCCAACTGCGGCGAGCGCGTGGACATTGACCGAACGGCCTGCGCCAACTGCCGGTTGGAACTGGGCGCTTCCTCCGACGGCGCGGCCTACTTTTTCCACCTGGGGGAACTTTACCTGGAACATGGCCGGCCCAAGGAGGCCCTGGAGGCATGGGACAAGACCCTCCTCCTCAAGCCGGACTATCCCCGTGTCGCCGAGGTGGCCGCAGGGGCGTTCCTGGCCACCCACCAACGGGACTTGGCCATCCAGAGTCTGCAACGGGCTATCGAGGAGGCCGAGGGCGACGAGGAGCACCGGCGGGCCCTGCGCCTGCGTCTGGCCAATGCCTACCGCGACCTGGGCTATAGCCAGGAGGCCGCCGCGCTGTACAAGGAACTCCTCCAGGAGGCCGATGAACGCCGCGAGCCCAGCGCGGCACTCTACCAGGAGGTGGCCCGCTTCTATCACCGCCAGGAAGAACCGGACGATGCCCGTTACTACTATGAACTGGCCCTGAGCCTGGAGGAGGACCTCCATGACGTCCGCATGATTCTGGCCGAGTTCTTCCTGCAGGATGGCTACGAATCCCGCGCCATCGAGGAGTTTCGTCGGTTGAGGGCGGTCGCGGGGGAGGTTGGTCAACGGGCCGCGGCCTATATCGAGGAACTGCGCCCGCCGGTCCCGGAGGAGTACCGCAACCGCTGGGCCGAGACGATTCGCGGGGCCACCCGCTTTTTCCTGGCCGCTGTCGTCCTGCTCCTGCTTGCCGCGGCCGACAACCTGAACGCGATTACCCTGTGGGACCTGGGGGGCGTGTTGGTCTGCCTGCTGGGGGGATACTTTGTCACCGCGGCCACGGTCACCCCCCGCAACCTGCCGATCTTTGCCGACCTGGGCAAGACCCGCCTGGCCCGGCGGATACAGGCCCAGCGCAAGCCGGGCAAAGGTCCGCCGCGCTGGTGGAGGCAGTTTATGACCTGGCAGCAGATCTCGGCCCGGCGCATCGCCGCCCGCATCCGGGTGGCCCGGGTTCGCTTTGGTCAGTGGCTCCAGCGCACGATTGCGGCGCTTGGCCGCACCTGGAACCGCTTCCTACAGAGCCGGCCGGTGCGCGTTTTGCGGGCTCTGCCGCAGAAGCGGTTCTTCCGGGCCCTGGCCGCCTTTTTCCACAAACCCTTCTTCCTCAGGATCGCCGGCTTTTTCCGGCGCATCCTGCCCCGGCGCACCGGCCCCCCCCTCTGGAAGCGGATTGTCGAAGCCGTGCAGGGTGGAGGAAAACGATTGCTCGAACGGGCCGGCCAGGTCGAGGCCTCCGAGATGCAGATCTATCGCTGGATGGCCGCCCTGTTGGGTGTTCTGCTCCTGGTCCTGGGGGGCGGAACGATCCTCGCGCCAGGACTGTAGTGCGTTTGTGCGTTAGAACGGTACACGGTTGCAGGTTCGAAATCGACTTTTCGTGGATTCGGCGGAACAACTCGGCACGAACTTGCAAAATCGTGTATGTAGTGCAGTTGAACGTGAGAACGTTCCACCGGTTCATCAATGGGCAGTCGGTACGAACTGGCGAAACTGTGTATTGAGGAGGAAAGGAACGGACGATGGTTCCGATCGGAGATGCCCGGCGACGCTTTGGGTTTCCCTGGGTGACCTCTTTTCTGACGATGGTGCTGGTCACCGGGTTTCTCATTGAGCACTTTTCCGGGATGACCTTTACCGCCTTTTACCTAAAGCCCTACGACGCGATCTACTGGAATCCGTGGCAACGGTTGGGGGGCGCGCTGCTCTCCCTGATTCCCCAGGGGTTGACCTGGCTGGCCCCCCTGGCCAATCTGGTCTACTTTTGGGTCCTGGGGCGCAAGGTGGAGGATGCCTGCGGTTCGCCGGGCTTTCTTGTGATCGGCCTGCTCGGCGGGGTCGGCGGGGTCGCCTGCACCATCATCGTCAGCCGGTTCCTCATCGGGTACGGAGGTGAGCAGGTCTACGGCCTGGCCGGGGTGGTGGCCGCGCTGATGGGGGCCTATATGGTCCTCTACAAGATGGCCCCGATTCGCGCCTGGATTCCGCCGCTGATCATCGTCCCCGTCCCGGCCGTGATTCATTTTCTCTACTGGGCCGGCCTCGAGTTCCTGCGGTTGGACATGACCAGCCTCCAGGCCCGCACGCTGCGGGGCCTCCTGACCCCACCGCCCCAGTGGCCCTACCTGGGCGCGTTCCTGATCGGGCTGGCCGCTGGCCACCTCTTTGCCCGCCGGGAACTGCTCTTTTACCGCACCCTGCGGCCGGAGCAGAAACTGCGCTGAACGCGCGGCCGGCCTTTTGAACAGGGAACCGGACACTGGCACGTTTCGATTGAGCGGATTGGGGAGGGATTGGAGACTCGGCAGCTTTTGAACAGGGAACCGGACACAGGCACGTTTTGATTGGTTGCGCGAATGTGTCCATAAGCGGAAGAAGGGTTTCCGAAAAATGACAGTGCGTTGTCAAAAAGTCGCACTTTGAGCGACGGTGGTTGAGGTAAATTTTCCTGGGTCCAACAAGTCGCACTTGGACAAGGCGATGGCAGTTGAGGTCAATTTGCCTGTGTTCGGCAGGCAAGAAAGGCAGGACGATGCGACAGGTCATCATCGGCAGTGGGGTTGCCGGAATCACCGCCGCCATCGAACTCTCCCGACGCCAGAACGGCCCGATCGAGGTCTATACCGCCGAGCGGCACCCCTACTACTTTCGTCCCCGCCTGACCCACCTCCTGGCCGGCGAAATCTCGCCGGAGGAGATGTACATCCGTCCCCTCTCCTGGTACGAGGAACGGGGCATCCAGGTCTACCTGGATGCCCCTGTGGTCCGCCTCCTCCCCGCAGAAGGAGAGGTCCTCCTGGCCGACGGCCGGGCCGTGCCCTATGACCGCCTCCTCCTGGCCACCGGCAGCACCCCCTTTGTCCCCCCCTTCGCCGGGACCGACCAGGCGGGGGTCTTTACCCTGCGCACCCTGGAGGACGCCCTGGCGATTCGCGACCATGCTGCCCGCTGCCAGGAGGCCGTGGTCATTGGCGGGGGGCTCTTGGGGTTGGAGACGGCCCGCGCCCTGCAGGTGTTGGGCCTGGCGGTGACCGTCCTGCAGAACGGCCCTCGCCTGCTGCCCCGGCAACTGGATGAGGAGGGGGCCGGTCTCTTTCAGCGGTTGGTCGAGGAGTTGGGCGTCCACGTCCTCCTGGATGCCAGCACCGAGGCGATTCTGGGGTCGGGGCAGGCCCGGGGGGTACGCCTGGAGGACGGGCGGGAGGTCCCCGCCCAGGTCGTTGTCATTGCCACCGGCGTGCGCTCGCGGGTCGAACTGGCCCAGGAGGCCGGCCTGGAGGTGAGCGGGGGGATTGTCGTGGACGAGCATCTGGCCACCTCCGCCCCCCATGTGTACGCGGCCGGCGACGCGGCGATCTTTGAGGGGCGCTGCTGGGGAATCATCCCGGTCGCCCAGGCCCAGGCGCGGGTGGCCGCGGCCAACATGGCCGGGGAGGAGAGTCGCTATGAGGAAAAGCCCCCCGCCACCACCCTGCACATCGTCGGGATTGACCTGACCTCGGTGGGGCGGGCCGTGGCCGCCGAGGCCGGCCTGACCACAGTGCGCCATCTCGACGCCGAGGCCGGCATCTACCGCAAGATCGTGCTGGCGGGCGACCTTCCTGTGGGGGCGATCGTCATCGGGGACCGCCCGCTGGCCCAGAAACTGGAACGGTTGCTCGCCGACGGGGTGCGCATGACCCCGCCAGAGGCCCTGGCTTTGGTCCAGGGATGAAAAGGAGACCGCCATGTCGGAAGAGGCCCTGGAGGCCATTGAGACAGCCATGCAGATCGAACGAGAAGGGCACGCCTTTTACAGCGCGGCCGCCGCTCAGGTCAGTGACCCCAAGGGTCGGCACATCTTGGAGACGCTGGCCCGGGACGAGGCCGCCCATCTGGAACTGTTCCGCTCCGTGCGGCAGTCCCTCCTGGAGGAGGGACGCTGGCCCTCGACGGAGCAGGTGCGGGCGATCGCCCCGGGGCGCAGGCCGCCGATCTTTCCCTCTGGCGAGGCCCTGCAGCAGGTCGAGGTTCCCGAACGGGAACTGGCCGCCCTGAAGCGGGGCCTTGAGGCCGAGGAAGCCTCGATCGCCTTTTACCGGGAGCAACGGGCCCGTAGCAGCGATCCTGACGCCTTTGCCCTCTACACCTACCTGATCGAGCAGGAAACGGGCCACCGCATCATCCTGGAGGGCGAGTATGACTATCTGAGCGGCACCGGCTTTTGGTTCGACATCCGCGAGTTTGACCTGGAAGCACCAGGGTAGGCCGGCGGCAGCGGCTCTGGTGAGGGGCCGACCCTGCTTCGAGCGGTTGAGTTTTTTTTCAAGAAAAAAGAAGGACGCGATGGCGGCAACAGCAGACCTGCTGATCGCCGCTCAGGGCGAGGCATGGGATGACGCCCTGTTCCTGGCCCAGCGGTACCACACCGGCGTCGAGATTGGGGATTTTGGCGACCCCGATCTCCTGGAGGGAGATTGGCCGGGACGGGTGGAGGAGTTGCGGCCTCTTTTGGCCGGCATCCCCGGCCGGCGCACCCTGCACGGCCCCCGCTCCGAACTGAATCCCGGCCTGCGCGACCGGGGGTTGGTTGCCCTGGCCTGGGAGCGCTACCTGCGGGCGATCGAGATCGCCGCCCTCCTGGAGGTGGAGGCAGTCGTTTTTCACAGCGGCTTTAACCCGCTCATCCGCGCCCCCGGCTTTACCCGCCGCTGGACCCGCCGCAGCGCGCTGTTCTGGCAGGACCTGGCCCGGGAGGCGGCCGGCCGGGACCTGGAGATTCTGGTGGAGAATGTCTGGGAGCCTCACCCCGAGGGACTGCGCGACCTGATCGAAGCGATAGATCGGCCCAACGTGCGGGCCTGCTTCGATGTGGGGCACGCCAACGTCTACTCGCGGGAGCCTCCGCAGCGGTGGCTGGCCCACCTGGGGGACCTGGTCACCTGCTTGCACTTGCACAACAACGACGGCCGGATGGACACCCACCAACCGCTGGAGGAGGGGACGGTGGAGTTTGCCCGCTTTTTGCCGCTGCTGGCCCTCCATCCGCAACCGCCCCGGCTGGTGCTGGAGGTTTCGGGGGGGAGGCGGGCGTTGGAGGAGGGCCTGCTCTACATCCGCCGGTTGCTCGGCCGGGAGGCGTAGGTGGAGCGCTCGACGCCGCGCATCGCCATCGTGGGGGTGTGCGCCTCGGGCAAGACGATGCTGGCCGAGGCCCTGCGGGCGCGTGGCTACAACGCCCGCAGCATTGCCCAGGAGCACTCCTACGTCACCGGCATGTGGCGGGCCCACGGCCAGCCCAATATCCTCATCTACCTGGACGCCCGCGCCGAGACGATCAACGCTCGTCTGGGCCGGGACGACTGGGACCAGGCCGCTGTCGCCGAGCAACACCGCCGTCTGGCCGAGACCCGCCGCTACTGCGACCTCTACCTGCCCACCGACGACCTGACCGAGGCAGAGGTGGTCGAGCGGGTAGTGTGCTTCCTGGAGGGCTGGTTTGCCGAACCGCCTCCTGAGGAGGACAGGCCCTATCGGTCGAGCAGGGCCGCTCGGAAAAAGTCCACCACCCGCCGCCGGTAGCCTTGGGTATCTGCCCGGACGGGCAGGTGGCCGGCCCCTTCCACCCACCAGATCTCTTTCGGCTCGCCGGCGGCGGCAAAGAGGGCCTCCCCGCTGCCCGGCGAGACGACCTCATCCTCCGTTCCGTAGATCAGCAGGAGTGGCCGGGGGCTGATGCGGGCGACGTCGTCCAGCGGTTGCACCGCCGCCGGGTCGATTCCGCTCCGCCAGCGGGCCCAGGGGAGCAGCAGCGGCCCGACCAGGGGGTACCCTCCGATGAGGTGGCGGGCCTCCTCCTCCAGGGAGGCAAAGGCCGAGTCCAGGACCAAGGCGCGGACGCGCAGGTCGTGGGCGGCGCTCCGCAGGACGATCACGCTGCCCATCGAGACCCCCAGTGCGCCGATGCGCTGCGGGTCCACTTCGGGCCGGCCGGCGACAAAGTCCAGCGCGGCGGCCATGTCCTGCTCCTCTTCGAGGCCAAAGGTGAGCGGCCCCTCCCCCTCGCTCTCGCCATGGTTGCGCCAGTCGAAGAGGAGCAGGCCAAAGCCGGCCTGGGCCAGTATCTGCGCCTGGGGGAGCATGGCCGCTCGGTTGGCCCCGAGGCCGTGCCCCAGGATGACGGCCGCGCCGTTCCGTGAGGGGATGTACCAGCCGTACAGGGTCAGCCCGTCGGCGGTCCGCAGGGCGACCGTCTCGTACTCCTCGATCCCCACGCTCGTGGGGGTCCTTTCGACCGGCTGGCGCGGCGGGTGCAGCAGCGACTCGACCCAGTGCAGGCCCATCCCGGCGACGCCGATCAGGGAGAGGAGCGCGGCCAGGGCCAGGCCTAGGGCCAGGAGGCGGGCCATCCGCCTCCAGTAGCGCGGGGAGAAGCGGCGGACCGGTTCGTTTTCCTTCCTGGTGGGCATGGTCTTTTCTCCTGTAGGCTCAAAGTGCACTGCCGCAAGGCCGGCCAGGCCCATTGTACACCAACGCCGTCGGAACGCAAGTGGAATCGGTCCTTTATTCGTGCCGGTTTATTGAAGGACCTGGACTCTGGCGAGTTTAATGTCCAGTTCCCTACGAAACCGTATGCCCCCCAGGGGGACCCGCAATCGTTCTTTTCCCCCCACGTCCTCTGGTTTCTGCCCGGGTTTGTCCCGGCCTGAAAGGCTGGGACTGGGTAGAGGAAAGCCCCTTCGGGGCTAGGACCAAGAAAACAACACCCTCCTTTCTTTCCCCGTGATTGTTCAACCATCGGTGGAATCGCCGAAAGTCACAAGAGGGGCCTGCGGCCGGCGGCCGGCCTGCGCCGGCAGGAAAGAGTAGGGGCGCGGCGCCGCGCCCCTACTCCCCAGGTGACCCCGATCGCTGCAACAAGCGCACCGATCACGGCTTACCTACAGGAGAAAACCCGATGCGCCTATGCCTCCAAATCCCCCAGGTCGAACCCGGTCGCCATCCCTCTCCTCCAGAACGTTGTCCCCGTTGCGGCAACACAACCCGGCATGGGGTCGGCCAACGCCGGCAGAGCGGGCGGGAAGCGGGGATTGACCGTCCTGCCGTACCTGCCGGGAAGGGCCCGGCCTCGGCGCCCGTGCCGCGTAGAGTCGGCCCGACAAGGCGCCAGCGCACGCGCGCGTCACGTGCCT
>FWWM01004438.1_pt1 | contig 21916 bp, 27 predicted proteins | sample 2228351 | NCBI WGS metagenome assembly FWWM01 (sample SAMEA103939774, study PRJEB20133) | metagenome
ATGTTAGGGAGGGCTTAAAGCCTTACAACTCGGTTTACCTTCTGGACGGTGGCAGGGTAGAATACTACGACAAGGTGCGCCTTCTGCCCGTGGGCGAGTACCTGCCCTACCCCTTCGGCTTTTTGAAGAGCATCTTCGGTTCCATAAGCGGTATAGACTATGTCCCCGGGGACACACTCAAGAGCCTTGACCTCAGGGGTGTGAAAATAGCCACGCCCGTATGCTTTGAGATAGCCTACTGGGATTTGGTGAGAGAGCTCTCCAAAGATGCCAACCTTATGGCGGTTTTTACCAACGACGGCTGGTTCAAAGACAGCGACTGCGTCTACCAACACCTCCGATGGGCGAGGGTCAGGGCTGTGGAAAACGGTCTTTATGTGCTCTGGCTGAACAACTCCGGAGACACGGGTGTGATAGACTACATGGGAAGAGTGCTTGAGCGCCTTCCTTACATGGAAAGGGGTATACTTTTTTACCATGTTCCCCTACGCCCGTGAGCTTCCCAACCTACTTTCTGCGCTCAGGCTGTTCTTATCACCCGCCTTGGTGCTGTTTCCGGAGGAATACATCAGGTGGCTCTTTTCCGCGTTGGCGCTCAGCGATGCCCTGGACGGTTTTCTTGCAAGGCTCTTAAAGGCTCAGTCCCAACTGGGTAAGATACTGGACCCTCTGGCGGACAAGGTGATGATGCTTTCTGCCCTTCTGGTCTGCGTGTATAAGCTTGAGGTCATACCCCCATACCTGCTTTATACGCTCCTGCTCAGGGATGTTAGTATTCTTGTGGGTTCTGCTTACATAATCAGGACTAAGGGTAAGGTCCCAGACCCCAGCCCTCTGGGAAAGGCTACCACCTTTATGCTCTCGCTGACCGTTGCCCTCTTCCTCTTCGGATACAGGGTGGACGCCTTGGTCTTTGTGTCCACCGTGCTGATACTTTCCTCTTGGATGGACTACGCGGTAAGGGCTCACAGGGAGCTTTACCTGAGGTCAAACTTTCTCTGAAGACGCAGGTTTACCTCCTTAGAACGGTCCGAGTATACCCTACCGCTTATTGAAGTCCCGCGAACCAGACGGACACCACCTCCTACATAGGTCTCCTTCGGGTCCTTTAGGGTGCTCTGCTGATACTCTACGCTTGCCCTTTCTCCGAAGTCCTTGGAAATCCTAGTGCTTATGCCCGCCTCGGTGGGTCCTATGACGGGGGAGACCCTCACATCCACGTCCGTGCCTATCACATTACCCAAGGTTTGGGTTAACCTGCCAAACTCGGGAAACCGTGCGCTCAAGGCTGAATCTATGGAGAGGATACCTTGGGATGGTCCTCCGGAAAGGAGGGTGCTGAGCAGTTCCCTCTGGTTCTTGGGTGGGTCCGACCTGAGGAAGACCTTGGGATAATCCAAGCTACCGCTTATGTCCATTATGAGGTTATAGTCTGGGGTGGGAGAGCTTATGGTCTGGGGTGGGAGAGCTTATGCTCAGGTTAACCCTTTTGTCCTCTTCCGTCAGCTCCAGCCTACCCTGCCTTACGAAGAAATCCTTCCTAAAGTAGGTTAGCTTGCCACCCAGGAGGTCCACATCCATCCTATACTTGGTGTCTTTCAGGTCTCCAAACACCCTACCTTTTAGGCTTGCCACCACCTGACCCTCGGGCAGTCTAACCCTTATGGGCTCCTCCGTAGCCACCCTGATGTCAAGCTTTACCTTCTTGTATTTGTCCGTCCTTTCTTCCTTAGCCTCGGGTAGGGAAAACACATCCAGATAGCCGTCCTTTACCACCAAAGAGCCTTTTATGTCAAACTCTTCCCAGTCGGTCTCTAAGGTCAGCTCCCCATTGCTTTTCCCCCTGTATCTTACCTGGCCCGACCTGTATATGACCAGTAGGTCTTTGTAGCTCATCTGAGCCTTTATATGTTTGCCCCCTCCCTGGACGGAGGCGCTGAGCTTGGAACCGTTGCCCTCAAAGAGGGCATTTCCTTTCCATATCCTCCCGTCGTAGCTCAGGCTGACCCAACCTGTAAGCTCCTCACCAAGATACCTGGATGTCAGCGAAAGCCTTTCCTGAGAGCGAACGCTCAGGCTCTGCTCTCCCCCTCTGTATAAATAAGAGTAGCTTATCAACCCCGTCACCATGCTTAAAACCTTGCTCTTGACCATGCGCGACAGAGCCCTCATGTCAACAACGCCTTCCGTTCTTATCAGCAAGCCCTGTGAGGGTTCGTATTGCAAAGCCACATCCCCCACGGCGCTCCCTTCTACCCTTCCCGAAAAGCTAAAAACGCGCCTTTCTAAGTCAAGGCTGATGCTTTTGCTGCTGACCCTGAGAAGCTCATCCTCACCGAGCTTGACATGAAGGCCCTTCCAGTCTCCCCGGTTTGCCTCAAAGGTAAAGGGTTCCACCTGAATATCAAAAGCCAAGAGCTTTAGGCTAAAGCCCTTTAAACTACCACGCCACACACCCTGGGAGCGCTCCAAAGAAGCGGACAGTGGTATGCTACTGCCCCCATAGTCCACCCTGCCATTAAATTGGGCAAAAAAGTCCCTGCCCTTGCCTCTTAGCTCAAAACCCGCCGATACGCTGTAATCCTTCTCCCTTTTGCTGAGATTTCCCCAAAGGCGGTAGGATGCTCTCCTGACATTGTAGACAAACCTGCCCTCAGAAAGTTCATCCACCGCATAATCACCCTCTATGCGCTCTCCATCCATCCTGCCCTTGATGAACGCCCTGTTAAAGAGCTCCTTCTCGCCCCTGCGTATACCGCTTAGGGAGATGTCAAAGCTTCCCATAAGACCTTCACCGCTTTGCACATCAATGCGGGCTTGGAAGTGTGAAGAAAAGCCCTCAGCCATCATGCTACCGCCGAGTCTACCCTTAAAGCTCGCAAAGCCCCTACCTACCTTGACCGCTCCCTCTCCACGAACGCCTGCAACTTTCAACTCCTCCTGCTCAAGGCTAAAGTTATCAAAAAGGACCATGCCTTCGAAGGTTTTCTCCGACCAAGAACCTCCACCCCTCGCTTTGAGACCCTCTCCCTCCAGCTCTACCCTGTAGTCATCCCCGGAGAGCCCAAAGGAAAAGACAAAGCTACCCACATAGCTACCCCCGTAGTAAACGTCCCTGGCATGACCCTTACCCACCGTGTAGAGAACCCCCTCTGCATAATCCAGGTTTCCCAGATAATCAAGGTAGAGCTTGGTCTTTTCATCCCTGTATTCAAAGGAGCTGAGCCTGAGTGTGCCCCTAAGGTCCTTGCCCCTGAAGAAGCCATCCAGGCTTAGGCTTCCCGCCCCTAGCAGGCTAAGGTGGAGCTCACCCTTAGGCATGTCCGCATAGTCCATATCAAGGCTAAGGCTACCCTGCGGAAAAGAGTAAGGGGGATAAATTAGGGATGAGATAAAGCTGTCCAAGATAAGGCGTTTTTCTTTTAAAAAGAGCTCAAGCCTACCCGAGAGAGCGCCCCGCAGGTCTTTGTCCGTGCCTATGAGCTTTTTGTCCAGCTCAAGGTTTTTAAAGATTAGGCTCATCCTCTCCTCTGGGCTTATCAGGTACTTTACCTGCGCTTGCACGGCTCCGGATTGCAAAGTACCCTCCAACCTCATACCCTCTTCCCTCCTGTAGGTAAACACCAGGTCTGCGCTCACATCCTCCACGCGCCTCCTTCCCACCACGTCCACGTAAGGAGTGAAAGCTTTAAGGTCCGCCCTTACGGATGTGTAGTTGAGCTCCCCTTCTGCCAATACACTGACGGGAGCTACCACCACACGGGAAGTCCTTATCTCCTCCACACGTATCTTGGAGCTAAAGTCTCCCTTCTTTCCCTTCCACCTTCCACGGAGCTCGGCGCTGAAGTGCTCCCCGATTACCCACGCCCTGTCCACGTGGAACACATCACCCTCCGCATGAGCCTTCTCTAAAAAGACATCCAATGTCCTTACGGATTTACCGTGCATCACATAAGCGCGTGCCCACCTGCCCGACCTGAAAACGCCTTCCGCTCCATGTATGTCGCCCGCAAAGACGGTTATGCTCTTCGTGTGGGGCACAGAGTTTACGGAGACATAGAGCCTGCTTAGGTAAGCCTTAAGGAATTTGGACCTTCTTGTTAGCTCGGAAAAGTCGTAATCAAAGGGCTTATCCGATACGATCTTTCCTATCCCAAGCACGTGGACCTCTTGGGCGGTCAGCATACGCTCTTTTATCTCAAAATTCAGCACGCGCAACATCAAATCACGCTCCTTAGAGGGCACAAAGAGATAGAGCTCTTCAAAGCCAGCGCGGAGCTCCAGAGGATTTAATCTCAAGCCCTTGACATAGAACTCAACGTTCCTTACCAAAAGAAAAGGCTTTAAAAAGACAAAGTAGACGAAAAGCAAAAGCAAAAGCAGATAACCAACATACTTCATTCAAAGGAATTTTAAGCCTTTTACTCCACCCCGTGCATCTTGAGGTTCTCTTTGATTCTGTGAAGGAGCTCGGCGGGTGTCCTTATGGGGTAGTCCAACTCGGACAGGACCTCATCAGCCCTCCTACCCTTTATGTAAACATCCCTGACCCTTTCCTTTATATCGTCCGCGGAGTTTAGGGGAAAGTCGGTGCCTTTGAGCCTCTTGAGGAGCATGTAAGCCCAAGGTATGTCAAGAGCCTGTGCGGTCTGTATGCAGTATTCCAAGAACACGTGGGGCTCTTCATGTCCCTCCTTGACTTGTTTGTAAGCGAGCTTGGCGATACCACCCGCCGTGTGGACCTTCAGCTCTTTGGCTTCCTCTTGGAGGAGCTCTTCCATCCTCTTGAGCTTTTCCAACGCAAGGTCTATGTCAGATCTCAGGATGTTTTGGACCGTCTGTTTGGTAAGTCCTACCGCTTGGGCTATCTCGTCGGAGGTCTTGAGATACTCCTCCCTAAGGACAACCACGTATACCGCCCTCGCCAGGGATGGGAGCCAGGTGAGGGTCCTATACTCTGTTAGCTTGGAAAGACCGCCTAAGATATCAATGGCTCTGAGGAAGACCCTCGTCACGAGCGCTTCTACGTTTTGGTGCAGAGCCCCTACTATCACCACCATGGCTCGGCTCCTTTTTAAAATCGGGGTGACGGGACTTGAACCCGTGACCTCTGGCCCCCCATGCCAGCGCTCTGCCACCTGAGCCACACCCCGTATAAGTCTAATTATAAACCAATCTTAAAACAATCGCTCCTTTGGTTTATTACCATGTGTGGGAAATACCTCTCCATGAAGCTCCTTACCTTGGATATGCTCTCCTCCACGAACGCCCTACTCTCACCCACGCACACCACAGCTATGTCCGAGCGTTGCCAGAGGTCCTGATGGTTTACCTCCGCCACCGACACGTTAAAATTGCTCCTGAGCCTGTCCTTTATGGACCTGATAGCCTGACGCTTTTCTTTGAGGGATGAGCTCTCCGGGAGAAAGAGCTCCACGTAAAGCACGCCTATGAACATGGTAAATCCAATCTATACACCTCTTTAAGCACTTCAAGGGCCCTGTGGTTGGTCAGGTCCGCGTGTAGTGGAGTTATGGAGACATAGCCGTTGTAGACAGCCCAGTAGTCCGTGCCTTCTTCAAGGTGCCAACCGAACTCCTCAGCGGTTATCCAAAACATGGGCTTTTTGGCAGGGTCCAGAAACTGCACCACCTTTTCCTTGTAAGCCCTCCTGCCCTGTCGTGTTATGAGGAAACCCCTTATTTCCTCTAAGCTGAGGTTGGGTATGTTTACGTTCAGGTAAGTGTCCTCGGGCATACCCTTTTCAAGGACCATAAGCACCACCTTCTTGGCTATGCGCGCCATCTCCTCAAAGTCCACATCCTCCCTGCCGAAGGCGGAAAAGGCTACCGAGGGTATGCCCAAAATCCTCCCCTCCATGGCGCCCGAGACGGTCCCCGAGTAGGTTATGTCCTCTCCCAGGTTGGGTCCCTCGTTGATGCCAGAGCACACAAGGTCTGGCTTTTGACCGCCCAAAAGGTGGTGGTATCCCAGGTGGACACAGTCCGCGGGCGTCCCGCCGATGACCGTCCAGAAATCTTCGTCCACCCTCCTCATACGCAGAGGTGCGCTGAAAGTCAAAGAATGCCCCACACCGCTTAGGTTCCTGTCCGGCGCCACCGTGATGACCTTCCCTAAGTCCATGAGCGCTTTTCTCAGAGCCTGTATTCCGGGAGAGAAGTAGCCGTCGTCGTTGGTTAGCAAAAAGGTAGGCATTGGTTATATTTTAAAGCATGGACACATGCCCCATATGCAAAGGCACGGGTTTTGTGGACAAGGGGGATACGGTTCAGCTGTGTTCCTGTAGGTTCACCGACGTGGACTTTCAGAAGCTCCTGCGCATACCCCCCAGGTTCGCCGGTGCGGACTTTACCAACTACCTTCCCATAAACGACTCCCAGCGCAGTGCTTTGGAAACATGCCTTTACTATGCGGTAAACTTTGAGCCCAGTGAGGGTAAAGGATTAACCCTACTGGGTTCCACCGGCGTAGGCAAGACCCATCTGGCTTGTGCCTTGCTCAAGGAGGTCTACACAAGAAAACACATAAGGGGTCTGTTCTTTGACACAAGGGAGATGCTAAGCAAACTCAGGAGCTCCTTTGACCAACCGGAAAAGCATAGGAAAATCCTGGACGTTCTTTTGACAGTTCCCCTTTTGGTCTTGGACGATTTGGGAGAGGAGATGCTCTCCGATTGGCATAGGGAAACCCTCACCTACATAATAACTTACAGGTATAATTACCTCAAAAGCACCATCATAACAACCCGCTACACTCTGGATGCCAGCTCTCCCAACTCCCTTGCGGAGCGCCTCTCGGAAAGCGTAGCCAACAAGATAAACCAGATGAACCTTACCCTACACATCTACAAGTAAAGCATGGCGGTTCTTATGAGCTCCCTTATGGTGTCCGCAGACCTGCGGAGCTCTCTCCTCTCGTAGCCCGAGAGCTTCACCCTGTCAAAGCCCACCACACCCTCTCTTCCCAACACCACCGGAAGACCTATGCACACATCCTCAAGCTCGTAGTATGCGGATATCTCCCCGTCGGTGTAAACACTGCAAGGATATACCTTCCTTTTATCCTTGAGTATGGCATCCACCATGACGAACACAGAAGCGGCAGGTCCGTAGTAGGCAGACTTACCCATAAGCTCTATTATCCTCTTTCCTCCGTTGCGCGTCCGCTCTATTATCCTGTCCATGTCCTTCGTGCTCAGCCTGTCCTCCATGGGCATGTTTCCTATGTAGCTTCTGGACATAACCGGGACCATCAGGTCGCCGTGCGTCCCCATCACCAAAGCTCTTATGTCCGTGTAGGACAGGTCAAAGACATCTCTTATATGAGCTTTAAAGCGGGCTGAGTCCAGGACACCAGCCATACCCATCACCTTGGAGCTAGGAAGCCCCGTGAGCTTCAGTGTGGCATAGGTAAGCACATCCACCGGGTTGGAAACCACTATGATGACGGAGCTGGGAGCATGGGTCATTATCTCCGTGCAGAAGTTTTTGAGGATGCTTATGTTCTCTTTCAGCAGGTCTTCCCTTGACATGCCCTCCCTTCTCGGTATACCCGCTGTGATTACCACCACGTCGGAGCCTTCAAGAGCCTTAAAACCCTCCGTATCGTAGGAGACGCCCACCACCTTTATATCCTTGTTGAGGAGGGTAGCCATCTGTTTGAGGTCCAAAGCTTTGGCTTTGGCTGGCTCAAAGCCATCCTTATACCTTCCGAAGAGGTAAACGTCATAATCACCCAGGACGGTGAGCAGGTAGGCAACGTTCTCCCCCACGTTGCCTGTGCCTATGACGGAGACCTTCATAGTTCAAAGTCTTTTAGATACTTAGCTCTTGTAGGGTGTTTTAGCTTGCGTATGGCTTTGGTTTCTATCTGTCTTATACGCTCCCTAGTGACGTTGAACATCTTACCTATCTGCTCCAAGGTATACTCGGTGCCGTCCACGAGACCGTAGCGATACATGAGGATTTCCCTCTCCTTCTCTCCCAAAGTCTGTAATACCTTTATGAGCTGTTCTCTCAGCAATCTCCTTGAGACCTGTTCTTCCGGTGAGGGCACGCTCTTGTCCTCTATGAAGTCCTTCAAGTGTGTATCCTCGTCGTCGCCTATGGGTGTCTCCAAGGATATGGGCTCTTGGGATGTTCTCATGACACGCCTTGCCTTCTCCACCGATATACCCAGATACTTGGCTATCTCTTCCGCCGTGGGTTCCCTACCCAGCTCCTGGAAGAGTTTTTTGTGAGCCTTGGTTATGTCGTTTATGGTCTCTATCATGTGGACGGGTATGCGTATGGTCCTCGCCTGGTCCGCTATGGCTCTGGTTATAGCCTGTCTTATCCACCATGTGGCGTAGGTGGAAAACTTATAACCCTTGCGATAATCATACTTATCCACCGCCTTCATCAGACCTATGTTGCCCTCCTGGATGAGGTCCAGAAAGTGCAATCCCCTGTTTACATACTTCTTGGCTATGGAGACCACGAGCCTTAGGTTGCACTTGACCATAACCTGCTTGGCTTGTGTCACCTTGTGCCTGCCCTCCCTTATTATGTGGATGACCCTTTCGAGCTCCTCCGGTAGGACGCCCATCTCCCTCCTGAGTTCTTCAATGTCCCTCTTGAGGGCTATGTACTCGTTCTTGAGTATCTCAAACCTGGCAAAGCCATAACCCATCCTTTCTGCCTTCCTCTGAAGACTCTCATCAACTTCGTAGTTCCTTATGAGCTCTTCTACGTCGGGGTGTATGCTTTCAAGCTTTTTCTTTCTGACCTCAAACTCTTTTAGCTTGCGCGTGTATTTGTTGTAAAGGTTTAAAAGCTCGTCCGCTATACGCTCAAACTTGGAGTGTTTGAGCCTTAGGCTCTTGAGAATCTTGTTCATCCTAGCATGCCTTTTGAGATATTCCTTCTTGTAATCTGAGGTGCCGTATTGGAGGTATAGGTCCCTCCAAGCTATGGCTTTCTTGTAAGCCATAGCCAACTCTGTGCCCTTTTCCATGAAGGACCTTTCCAAGTGCTCATGGCTCTCCTCATACTCTTCAACGCTCTTGCTTTCATCCATGTTGTCCATTATGTCGCTCGCCCGGACCTTTCCGTTGCACACGTTAGCCCATTCCCTCAGAACCCTGTCTATAAGGAAAGACGTCCGCAGTAGTCCTCTCCTCATAATCTTCCTACCGACTTCTATCTGTCTTGCATACTTTATCTCTTCCTCACGCGTCAGGAGGGGTATTTTACCCATCTCCCTTAGGTATAGCTTTACAGGGTCGCCATCCTTGGCACTCAGCAGTAGATTGTCGGTGGATACGGTGTATTCCTCTTCCGCTTCTATCCCTTCTAAATACTCCTCTCCATCCAGAATCTTTATACCCCTTTCTTGGAGAAAGTCCATTACCTCTTCGTAAAGGTCGGTGTCCGCCATCTCATCACCGAGCACCTCGTTAATCTCGTCGTAGGTAACATAACCCTTTTCTCCTACCTGCATAAGCTTTTTAAGATGCACTCTGTCGAGCATCCTTTACCTCCTTACAAAACTCTATTAATATAGACCTACCGCACATAGTAGACAAGCTCCTCAAGGCTCCTTCTCGGTGTAGACAAGGGAATTTCCGCAGGATAGCCCACGGTCAGGATGGCAACGGGTAAAAGGTAGGCTCTTACCGAACGCCTTTTGTGTATTGCCTCAAAGAACTCCATCTTTGAGAATCTCCTCCACCTCTTGGTCTTCCACCTGCCTAAAGTCCCTGTAGAACATGCCCACAGCGAAGGGTCCTTCCTTTACCTGGTATAGACAGTAAACCTCATCCGCATAGGCCTTAAGCCTTGATACGCTCTCCTGTGGACACACAGGTACCCCTATTATCACCCTTTTGGCTCCCTTTCTCTTGAGGTAGCTCGCACCCGCTATGAGGGTATAACCAGTAGCTATACCATCATCCACCATGAGAACTTCTCTACCCTCCACGCTCAGCCCTTGAGGGGGCAAGAACCTTTTTTCCCTCTCCCTTATTTTTTCAAGCTCCTGTTGGACTACCTTATCTATGGTCTCCTTGTCAAGGCTAAAGTGGTTCACCGTAGAGTAATCCAAGTAAACCTCACCGTCAGGGTCAACCGCTCCGAAGGCAAGCTCGGGCTCATAGGGCACACCGAGCTTTCTAACCACAAGAACACTCATGGGAAGTCCGAGTAGCTTAGCAACCTCCTTGGCTACTACCACGCCCCCTCTTGGTATACCGAGGACTATTGCACTTTCTGAAACTTTCCCCTTGAGAAACTCTCCCAACAGCCTGCCTGCCTCTTTCCTGTCGGAGAAGACCATTAGGATTTAAAATATATGCTTTTTGTCATAGGAGGCATAAATTTTAAACCAGAGGGTATGCTATGGACCAGAGCTGGATACAAACGCTGACGGTAATAATTAGCGTCCTCGGAATAGTGTTTTACTTCATCAGGCGACTGGAGTATGAGATAAAAAGTATAAGGGATGAGATTAGAGACATAAGGGATGAGATGAGGGATATAAGGGGCGAGCTTAGAGATATAAGAGATGAGATTAAGGACATAAGGTCAGAGCTCAGGGATATCCAAAAGCGCCTGGGTAGGATTGAAGGCTTTTTGCTCGGGGAAAAGGCTCTCAAAGAGGAGGACACGGAAACCTCTCAAGGCTTATAACCTCCTTACTATCTCATAGATTTTCTCCGCATCGGTAAAGGCTGTGGAGATGTCCGCGGTGGGGTGTCCATACAGACCGCACAGGGTTATTATTTTGGTGGGCGTGTGTTTCTTCAACAGCCTGATGACGAAGTCTGTCCTGTAGCAGTGGACTCCTACGAGAATGGTAAGGTCGTTGTCTGTGTGAAGCACCGCGTGATGGGGGTTGGGAGGGTCCATCTCCACCGCCGGGTCATACTTTTTTAGCTTGGGTCTATAGTCGGGCAGGACCTTTACGTGGAGCTTAGGAATCTTCTCTATAAGCTCCCTAACAGCCTGAGCCTTTTGGGTAAGCTCTTCATCTTGCCAGCCCCAAAAGAGAAGGGGTCCCACCACCAAGGTAGGTCTTTTGGATTCTCTTACAGCCTGTGCCACCGCATCAAAGGCTTCGGCGTAAGAGACCGCCCTTTCTCCTACGCTCGCATCACCTTTAAAGACCTCACGCTCCATGGATGTTCTGGTTAGGTCTTCCTCTGGAGAGGGAACCGCCTTGGGTTTTCTATAATAGGGGGGTTTAAAGTCCAAAAAGTAGGGTGAGAAATCAAAGGTCCTTTTGAGCTTCTTGGAGCCATCACCTATGTCTTCTTTCACGCTCAGAACCTTTACCATATCTTCTTTGAGAAGGTCAAGCTCTACTGTAAACTCCCCGTGGTAGGCTTTCTCTTCCTCTTCCACTCCAAGGCTATAACATGTGGTGCCTACTATGTCCAAGAGGACGCCGTTGGCTCCTTCCTTTGAAGCCCTTTGGAATATCTCATGCCTTTTTTCGTAAAACTCATAACAGCAATGCCCTATGTAAGTGTATCCGTTCTGCGCGCACCAAAGGAGGGTGTCTCTGAGTAGCTCAAAGGAGGTTATGGTTATGGGAATCATACCCTTTTGGTAGGCGAGCCGGTAGGCATCTCCTACGGTGCATCCTCCGCACTCTCCGCAATCGTCCAGATGTCTGTAGTCGCACCAGCTGGGCTTGGCACAGTAGGGAAGGAGCATAACCTTGGCTTTTTGGAGGTTTTCTACAAGCCCACCGCCTATGACCGCTATTATCTCATTCAGTCTTTTTTTTTCCAAACCCAAGTCCAGTCCCTCCACCTTCCTCAGGGGGAACATGACAGCCTCCACAAAGTCATCAACCTTCAGGCTGAGCCCTTCCCATTCCCTACCTTCAAAGAACTCTCTTATGCGTTTCTCCACATCCTGAAGAGGTGTATGTTTGAGGTAGGCTTCAAGGTCGTAGATGAGCCTCTGGGGCTTGACGAAGAAATCTCCGTTGATTATGACCTGCTGTAGGACCTTCTTTTGTGTATCCACCTTGGCACAGACCCTGAAGGTCCCTCCCGGACACCTGTATACGCCGTAGAGCTCTTCCATGCCTTGCGGTGCACCCTTCACATGGTATACCCACTCGTCGCTCCTGTAATAGTCCTTTTTCTCCTCCAGAAGACGGAGCTCTTCCTGAGTGAGCTCTCCCCACGCCCAGTCTATGCCCAGCTCTTCCTTCAAGCCCTCAAGGATGGCATTGAATATGGTCTCCCTATCGGGAATATAGCGGAGGTATCTCTTAATCCACTCTACCCTATCCTCTGCGGACTTTATGCCCTTGGAAGTGAGCTTTTCCACCGGAATTTGCAAGGACTTTAGCATACGCTCTACGTTAAAATCTACGAGGATGGTTCCCTGATACAGGAAGGCATTACCTTCAAAGACCCCTCCTGTCCCCGATATTTTCCTTCCCTGCACCTCAATATCGTTCCTTGGTCTGAACTCCGCCGGTATGCCCAGCTTGTTAAGACCTTTGGCAACCGCCCTACATATCTTGGCTGTAAGCTCTTCAAAGCTCAGGTTTCCCAAGTCCCTTCTGTCTGCGATGACCTCCCATCCTATCTGTGTCTCGTCAAAGTATATGGCACCGCCTCCGGTGATGCGCCTGCCCACATGTATGCCTTCCCTTTGGGTGTATTCAAGCCTTACCTCCTGCTCCACCGCCTGGTGAAAGCCTATGAGGACGCACTCGGGCTTGAACTGTAAAAACCTTATGGTATTGGGAATCTTGCCTTCGCTCCTGAGGTCAAGCATTATCTTATCCAAGGCTATGTTCTCGTAGTAGGGTCTCTGACCTGTATATAAAACTCTCCACATGCCAAGCCTCCTGTTTTACTTTGAGAATTTTAAGAAAAGATAAAAGATTTGCACCCTGATAAAGCTCACAATCATCCTTCCCACCTACCCTTGGCTATCTTCCTCATAGTCTGTTCTATCTTCCTGTAATCCTTCATATCACACAGCCTGTTGAGGATTACCATCTGGTATTCCTTGGGGAGCTTCCTAAGGCTTTTTTTATCAAGACCATCTACATACCTTTTGAGTAAGTCGTCCAGAACGGTCTTTTCAGCCTTCAGCACCTGCCTCATTCGGAGCAGGGTCTCCTCAAGGTTGGGGTTTATGGACTTGAGCTCCGGAAGGACCCTGTGCCTTATCCTGTTGCGTGCCAAGGAAAGGTCGTAGTTGGAGGAGTCCTCCACCCATTCATAACCGCCCTCTCTCAAAAAGTCCACTATCTCCTCGCGCTTTACCCTGTAGAGGGGTCTTATTATGTCGCCCTCCTTGGGCTCAAACCCAAGAAGACCCTCAAGACCACAACCCCGTGTCATCCAGAGGATTATGGTCTCCACCAAATCGTTAAGGTGGTGCGCGGTGGCTATGAGGTCAAAACCCTTCTCTTGTTTTATCTTCCTCAAAATCCCATATCTTTCCCTGCGTGCCACCGCCTCCAGGTTTTCCCTCTTTGCAAGGGCTTTTACATCAAGTCTTTCCACATGTATGGAAAGTCCCACCTTCCTGGCAAACTCCACACAGAAGCTCTCATCCCTTTGGGACTCCTCGCCCCTGAGCATGTGGTTAACATGCACAAGCAGTAAGTCTTTTATTTTCAGAAAGTCTCGGAGCTCCATAAGGCTCAGTGTCAAGGCTATAGAGTCTGCACCACCTGAGAGGGCTATGAGGATGCTTGAGTCCGGAGGTATGAGCCCTTCTTCCCTCTGGAGTCTTATTACCTTCCTAAGGACCTTGGATTTTCCTTTGGAGCCTTTCTTTGACATCTTCATAGAAAGTATGCTCTACACCCCTCGCCTTGAACTCATCAAGGACCTTTAGCGCCCGCTCCACCTTACCCTGTCTCTCAAGGAAGTAAACATAAAACTCTAAGGAGTTTAGGTGCACCCTCTGATGCCTGCGCTTTATCTCCTCTTCGTAATCTTTAAAGAGTTCCAGGTCCTTCTCCGCATACATGCCCGCCTTCTCCATATCCTTGAGCTTTTGGGCGAGCATTACAAGGTCGTTGAGTATCAGATGTGCCTCAAAGGGTGTGCCCTCCATGTCCAAAGCTTGGAGGTAAAGCCACTCCGCAAACTCATAATCTCCTTCAAGAAGAGCCATCTGAGCTATGGAGCCTAAAAAAGTTCTCTTGGTGTAGGGACTGCCCTGTATGTCTCCGCTGTCAAAGTGTTTGGCTCTGTAAGGAAAGTTCAGGTTCTTTATACTCTTGAGAGAAAAGTAATACTTGACCTTTTTTTGTTTGTCATGGGGTAGGTTTTCAAACCATTCCCAAAGGTCAAGAGCCTTAAGTATGCCTCCCTTCTCCCTGAAAACCCTGAAGACTTTACCAATCATAGATGTTTCCCACGCCCTCTATGACCATCTGACGCTTTACTTCCACTATGCGGTTGCCCTCGTCCACATAGACAAGCCAAGGTCTGAAGCTCTGAATCTCCTTCTCGTCCAAGAGGATGTAGGAGGCTATGATGATGATGTCCGAGGGCATGCCCATGCGTGCCGCGGCGCCGTTGAGCCTGACCTCACCCGAGCCTCTGGGCGCAGGTATTACATAGGTGCTAAAGCGAGCTCCGTTGCTTACGTTATAAACATCTATTTTCTCAAAGGGCACCAAGTTGGCAGCGGACATGAGCTCTTCATCAAGAGAGAGACTCCCTTCATAGTGGAGCTCGGAGCCCGTTATCCTTGCCCTGTGAACCTTAGACTTGAGCACGAACCTTAGCATAGCTTTATAAAGATATATTTATAATCCCCAATAGTCAAGCCCCGCCGAGGCTGTTTAAAATCTTTCTTTACTTGACTTGCGCAAGTTTTGGGTTTATGATAATATATTCAGCTGGCGTAGCTCAGTAGGCAGAGCGCGGGATTTGTAATCCCGCGGTCGTGGGTTCAAGTCCCACCGCCAGCTTTGCGGTTTTAGGAGGGGTGGCCGAGCGGCCAAAGGCAGGGGACTGTAAATCCCCCGGGCTCCGCCCTACGCAGGTTCGAATCCTGCCCCCTCCACCAGCGGGCGTAGCTCAGTGGTAGAGCAGCTGCCTTCCAAGCAGCAGGCCGCGGGTTCGAGTCCCGTCGCCCGCTTTGATAGGTAAAAGCCCAGGTAGCTCAGTCGGCAGAGCACACCCTTGGTAAGGGTGAGGTCGCCGGTTCAAGTCCGGTCCTGGGCTTAAAAAAGGAGGTATAAGATGGCAAAGGAGAAGTTTGTCAGAGAGAAGGAGCATGTCAACGTTGGCACCATAGGACACGTGGACCACGGAAAGTCTACCCTGACTTCCGCCATCACATGCGTGCTGGGCGCAGGAGTAATGCCAGGCGGTAAGGCAAAGTGCATGAGATACGAAGAGATTGACAAGGCTCCGGAAGAAAAGGAAAGGGGCATCACCATAAACATCACCCACGTAGAGTATGAAACCCCCAAAAGACACTACGCCCACGTGGACTGCCCAGGACACGCAGACTACATCAAGAACATGATTACAGGCGCAGCTCAGATGGATGGAGCCATACTCGTAGTATCCGCTGCTGACGGGCCCATGCCCCAGACCAGAGAGCATGTGCTTTTGGCAAGACAGGTTAACGTGCCTTACATAGTAGTCTTCATGAACAAATGCGACATGGTAGACGACGAAGAGCTTTTAGACCTTGTGGAGCTTGAAGTAAGAGAACTCCTTTCCAAGTATGAATTCCCTGGCGATGAAGTGCCCGTCATAAGAGGCTCTGCCTTAGGGGCACTTCAAGAGCTTGACGGAGGGAAACCCGACAAGTGGTGCAACGCCATAGTAGAGCTCCTGAACGCCATGGACAGCTACATACCCACACCGCAGAGGGAAGCGGACAAGCCATTTTTGATGCCCATAGAGGACGTGTTTACCATATCTGGACGTGGAACAGTTGTCACCGGAAGGGTAGAGAGAGGAGTGTTAAAACCCGGTGAGGAAGTGGAGATAGTAGGTCTTAGAGAAGAGCCACTCAAGACAGTAGCCACATCCATAGAGATGTTCAGGAAGATACTGGACGAGGCGTTGCCTGGGGACAACGTAGGGGTGCTGTTGCGTGGAGTAGGCAAAGACGATGTGGAGAGGGGACAGGTGTTGGCAAAGCCTGGGAGCGTGACACCGCACAAGAAGTTTAGGGCACAGGTTTACGTACTTTCTAAGGAAGAAGGAGGAAGGCACACACCCTTCTTTGTGAACTACAGACCCCAGTTTTACTTTAGGACGGCGGATGTGACGGGGACAGTGGTGAAGCTTCCCGAGGGACAGGAGATGGTGATGCCTGGGGACAACGTGGAGCTTGAGGTGGAGCTTGTCAAGCCTGTGGCTATGGAAGAGGGCTTGAGGTTTGCCATAAGGGAAGGCGGAAGGACAGTGGGTGCTGGTGTGGTGACCAAAATCTTAGACTGAGGTGTGAAAGATGGCTGCGGAGATAATACGGATAAAGCTAAGAGGCTACGACCACAGGCTCCTTGACCAGTCGGTAAAGCAGATAGTTGATACCGTCAAGAGGACTGGGGGTATGGTGAGAGGTCCCATACCCCTGCCCACCAGAAGGAAGAGGTGGGTAGTTCTTAGGTCGCCACACAAGTTTGACCAATCGCGCGAACACTTTGAAATAAGGGAGCACAAGAGGGTTATATACATAACCAGGACCACACCGCAGACGGTAGAGTCTCTCATGTCTCTGTCCCTGCCCGCAGGGGTGGACGTAGAACTCAAGATGGGGAGCTGAACATGGCTATGGGATTGATAGGTAAAAAGTTGGGTATGACGAGGGTCTTCCTCAAGAACGGCACCGCGCTGCCCGTGACGGTTTTAGAAGTGCCGCCTAACTATGTAATAGGCATCAGGACGCAAGAGCGTGACCGCTACACGGGTCTGGTGCTCGGTATAGGCTTTGCCAAGGAGAGAAGAACCACCAAGCCCATGCTCGGAGTCTTCAAAAAAGCCAACGTCAAGCCCTTAAAGCACATAAAGGAGTTCAGGGTAGATTCGGTGGACGGCTATAGCCTTGGGCAGGAGATAAGGGTTGAGGCGGTCTTTCAGCCTGGCGAGCTTGTGGACGTGGTGGGCATCTCTAAGGGTAGAGGATTTACGGGCACCATGAAAAGGTGGGATTTTGGAGGCTTTCCCAAGTCTCACGGACACAGGTATCACAGGGCTGTGGGTTCCATAGGCAACAGGTCCGACCCAGGTAGGATATGGAAAGGTAAGAGGATGGCGGGTCATTACGGAGCTCAGGTGGTGCATGTGCAGTCCCTTCTGGTGGTGGATGTCCTCCCCGAACAGAACATTATTCTGGTAAAGGGCTCAGTCCCGGGTCCCAACAAGGGCGTAGTTTACATAGAGAAGAGCAGAATAAAGGACAGGAAATCCCAAAGGCTAAAGCTCAAGAGGATGGAGCATATACCTCAGAGCTTGCTTAAAGGAGAGTTGCAATGAAGGTAAAGGATGTGGAGCTCAGGGATGACGTGTTTAACGTAGAGGTTAAAAGGCACGTGCTCTGGGAAGTGGTAAAGTGGCAACTCGCCGCAAGGAGGCAGGGAAGCCACAACACCAAGACACGCGGTGAGGTGTCTTACAGTGGGCGCAAGCTCCTGCCACAGAAGGGCACGGGCAACGCAAGGCACGGAGACAGGTCCGCCAACATATTCGTAGGCGGTGGAGTAACCCACGGACCCAAGCCCAGGGACTACTACTACAGCCTACCCAAGAAGGTCAGGAAGCTGGGACTTAAAATGGCTCTCTCGGACAAAGCTCAGAAGGGTAATCTGGATATAGTGCCTTCCATAGATTTGGGAGATGTGCCTAAGAGCAAGAAAGCCATAGAGTTCTTAAAATCCTTGTCTGCTCAAGACCTTAAGGTGGTGGTGGTCATACCCGAAAAGAGGGACGTGGTGATAAAGTCCTTCAGAAACTTGCCCAACGTTAAGGTTCTTCCCGTGGAAGGGCTCAACGTATACGACATCCTCTGGGCGGACAGGCTGATAATAGAAAAGCCCGCCGTAGAAAAAATATACGAGAGGTTGTCCACATGAGAAGACCCGAGGAAGTCATCATAAGACCCATAATCACAGAGAAGAGTAACAGGCTTATGGAGGACCACAAAAAGTATACCTTTGAGGTAGCCCTTGACGCTACCAAACACGAGATAGCCTATGCCATCAAACAGCTCTTCAACGTCCCCGTAATCAAGGTCAACACCGTCATAGTCAAACCCAAGAAGAAGAGGATAGTGGGCAGGGTAAGGCAGTATGGCACCACGAGGAAGTATAAAAAGGCTATAGTAAGTATACCCGCGGATAAAGAGATAGACCTATTAAGTTTGTGAGGTAAGGAGTATGGGTGTTAGGAAATTAAAACCCGTGACCAACGGACAGCGCCATGCGGTTCTTTATGACTTTGCGGAGATAACCAAGAGCGAGCCTGAAAAATCGCTCACCATCAGCTGGCACAGGGCAAAGGGTCGATCAAGACAGCAAGGAAAGGTTACTGCAAGGCATAGGGGCGGTGGACACAAGAAAAAGTATAGGATTATAGACTTCAAGAGGGACAAGAGCCTGCTCCCGGCGAAGGTAGTCGCCATAGAGTATGACCCCTTCAGGACAGCCAGGATAGCCCTCCTTCACTACGCGGACGGTGAGAAGCGCTACATCCTATGGCCCGAAGGTCTACAGGTGGGCGATACGGTTGTCTCCATATCCTACGATGACGCGGAAGCTGGCAAAGAACTGCCCGAGATAAAGGTGGGTAATGCACTGCCATTGAAGTATATACCCGTGGGCACCATAGTCCACAACGTGGAGCTACATCCGGGTAAGGGTGGACAGCTGGCAAGGTCTGCTGGTATGTCCGCACAGATACTGGGTAAGGTGGGCGACTATGTTCAGCTCAGGCTACCCTCCGGCGAGGTAAGGCTCGTCCACCAGAGGTGTATGGCTACCGTAGGAACGGTGGGTCTTGCGGAGCATGAGCTCATAAAGCACGGAAAGGCGGGAAGGTATAGGTGGCTCGGCTGGAGACCCTCCGTAAGGGGCACGGTGATGAACCCGGTGGACCACCCTCACGGAGGTGGCGAGGGTAAGACCAAGGGTAAGCATCCCGAGTCTCCCTGGGGTTGGAAGACAAAAGGATACAAGACCAGAAGGGGCAAGAAGTATTCGGACAAGTTCATCATATCCAGGCGTAAGTCCGCAGGAGGTAGGAAATGAGCTTTAAGGGCGCTTGGAATAAGAGAAACAGGCAGATAGAAGACCTGGATACCTTCTTGAGGGCTTACAAAAGGGTCCAGAAGGCTTACAAGAGGGTAAGGAAGGTCCAACACACTTATGAACTTTACCTCAAGGCTTTGGAGAGATACAGGCAAGTATGGGATGAATACAGAAGGATTGTCAACAAAAAGGCTTGGGTGGACCCTAAGCTGTGGGCGAGGATAAGGAAGATGAACGAGACGGGAGACAGGAAGGTGATAAAGACCTACAGCAGGGACACCACCATAATTCCCGAGTTCGTGGGACACACCATAGCGGTGCACAACGGCAAGACCTTTGTGCCCGTTTACATAACCTCTGAGATGGTCGGACACAAGCTGGGTGAGTTTGCTCCTACAAGAACCTTCAGGAGCCACCCGGAGAAGTCCGCAAAGGCGGTAAAGAAAAAGTGAGGTGTCAAGCATGGAAGTAAGAGCGGTGCTAAGGTATGCAAGGATAAGCCCCACGAAAGCCAGACAAGTCCTGAGGGTCATAAGCGGTATGAACGCAGGACAGGCCCTTTATCAACTCAAAATCATACCCAAGAAGTCCGCCCGTATAGTGGAAGGTGTCCTTAAGAGTGCCCTTGCCAACGCAGAGCAGAAGGGCTTGGACCTGGATAAGCTTTACATAAAGAAGGCTGTGGCAGACGATGGACCTATGTTCAGAAGATGGCTACCCCGTGCACACGGAAGAGCCACCATGATGAGGAAGAGGACATCCCACATAACCATAGTCCTTGAGCAGAAGGAGGAAGGCTGATGGGTCAGAAGATAAACCCCATAGGGTTCAGGGTAGGAGTCATAAGGGAATGGAACTCCAAGTGGTTTGCGGACAAAAGAAACTACACCAATTTACTACACGAGGACCTTGCCATAAGGAAGTATATAAAGGAGAGGTATAAGTCCGCGGGCGTGTCCAAAGTTCTCATAGACAGGATGGCGGAGAAGGTCAAGGTAAGGATAGTAGCCGCCAGACCCGGTATTATAATAGGCAGGAAGGGAGCGGAAGTGGAACAGCTCAAAAAAGACATTGAGCAGATTGCCCTGGGTAAGGATGTGAGTATCACCGTCGACGAGGTTAGAGTGCCCGAGCTCGATGCACAGCTGGTAGCGGAAGAGATAGCCCTCCAGATAGAGCGTAGGGTCTCCCACAGGAGAGCTATGAAAAGAGCCATAGACAACGCCTTTAAGGCAGGTGCCAAGGGCGTTAAGGTGCAGGTAAAGGGTAGAATAGGCGGTGCGGAGCTTGCTAGGGCGGAGTGGTTTCTGGTGGGTAGGATGCCCCTGCAGACCCTGAGGGCGGACATAGACTACGGCTACGCGGTCGCATCCACCAAATACGGTGTCTTAGGTGTTAAGGTATGGGTATACAAGGGAGACATACTCAAAGGCGGTAAGGAAGAGATAATAAAGAAGATAGAGGAAGACCTAAAAAAGGCTGAGAAGGAGGTATAAGAGATGTCGTTCTTGGCGCCCAAGAAGGTAAAGCATAGGAAGACCCAAAGGGGAACCTTAAAGGGTAAGGCGTGCAGGGGTAATAGGGTCTCCTTTGGGGAGTATGGCATACAAGCCTTGGAGTCCTGCTGGCTAACCCAAAGGCAGATAGAAGCTACGAGGATAGCCATAGTCAGAGCTCTTAGAAAGGGAGCCAAGGTATGGATAACGGTGTTCCCTGACAAGCCCTACACCAGAAAGCCCAACGAAGTCCGTATGGGTGGTGGTAAGGGTGACCCGGAGGGCTTTGTGGCGGTAGTCAGACCCGGTAGGATACTCTTTGAGTTCGCTGGCGTGCCGGAAGAGGTTGCGGAAGAAGCCTTTAGGCTTGCAAGCGCCAAACTGCCTATAAAGGTGAGGCTTGTAAAAGCGGGAGGTATGTCCGCATGAAGGCTCAAGAACTCAGAAAGCTTTCCATAAAGGACCTGAGGAAGAAGGAAGAGGAGCTCAGAAGACAGCTCTTGAAGCTCAGGATAAAGAAAAAGGTAGAGGGTCTTCCAAACCCTATGGCAATCAGGAACACCAAAAGAGACTTGGCAAGGGTCTTGACCCTAATAAGGGAAAAAGAGCTAAGAGGTGAGCAGTGATGGAGAGAAGGTGGCACGAGAAGAGAAAGGAGCTGGTAGGTGTGGTGGTGAGCGATAAGATGGATAAGACGGTGGTGGTAAAGGTTGACAGGAAGGTCCCCCACCCCCTCTACAAAAAGCACATAATAAAGAGCAAGAAATACCACGCCCACGACCCCGACAACCAATGCAAGGTGGGAGACATCGTCCTTATAAGGGAAACCAGACCACTCTCAAAGACCAAGAGGTGGGTGGTGGTTAAGATACTCCAAAGGGCAAAGAGCGTGGAAGAAGCTCTCAAGGAAGGATAGGCAAAGCTGGGGTTGTTGGAAAAACCTCTAAGTGAGACTTTCCAACAATTTACCCCTACCAGTCTCCAAAAGGAGATGGACCAACCGGACCGCTATTCCCTCTAAGTGGGAATTCACGTCCGCTTGAAGTTTAAGCCACTTTACTTTCACAGGATTACACAGCTTGATAAACAAGGTCTTTAAGTCCCAGTCAAAAGCTCTTAAAAGGCTCTCTCCAAAAGCCTTGAAAAGCCCAAGTCCTTTC
>FWWM01007482.1_pt1 | contig 21909 bp, 14 predicted proteins | sample 2228351 | NCBI WGS metagenome assembly FWWM01 (sample SAMEA103939774, study PRJEB20133) | metagenome
ACTTGCCGATGACGTAGGGGAGGCCGACCTGGCGCCACTTGAGGTAGGGTCGGAGGAGGTCGGTGATGGCTTCGGCGCCGTCGCCGACCTCGACGTCGATGCCGGCTGCGCGGAGGCGCTGGATGCCGGGACCGCCGACGTGCGGATCGAGGAGGCCGACGACCACCCTGCGGACGCCGGCGGCGATGATCGCATCGCTGCAGGGCGGGGTGCGCTTGCCCGGGAAGGGGACGCACGGTTCGAGCGTGCAGTAGAGTGTGGCGCCGCGGGCGTCGAGGCCGGCGAGCGCTGCGGCTTCGGCGTGAGGCCCGCCGTAGGGGGCGGTGGCCCCGGTGGCGATGATGCGGCCATCGCGGACGAGAACGGCACCCACCCAGGGATTGGGTGACGTCCGACCGCGGACCGAGGCAGCGAGCCGGATGGCCTCCTGCATGAAGGGCGAGGGGTCGCTCACGGGTACAGGGTAGCCGACGGGAGCGGCGATGCATGCGTGCGGGGCGCCGTGGCGGCGCCCCGCACGACCCCGGCGGTAGCCATGCCCCGCCGCCGGAGCCTCAGACGGGCCGGAGGAACCAGCTTCCGGCGATGGTGGCGAAGCGGCTGGGCTGCTCGAGGTTGAGCAGGTGGCCGGCATCGAGGATGGTCTTGGTTTCGGCGCCGCGGATGTTGGCCTTCCAGATGGGGAGGTAGGCGGGCGGCACGATGCGGTCGTTGGCGCCGCCGACGATGATGGTCGGGGCGGTGATGCGTGGGAGCCTGCGGATGACGCCGGTATCGGGGATGGGCCAGAGGAACTTGGCGGCGGCCTTGAGGTCCTTCATCTCTTGGACGTAGACCTCGAGGGGGTCGACGGTGCCATCGCGGAGGATGAGGTTTTCGCGGCGGGCCGGGTCGGCGAAGAGGACTTCGGTTGCGCGGAGGGGGTTCTGGGCGAAGGGGTCTTCGCCCTTGATGGTGTCGTCCCAAATGCCGATGGGGGCGGCGAGGACGAGCTTGCGGACCCGGTCGGGGCGAATGGCGGCGAGCTCGGCAGCGATCCAGGCGCCGATGGAGTGGCCGACGACGTGGACGGTGCCGAGGCCGAGGGCATCGAGGAAGTCGACGTAGTGGAGGACGAGGTCGAGGCCGGAGTCGACATCGTCGAGGCCCTGGGAGGGGCCCCAGCCGGGGTGGTATGGGGCGACGACTTCGAAGCGGGTGGCGAGCTCGGCGATGGCGGGCTCCCACCCCTGGAGGCCGGCGAGGTGATGGAGGTAGAGGACGGGCTCACCGGCGCCGCCGCGGAAGTAGTGGACGGGGGCGGTGCCGGGGCGGAGGGTGATGGTGAGCTCTTGCACGGCAGCGGCTCCTCGGGGTGTGGGTCAGGCCTGGACGGGCTGAGGGATGGGGCGCGGTTCGGCCATGAGGTGTGGGGGCAGGGGCCGGGGTGACCAGTGGTCTTCGTAGTCCTTCCAGAGGTGGCGGAGGCGGGGCATGACCCTTTCGGCGAAGAGGCGGGTGCTTTTTTCGCACTTTTCGCGGGGCATATCGCCGATATGGAGGAGGCAGAAGACGTGGCCGATGCGGAGGGAGGTGATGAGGTGTTCCATCTGCTCGGTGACCTGGTCGGGGTTGCCGGCGACGAGGAAGCCTTCTTCGACGCACTGGCGGTATGACTTGCCGACGGCGCCGCCGGAGGAGACGCCCGCGACCTGGGCTTTGAGGCCGGCGCGGATGGTGGCCTCGGTGCGGTAGCCGGGGGCATCGGCGAAGCCGGGGTAGATGTGGAGGCAGCGTTCGAAGAAGTAGCGGGCGTGCTGGAAGTAGCTTTCTTCGGCTTCGGCGTCGGTTTCGGCGACGATGATTTGCTGGGCAAAGGAGGCCTGATAGGGGTTGAAGGGGAGGCCGAGCTCGGCGACGCGGTCGTGGAAGCCGTTCATGAGCTGGGCGGCGCGTTTGAAACCGGAGAAGCTGAGGTAGGAGTAGTTGTAGCCGCGTTCGGCGCAGAAGTCCCAGGTTTCGATGGAGCCGCCGCCGGGGATCCAGATGGGCGGGTGGGGTTGCTGGATGGGGCGGGGCCAGATGTTGACGTAGCGGAGCTTGTTGAAGCGGCCGTTCCAGGCGAAGACGTTGGGGTCGGTCCAGGCGCGGATGATGAGGTCGTGGTTTTCGCGATAGCGCTCGCGGAGGGTGGCGGGGTTGGCGCCGAAGGCGTAGTTGGTATCCATGGAGGTGCCGACGGGGAAGCCGGCGATGAGGCGGCCGCCGGAGATGACATCGAGCATGGCCATCTCCTCGGCGACGCGGGTGGGCGGGTTGTAGAGGGCGATGGACATGCCGAGGAGGACGATGGAGACGTTGCGGGTGCGGCGGGCGAGGGTGGCGGCCATGAGGGCCGGAGAGGGCATGAGGCCGTAGGCGTTGGCGTGGTGCTCGTTGACGCCGATGCCATCGAAGCCGAGGTCGGCGGCGAATTCGAGGAGGTCGAGGTAGTCGTGGTAGACGCGGTGCCCTTTGACGGGGTCGTAGAGGCGGGAGTCGACATCGACCCAGACGCTGCGGTGCTTCTGCCGGAAGTCTTCTGGCAGGTAGGGGTAGGGCATGAGGTTGAACCAGTGGAACTTCACGCCGGGCTCCTGGGGCGGATGTTTCGGCGGAAGCTAAGGGCTGCAGGGGGAGGTGGGTGACGGCCGAACGGGCCGTTGGGCCGGGCCGAAGGGCTACTCTTCGGGGGTGACCTGGTAGGTGCAGACGGTATCGCCGGCGAGGCGGTGCTCGACGCGCTCGACGGTGGTGCCGGGGAGGACGGCGCGGAGCACGGCGCATTCGGCGTCGCAGAGCTCGGGGACCTGCTGGGCGAGGCGGAGGAGGGGGCAGTGGCGCAGGACGATGCGGGCGACGCCGCCGTCGATGAGCTCGAGGCGGGGGAGGTAGCCGTATCGTTCGAGGAGTTCGAAGACTGCTGGGAGGCGGTCGTGGCGGCCGGCGGCGGCGATGTGGAGCTCGGCGAGCTGGGCCTGGCCATCGACGATGCGGGAGAGGACGCGTTCGAGGAGCTCGCTGGATTCGCCACGGAGGGCGGTGAAGAGGGCGACGGCGATATCGGCGTATTGCTGGGGGAAGAGGGATTCGCCGCGGGGGGTGAGGCGAAAGACGTGGCGGGGGCGGCCGGGGCCCTCGCGAACCTTGGTGAAGGTGACGAGGCCCTGGGCTTCGAGGGAGAGGAGGTGCTGGCGGACAGCGCCTGGCGAGAGGTAGGTCTCGCGAGCGAGCTCCTCGGTCGAGGCTTCTCCCAGGGCCTTGATGGCGATGATCAGGGCCTGCCGGGTAGGGGTGAAGTACTCGAGGCTCCCGCCGTGTGGCGTGTCGCTCCCCAACACGGGGGCAACGATACCGTTGGGATGCACATAGCGCGAATGATCGGAGGTTTTCGAATTGAATTAGCGGAAACTTTGGAGGAGATAGGTACATGCGGGCTCGCCGGCGACGCGGCAGGCGGCACGCTGGACGCGACCGCCGGGGACGGCGACGGCGATGACGCGTTCTTCGATTGCGCAGATTTCGCGGTGGTCGGCGATGAGTTCGGCGAAGGGGCAGTGGCGGAGGGTGAGGCGCCACTTGCTGCCGGGGATGGTCTCGAGGAGGGGGTAGTAGCCGATGGTTTCGAGGGCTTCGGCGAGCTGCTGGACGCGGCCGGCAGGGGCTGGGGCATCGAACGCCGCGGCGGCCCGACCGAGGAGGTGTTCGACGAGTGAGCGGAAGAGCGGGCGTCGGAGGGCGGGGTCGCGCTCGGCGGCTTCGAGGATCCAGTGGGAGAGGCGAGCGTAGCCGTGTGGGAAGAGGGATTCGGCGCGGGGTGCGAGGGCGTAGCGATTGCGGGGCCGGCCGGGGCCTTCGGGGCGACGGGTGATGGTGACAAGACCGAGCCGGGCGAGGCCGGCAAGGTGGGCGCGGACGGCGGGGACGGAGAGGTAGGCGACGCGGGCGAGGGCTTCGGCGTCGGCCTCGCCGAGCTGTTTGAGGCCGAGGAGGAGCAGCCTGCGTGCGGGCGGGAGGAGCTCGAGCTGGGGGGTGAGGGTTTCGGCGGCCATCGAGGGATTCAATCGCATGGTACGGGGAAACCGGGGCACGGCGACGGCCGAACGGTCCCGGCGGAAGGGGCCGGCAGGCGATCGGCGGGGGAGGCGTACGTGAACCGATCGCCTGCCGGGGCTGCGTTGCCGCGATCAGGCGGCGAGGGAGTGGCGGGCGGCGAAGGTTTCGCCGCGCGAGTTGTGCGCGAGGGTGCCGAAGCGGAGGATGAAGCTCGCGAGGTCGGCGGTGCTACCGGCGAGGAGCTGGGTCTCGCGGGCGATCTCCGACACCTGGGCGGCGATCTCCTCGACGCTGGCGGAGAGCTGCTGGCTGGAAGCGGCCGACTGCTCGGCGATGGCGGCAGCGTTGGCGACGGCCGACCGGGCGCGGTCGGCTGCGGCGGTCATTTGGGCTGCCCGCTCGGCGGACTGGGTCGCGAGGGCGGCCAGACGTTCGAGGATGGTGACGACGGCCTCGACACTCTGGTCGACGCTGCGGGCGGCTTCGCTGATGCGGCCGATCTCCTCGCGGACTGCGGTGGCGCCGGCGACGATGCGGTCGAGTGCGGCGCCGGCGCGTTCGGCGCGGGCGGCGCCCTCTTCGACGTTGGCCATGGAAGTTTCCATGGCCCGGACGGCGCGCTGGGTGCCGCCCTGGACGGCACTGATGAGGCCGGCGATCTCCTTGGTAGCGACGGCGGTGCGCTCGGCGAGTGAGCGGACATTTTCGGCGACGACGGCGAAGCCGCGGCCCTGCTCGCCGGCGCGTGCTGCTTCGATGGCGGCGTTGAGGGCGAGGAGGTTGGTTTGGGCGGCGATATCGTCGATGACCTGGACGATGGCGCCGATCTGTGAGCCCTGGCGGCCGAGGTCTTCGACTTCGGTCGCGGTCTGGCGGACGGTCTCGCGGATGGCTGCCATGGCCTCGATGGTCTGGCGGACGGCGGCGGTCCCTTCGCGGGCCTCCGTGATGGCGGCATCGCCGCGCTCTGTGGCTGTGGCGGCAGCCTCGCGGGCGCTTTCGAGGGCGCGGCGGACGTCCTCGGTGGCGGTCAGCGCCTCCTGGAGCGCGGTGGCCTGCTCGGCTGCAGCGCGGGAAACGCCGGCACTGGCGGTGGTGAGGGCATCGATCTCGCCGTTGAGCGCGGACATGGTGGAGGTCTGCGTGGCGGCGCCGCGGGCGACATCGGAGACGGCGCTGGCGATTTCACGGGTGGCGAGATCGACCTGGGCGATGTTGCTGCCGAGATTCTGGAGGGGCTGGCCGAGGGTGTCGTGGATATCGACGAGCTTTTCGAGGACACCTTCGCTGATGAAGGTTTCGACGGCGAGAGAGGCATCGAGGACGAAGGCCTTCATGAAGGCCGCGATGGTCTCGGCGAGGTCCTGGCCTTTGAGTTTGCGGGCGAGGATGGGGAAGAGCAGCTCGCCGTAGATGCCGTAGTTGCCGAGGTTCCAGCGGGGTTCGACCTGGAGGCGAGCGTGGGCAGCGCCGACCCGGAGGCGGTGTTCGAAGTACTCTTCATCGAAGCGGGCATCGAGGAGGCGGAGGAGGTAGTCGAGCTGGGCGCGCTCGAGGCGGGAGCGGTCGGAGGCGGCCTCGCGGACCTTGTGCTGCCACTCCGGGAAGGCGGCGCTGTGGTCGTAGAAGCGGCGGACGATCTCCTCGGCGTGGGGACGGAGGAGCGGTGCGGCGGCGCGGATGCGGTCGGCGTCGCGGTCGGAGATGCCGATCCAGCGGAGGCGGAGCGCCTGGTCGGCGCGGTCGATGTGGAGGCGGTCGGTAAGGCGGTCGTTCATGGCCGGTTGTACCTCGTGTGGTGGGTTGCCGAGCGGTCGCCGATTGCTCAGCCGGTTCTACTCCACAGCACCCATGCTGGCATGACATCGGGAAAACCCCTCTCAGGCAAAATTTTTCGTAACTCCGTTGCGAAGGCTAAAAACCCGGAGAAATTGGTGATTCGATCGAAGAAAGCCGAAGTATTGACGGGTCGGGGAAACCCCTATTCCGAAGCATCACCCTGCCGGGCGATATTCGGCCTCGGAATGGATGGCGACGCGATGCCACACTTCGTGCCGGTGCCGACTGCGAGCGAGCGATGGCAGGAGGGCGTCATCGCGGCGGCGCCGGACGGCGTGCTGCTGGTGGATGCGGAGGGGGTGATCGTGGAGGTGAACGCCGCGGCGGAGCGGATCTTTCGCCTGGGGCGAAGCCAGGCCATCGGGCGGAGCGTGCAGGCACTGGTGCCGGAGCGATTCCGGGCGAGCCATGCCACGCAAATGGCAGAGTTCCTCGCGCTCGGGCTCACGGGGCGTGACATGGCCGAGCGGGAGCCGATCCCGGCGCTGCGGGCGAACGGGGAGGAGTTCCTTGCGGAGATTGCGCTGGTACCCGTGGAGATGGACGGGGCGCGGGCTGTGGCGTGCATCGTGCGAGATGTGAGTGAGCGCGTGCGGCTGGAGGCCGAAGTGCGGGCGGCCGAGCGGCTGGAAAGCGTGCGGGTGCTCTCGGGCGGAGTAGCGCACGATTTCAACAACATGCTCTCCGTGATCCTGGGCAATGCCGAGTTCGCGGCGGCGCAGGTGGAGCCGGGATCGCCGGCGGCGCTGGCGCTGGAGGACATCCGCGGGGCGGCGCGGCGGGCGGCTGAACTGGTACAGCAGATGATGCGATTTGCCGGGCTGGCGAAGCTGGCGCTGGAGCCGCTGGACCTCGCCGAGGTGGCACAGGAGATGCTTCAGTTGCTGCGGGGCTCGCTGGGGCCCGGGATCGCCGTGGTGGCGGAGCTCGGGCCGGCGAGGGTGGCCGAGGCGGACCGGGTTGGGATGCGACAGGTGGTGATGAACCTCGTGATGAACGCGGCGGAGGCGATGCCCGGAGGCGGCCGCCTGACGGTGCGGACGGGCATCGAAGAGGTGGCTGCGCGTGACCTCGAGCGGTGGCAGCGCAGGGGGTGCGGCGGGTGCCGGCGGGCACTGCCCGGTACATTTGCGTTCGTCGCGGTGGAGGATACGAGCGCGGGGATGGACCGAGACACCATGGGGCGGATTTTCGAGCCGTACTTCAGCACGAAGTTCGCCGGGCGGGGGCTGGGGTTGGCCGGGGTGCTCGGGGTGGTGGAGGCGCACCGGGGGATTATCCGGGTGGAGAGCGAGGCGGGACGGGGAAGCCGCTTCCGGGTGCTGTTGCCGGTGGGCGGGGTGGTGGAGGCGGGTGCAAGCGCACGGATGTTCTGATATCGTGCGCGCGTGGTGCGGTTTCTCCACAGCTCGGACTGGCAGCTGGGGATGACCCGGTACTTCCTCGGAGCGGACGCGCAAGCTCGGTTCACGGAGGCGCGCATCGCGGCGATCGAACGGCTCGGGGAGGTGGCGCGGGACGCAGGAGCGGCGTTTGTGGTGGTGGCCGGCGACGTGTTCGAGACGAACCGGGTGGGGAACAAGGTGGTGCAGGGGGCGCTGGATGCGATGCGCGACGCCAGGGTGCCGTTCTACTTGCTGCCCGGGAACCACGATCCGCTGGCGCCGGGGTCGGTCTATGCGTCGGAGCGGTTCGAGCGTTCGAAGCCCGGGAACGTGCACGTGCTCGGCCCGGAGCCGGTGAAGGCAGCGCCCGGGACGTGGGTGGCGGGGGTGCCGTGGCGAAGCAAGCAGGCACCCGGCGAGGGCGAGGTCGCGGCAGCCGCCGCCGCGCTGGGGCGGTGCGCCGGGGAACGGGTGCTGGTGTTGCACGGCCAGGTGGAGCGCGCCCCGGACGCTGCGGTGACGCTCGAACGGGCGTGGATCGAGCGTGCGATCCGGGAGCAGGGGGTCGGGTATGTCGCCCTGGGCGACCGGCATTCGGCCACGGACATCGGCTGCGAGGGCCGGGCGTGGTATTCGGGCGCACCAGAACCGACGGATTATGACGAGTTGAATCCGGGCAAGGCGCTGCTGGTGGACCTGGACGGAGGACGGTGCACGGTCGAGGAGCGGGCCATCGGGAGATGGAAGTTCGTGGAGCGGCGGTTCGATGTCCACGAACTTGCGGATGTGGAGCGGGCATTCGGCGAGGTGGAGGCACTGCCCGATCCGCGGCGGACGATCCTGCGCCTGCGTGTCGGTGGGAGCGGAGGGCCCGAGCTGCGCGCGGCGATCGAGGAGGCCATCGCGGAGCTACGCGAGTCGTTTGCGGCGGTGGAGGACTGGGAACGGTACGCGACGCTTGTGGCGCGGGCCGCAGGTGAGGGCTGGGAGACGCTCGGGATGACCGGGTTTGCCGCCGAAACGGCGCGGGAGCTGGATGCGCTGGCGGTCGGCGATGGCGAGCAAGCACGGACGGCCAGCGATGCGCTGGTACTGCTATACCGGCTGGCGCGGGAGAGGGCATGAGGTACCACCGGCTGCGCGTGCGGAACTATCGGGGGATACAGGAGGTGGAGGTGTGCTTCCCGGAAGGGCGCCTGCTCGTCATCGAGGGCCCGAACGAGGCGGGGAAGAGCAGCCTCGTCGAGGCGATTGGGCTGCTGTTCGACTGCGTGGCAGAGTCGGGCGCGGAAGAGGTGCGGGCGGTGCGGCCAGTGGGGCGGGATGTGGACCCGGAGGTGGAGCTGGAGTTCACGGCGGGGACGATGCGGTGTCGCTACCGGAAGGTGTTCGGGCGGCGGGGCGCGACGGAGATGGAGGTAACGGGCCCGGACGGGCGGGAGCAGCTGAGCGGGCGCGAGGCGCACGACCGGGCGAAGCGCCTGCGCGCGGAGACGACAGACGAGACGCTGCTGCGGGCGCTCCAGGTGCTGCAGGGCGGGAGCCTGGACGCGCCATCGGGCCTGGATGGGAGCGCGGCGCTCCAGCGGGCGCTCGATGCCGCGGCGGCTGACCCCGCCGGCGAGCGCCTGTTCGCCCTGGCGAACCGGGAGCTGGGGCGGTACTACACTGGCGCACGACGGCAGGAGACCGGCGAGCTGAGGGCAGCGCGGGAAGCCTGGCAGGCCGCGAAGGGACGGGTCGCGGAGCTCGAGGAGCGGCTGCGACGGCTGGAGGAGCAGGCGGACAGGGTGGCGGAGCTCGAACCCCGCATCGCGGGGCTGCAGCGCGAGATTGCGGACCTGGAGGCGCGGGCCGCGGCCCTCGAGGCGGAGCGGGCACGGCGCCGCGAGGCCGAGCAGGAGCTCGCGGTGGCGAGGCAGGAGCTGGAAGCAGCCCGGGAACGCCGGCAGCGGCTCGCGGACGAGGTGCAACGTCGGGCATCGACCGAGCGAGAGCTGGAGGACGGGGGGCGACGGCTGGCAGAAAGCGAGCAGCGGCTGGCGGAACTCGGCAAGGAGCTCGAGGCGGCGCGGGAGGAACAGGCACGCCGGAGCTCGGAGCTCGAGGAAGCGCGGGCGGCGGCCGCGGCAGCGGAACGCAGCGCCACCGACGCCGCGAACGACTACGCCCACCTGAACGACGCACTGCAGGTCGAGCAGATGACGGAGCGGCTGGCGGCACTCGATGCCGCGCAGGAGCGGCTGAAGGCCGCGGAGGAGTTCCTCGCCGGGTGCCGGGTTTCGCCGGCGCTATTGAAGGAGATCGAGGAGGCTGAGCGGCAGCTCCAGACGACGGAGGCCCAGATCCGATCGGCGACGGCCCAGGTCGAGGTTGAGGGGCCACGCGGGGCGGGGGTGGTGGTGGACGGCACGCCGGCGCTGCTGGAGGGCGGGCTGCTGCAGTTCGAGGTATCGGAGGAGCGGCGCATCGAGTTGCCCGGCGGGTTCGTCGTGACGGTGCGGCCTTCGGCGAGCCAGGGGCTGCTGGAGCTGCGGCGGGAGGAGCGCCGGCGGGCGCTGGAGGAGCTGCTGGCGAGGGCCGGGGCAGCATCGGTCGACGAGGCGCGGGACCTCGAAGGGCGGCGGCAAACGGCGGTGCGTGACCGGGAGGAGAGCGGGCGGAGCATCAGGGGGGTGCTGCGCGACCTCCGGGACCGCGACGAGCTGGCAGGCAAGCTGGAACGGTTGCGGCAGCGGGTTGAGGAGTACAGGGCGGCGCATGCGAGCCGGAACCTGCCGGGGAGCATCGAGGCGGCGCGGGCAGCGCGAGACCGGAGCGGGGAGGAGCGGGAAGCTGTGCGCAGGGCGTTGGAGGCTGCCGGGCAGGCCGCCAGGGAGGCAGACGAGCGGTGCGCGGCGGTGGAGCGCGAGATCGCCCGCGAAACAGCAGCGTGCGCCGCGGCGCGCGGGACGGTCGAGCGCCTGCGGAAGGAGCTCGCCGAGGCGGAGGCGCGGCAAGCATCGGATACGCTGAACGTGGAGCTCGCCGACGCTGGCGGCAGGCTGACCAGGGCCGAAGAGCGGGTGCAGGCGGCCGAGGAGCAACTGAAGGGGCTGCCGGATGTCGAGGGGGCTGCGCGGGAGACGGAGACGCGGCTCGCGCAGGCCAGGGGGGAGCTTCGCCAGGCGGAGGATGCGCTGGCGCAGGCGAAGGGGGTGCTCGCACACGAAGGTGAGGGGAACCTCCAGGCGGAGCTCGACCAGGCGCGAACCGACGAGGAGGCGAAGCGGCTGGAGTTCGAGCGCACCGAAAGGTGGGCGAAGGCGGCGAAACTGCTGGTCGATACGCTCGCCCGGCACCGGGAGCGGGCACGTGGCGTGTACGGCCCGCGGCTCGCGGAGCGGATCGCCGAGCTCGGGCGGAGGGTGTACGGCGACGACTTCCGGGTGGAGCTGAACGAGCGGCTGGCGCCGGTGAAGCGCTCGCTGGGCGGGACGACGCTGGAGGTGAACCGGCTGAGCGTGGGTGCGCAGGAGCAGCTGTACGTGCTCTACCTGGCGGCGTGCGCGGCCGCGGCGGCCGACGACGGCGTGCCGTTCTTCCTCGATGATGCGCTCGGGTGGAGCGACCCCGGGCGGCTGGCCGGGATGGCGAAGATGCTGGAGGAGCTGGCGGGGAGGGTGCAGGTCGTGGTGCTCACGTGCCAGCCGGGGCGGTTCGCGGCCGCAACTGGGGCGAGCGTGGTTCGGATCGGCGGGGAAGCGAGGGATGGCGCCACCGCGGGCGCGGGTGGGGCGGGGCAGGTGCCGTTCCCGCTGGCGTAGGCTGGTTTGCGCGCGGTGCTGAGACCGCGTATCTTCGTTCTCAAGTGATACTGATTCTCACCGGAGGACGAGGTATGCGGCTGCGCAGGAGAGGCTTGGTGTTCGCGGTGGCGCTGGTGGCGACGCTGGCGGGGCTGGTGCTGGCGGCGTGCGGCGGGGACGACGATGGGGGTGACGGGCGCCCGGAGGTGATCGCGACGACGACGCAAATCGGGGCGCTGGTGCGTGACATCGCGGGTGACCGGGTTGCGCTGACGGTACTGCTGCAGGCGGGGGCGGATGCGCACGACTACGAAGCTTCGCCGCAGGATTCGCGGCGGATTCGGTCGGCGGCACTGGTGCTGAAGAACGGGCTTGGGCTGGATGACTGGCTGGATGACCTGATCAAGAACTCGGGGACGAAGGCAAAGGTGTGGGTCGTGACCGATGGTGTGAACGTTCTCGAGGCGGAGCACGGCGGGGAGGAGCAGGGCCACGAAGGTGAGGACGACTACGGGCATGAGGACGAGAAGGACGAGCACGGGCACGCGCACGGCGATGTGGATCCGCACGTGTGGCACGACCCGGAAAACGTGAAGGTGATGGTGCGCAACATCGCCGATGCGCTGGCGGACGTGGACCCGGACGGAGCGGCGGGGTACCGCGAGCGGGCGGAGGCGTACGCGGCGCGGCTGGATGCAGTTGATGCGGAGATCAAGCAGCTCTTTGCGCCGATCCCGACAGGGAGCCGGAAGATCGTGACGAACCACGAGGCGCTGCGGTACTTCGCAAAGCGGTACGAGGTGACCGTCGTCGGGGCGATCATCCCGGGGACTTCGAAAGAGACGCAGCCTTCGGCGCAGGACCTGGCGCGGCTGACCGACCTGATCCGGTCGGAGGGTGTGCGGGTTATCGTGGCGGAGGCGGAGATCGAGCCGCGAATCGCCGAGCAGCTCGCGAAGGAGACCGGGGTGAAGATTGTCACCGGGCTGTATGCTGACTCGCTGGGGCCCGCCGGGAGTGGCGCCGATACGGTCGACGGCATGCTGCTCCACAATGCGCGGCTCCTGGCGGAGGCGCTTCGTTGACGGATGAGGGCGAGCACCGGGGTTCCGGTGGTGGGCTCGAACTGCGGGAGCTGGCGGTTGCCTACGGGACGAACCTGGCCCTGTGCGAGGTGAACGCCAGCATCCCGCGGGGGGCCGTGGTCGGGCTGATCGGCCCGAACGGGAGCGGGAAATCGACGCTCTTGAAGGCGGTGGCGGGGTCGCTCGAGCTGGCGTCGGGCTCGGTGACACTGGACGGGAGGCCGCTGCGGGAGTTTGCGGGGCGGGTGGCATACGTGCCGCAGCGGGAGGAGGTGAACTGGGACTTCCCGGTGACGGTGCTGGATGTGGTGATGATGGGGCGCTACCGCGCGCTGGGGTGGCTGCGACCGCCCGGCAGACGGGAGCGGGAGGCGGCGGAGGGGGCACTTGCCGAGCTTGGGATGGAGGGGCTGGGTGGGCGACACATCAGCCAGCTTTCGGGGGGTCAGCAGCAGCGGGTGTTCCTGGCGCGGGCGATGGTGCAGGACCCGCTGCTGGTGCTCCTGGATGAGCCGTTCACGGGGATCGATGTGCAGAATCGCGCGGTGTTCCACGAGCGGATCCACCGGTTTGCGGAGAGCGGCGCGACGGTGCTGGTTGCGACCCATGACCTGGACGAGGTGCGGGTGCTGACGACGCACGTGCTGCTGCTGAACCGGCGGATGGTGGCGTTCGGGCCGACGGAGCGGACGTTTACGCCCTCGAACCTGCGGGCGGCGTTTGGCGGGCAGGTGGCGGTGTTCGAACAGGTGCCGGTGTACGAGCGGCCGCGATGAGCTGGGTGACGGAGCCGCTGCAGTACGGGTTCATGCAGCGCGCGCTGCTGGAGGTGGTGATTATTGGGGCGGTGTGCGGGCTGGTGGGGTGCTTCGTGGTGTTGCGGGGGCTGGCGTTCATCGGCGATGCGCTGGCGCACGCGGTGTTCCCCGGGGTGGTGCTGAGCTACCTGGCGGGGCAGAACATCATGGTTGGGGCGTTCGGGTTCGGGACGCTGACAGCGCTGGGGATCGGGGTGCTGACGCGGAGCCGGCGGGTGAGCGAGGACTCTGCGATTGGCGTGGTGTTCGCGGCGTTCTTTGCGCTCGGGGTGGTGATCCTGAGTCGGCAGGGGGGATTCCGGCGGGACCTCGGGTCGCTGCTGTTCGGCAACATCCTCGGGGTTTCGACCGAGGACGTGGTGGTGACGGGGGTGATCGCCGGGGTGGTGGCGGTGATCGTGGTGCTGCTGCTGAAGGAGCTGACCCTGGTTTCGTTCGACCCGGTGCTTGCGCGGACGCTTGGCTACCCGGTCTTCGCGCTGGATTTGCTGTTGCTGCTGCTGGTGGCGGCGACGATCGTGGTGAGCCTGCAGACGGTGGGGAACATTTTGGTGCTGGCGCTGATCGTGACGCCGGCGGCGACGGCCCGGCTGCTGACGGATCGGTTGCGGCGGATGCTGGCGCTGAGCGTGGGGATTGCGGCAGGCGCGGGGGTGTGTGGGCTGTACGTTTCGTATCACGCGGGGACGGCGGCGGGTGCGACGATCGTGCTGGTGGCGACGGTGGTGTTCCTGGTGGCGGTGGTACTGGCGCCGAACCACGGCCTGCTGGCGGGGTGGATCCACTCGCGGCGGGGGTTGCACCACCGGCACCACTTCCACCCGGCGGGGGAGGAACACGGCGAGGCGGTGGGGGGCGGGCAGCGCTAGCGAAGGGGCCGGGCGGCGCGGTAGAGTTCGAGCGCGAAATTCCGAGGAGAGTGACCCCTGCCATGTCGAACGCGGACCATCCACACGCAGGCGACCGACAGCTGAGCGACGCCGAGATCATGGAGCTCCGGGAGCGGGTGAAGGCCTTCATGGCCGAGCACATTTACCCGAATGAGCCGTTCTTCCACGCGAACCACCCGCGCCAGTCGGCGGCGGGGCGGGAGAAGATGAAGGAGCTGCAGGCGATCACGAAGTCGATGGGGATGTGGGCGCCGCACCTGCCGGCGGCTGCCGGGGGGATGGGGATTGGCTTCATGCCGTACGTGTACATGAACGAGATCCTGGGGCGGAGCCCGTACGCGCCGCTGGCGTTCGGTTCGCAGGCGCCGGATTCGGGGAATGCGGAGATTCTCTGGCAGTTCGGGACGCCCGAGCTGCAGGAGAAGTACATGAAGCCGCTGGTGGCCGGGGAGATCTGGTCGTGCTACTCGATGACGGAGCCGGAGGTTTCGGGGGCGGACCCAACGGGGCTGCGCACGACCGCGGTGCGTGATGGCGATGAGTGGGTGATCAACGGGCACAAGTGGTTCACGAGCCAGGCGGAGGGGGCAACGTTCGCGATTGTGATGTGCGCGACGGAGCTGGACCAGCCACCGCACCGCCGGTTCACCCAGATTGTGGTGCCGACGGATACGCCGGGGTTCGAGATTGTGCGGCCGGTGCCGGTGATGGGCGAGGTGGAGGGGTCGCACTGTGAAATCCGGTATACGGACGTGCGGGTGCCGATCACGAACACGCTGGGCGAGCCGGGGAGCGGCTTCCGGATTGCACAGAAGCGGCTGGGGCCCGGCCGCATCCACCACTGCATGCGGTGGCTGGGGCAGATGCAGCGTGCGTTCGAGCTGATGTGTGAGTACTCGCTGAAGCGGGAGGTGTTCGGCTCGACGCTCTCGGAGAAGCAGACGGTGCAGAACTGGATCGCCGATAGCTATGTGGAGATCCAGGCGGCGCGGGCGCTGACGCTTTCGGCGGCGCGGAAGATCGACCAGGGCGACGAGGCGCGCGTGGAGATTTCGGCGATCAAGTTCTTCGGCGCGCAGGTGCTGCACAACGTCATTGACCGGGCGATCCAGGTGCATGGCGCACTCGGTGTTTCGGGGGATACGCCGCTGGAGTCGATGTACCGGAATGCGCGGGCGGCCCGCATCTACGACGGGCCAGATGAGACGCACCGGATGGTGGTGTCGCGGCGCATCCTTCAGAGCTTCAAGGCCGGGAATGGCTGGGACTTCGGGGTGATGTAGACGCGCCACTGCGGCGGCCGGGCGGGGCGGGTAGCAGCAGGGCCCGCGCCCAGCCTGGCCGCCCGGTGGGTGGCTGAGGCGCGGCGTGCGGGGACACCCCCGCCGGCCGGGATGATGGCTCGGAGGTGGCGACCGACGTGGAGATCGCTGAACTGGAGGCACGGCTGGGGCCGTTCGTGCGGCACCACCTCGGGGACCCGGCGGCGCGGGTGGTGGGCGTGGAGAGTGCCCCGGGGCATGCGGGGTTCGCGTACCTGTTCGACGTGGAAAGCGGCGGGCGGCTGCTGCGGTACTGGATGCGGCTGCCGCCGCCGAACGTGAAGCTGGAGGGGACGGCGGATGTCTTGCGGCAGGTGGCGGTGCTGAAGGCGCTGGATGAGACGGACGTACCGCACTGCCCGGTGGTGTGGTCGGGGGATGACCCGCAGTGGTTTGGGCGGCCGTACTTTGTGGTTGAGCGGATCGCGGGGGATGTGTTCCGCGGCGACTATCTGCGGCGGTTTACCCAGGAGCAGCGGTGGGAGGTGGCGCGGCAGGCGATGCGGGCGCTGGCCGGGGTGCACCGGGTGCCGAAGGAGAAGGTCGAGTACCTAGGCGAGTTCTGGGGGTTCGAGTTCGACGTCACGCGGTGGGACCGATTCTACGAGCGGGCGGCGGACCAGCACCTGCTGGCGCTGTACCCGCGGGTGCGGGAGCTGCTGCTGGCGAGGGCGCCGCACGATGCGCACATCGGGGTGTACCACGGGGACTTCCAGTGGGGGAACATGATGGTGAGCGAGGAAGGGCGGCTGCTCGCGATTATCGACTGGGAGCTATGCGGGATTGGGCCAACCCTGAATGACGTGGGGTGGATCTGCACGTTCAATGACCCGTCGGCGTGGGCGCACCCGGGGGCGACGAGCGAGGGGCTGATGCCGCACGCGGATGAGCTGGAGGCGATGTATCGCGAGGCGTGGGGGGAGGAGATCGGCGATCTTCGCTGGTTCAAGGCGCTGGCGGCGTTCAAGTTCGGGACGATAACGGGCTTCAACCTGATGCTGCACCGCCGGGGAAAGCGGCACGACCCGCACTGGGAGGAGATTGCGCCGTCGATGCAATCGAATATGGAGTATGCGCTGCGGATGCTGGGCGGCTAACGCGACAGCACGTGGCGCGACGTGGTGAGAGGCTCGCGCCACGAAGATGACGGGGGAATTGACCGCGTGACCGGGGTTGATGTTCGGCTGGTGCCGTTGGCCGAGGCACGGCAGGTCCTCGCGGAGGTGATCAGGGGGGCGCAGGCGGGGAATTCGCTCGCGCCGGTGACGGTGGTCGTGCCCTCGAACCTGGTCGGGCTGGATACCCGTCGCTGGCTGGCGCGGGAGCGGGCCGTGGTGAACGTTCGGTTCGTGGTGATTGAGCGGCTGGCCGAGCTGGTGGCTGCGCGCCGGCTGGCCGGGCGGGGGAAACGGCCGCGGAGCCGGTGGACGTGGGTTGAGCTGCTGCGCGAGGCTGCAGCCCGGCAGGGCGGCGCGCTCGCTGCCCGGGCGAACCACCCCGCGACGCTGCGGCGGCTGGCGAGCCTGGCAGTCGAGCTGCGCGCCGCACCGGGGGTGCGCGAGCGGCTGGAGGGGGACTCGGAGCCGCTGGTCGCGGAAGCGGCACGGATCATCGGGACGGCAGAGGCGAAGGCGGCCGACCTGTACGACGACCATGACCTGCTGGTGGAGGCGGCGCAGGCGTTCCGCCAGGGCGATCCGGCGACACGGGAGGTGGGCCACGTGGTGCTCTACCTGCCGGCGCGGGTGACGGCAGCGGTTGCGGACCTGGCGAAGGCGGCGGCCGGGAGTGGCTGCACGGTGATCCTGGGGCTGACGGGGGACGCCGAGGTGGACAGCGCAGCGCGGCGGTGGATCGAGCTGCTCGGCAACGGGGCGACGACGGAGACCAGAGTAGCGCTGCGGCTGCCCGAGCGGCTGGCGAGCCTGCCGGACCCGGAGGAGGAGGTGCGGTACGCGGTGCGGCGGGTGTGGGCGCTGGCAAAGGGGGGCGTGCCGCTGCACCGGGTAGCGATCTTGTACGGGAACGCAGAACAGTACGCGAGCCTGGTGCACGACCGGCTGACGGCGAGTGGGACACCATTCAACGGGCAGGGCCCGCGGCGGCTGGCGGATTCGCTGGCCGGGCGGGCCGTGCTGGGGATGCTGCGCGCGGCGCGCCGTGAATGGCGGCGGGATGCGGTGATCGACTGGGTGACCTCGGCGCCGCTGCAGATGGAGCTGGAGGGCGGGAAACGCATCGAAATCCCGGGGCACGAATGGGACCTGCTTTCGCGCGAGGCGGGCGTGGTGCGTGACCTGCGCGATTGGGAAAAGTCACCCGATGCGCTGGCGGGGCTCCTCGACGCGCGGATCAACGGGGGGTGGCTCTCGGCCGAAGAGGCCGAACGGCGGAAGGCTGCGGCGAAAGCGATGGCGAAGTTCGTCGGCGAGGGGGCGACCCTGGTTGGGGAGGCGGGCGGCACGCGCGATGTGGCGGCATGGGCCGCGGTGGCCCGGGAGGTGCTCGAACGGTGGCTGCCGCGGGACGTGGTCGCGCGGGTGCCGAGTGGGGCGGCGAGCCGGCAAAGGGACGATGCGGAGCTGGCCGCGTACGACGAGGTGGTTCGCGTGCTCGACGCGATGCACGGCGCCGGGGCAGGGGGGCACCGGTTGTCGCTGGAGGAGTTCGAGGCAACCCTGCGAGAGGCGCTCGGGGTCGCGGGCGGCAGGAACGGGCAGCTCGGCGAGGGGGTGTTCACAGGAAGCGTGGCGGAGGCTGCCGGCATGGCGTTCGAGCACGTGTTCATTCTGGGGATGGCCGAGCGGGTGTACCCGCCGCAGCCAGGCGACGACCCGCTGCTGCCTGAGCGGGTCCGTGCCCGGCTGGATGGGGCAGTGGCGCGGGCGAATGAGCGGGAGCTGGAGGAGCGGCGAGCGTACCTTTCGGTGGTGGGGATGGCCACCACGGTGACGCTGACCGTGCCGCGGGCGACGCTGCGGGATCAGCGGCCGGCGCTGCCCTCGCGGTGGTTTTTCGAGGCTGCCGCCGCGTTGCACGGGGCGCCGGTATTCGTCAACGACCTCGAACGGTGGGTCGCGGACGGGGGCGACCGGCCGGCGTGGCTGGATGTCGTGGCGTCGTTCCCGGCGTGGGTGATGACGGGCGACGTGTTCGGAGAGGCGGCGGAGCGGGACCTGGCAGAGGTGTGCCGGGCGGAGGGCACGCCGCGAGAGCATGCGCTGCTACAAACGCTGGGAGTTGCCGATGGCATCGAGGCGCGGGCGGCCCGGACACGGGCGAGCGCCATGGGTAGCATCGGGCCGTGGACCGGCTACGCCGGCGAGCTGGTGGCTGACCCGGAGCGGGAATACTCGGCGACGGCGCTCGAGACGCTCACGCGCTGCCCGTTCCGGTTCTTCCTGGAGCAGGAGCTGCGGCTTTCGGAGGTGGAGAAGCCGGAGGAGCTCGATACGATCGACCCGGCGACGCGGGGGTCGCTGCTGCACGAGGTGCTCGAGGAGTTCGTGAACGAGGTGAAGACGCGGCGCGGCACCGACGGCATCGAGGGCGCGTGGCGGGAGGATGACCGGAAGCTGCTGGTGGAGATTGGCGACCGGAAGTTCGAGGAGTTTGAGCGGCGGGGCGTGACCGGTCGGCCAGCGGCGTGGCAGGCACGCCGGCAGCAGTTGCGGCAGGACCTTGAGCGGTTCCTCGATGAGGACGAACGGTGGCGCGGAAAGCTCGGGGCGAGCATCAGGGAGGCGGAGCTGGCGTTTGGGCGGCGGTTCGGGAGGGAGCCGCTGGTGCTGGAGCTGGGCGATGACCGTGCGCTCCGCGTGGCGGGGAAGGCCGACCGGGTGGACGAGGGAAGGGATGGGAGCCTGGTGGTGATCGATTACAAGAGCGGCAAGACTGAGCCATTCGAACAGGAGGGCGGGAGCGGGCTGGCGGCGAAGAAGGGGGGCTGGCTGCTGCAGCTGCCGATCTACGCGCGGGCTGCTCGTGGCGATGGGAACGAAACCCCGGTGCGAGCCGTGTACTGGTTCGTCTCCGAAGAGGGGGGGTTCAAGCGCATCGAGGTGGAACTCGACGGCGAGACGGACGCCACCTTCCGGGAGGTGGTACGCGAAGCAATCGCCGTGCGGGATAGGGGGCTCTTTCCCATGAACCCCGGGAAGCCATCGTCGTGGGGGAGCTGGGAGAACTGCGGGTTCTGCCCCTTCGAGCGGGTATGCCCGGCGGGCGACCGGGATATCGTGGCCGAACGGCTGCACCAGGATGCCCGGCTGGCCCGGTTCCGGGATCTCGTCTTGCGCAACGCGGCGGGGACGCCGGCGGGTGGCGCGGGCGGGAGCGGCGGGAAGGTGGGGCCATGACCCTGCCAGACCAGCAGGCGCGGGAGCGAGTTGTCGGGGACCTGGACGCGACACTCTTCGTGGAGGCGGGCGCCGGCACCGGCAAGACAACGGCGCTGGTCAACCGGATCGTGGCGCTGATCGCCCGGGGGGCAACACCAGAGCAGATTGCCGCGATCACGTTCACAGAGAAGGCCGCGGCGGAGCTGCTGGACCGGGTGCGGGCGCGGCTGGAGGAGGCCGCGCAGGACACGACCGGGGTGTTCGGGGAGGAGGAGCGGAAGCGCTGCCGGGCGGCGATCGAGCGGCTGGACGAGGCGGCGTTCCAGACGATCCACGCGTTCGCGCGCAAGCTGCTCGCCGCACATCCCCTGCAGGCCGGGCTCCCACCGGAGTTCGATGTGCTCGACGGGACGGAGGAAGCCCTGGAGGCGAGCGAGCGGGTGCGGCGGTTCCTCGACGAGCTGGAAGCCGATCAGACGGTCCGGCGGCCGCTGGTGGCGGCGTATTCACTTGGGCTGCAGCCGAGGCAGCTGCGGGCGCTGGCGCTGGAGTTCGCGCGGAACTGGGATCGGCTGCGGGGCACCGAATTCGAGGCGCCGGCGGAGGAGCCGGACTGGGAGCCGCCGCTCGCCGATGACCTCGCGAACGTCGACCGAACGCGAGCGACGGATGCGCTCAAGACGCACCTTGAAGAGCTGGAACCGTACGCGGACCGGCTCGACGAGACCTGGAGAGCGTACGACCAGGCGCGGGGGGGAGAGCGCGAGGTGCGACTGGCCGACCTGATCACGCTTGCGGGGCGGGCGCCGAAAATACGAGCGGACTTGGGCAAGGGCAGGCCGCTGGAGCCCGTAAGACAGAACTTCGTGGAGTGGCGCGGCAGCATTGCGACGTGGGCGTTGGGCCATCTGCTGCCGCGGGTGCAGGCGTTCGCGCTGCAATACGCGGACGAGCGAAGGCAGGCGGGGCGCCTGACCTTCAGCGACCTGCTGGTGCTGGCGACGGACCTGCTGCGGAAGGACGCAACGGTGCGGCAGGCCGTGCACGAGCGGTACCCGTACCTGCTGATTGATGAGTTCCAGGATACGGACCCCGTGCAGGTGGAGCTGGCGGCGCTGATCGCGTGCGGGCCCGCGTTCCGCGACCCGTGGCAGACGGCGCAGCCGAACCCCGGGCGTCTGTTCTTCGTGGGCGACCCGAAGCAGTCGATCTACCGGTTCCGGCGGGCCGACATCAGGGTGTACCGGGCGGCGGAGGGCGCGTTCGGCGCCCAGAAGGCGCAGCTCACCACGAACTTCCGGTCGACGCGGCGGATCATCGGCTGGGTGAATGCGGTGTGCGAGCGGCTGTTCGGCGGTGCGGCGCACCAGGCGCCGTGGGTGCCGCTCGAGGCGAGGCCGGGTGCCGACGACGGCCAGCCGGTGCGGGTGCTGGCGAACCAGGAGGGGCTCGACGCGCTGCAGGCCCGGGAGCTGGAGGCCGAGCGGGTGGCCGCGGGCGTGCTGGAGGCGCAGGCGAAGAACTGGACGGGTAGCGACGGGGGTACACGGTTCGCGGACATCACGATTCTGCTGCCGCGGCGGACGGGGCTCGGCGCGCTGGAGCGGGCGCTGACGGACCGGGGCATCCCGTTCCGGATTGAGAGCAGGTCGTTGCTGTACGCAACGCAGGAGGTGCGGGACCTGTGGAACGTGCTGGCGGCGGTTGACGACCCGACGGACCGGATAGCCCTGGTTGCGGCGCTGCGGTCGCCGTTCTTCGCGTGCACCGATGGGGAGCTTGCGGCGCACGCGCTGGTGCGGGGGCGATGGTCGTACCTCGAGGAGGCGCCCAAGGAGAGCCCCGAGCGCGTGCGGGGGGCGCTGGCGACGCTCCGGCGCTGGCACGATGAGCGGTGGGCGCTGGGGCCCTCGGGAATGATCGAGCGGGTGCTGACGGAGCGGGACGGGCTGTTGCTGGCGGTTGCCGACCGGCGCCCCCGCGAGGCGTGGCGGCGGTACCGGATCCTGGCGGAGCAGGCGCGGGCGCTGACGGTGCGGGGAGCGGTGGCGACGCTCCGGCAGTTCATCGAGTGGCTGGAGCAGCAGGCGAAGGAGGGGGCGGACGTGAACGAGGCGATCGTGCCGGAGCCGGACGATGACGCGGTGCGGGTGATGACGGTCCACGCGGCGAAGGGGCTGGAGTTCCCGGTGGTGTTTCTCATGGGGCTGGGCAGCACCGGAGCGAGGAACGATGGCGCGCAGGTGTGGTGGCCGGCGGACCCTGCCATGTTGCCCGAGGTGCGCCTGGGCGGGAAAGAGCTCGGCCTCGAGACCGCGGGGTTTCGCGACAGGAAAGATGAGGAGCAGCAGCACGAGGACGCGGAACG
>FWWM01007488.1_pt1 | contig 21895 bp, 15 predicted proteins | sample 2228351 | NCBI WGS metagenome assembly FWWM01 (sample SAMEA103939774, study PRJEB20133) | metagenome
TCCGCACCCATCGCACAGGAACGTACGCTCCCAAAGAGGCAGTCTCTCCCTCACCGCCCCGCAACGGGAGCACTTCTTGCTTGACGGCCAGAACCGCCCCGCCTCCACAAGGCGCGAGCTGTACCAGGCGGTCTTGTAACCGAGTTGCCGTCGGAGCTCCGCCAGGGCGGCATCGGCCACCGAGCGCGCAAGACGTCGGTTCCGCAGCATCCCGGCCACGCAGAGCCGCTCGACCACCACGGTCCCGTAGCTGCGGGCAAGCCGGGTGGTGAGCTTGTGCAAGGCGTCCCTCCGGATGCGGGCGATGCGGGCATGAAGCCGCGCCAGTCTCCTGCGCGTCTCCTCCCGGTTCCGGCTCCCCGGAATCCTGCGCACAAGCTCCCGGTTCAGGCGTGCAAGCTTCCGGAGCTCCTTCCTGAGAGGCCGCGGGTTCTCGACCCGCTCGCCCGTGGAGAGGACGGCCAGGTGCCGGAGCCCCGCGTCCACCCCCACCGCGGCGCCCGGGAAGCGGGGCCTTCCTGCCCTGCGCTCCACCTCGCAGGTGAAGCTCACAAACCACCGCCCGCCCTCCCGCGACACCGTGGCCCGCAGCACGCGCGCCTCCCCCGCCTCCATCTTCTCCAGGAGCGCCGTCGTCGGCTCGTGCGTCCGCACCCGCCCGATCCGGGGAAGAACGACGTGGCTCTTGCCGTCCACCCGGATCGCGCCCGTCGTGAAGCACACCGACTCCCGACCGTGGCCCTTTTTCCGGAAACGGGGAAACCCCACCCGGCGGCCCTTCCGCCTGCCCTTTTTGCTCTCAGACCAGTTCCTTAGCGCGTCGGCCAGACCGGCCAACCCAGACGAGTACGCTTCCTTCGAGTTCTCCCGCCACCAAGGGGCAACGGTGTCCTTGGCGCGGTTCCATTGCCGGCGGAGCTCGGGGAGCGTCCAGGGCACCTCCACCTCCTCGCCGCGTTGGCGAGCGGAAAGCCGCTCCTTCACGAGGGCCAGCCCCCAGTTGAAGGCGAAGCGCCGCGCCCCGACGTGGGAGGCAAGGGCCCGCTCGGCGCGGGGCGAGGGGTCGAGGGCGAACCGATAGGCTTGGAGGACGCGGAGGGCAAGCACGTACCCATCATAGCGAACATATGTGCTGATTGCAAGCCCCAGTTGGGAACGCCAACGGCTTAGCGCTAGAAGGGTGAACGGGAAGGAAACGCCATGAAACGCAAGGTAATTCAATAAAAACGTCAACAGTTGCAAGCCCCTTGTTGCAGCGTTATGCCATCATGGACAGCCTCTCGAAGGGACTGATCATGCCAGAGGATCTTGACGTAACCCTCAACTGATTGCCGCATTAGCGATATGGCTGCTAGACTAGTGAGCGCTGATGCGCCATGGGGGCATCTCCCGGAGGCAAGGGTGTGCACCCATGCCTGCATGGCTTGTGCCCCCATGAGCGTGACAATTCCAATACGCCTCTATGCCAGCGACATGCCGCCGCGCCTACGGCGGCACCTGGAGCGGGAAGAGGGGGAGGGTAATGAGGTTTGGGCGTCTCTTCTGGATTCTGGTGGCACTGGCAGCGGCTCTGGCCGTGGGGAGCCAGGCGGCTCTGGCCGTCAGTGACTACTCGAACTCTGCAATAACCATCCTCGTTGACGGCCAGCCGGTGCGGACCGACGTGCCTCCGTTCATCCAGGCGGGCCGGACGATGGTGCCGGTGCGCTTCGTTTCGGAAGCCCTCGGGGCGGATGTAGCCTGGGACGACGTGGCGCGGGCGGTGATCGTGACCCCGCGGGGTCAGCCCTTCTGCGAGCTCGCCTGCCCGGAAAAAGACGTGTCTTTATCCGGGCTCTGGCTACCCCTCCGCCAGGGGCCGGGCTTCACCTTCCCCGGGGGGTGGAGGTCCTCGACGGCCGGCCCGGAGGAGGGCCGCTGGGCGGCCAGCCAGGACACGGTGCTGGTGGGGATAAAGGATAACGCCGTAGGCGGCAAGCGCTTCCTCGTGGCGCTCAACCGGCACCTGAAGGAGAAGTGGCGGCGGGAGCTCTCGCTCATCGCGCCGCCGGTGATCGTGGCCGTGCCCGAGGAGGGGCCGGGAGCGCAGCGCGCGCGTCCCGGGCAGCGCCTGGTGGGGGTGGCCCAGCTCGATGATGACCGGGTGATGGGCTTCCGCTTAGACAACGGAGCCACCCTTTGGACCTGGAACCGCTGCGACTACCCGGAGCTGGCGGACGACAGGTGCGGCCAGCCCAGCCCCGACGACCTGGGCTCCCACCAGGTGCGGGCGGCCGGCGGCGTCGTGTTCTTCTACTTGGATAGTGAACCGGAGAGCATCGTGGCCCTTGACGCCGGCACCGGGGAGATGCTCTGGAAGCTCGACGCGCGGGATGTGCCGGCGGAGGTAAGGGACGCCTATCCCGAGGCCCCTTACGGCTGGTCCATTCACTGGAACTTCTTCCTGGCCGGCGAGGACGGCCAGGGGCCCGTGGTGACCGTGGTCAACGATGGTTCCGATCCGGATTCGCTCCTTATCCTCGACGGCCGGACGGGCAAGATCCTTTGGCATCGCAAGTGGACGGGTTGGGGACGACACGTAATTGACGGGCGACGGGGACTCCTCCTCACCTGGGTCAAGGCTTACGACCTGGACTATGGCCAGGATCCCTTCCTGCCCCAGAACGCCCTGGTGGCCTTCGACCTCCGCACCGGCGAGGAACGGTGGCGTTACGTGACCCCGGCCAGTGAGCCCAAACTCTTCGCGGTGTCCCGGGCCGGTAGGGTCTTCCTCGGGGAGAAGTACCGGAATGACGCGGGCAACATGGTATGGCGCCTGGTGGCGCTGGAGGCCGGATCAGGCCAGGCGGTCTGGCGGCGGGACCTGCCGGATGAGTTCTCCCGGGCCTTCTACGCCGACGAACGCCAGGTGCTCTACCGCCTCTTTGCCGGCGAGGTGCGGGCCGCCTCCGCCGCCGACGGCCGGGAGCTTCAAGTGGGGGCAAATCCAGGCACCAGCGCCAATCTCGTGGTGGAGTCAAACCGCGTCTACCGCTTCGAGGGGCAAACGGTGCAAGCTTTCCTCGGCAGCCAGCCGGAGCCGGTCCGCATCCTAGTCAACGGGCGGGAAATCGCCACCGACGTACCGCCGGTGATCGTTAACGGGCGGACCTTCGTGCCGGCGCGCTTCGTCTCCGAAGCCCTGGGAGCTGAGGTGGGCTGGGATGAGAAGACGCGGACGGTGACCATCACCCGGCCCGGGATGTAAAGGCGGCATGGAGGGCGTGATAAAACAGATGGCGCGGTGGAGGGAGCGGGCGTCAAAGCTTCTGGCCCGGGCTCTGGCCAGAGGATCCCGGCTTTCCCTGACCCTCTCCGCCGCCCTGGTCCTGGCCACCTTCGCCCTGGCCGGAGGGTGCGCCAAGAAGAAGACCGAGCCACCCCCTCCGCCGGCCGGGGAAACCCGGCCCGGGAAAGCGCATGAGCAGGGAGCCGCAGGCCGCTCGGCGGAGGCCCCCGCTGAAGAGGCGGCCCGTCCCTCTCCGCCCGGTGAGACGGGAGGTGCCGGCCCCTATCCTCCGGCGGGCAGTTCCCCGGCATCCGGTGAGACGGCAGGGGAAGCGTGGAACCCGTTCAACTTCCGGGCCGGCCAGTACTTCAAGTACGCCGTGACCCTGTCCGAGGAGGGAAAAAAGAAAACGGGCTGGTTCAGCCTGGAGCTCAAGCCTGCCGGAGCCGATCAGGTGGAGGCCGTCTGGCAGGGGGAACTCGAGGGGCAGAAGTTCTCCTTCCGGCAGACGGGGCCCACGGAGCAGGTCACCAATCCGGCCAGCGTGATGTTCATGGCCGCTATGTCCGGGCCGGCGGCCATGCCCGTGCTCATGGCCGCCGGGGCCACGGTGTTCGTGCCCTGGTACCCTTTAGCCTTCGCCGGGCAAGCGCTCGCGCTGGGAGCGGGTTGGGAGGTAACCGAGCCCAGCGGGGAGCGCTTCAGCGTCAAGGTGGTGTCCCGCTGCGAGGAGGCCGGCCTCAAGGGCTACCTCGTGCGCCTGGACTCTGAGACCAAAGAGGAAAAGGGGCGCATCGAAGCCTGTGTGGCGCCCCGCTCGCCCCTGGCCCTATCCACCCGGGTGTGGAGCGAGGGGGAACTGAAGTACGAGGCGGTGCTGCAGGAGCAGCGGGGGCTTTAGGCCCGATCCCAAACCGGGGCCAGTTGCACCGCTCCCGCCAGGAGCGAGGGCGATGACGATTGCTCCCCTGGCCGGCAGCGGCGAAGCCTGGGTAGACGCTGAGCGTGCCGCGCCAATGCTCCGGCAACCTCGCCGCTTCCTCCGTGAACCCTCCCACCACCGCCTGCTGCCACCGCCCAGGGCGAGCACGACGCCGCCGCTTGCCTCTACCGTTTGCCACCATCGTCCGCTGCTACCCGCCCAGGGCGAGCGCGACGAGCACCTGCCGCCTCCCGCCAGCCGCTATCGCCCGGGGCAAGCACGACGCCGCCTGCCTCTACCGTTTGCCGCCACCGTCTGCCGCTACCCGCCCAGGGCGAGCGCGACGAGCACCTGCCGCCACCGCCAGCCGCTATCGCCCGGGGCAAGCGCGACGCCGCCTGCCGCCTCCCGGCCGAGGTGAGGGCAAGCGCCGCCCGCCGCTACCGCCCGGGCGAACGCAAACCACCGCCAGCCGGCGCCCGGCCCCGACCGCGGCCGGCGCCCGGCCTGAGCCGTAAACGACAAGGGGGATGAGAGATGAGAGAGGGCAAGGCAGACTTATTCCGGCGCTTTCTGGCGGCACTGGTGGATGGACTGATCACCGCCGGATTGAGGGCCGTACTGCCCATCGTTGTCGGACCGCTCGCAGGTGGTCTCTACTATCTCTTCCGGGACGGGTTAATGTATGAGCTGACCAAGAAGGAGGAGTGGCGCGGGCGGAGCATCGGCAAAAAGCTCTTCCACCTACAGGTGGTGCGGCTGGACAAAGGGCCGGTAGACCTCGTAGTTTCGGCCAAGCGGAATATCACGCTCAGCCTGGGCATCCTGCTGGCAGCCATCCCGCTCCTGGGGTGGATAGTGGGGATGGTGATCACCGTAGCCTTCACCCTCATCGAGGTAGCACTTATATTCACCGATTCCCAGGGGCGGCGCCTGGGTGACCGCTGGGCGGCCACGCGGGTGGTGGAGACGGCCGCTGATGCGACGAGCGGCGTCCAAGGCTAAGTGCTGGTAGAGGCTGCTGCGACAGGCGAGGGCAGCACCCCGACCAACCGTATCAGATTTGCCCGCGGCGGCCCAGTTCCCCAGACCCTCGGCCACCAGTCTCCTCTCCGGCCAAATAGCACAAACCCCCCCTTTTCGGAACACTCCCGAGGACTCCTCATCTCTGCCGGGAGAAGAAAATCCCCCTCGCCGAAGGCACCACTTTTATTCCAGGCAATCAAACGTTGAAGGCTCATCGCATGATAAGCTAGATCGCTATCAAGCAAAGCTTGACAGGGTGGCACATAGTGGAACGAGGTCCTACCGGATACTGGGAGACTACCAGCACCGGAGGGGAAACGGTGCGGGCTTTCGTCCCCCACCCCCTTCCCCCGATCCGCCGCTCGACATGTCCAGCGGCCGCGAGAGGCGGCTTGAGCGGGCCCTTCTGGCCCTGGGGCGGCTTGACAGCATCGGCGCCCTCCTTCCCGATCCGCACCTTTTCCTTTACACCTATACACCTACGTCCGGAAGGAAGCCCTCCTTTCCTCGCAGATCGAAGGGAACCCAGTCCTCCCTGGACGACCTCCTCCTCTTCGAGCTCGAGGAGGCACCGGGTGTGCCCTTCGAGGACGTGGTGGAGGTGTCGAATTACGTAGCCGCCCTGGAACACGGCCTGGCCCGCCTGCGCGAGGGCTTCCCCTTAAGCAACCGCCTCCTCCGTGAGGTGCACGCCCGGCTCCTGGCCCGCGGCCGGGGAAGCAACCGGCTTCCCGGCGAGTTCCGCCGCACCCAGAACTGGATCAGTGGCACGCGCCCCGGGGACGCGGTCTTTGTCCCCCCGCCGCCCCACCGGGTGGAGGAGTGCATGGCGGCGCTGGAACGCTTCCTCCACCAGGAGGAGCCCGTGCCCGTTCTGGTGCGGGCGGCCCTGGCCCACGTGCAGTTCGAGACATCCCTTCCCTTGACGGAAACGGGCGGGTGGGCCGGCTTCTCATCACCCTCATCCTGTACGCCGCCGGCACGATGAGCGTCCCCCTCCTCTACCTGAGCCTCCACTTTAAGCAGCACCGCCAGCGATACTACGAGTTACTGAACCGGGTACGGTTTCAGGGCGACTGGGAAGCGTGGCTCGACTTTTTCCTCGCAGGAGTGGAGATGGTGGCCACCCAGGCCGTCACCACTGCCCGCCGCCTAGTGGATCTCTTCGCCTCCGACACCACCCGCGTTCAAGGCACCGGACGGGCCAGCGCCTCGGCTCTCCGCGTCCTCAGCGCCTTCCGCGAGCGGCCCCGCCTCACCCTCCCGGAGGTGTGCCGCCGCACCGGGCTTTCCTGGCCTGCCGCGGCCAAAGGGGTGGAGACGCTCTCCCACCTGGGCATAGTTCGCGAGCTGACCGGTCGCCGCCGCCACCGCGTCTTCGCCTACCGCCAGTACCTGGCCATCCTGAGCGAAGGCACCGAGCCGGAGGGAAGTACCAATCCCTTCTCCTAAGGGGACAGCACCAACGCCTTTGGGGAAACCACTTGGGGAAGGGGAGTGAACCAGCTTTGGCGGAGCGTTGCGGATTCATCTCCGGATTGGGGTACCGGAGGGACGCACCAACTCCTTTGGGGGAATGTCGGGTGATCCCCCGGGGGCCGTCATCCGGTGGCGGCCGGCGCCCCTCTCTGCCGTGACCTCCCCGCACCCAGTGGCTAGCAGGAGGCCACAGCCCATTCGCTAAACTGTAGTCCAGGGGGCCGAGCCATGGCGCTGGTGGACCTTTGGACCACGTCGAGGAACCAGATAGAGGACAAAGGCATTGACCAAATCGTGGCCTTTGCCGGCGACGGGCGTCTGCGGGACGGCAGCGAGGCGGCGGACGAGTTCCGGGAGTTTCTCGCCGTCGTCCCCACCGAGCTCCTTGTCCGGTATGCCGACCAATGTTTGACCGCCCGCTTCGACCAGGCCGGGCTGGTCTTGCAAGACATCGTGAACGAGGTAGGGAGGCGGCTGGGGTTTGAAGTTACCCACGGCCGCTACCGCGGTGGGGCGGGCCAGATCGGATACGATGGGCTCTGGCGCACCCCGGACCACGCCCTCGTGGTCGAGGTGAAGACTACCGATGCTTACCGCTTCGAACTCGAAACGCCCGTCGGGTACCGGCGCACCCTCATCCGTGCGGGGGACGTGGCTGACGACAAATCTTCCATCCTGATCGTGGTCGGGAGGGAGGAAACGGGCGGGCTCGAGGCGCAGATCCGCGGCTCGCGGTACGCATGGGACGTGCGCCTCATCAGCGTGGACGCCCTGCTGCGGCTACTCCGCCTGAAGGAGGCGACGGAAGATCCCCGTATCCACCAACAGATCAGATCCATCCTCGTGCCCCGGGAGTTCACCAAGCTCGACGGTATCATTGATCTGGTCTTCGCTACGGCCGAGGACGTGCAAGGAGGAGCGGCCGAGGAACTGGAACCGGAGCCCGACAAAGTCCCTGACCAGGCCCAAGCCCCCTCCCGGGCCCCAGTCGGAAGAGCAAAAAGAGTCCCTAAGAAATTCACACCGGTGGCGTTTAATGACGCTTGCGCAGCCAGGATCGAGCGCTACCTGGGACGTACACTGGTGAAGCGATCCCGGGCCACCTTTACTAGCCGGATGGACGCCTTGCCCTCACCTGCGCCGTGAGCCGGGAGCACAGAGGACAGCGCCACGCAGCCACAGCTTCCTACTGGTTCGCCTTCCATCCCCATCAGAAAGAGATTCTCGCCGGCGCCGCGGAGGCTTACGTTGCCTTCGGCTGCGGCTCAGAGAGGACGCTTCTTTTGATCCCCTTTAACGACTTCGCGTCCTGGCTCGACGGGCTTTGGACCACGGTTGAGGAAAAGGGATTTTATTGGCACGTTGACATCTCCCGGGAGCGAGACCACCTGGTCCTCCACCGGAAACGCGGCTTCGACCCCGTGGACGTGACCAGGTACCTTTTGGCGCATGAGGAGTGAGACACCGGTCTAACCCACCTACCCGCTCCGCGAAGAATCAATCGCTCCCCCGGGAGCCGATACGCTGCCGGTACAGCTCCGCCACCTGACGGGCGCAGGCGTCCGGATCGCGGAGTATGGTCCGCCCCCAGTAGGTGAGGACGGACCAACCCCTGCTTTGGAGGAAGTTGCGCTTTTGGGCGTCTAGTTCAAGCGTATCCGGTTTCCCGTGGACGGCAAACCCATCGCAATAAACGGCCAGCTTCACGTCGGGCCAGGCGAAATCCGGCACCGTTACCAAACGGCCCTCGTCATCCCGCACCTCGTGGTCCCGTTCCGGCTCCGGCAGGCCCGCCCGGGCCAGGGCGGCACGCAGGGGCTCCTCGATCTCCCCTTTCCGATAACGTCTTAAAACCGGATCGGTCCCCTCCCGCCATGCCTTCTCCATCCTTTCCAGCTCCCCGACGCTGGCACCGGGATCGGCCGGGCGCCGGGTCACCCGTTCCAGAGCAGGCAGATCCACGAGAAGATCGCGAACGAGGTCCTTGTCGAAAAGGGGATGCCACCCCTGGTTGCGGTAGTGTTTGAGGCAAAGGTAGCAGGCGCGCAGACAATTATGACCATGGAGGATCTCCTGGGCCCTCCGCGCCACCTCCGGGAGCCGCTCGGCCATTTCCTCGAGGTAGCCGGCGCCACCCGGAACATTCTCGTAAAAGACAATCTGTTCAGCTAACGCGCCTTCCAGGGGTTGGCGGACAAAAACGCTCAACTCTTCCGGCTCCAGCTGGAGGAGGCTTGCCGCCCCCGCCCGCAGCGCCTCCGCCAGAGTCACCATGGTGGGCGAAAGGGATAGCCGCTGAGTCCGCTTCGCGTCCTGCCTCGTCTGAACGGTCAGAACGACACAGTCGGTCTGAAACCGGTAGCCAAGGATTAGGGGTAAGGGCTCGCCCCGGCAATAGCGGGCGTGATCCCTTCTCCACTCCTGCACTGCCCGGGCATGGGCCTGATCTTGCGGCGGGTAGGGCTGATGGCGCCCGCAATCGGGACAGAGCCAAAAGCGAGTCCCTTCATCCGGTTTCCCCTCGCGGGGGCCCCAGTTGGTAAGGAGCAGCTCTGCCAGGTTCAAGAGTTCAACGGGAAAGAAAGGATACGGGTAAAGGAAGGCCCGGACGGCGCTGCCGGCAAGGAAAGAGGTACGGGTGTCGTACCGCTCCCGCTGACGAGATTCCTCCTCCGAGCTGATACGCAGGCTCTCCTCGGCCTCAAAGGCATCTGCAAAAAGAACCTCGGTGGCCGGGGGCAGGTCTTTACCGCAGCGGGGGCAGCTGTTGCGACCGCCCGGGCTTACCTCGTCGCAGTGCTCGCAGAAGTGGAAGGAGTCCAGGCGGCCCGAGGTTTCGGCGTCGGTGCGGCCGGGGGATCCGGAGGGCGTTCCCGGCCCGCCGGGGTAAAGAACGCGGATGGAGCGGAGTTTGTGACCGTTGGCGTAAACGAAGTTTCCCGGCGCGAACTCCTCGATGGCCACCGCCGCTCCCCGGTAGATGGTGGGCGTATCGTTCACCCCGGGGTCGAGGCTGAAGGTGTCCGCGGGGAACTGATAAGCTGGCAGCAGACCCTGGGTAGCCAGGTAGTTCAGGGTATAGGCCCGCTCCGGATCCTGGGTGATCTCCCGGTAGGCGCGCTGGCGGGCCATGGCCTTTTTCATGTCGTAACGATCAGAACCTACAGCCGAATAAGCTCTAAACTCCTCATCCAACTGCCTGACCCGTTGCCACCACCTTTCAAGTACCCCCAGGAGATCGGCTGCGAAGCCATCCACCACCTGGGCCGCCTCTTCCTCCCCGTAGCGGCTCACCAGACCCTGTTGCCGGTCGGAGGCAAAGAGAGCGGCCAGCCGGGAGACCAGCTCCTCTCTCCGGCGGCTGACCTCGGCCAGCAGATCGTCCAGGAGCTCACGCCGCCAACCGGTCGGCTGCCGCGGCTCGTCCAAGAAGTTTCCCATGAGGTGGGGAAGCTGGGCTTCCAGGCACTCAAGCAAGTAGGAGCGCAGGTGCCGGCGGACGATGTGGGGATTGTCCAGACGCAACCGGGCCGGGTCGAAGCGTCCGGCCACAAACCACTCGGGGTGCTCAAAGGCGTGCCGGTCGTGGGCCCCGCCGGCACAGAAAGTGGAGACAAAACCGATGCGCAGCCGCCGGCCCGCCCGCCCTACCCGCTGGGCGTAGTTAGCCGGCGTGGGGGGAGCATTCCGCAACACCACGGTAAGGAGGGGGCCGATGTCCACCCCGAGCTCAAGGGTGGGCGTGCACACGAGAACGTCTAACCGGCCCTCCTTGAAGTCCGTCTCCCGGCGCGCCCGCTCCTCCCCGCCGATCTGGGCACTGTGCTCCCGCACCATAAGCCGGAGCGGCTCTCGACCCCGGTAGAGGCGAAAGTAGTAGTTCTCCTTATCTTTGTCCGCGGCCTCCCGTACCAGATACCCGTTCCGGCACTTGGGGGTGGGACAGGCAGGAAGGTGATAAGGCCGCCAGGCCTGACAGGCGTTGCAACGATACCCTCCGTCTGCAGCCCGAAGCCGGATGAAGCGCGGGTCCACCTGGAGGGGATCCAGACCGGGTACGCGCTCCCTGGCAGGGATGGGGAAATGGAGTACCCGCACCAGGATGCCGTACTCAAGGAGGAGGGGAACCACCGCCCGCAGAAAGGTCTCCGCCCCCTCGCGGCCTCCCACCACCCGTGCCACCAGCCGCTGGATGGCGGTGAGATTGCCCGTCCGGGGATTCTCCTGGATGAAACCCCTGAGCCGGCCGCTCTTCCGTATGTGGTCCGGACGATCAAGGGCGAAAGCACAGGGATTGCGATCCCGGTCGGGGAAGCGGACGTTGTAGGGCTCGGCCTCGAGTTCCCGGTACTCCCGCTTCCGGTTGGGGTCGAGGTACTCGGCGAAGAAAGGCAGGCGGCAGCCCGTCTCCGGCCGGCCGTCATAAGCCACCGCCCGGTTCTTGCGCATCACGTCGAGAACCGCCCGCGTGAGGTTCAGAGCCACGGAAAGATCGAGTCCCGCCTCGGCGGCCACACTCTGGAAACGGGGGTCTTCCCCCAGTTCCTCGAGTCCCTCGTATTCAACGGCCACAAGGCCCAGGTTTTCCAGGGAGGCACGTTGGCGGCTGTAGCGGGTAAACTCGTTGGCCAGGTTGTAGGTGAGGGCGTGGAGCCACTTTTCCCGCTCATGGCGGGGCACCGACCGCGGGATGACGCCGAGCATCTTAAGCCGGTCAAAGAGGCGCTCGGGTAACTCGGGGAGGTTGAACCCCCCATCCCCGGCATTAGCCAGCTCGTCCGCCACCAGGTGGCGCAGGATAAAGGTGCGGTGCTTGTCCTCGGTATACCCTGCCTGATGGGCGGCGTCCTGGCGGTTGTCGGCAAAAACCAAAAGCTTGCGATCCTCGTTCTTCAGCCGGTCCAGGTGGTGGGTGATGAGCACCGAAACCGTGGAGGCGGTGCCGGTGCGCAAAGGAGTGACAATGTCGCCCCGGGTGAAAATGTCTCCGCAGGCCGGACAGGTATTAAGCCTGCCGCGGCGAAGAAGCATGGAAACGGCCGGACGGCGGCAGGCCTCGCACCCTGATCCTGCGGGATCGAGGAGCCGCCCGCAGCCGGGACAGACGCCCACCCGCTCAAACCGCGCTTCCGCCTCCTCCCGGCGGCGAGCCCGCCTCATCCGCTCCTCCGCGGTTTCGGGATTCTCTCCCTCTTCGTCGTCCACCGCGCCCGGCGCCTCGGGCAGCTCGCGGATCCCGTGGGTGAGGAACCCGGTGCGCTCGTCGCTGAAGAAGTCGCCCGTCCCCACCGGGTGCACGTCGTCTTCACCCTCGAAACGGACCTTGACGAAGTCCTGGCCGCAGGTGCGGCAGAGGGCCGCGGGCCGGGCGGCGGAGCCGCAACGGGAACACTCGCTGCCCCCGTGGGGCACAAGGGTGCGGCAGTCGGGGTTAAGGCAGAGGCCCACGTCGTAAACGCCGTGGAAGAACGTATGGAGCTTGGGCCGCAGGCGCGGCGGGTGATCCTCATCCCCCACGCTCCCCACCATGAGGTAGGCCTCGATCTCCCGTCGCAAAAGAGCCTCCTCCGCCTGCGCCCGCTCGGGATCAAGGGTCCGGATCTTCTGCACCGCCTCGCGGACGGTGCGGGGCTCGGCGAAGATCCGCTCGAGCTCACGGACTACGCGGTTTCCCCGCAGCACCGCCGCCACTCGCTCCGCCACCGGCCCCGTCGCAGGACAGGCTTTTCCCGTGAGCCTCTCCGCCAGCTCCACCACGGCCGCGTCACTCTCAGGGTCAAAAGCGGCGAGCTCCTCATCGGTCAGCACCGGCAGGGGGGGAAGGTAGGCTTCCCCCTCCTCAGGAGGGTCGTTATACGTCTCCGCGATGATATCCCCCGGGAGCACTTCTTCGCCGAAAAGAGCGCTGGCGAAGGCGGCCAACGCCTCCAGGCCCCCCTCCCGGCTGGCCACGGTGGCGGAGGTGCCGATGGCCACCAGCTGGCCGGGCGCGAGACCCGAGTGGGCCTTCAGCCGCCGGATCAGGCAGGCGATCTCCGTGGCCAGGGCACCCCGGTAGCTGTGGATCTCATCCAGCACCAGGTAGCGCAGCGCCGGGGTAAAAAGTTCCCGATCCTCCCGCCGGATGAGGAGGAACTCGAGCTGCTTGTAGTTGGTGAGGAGGATGTCCGGAGGATCACGGCGGATGGCGGCGCGGGTGGTGCGCTCCGTCTCCGCCGGCTCCTCGCGCAGGGCCTGCACAGCCTTGTCGCTGTCGCCGGTGTAAAGGCCGAAGGAGAGGTCGAGGCCCGCGCCCCGCAAGAGCCGCCGCAGCCGCTCCAACTGGTCGTTGGCCAGGGCGTTCATGGGGTAGATGAACACCGCCTGCACACCCCGCACCCCCTGGGCCTTGCGCCTGAAGATGCCGTCCATGACGGGCAAAAGAAACGCCTCGGTTTTGCCCGAGCCGGTGCCGGTGGTGATGACAAAGGAGCGGCCCGCCCGCCCCACCTCCAAAGCCCGCTGCTGATGGAGAAACAGGGCTCCGTCCCCGAAGGGCCAGCGGGCCCGCCTCAGCTCCGGCACAAGCTTGCCCTGGCTGATCAGTCCGGTGAGGGTGGCGCCGCGGGCGAAATCCCGCGCCAGGGTCACATAGGGCCCTTTGACCACCACGTCCGCCTGGTTCAGGTGCTCCTCGAACTGGCGCCGCAGGTGCTCGTCGAGAAAGCGGTAAGAGGTTTTAAGGAACCGGCGGTATTCGCCGATCAGTTCCCGTACGGCTTGGGGGATGTTGGGCATCATGGTACCGGTTCCTCCCCCGCATGGCGGTCTTCGCTATCCACCGGGAAGCCGCGGCGGGCTAAATCGCGGCCAATAGCGCTCAGAACCCCACTTGCTATTTCCAGTGCCCTGCGAGCGTCTTCCTCCCTAGCCTCTGGCCAGTCCCCGGGATACCGGGCCTCGATGGCCCAGGCGGTCAGCTCCGCCAAATCGGGATAACGACTCCTGACAGTCCAATCTTCCGGAAGCAGATTCCGTAAGGTGTCAAGATTATGAGTTTTGCCGAACTCAATTTGGAGAAAACAGAGGGCAGCTTTTAAAGCTTTCTCCGCCGCTTGCTGGGCAAGCCAGCAGACCTGGCGCGGAGGCACGGTGGCGTCGGCAGCCAACACCCGGGCAGCGGTGAGATCATCTCGGGCATATCTGAGCCAGCGGCCCACTTCGCGCAAGCGTTCGTCAGCCGACTCGTTCATAAATAACCTTCCCCTCCAACACCGCCGAGTGAAGTACCGTACCCACCACGCACGCCCGGCGCGCCAGTTCATCGGGATCGGTGGGGATTACATCTACAGGGACCGGAAGATCGGCCAGGACACGCAACATGGACACCAGCGTCTGGTGCTTGTTCCCCACGTGGGGCAAAACCACCAGCAGGTCCACGTCGCTATCCGGACGGGCCTGGCCGCGCGCCCGCGAGCCGAAAAGGATAATGCGCAGCGGCTGAAAGCGGTCTACCAGGCGGCTTACCGCTGTAGACAGGAGTTCCTCGGAAGCACAACCATCAGCCACCGTTTATACCTCGCTCCCCGAGGGATCGTCACCCGCCCCCATAAGCTCCAAAAGCCGCGATGCAGTAGCGACAGGGATTTGCGGCCGCCTGTGCTTGATCACCCGTTCCAGCAACGCTTCGGCTTCTTCTTCGGGCACCCCGGCCAAGACAAACAGTTCCAGGCACCGGCGGCGGGAGATGACTTCCCGGTGAAAGCCCTCCAGCGCCAGGTGCAAAAGCCGCCGTCGGATCAAGCGGAAGGCACCATTTCGGGTTTCGCCGCTGCTTGCAACCCCTTCCGCCGCCAAAAGCCGGGCCAGGGCCCGGGCCGAGCCGTCCCTCTCCGCCGCCTGGAGCGACTCCCTTTCCGCCTCGCCGATGAGGCGAAGGTTGAAGAGCCGCCAGATCACGGCTTCCCGGCTAACCCCGAAGTGGGCGCCCAGCAGGCAAACCTGCCATAGGCCGATCTCCCGGGCGTGCGGCGGAAGCCTCCCTTCCACCAGGTGCACCTCGCCCGCGGGCGACCAAACGGCCTCCCGGGGCCGGGAGGGCAGGCCCTTCCGCAACCGGCCGAGATAGTCGCGGATACCCTCCTCCGGCAGGAGAAAAGCGGCGGCGAAGGCGTTGGCCCGCACCTCGCGCAGCTCCTCCCCCTCCTCCGGGCGGCTGACGATCCCCGGGAGGTCGTGATCCACCAGCACATGGCAGTACTCATGAGCCAGAGAAAAGAGCTGCCGCTCGGGAGAATATCCCGCATTCACCCCCACTGCTACTCCCCGGTCATCTTCCAGGCGCACGGTGAAACCGGAGAGGTTATCCGGCAAGGGAAGCTCCAAAACCACCACGCCCTGGCCCTCCAGGATCTCCCCCAGATCGGGAACCGGGGCCGAACCGAGCCCTAGCCGCTTGCGCTCCCGGTGGGCGAGAAGAGAGCCCTGTTCCACCGCCTCCCACCGCTCCCGCAAGACGGAGGACCTGTAGCGGGGAAAGACGGTGGCCGCTCTCTCCACCTCCAGAAGCTCCTCCAGGTGCAGCACCTCCCGGGCCAGGGCCACGCCCCGACGGACGGCCTCCCGGGTTTCCTTCGCACTCTCCGTCTCCGGAAGCGCCCGCAAAAGAACGGCCACCCCGTCGGCGGTGAAATCGGGAGCAAAGAAATCCCCCGGTGTCCGGCCGTAGAGGAAAGCCAGCCGGGCAAGCTCCAGCCCGGAGATCTTGCGTTTCCCGGCCTCGAAGAGGGCCACCGCCGTGCGGGGGATCTCGAGGTCGCGGGCCACCTCCTCCTGGGTCAGTCCCGCCCGCTCCCGCGCCTCCCGCAACCGCCGCCCGAGCTCCTCAGGGGTGATGGTCATCGGGTCCTTCCCCCACTGAGTCGCGAGAGGACTTCACGCATTATGGCCGCGACAGACGATCGCCTCCATCCGCAAACCGGACAGGCGATATCGGTACCAGCAGGGGCATCGGGATGCATCAAATTATCGGTAGGCCTAAGGGTATGGTAATAACCACACTCGAGGTCAAAGGCTTCGAGCGGAGAAGGGGCATCCTGGAAACTGAACCAGCGGATACCCCAGTGATGAGCGGCCGAGGCGAGGATGCGAGAGCGCAGGTCGGTATCCGACCGGCCCACATAGGCGGGAATACCCGGCCACTCGCCGCGATAAAAAACATACACCCCTGGCCGACGAGGCACGACGAGGTTCACGATCTCCCGCTCAAACGGCGATGGAAGCATGACAAATCTCCTCGATGCCACAATACAGCAACCAAACTTCATCTGTCAAGCAGCGGACCAGACGTTCCGGATTCGAACATGTCGGCAAACGTAACTGTAACCGGGCCACGGGGGCATTCACCAGCTGGTGCTTAGCTGAAACAGCCACCGTAGCCGTAAATATTGGTCCGTGTGGGAACGCTAGCCTTTAAGGAGTCTGGATTGCCGTCCCTTGCCGGCAACTGCAGGGGCGGGTGCGTCGGGTAGGTATCCAACTACCATCGATAACAGATAACCTCACTGCTTGTTTTGGCCCAAAGTGTAGTTCACGGCATATCGTACAAAAGCGGCGGCCCGGCGCGGACAAATACGACCGCCCCGGCCTCCCACAAAAGCGGCCATCCGACCTTACCCATGTTACGGGAAGGAGCGACCCTGGACGATGAGTAGCCACCACGGAATACGCATTCGCGTTGGCCTGCGAGCCATGATGCGGCGCGGTTACGATGGCACCGGACAAGTTGGCCGGTAAATGGATATCGTTTAAATCCGAGTCCGCAGTGAACAGCACACCAGGCAGGTCTTCCAGCTCGGCCCAAAAGACAAGGCTTTGCCGGTTGGCTGTGCTCAATGCCAAAAAGTCTAATAGCTTGTCTACAGGCAGAGGACGTACATATGCTACGTCCCTTGCGTTGAGCGGATGCAACCAAGTTGCGCCGCCCTGCGGGCTGGCGGTAGTGTGTTCGAACCACCGCACCGCAATGCCGCGATGATAGGCTGCAACCGTAATTTTACGGATGCGCTCCCCCGCCTTGAGAGCACCGAAGAAGAGTGCATAAGACACCGGATCCACGAATATTTCTTCCCAAACACGCCGGCACCAGGAAGGCCCTGCCCCAAACCATGCACAGGGCATACAGTCAAACCCCCAGTCCCATAGCCAACGAAACTCTCCGTTCGGCTCCTCCCCAACGGCCTGCTCCAGGTCCCCGGCAAGTGTTTCTGGCCAACCGCCCGTGACGCTCACGGTAGGCTCGTTCCCAGGCGAGAAGCTTTTCTCCTCGCTATTCCTAGATTTCGCCAAAAAGTCGCCATAGATCTCCAAAGCATTCCGCGTATAAAAGACTTTTCGCGTATCATCAGACATTCCTTGGATGAAGTCTTTATGCGCCGTTTTTGGGGCTTGCTCTGCCAAGGCCTTCACGACGCCTAGACTCGGGTTCAGCACATGCGGCAATACGGCAAGCCACCGCCCGGGAAGCCAGACTTCGCGACAATTGAGGCCAGCCGCAAGGAAGCCGATAAGACCGTTGGCGTGGTCGGCGTCATTATGAGTGCAAATTACAATATCCACGCCTCTTTTGCCGGTAGATCGCACGAAAAGATTAGGAAAGACCGAAATTGCGCGACCGCCATCTACGAGCACACTCCCAGAAGGTGTCTCCAAGTAAAATGCGTCACCCTGTCCGACAGGAATGGCCACGAATCTAAGAGCCTTTTGCCTCATCTCGCACCTCCATGAGGCTTGGCGGATCCGAACGCAGGAGGCCGGTCCGATACAACCCTTCGAGTGCGTCGGCTATGCGGTCTCTATGAAACTCCTTTCGCGCCAATTTGGGCTGCCATTCGGGAATAGACTGGATGAACGCCAGGATGGTCTCGGGCGTCACCGGCTGACCCTGACGCTGGAGCTCTGCGGCAGCTAGATGGACGGTGGTCCAACGCTCCAGGGTTTCATCCCGGAAACCGCGGAACTCCTCCAGGACCAGCTCTGCCAGCACCTCGTCCATGTATCGGGAGGCGTAGCACAAGGCTTCCCCCACGTTGGGGCCCGGCTCAAAGTGGGTATCATCCGGGGCAACCAGCCAGCGCCGCTGCCGCACGGCGATCTCTTCGGCACCGCAGTAGCGGAGTCCGGGGTCGTAGGGGCCGGCTGCCTGTTTACGGAACTCGACAAATAGCCCGGTCTCGCCGGCCGCTTCAATGAGGTATAGCATCTTCTGTACCCGGAACCGGCTGACCCGGTGCCCAGGAGAGTGGAGCTTGGAGACGACCCAGGCAAACACAGCAGCCTGTTGGAAAGGTCTGCTGGCCGTGGGCTGCCGCCTGGGCTCGATTGCACCGGCCGCCGAGACTTCGGCGGTGGAGGCGTGTATCGCCGGAATGGTGTAAACCTTGCTGCCCTCCACCTCTCGCTTCCATTCCCGGACGCGTTCCTGAAGATAGGCATAGAACTCCGGGCGCTTGCGGGCGAAGACGGGGAAGGTGGAAAGGATGTACTCGAAGTCGTCAGGCCCCAGGTCATAGGCTTCAGCTACGGCGCGGTTGGCGAGCCAGATGGACGGCCAAATGTCATCGGGGTCCGATACGTGGGAGATGGGTTTGGCAGAGACGCTCCGCGTAGCAATGCTGGGCAGGTCTTGAGCCTCACCGGGCGGCAGCACGGCAAGACGACCAATATGGGTAAAGTTGAGCGTGCTCGATACCCGCAGGCGGACGGCAAAATCAAAAGCGAAGGAATTGAGGAGCGTACAGGCAACATAAGGTGAAATGCTGTGCACATCAATAGCTGGGATCTTGTTGTTCGCGCACGACCCCTCCGGCAGCACCGCCGCGATGCAGGTGCGCTCGTCGGTGTTCCTGGCGATATCGCGAAAAACCAGCTTCGGGCCGGGGTCGGGCAGGCGACCGTACTTCTTCTCGCACGCCTCGAGGCTCACCCAGCGCTCGATGGGCTTGATGTCCACCAAGAACTGCTCGATGTGCTTGCCTTCGTAGAGCGGCCAAAACCCTTTTTCGGCCATGCGCTCGCGGATTTCCGGCCAGGCGGCCGGATCGTAACACGGCGGCGCGTCCGTGGTGCCCGGGATGGGGCCCAGGATCTGCCGCGGGTTGTAGAGCCGCCCCGTGGGCGGGTCGGTCCATAGATCCCGGTCGTTGGTCATATGGAACTCGGTGTAAAACCTGGCGTTCCAGGTGCCGGGGCCCTGGTCGCCGAGGAGCGGCCGGGGGTGCACCGGGTTTCCCTCGGCATCGTAGCCGTACATCTTGAGGAGGATCTCCCGGTCACGGGGCGAGCGGTACTCAAGGAAGGCCAGCGTCCCTGGGGAAAGGCGCTCGAGCTCCTGCCGGCGCACCGCCACCACCCAGGGTACAGGCAGGGGCTTTGCCTCCTCGCGCCCGGGCTCCCGGTAGCGGGCGGTGGCGTCGAGCTCGGCCAGGTCCTGGCGCATGAAGGCCGCCTCAAAGCCATCCGCCCTGGGCATACCCTTGCGGAAGACAAGGTTTACGAACTTGTACCGGGAATCGATCGGGAAGACCTTATTCCGGTTTTCGAAGGCGTAGAAGCGCTCGACCTCAGCCTTTTCCAGGAGCAGGTGCCGGAGCCCGGTGCAGCCCTCGTTGTTGTAGATGGCCGATGGAACCAGGAACCCCACCCGGCCCCCTTCTCGCACCAGCTGCCAGACCCGCTCGACAAAGAACTTGAAGGCGTCGGGATCGCCGCCCGTGGTTCTGCCGTCCACCTGCCAGTCTTGGAAGCGGTAGTCGCCCCCTTTCTTGAGGCAGGCCGCCATGGTCTTGATCCGCCTCTCGTAGGCCCGGAACTCCTCCTCAAGGCCGGGGCGGTCCGCGTGGAGCTCGCGGATGCGGCGGTCAAGCTCCCCACCCTCAAAAGCACGGATCAGGACGTCGTAACGGCCGTAAAACTCCCTGCGGTCGGGTTTTATCTTGTCCCAGGGCGGGTTACCCAGTACGGCGTCAAACCCCGGCCGCTCGGCATCGAAGAACACCTCCGGGAACTCGAGCTCCCAGTGGAAGAAGCGTTCCCGCTCCCGCATCCGCTCGAACTCCTCCCACCAGGGCCGGCTCCGGGCCCACCCTTCCAGCTCGGCAAGGCGACCCTGGCCAAAATAAAGGGCGAAGGCATCCTTCCAAATCTCGGGGATGAACGCGCTGGCGGAGCGGAGGTCAAAGAGCAGGCGGGCGGCGGAAAGCACTTCCTCCGCCCGCCGGAGCTGGCTCTTCTTGAACTCGAGCTCCCCGAGGCTCTCCGGTTCGAACCCCTCCCGCAGGAAGTCCTCCGGCCGGGTTTTGTCTATGAGGCGGCGCAGCCGGGCCGCCTCCCGGATGGTCTGGCTGATCTCCCTCTCAAGAGGAAGCTGAAGGGGACGGCCCGCGCTCGTTCTCCCTCGCTGCCGGGGAAGAGGCAAAGGCGGGTGCTCCAGCCGCTCGAGCCAGGTGCCCAGGAGCGAGTTGCCGCAGCGGATGTGGTGCTCGAAGAAGGTAAGGGGCCGGTCTCCCGCCGCGGACTCGATCCACAGGGCCACGCGGGCCAGCTGCACCGCGGTGGGGTTCAGGTCCACGCCGAAAAGGCACCGCTCGGCGATGCGCCGCTTGCACCAGGCCCGGGCCTCAGAGCCGGCCGCCCGGGCCTCCTCGTCGCTGGCCCGCCAGTCGCTGTCCCATCCCTGCCCGGTGGTGGAACGGAAACCCGGAGGCGGTTCCCCATTGAACTCTTCCACGTAGGCCCGGTGGAGGGCCTGGCCGAGGAAGCGCATGGCTTCCACGAGAAAATGGGCGCTGCCGCAGGCGGGGTCGAGCACCCGCAGACGCTCGATCTCCGCCACCGACTTTCTCGCCACGAGGGGACCGAGAGCGTGACGGACGAGGTCGCGCACCAGCGCTGGCGGCGTGTAGTAGGAGCCGCTGCCCTTCCGGCCCGGGCCGGGGACGAAGTGGAAATCACCCGGCTCAAGGCGCCTGACCAGCCGGGCCGTAGCCCCCTTCTTTACACCCTCCTCTTCCCCCACGCCCTCCTCAGCGGAGCCATCTTCCTCTCCGCCTTCTTCCTCCTCGTCGAGGGAGAAGTCGTCCTCCTCGGGCTCCTCCGGGTGGGCCTCCGGATGGAGCAACTCGGCCTCCGTTCCCTCCACCAGGGTCGGATCGCCCGCGAGCCTAAGCCACTTCTGGCGGCAAAGGCGCGCCAATTCCCCCGGCGAAAGGGCGTAAACCTTGCCCTGCACCCGTACCTCGAGGGTGGTGGCCCCGGCCACCCGGGGTTCAAACTCCAGGAGCCCCTCGTAGACGGCACCCAGGCTCTCGATGTCCAGCTCCCGGAAGGAGATGCGCTCCCGCCCCACCCCCCTGCGGGGAGTGGCGGTAGCCAGGTCCAGGATCATGCGGGCCACATGCCGGTCGGAAAGCCGTGCCCGGTCCAGGATCCTGCCCTCGTCCGTCTCCGCGCTGAAGAAGTCGCCGCCCCGGGCAGGGATGTGTTCCCACTGGCCCATGGCGGGAAGTCCCTGGTCGTAGATCCGAAAGAGCGCCAGGCAGCGCCCCCAGAGGTAGCAGCGGTTTTCGGGCCACGCCTCCGGCGGCCGGCGCAGCACCTCCTCCACCAGGCGCGAAGCGGAATAGCTCTCACGGTAAGTGGGGTGCCCGTCGAGCCGCCCGTCGCGAGCCTCGGCGTAGAGGATGAAAAGCAGCCGGTAGAGGCATAAAAGCCCGGCGTCCCGAAAGGCTTTCAGTCGCCCTTCGTCAAGCTCCAGAGGGGAGCCGATCTCGCCGCGGGACACGGCATCGGCGATGAGAGCCGAGATGGTGGACTCGGCGGCCCGGAAAACTGCCCCTTTTAAGTCCTCGCTCACCCGCTGGGCGTGCTCGCGGCTTTCCGCCTCGATGCGGTCTATGGGCCGCTTGCCTTGCTCATCGGGAAGGAAGTTGGCCGCCCCGAAAAGCCGGAGAAAAGCGGCAAAGGAGTCGCGGTCCCCGTCCTCCGCGAGACCCCCGAGGTCGGCCTCAAGATGGGCATGCCGCGGCCCTTCGCCGGCAGCGCGGATGAGCCTCGCCCGCTCACCGGTGAGCAGCCTGAGTTCGGCAGCAGCTAGGCACAAAAAATGTTTCACGGGTTGAACCGCAAGGCTTGCGGGAAGGCGAGCGTGAAACGCGTGTATCTAT
>FWWM01007490.1_pt1 | contig 21891 bp, 21 predicted proteins | sample 2228351 | NCBI WGS metagenome assembly FWWM01 (sample SAMEA103939774, study PRJEB20133) | metagenome
TTAACTGATTTGGCATTTGCCCAGAACAAGCAAGATTTTGCGGAGGCGGTGTATCGGTTTTTGCGGCGGTTTCATACTATGGCAACGAGGCCAGAGAACCAGTGGTACTGCCCGTCTGCTTCAGTGGTGGAAGAGCTTATGGGGGTGGTCGACAATGTGGCAGAGAAGTTGGCGAGGGGAGGAAATGTGGAGGAGGCCGTGGGGGAACGGGAGGCAGTTCGCCTGGTGCGTGCGGCTGTGTTGAGCCGCGCTTTGGCGGAGGCTACCTACGCTCGTATTCAGATGGAGAAGCGTGCTGGAAGCCAGGCAGCTCAGTCCGATTCGCAGGAGGCAAATAATGGTTGAGCCCCAAGAACAGGTGTTTGAAATTGCCGTCGTTGGCCGGGTCATTTGGAACCTGCATTCGCTCAATAACGAGGGCACTATAGGCAATGTCACGGAGCCCCGTACGGTTGTGTTATGGAACGGGACAAAGACTGACGGGGTCAGCGGTGAGATGTTGAAACACATCCACGCTTTCTGGACCTGGCTACAAGCTAAGCAAAATAACCTTCCTTTGTGCGGCGGCTGCCAGACTTTTCAGCCTCAGCGTGCGGATATCGACGCCGGGGGTCTGGGTCGGGGCGATAATGTCACAGCTATGATAGTAGCTCTTAAGCGATGTGTATTGTGCGACCTCCACGGTTTTTTGGTCCAAGCGCCTACGATACATCGCCAATCTGTCGTGGAATTTGGGTGGACGGTTGGGCTGCCGGGCCAGGTTTACCGTGATGTTCATGTGCATGCTCGGCACGCACCAGCTGAGCGGGGAGTAGACCGGGAAAGACGACCTGCGGACGAGGAGCGCACTGAGGTCGCGGCCCAGATGCTCTACCATCGTCCGACCCGTTCCGGGGCATACGGCCTAGTTACCCTCTTCCAGCCGTGGCGCATCGGCCTTGATGAAGTCAGTTACTCTTATGCTATCGGCGAGGACGAACGAGCAAAACGTTATCAGTTGGCGCTCACTGCTTATGAATGGACTTTCAAGCGCCCGGATGGTGCAATGACCACCACCCGATACCCCCATATCGAGGGATTGGAGGGCGTCATCCTAGTGTCCCGGAAGCCGGTACCGGTGCCCTTGCTAAGCCCGCTTAAGGACGACTACCGGGAAAAACTCGAGGAACTCGGCAGAATACAGGATGTGGAAACGTACAGGTTTCAGGATGTGGTCAGCTTGACCATAATTCTAAGCGAACTTAAAAAAGCCTTGCCTTTCCACATGTTCCAATAGTAGATAACCTTTCGGTAGACAGCGAAAGTAGTAACATGTGCATACCGGGATTTACTGTGGCTAGTTCAAAAATGGTCTGGCTTCGTGCGAATTATGAATTCGCAAGCACCTTCTCTTATCGGATACCCGGTGCCTCGGCCCAGTTCGCGGTGGGCGCGCCTATACCATCGCCGGCAACCGTTAAGCTTGCTATTGTAGATACGGCCATACGTTGGAGCGGGAATGTAGATAAAGGCCGTGAAGTTTTTAATGTGGTGAAAACGTTACAAGTTTGTGTTGTCCCACCGTCGCAAATGGTTCGGTTTAGGGCCTTTGTGAGACGTTTAAAGCCACCACATTCTTCTAGCAAATCTGGTATGCTTACTGAATCGACAGGAGTTCGAGATTATTTTATTCTAGACGGACCGATGTCTGTATATATCGAAACACCAGTCGATAAGGTTGATGAGATTAAGACACTACTCAACAATATACGGCGATTTGGAACCACGGATTCGGTATGTTTCTGTGTGCAATGTAAACAGGATGTGCCGGATGAGGCCCTGTGCCCCCGTCCGCTTGCGGATTCGGGGGCCTTTCCACGCCGATTCTTTGTATCGCTACTGGCGGACTTGACCCCAGAGTCGCAGTTTGACGGGTTTAATCCCTTTGGAGGTAATGCCCAACTATCTAAACAGCAAATTCGACCCTACGCTCTACCCCTGGATGTGAGGCGTTCCGGGGAAACCTGGGCGATACTTGTGAGGGTTCCTCTAAGTCACCCAAAGTAGTGGCCTAATTATAGGGCCTCGCGGGCGGCGAGGAGGCTCTCGTAGGTGAGGCGGGTCCGGGCAATCCATTCGTCGAGGGTGCTGCGGACCTCAACCCAGGCTTCGACCGACCCTGAAGCGGCTACCTCGTCCGGGTAATAGTCGGCCGTCTCGAATTCGAGGCCCTCCACCGCCACAAACTCGACCCGGTGGCCGGCAGCCGCCGCCAAAACCGGCCACTCCAGGTCGGTGGCATTCGATTCGGCCCGGGACCGGGCCAGAATCTGGGCCGCCACCGCCCGGCTCAGGGCCGCCGACCCGGCCGCAAAATCCCAGCCGGGGGCGTCCGGCCAAAACCGGCGCAGAAGCAGCGTCCCAACCCGGTTGGTTATCGCCTCCGTGAGCCGCTGGCACTCGGGATGGGTCTGAAACGCCCGGTCGGTCCGGCCGACCACCAGGTAGTCGCAGCCGGGAATGCGGGCAACGGTGGCCCGAAGCTCGTCCGGATACGTCCGCCACCAGTGCAGAAGCCGGTCCAGGTCGCAGTAGTGAAAATAACCGGCCGGACCTTCGAGGGCAAGCTTTAACGCCTGGCGGCGGGCCACCCCGATGGCCCGGTTCGCCGTGTCCCGCCGGACCGGCCCGAGCTTTTCAAGCAGGCTTACGGTCGCGTCGGCGGTTTCCGGGCTGGCCGTGCCGTAGGCGCCCCGGTACGGCAGGTTCAGGTCCGGCAGGAGGGCCTGGAGGACCCGGCCGATGCGAAACTCGGGGTCGTGGACGGTGTAGACAAGGGCCACATCCGGTGTCATCCGTCGGTTCCCCCGACGGTTAGGATAGCAGACCGGCGCCCGGACCTGATAAAGTTTTGCGGAGGCGAACGAGCATGGCCGAAAAGAAACTTCGTCCCCCCATCGGCGCCCACGTCTCGGTGGCCGGCGGCCTGCCGAAGGGCATCGACCGGGCCCTCGAGCTCGGGGCCGAGACGGTCCAGTTTTTCCTGAGTCCGCCCCAGACCTGGCGGTTCAACCCGCCGAAGGCCGGGGACTGCGCCGCCTTCGTCCGCCGCCGGGCCGAGGCCGGAATCGGGCCGGTTTACCTGCACGCGATCTATTTGATAAACCTGGCCGGGCCGGACCAGACCATCCTGGCCCGCTCGGTTGAGTCGCTGGTGCAGTACCTCCGGGTCGGGGCGGCCATCGGGGCCGAGGGGGTCATCGTCCACCTGGGAAGCGCCCGGGGTCGGCCCCTGCCCGAGGCCAAGGCCCAGGTGGCGGCCGCGATCCGGCGGGTCCTTCACGAAGCCCCGGAAGGCCCGGCCCTGGTCCTAGAACACAGCGCCGGGATGGGCGAGTCGGTGGGCCACCGCTTCGAGGACCTGGCCGATATCCTGGCGGCGGCCGACAGCCCGGACCGGGTAAAAATCTGCCTGGATACCGCCCACCTCTTTGCCGCCGGCTACCCGGTCGCCGACCCGGACGGGTTGCGCCGGACCCTCGACGAGTTCGACCGCCTCATCGGCCTTGACCGGCTGGTCGTGGTCCACGCCAACGATTCGAAGGTGCCCCTCGGCGCCGGGGTCGACCGGCACGAGAATATCGGCGACGGCCAGATCGGCCTTGCGGGCTTCCGGGTAATCCTGGCCGAGCCGAGGCTCCGGGAGCTGCCGTTTATCCTGGAGGTCCCGGGGCTGGACAACAAGGGACCGGACCGGGAGAACGTCGAGCGCCTTAAACGGCTCCGGGCCGAGGTGACTGCCCGGTCGGCCTAGCCCCGGCTCGGGACCCGGGGCCTGGGCAGGACGCCGGCCCGGATCAGGTAGGCGTGGTAAAGGACGATGGCCCCGGCCACCCCGACGTTTAAAGAGTTGACGTGGCCCCGCATCGGGATGTGGACAACCCGGTCGCAGTGGGACCGGACGACCTGGCCCAGCCCGGTCCCTTCCCCGCCGAGGACGATGGCGGTCGGCAGGCCGTAATCGACGGCGTAAAACGGCTCGGGGCCGTCCGCCTCCAGGCCGACAATCCAGACACCCCGGTGCTTGAGCCACTCCAGCGCCCGGCTCAGGTTCGTAACCCGGGCCACCGGCACGTATTCGACCGCCCCGGCCGAGGCCTTTTCGACCGCGGCCGTAACCCGGGCCGCCCGGTGCCGGGGGATCACCACCCCGTGGCAGCCGGCGGCGTCGGCCGTCCGGATGAGCGACCCCAGATTCTGCGGGTCCTGGACCGAGTGGAGGGCGAGGAGCAGGGGCGGCTCGCCCTTCCGGGCGGCGGCGTCCAGCAGGTCGGAAAGCTCGGCGTATCTAAATTCCCGGACCTCGGCCACCACCCCCTGGTGGTGGCGGGTGAACCGGTCAAGCTCATCCCGCTCGACGTATTCGACCGGGATCCCCCGGGCGGCGGCCAGCTCCAGGATCTCTTGAATCGGCCGGGACGGCGCCACGCCGCGGGCAAGCAGCACCTTCCGGACGCGGGTCCCGGCCCGGAGGGCCTCAAGGACGGGGTTGCGGCCCCAGATCCGTTCAACCGCCACGGCCCACCCGCCAGACGGTACCCTGCGGGGTGTCCTCCAGGATGACCCCCAGCTCCCGGAGGCGGTCCCGGATCCGGTCGGAGAGGTCGAAGAGCCGCCGGCTCCGCAATTCCGACCGCACTTCAACCAGCAGGTCGATAAACGGCCGGGCCGCCAGGTCGGCGGCCGGAGCCTCGAGCCGCAGGCCGAGCACCCCCGCCAGTTCAAGCAGCACTTCCTGGGCCGGGCGGATGTCCTGGCCGGCCTCCCGGGCCCGGTTGATCTCGCGGGCCAGGTCGAAGGTGGCGGCGAGGGCCTCGGGAGTGCTCAGGTCGTCGTCCATCGCCTCGATAAACCGGGCCCGGAACCGGGCCGGGTCGAAGTCGAGGGCACCGTCGCCCCGGGCCGGCTCCCGGGCGGCGAACCGCAGCCGCTCGGCCCCCCGGGTGGCCGCCTGCACTGCCTCTTCGGTGAAGAGCAGCGGCCGCCGGTAGTGACTGCTCAGGATGAAGACCCGGAGGCCGTCGGCCGAATATCTTTCTAAGGCCTCCCGGACCGTGATTAAGTTGCCGAGGGACTTGCTCATCTTCTCGCCACCGAGCTGGAGCAGGCCGTTGTGGACCCAGTACCGGACGAAGGGGGCGTGGCCGGTCAGGGCCTCGCTCTGGGCCCGCTCGTTCTCGTGGTGGGGGAAGATCAGGTCCTGGCCGCCGCCGTGAATGTCCAGCTCATCCCCCAGGTACTTGCGGCTCATGACCGAGCACTCGATGTGCCAGCCGGGCCGCCCCGGCCCCCAGGGGCTTTCCCAGGCCGGCTCGCCGGGCCGGGCGGCCTTCCAGAGGGCAAAATCCAGGGGGTCGGCCTTGTCTTCCTCGGCCTCAATTCGGGCCCCGGCCAGCATCTCATCCGGCCGCCGGTGGCTCAGCTCCCCGTAGCGGGGATATTTCCGGACGCTAAAATAGACGTTGCCGGCCGGGGTTACGTACGCAAACCCCTTTTCGATGAGCTTTTTAATCGCCTCGATAATGTCGGGAATTTCCCGGGTTACCCGCGGGTAGACGTGGGCCCGGGCAACGTTTAAATCGTCCATGTCCCGGAAAAACTCGGCGATATACTTTTCGGCCAGGTCGAAGGGGCTTATACCCAGCTCCCGGGCCCGGGCGATAATCTTGTCGTCAATATCGGTGAAGTTCTGAACGTGCTTGACCGCGTAGCCCCGGTACTCAAGATAGCGGCGCAGGACGTCAAAGACCACGTAGCTCATGGCGTGGCCGATGTGGGCCGAGTCGTAGGGCGTCGGGCCGCAGACGTACATTTTGACCGGCACCCCGCCGGGGATAAACTCCTCCTTGCGGCCGGTGAGGGTGTTGGTCAGTCGCATATTCGGGCCTCCTGGTGCCTGGCCTCAAGCTCGGCCAGCCGCCGCTCCAGCTCGGCCACCCGGGCCTGGAGCTCCCGGACGGTGTCGGCCAGCGGGTCCGGCGGCCGGTAAACCTCGCCGGTTTCGGGGTCGTGGACCGCCACGACCCGGCCCGGCACCCCGATGACGGTTGCGTTCGGGGGCACCGACTGGACGACCACGGCCCCGGCCCCGATCCGGGCGTTGTCGCCGACGGTGATCGGCCCGAGCAGGACGGCCCCGGCCCCGACCACCACGTTATTGCCCAGGGTCGGGTGGCGCTTGACCCGCTCCCGGCTCACCCCGCCCAGGGTCACCCCCTGGTAGAGGGTGCAGTTGTCGCCGATTTCGGCCGTCTCCCCGATCACAACGCCCATACCGTGGTCGATAAACAGCCCCTCCCCGATCTTTGCCCCCGGGTGGATCTCGATGCCCGTCAGAAACCGGTTAACGTGGGAGATAACCCGGGGCAGGACCGGGATGCCCAGGTTCCAGAGGAAGTGGGCGACCCGGTGGAGCTGGCGGGCGTGGAAACCGGGGTAAGCAAAAATTACTTCCCAGACGTTCCGGGCGGCCGGGTCCCGCTCCAGGGCCGCCTGAATATCTCGCTGAATGCTTTTGATAAGGCCAAACATACCGTCCGTCCCCCTTCCGTACAGCGTGAGCGGGCAGCTGGCGGGCACGGGGTGCCGCCCCGCCGGGGCGACACCCCTAGGGACAGACGCAGGTGAGGGCAGTTGCGAGGCCGAAAACGAAGCGGGAACGCGGCAGGCAGGTGCGGACGGACCTCACCCCACAGCCTCCAGCAGGGCGACGGCGAACGCGGCGATGGCCTCGCCCCGGCCGAGAAAGCCGAGCCCCTCGTTCGTCGTGGCCTTCAGGCCGACGGCGCCGGCGTCGATTCCCAGGGTCTGGCCGATCTTCGCCTTCATCTCCCCGAAATAGGGGGCCAGCTTCGGGGCCTCGGCGATGACCGCCGCATCGATGTTTACCGGCCGGAAGCCGGCCGCTTTCACCAGGTCCCGAACCCTGGCCAGAAGTTCGAGGCTGCTGATGCCCCGCAGACTTTCGTCCTCTGATGGAAAGTATACGCCAATATCGCCGAGGCCTGCCGCCCCGAGGCAGGCGTCCATGATCGCATGGAGGATGACGTCGCCGTCGCTGTGGCCCTCGAGGCCGAGGCCGAAGGGAATCTCGACCCCGCCCAGGATAAGCCGCCGCCCCGGCACCAGCCGGTGAACGTCGTAGCCTAACCCAACCCGGTACGTCATCGGGGCCCGAATCGGAACGGGTGGCCGGTTTTCCGGGTCAAGCCGGGTTCCCAAAGCCGCCCTGGCACCGGCCGTAGATGTCCGAACGGTGCTTTAACAGGGCCTCGGCAATTTCTACGTCTTCCGGGTAAGTCAGCTTGATGTTCGCCGGGTCCCCCGGCACAACCGGCACCGGAATTCCCCGGGCCTCAAGCCAGGCCGCATCGTCGGTCACCTCAAGCTCCGGGTCGATGGCCGATTTCAGGAGGCCCAGCCGAAACACCTGCGGCGTCTGGGTTGCCCACAGGCCGGCCCGGGGCACGGTCCGGACAACCAGCCCGTCCTCGACCAGTTTGAGGGTATCCCGAACCGGCAGGCCGGGCACCGCCGCCCCGAACTCCCGGGCGGCGGCAAAGACCCGGTCGATGAGGGCCGGCGTAACCAGGGGCCGGGCCAGGTCGTGGACGGCGACGAACTCTGGCGCCCCAACCGCCGCCAGGCCGGCCAGAACTGAGTCCTGGCGGCGCTCACCGCCCGGCACCACGGCCGCAACCTTCCGCCAGCCGTGCTCGCCGGCCAGCGCCCGCACCCGTTCAACCTGGTCCGGCCGGACGACCAGCACAATCTCATCGACGCTCCCGGCGGCCTCGAACGCCTCGACCGCAAGGCTTATGACCGGCCGGCCGGCCAGCCTGACAAACAGCTTGTCCCGGCCCAGCCGCTCGGCCCGGCCGGCCCCAACAAGCACGGCCGCCAGCCCCGACCTACCCACGGGCCGGCACCCCCTCTTTCGGCTGGGCGAAGACCATCCGGCCGGTCTGGGTCTGCAGGACCCGGGTGACCACCACCTCCACCTCGCTGCCGATGTACTTGCGGCCGCCTTCGACGACCACCATCGTCCCGTCGTCCAGGTAGCCGACGCCCTGGCCGGCCTCCTTACCTTCCTGGACGATGCGCAGGGTCACCTCGTCCCCGGTCATAACCATCGGCCGCAGGGCATTGGCCAGCTCGTTGAGGTTCAGGACCTTCACCCCCCGGATCTCGGCCACCCGCTGGAGGTTCGCGTCGCAGGTGAGGATCGGCCAGTGGTGGGTGCGGGCAAGCTGAACCAGCTTCTCGTCGACGCCGACCGCCTCCTCGACGTCCAGGTCCGAGATAGCGACGGGCACCTGCGGGTCGCGCCGCAGCCGGTTAAGGACGTTCAGGCCCCGCCGGCCCCGGCTCCGCCGGAGCGGGTCCGGTGAGTCGGCCACCTGCTGGAGCTCGGTCAGAACGAAGTTCGGGATGAGCAGGGTGCCCGGGATGAAGCCGGCCCGATAGACCGCTTCGACCCGGCCGTCAATCAGCACGCTGGTATCCACCAGCACGTACGCCGATGCCGGCTGGCTGGCCAGCCGCCAGGGGTTCGTCAGGAACTGGGCCAGCTCCTGCTTGCGCCAGACCATCAGGGTGGCCCCAAAATACCCGAGGACCAGGCTGGCCAGGAACGGTAGAACCTGTCCGAACGGGGCCGGTAGCAGCGACAGGGGAAGGGCCAGCAGGGCAGCGATCACCAGGCCCACCACCAGCCCGACCGTTCCGGCAACCAGGTCCTGGGCCGAGATGACCCGGAGCTGGTCGCGGATGCGCCGCAGGGGCCGGATCGTCAGGTACGGGGTGGCCAGCAGGCCGATACCGGCCCCGGCCAGGGTCAGGGCAAGCAGGGCCCGGAGCGCCTCCGGGTCCGCCGGCTCCAGGGCCAGGAACTGGCCAAGGCGGAAACCGGCGTAACCCAGGACCAACATTCCGACCAGCCGACTGACCAGTTCCCACCGCATACCGGAGTCTATCCGATGGCCAGCCCGATGGCTTCCCGCACGGTTCGGGCCGGAATGAGTTCGATTCCCTGAATCCTGGGAGCCGGTCCGGCCGGCAAGATGCAGGCCTTGAACCCGAGGCGGAGGGCCTCGGTGAGCCGCCGCTCGACCTGAGCGACCCGCCGGAGCTCGCCCCCCAGCCCCACCTCCCCGAAGGCCACCAGGTCTGGCCGGAGCGGCCGGTCCTTGAAGCTGGAGGCGACCGCCAGCACCACGGCCAGGTCGGCCGCCGGCTCATCGAGCCGCAGGCCGCCGGTCACGTTGACATACACGTCCTGGTTGCTCAGGGCCAGGCCGGCCCGCCGGGTCAGGACGGCCGTCAGGAGCACGAGCCGGTTCGGGTCGATGCCGTGGGCGACCCGGCGGGGTATGCCGACCGTGCTGTAGGCCGTAAGAGCCTGGACTTCGACCAGCAGGGGCCGGGTGCCTTCGAGGGTGGCCGTAACGACACAGCCCGGGAGCTCCGGGTTGCGCTCGGCCAGGAAGAAGAGGGACGGGTTGGCAACCTCCGTCAGCCCCTGCTCCCCCATTTCGAACACCCCGATCTCGTTGGTGGACCCGAACCGGTTCTTGACGCCCCGCAGGACCCGGTAGGCCTGGTAGCGGTCGCCCTCCAGGTAGAGGACGACGTCGACCAGGTGCTCGATGATCCGGGGGCCGGCAATGGTGCCCTCTTTCGTCACGTGGCCGACGATAAACGCCGGCGTCCGGTGGCTTTGGCCCAGCGGATGATCGCCTGGGCGCACTCCCGGACCTGGCTCACCCCGCCCGGCAGGCCCGGAACCTGCTCGCTGGCCAGGGTCTGGATCGAGTCGAAGATGGCCACGTCGGGCCGGGCGGCCTCCAGCCGGTCCAGGATGGTTTCCAGGGAGGTCTCGGCCAGCAGGTAGAGGCTCGCCGACCGGACCCCAAGCCGGTCGGCCCGCAGCTTTATCTGCTCAACGGATTCCTCGCCCGAAACGTACCAGACCTGCCGGCCCTGGCCGGCCAGCAGGTCGGCGGCCTGCAAAAGCAGGGTCGATTTGCCGATGCCGGGGTCGCCCCCGAGAAGGACCACCGCCCCCGGCACCAGCCCCCCGCCCAGGACCCGGTCAAACTCGGCGATCCCGGTCGAAATCCGGGGGAGGGGCCGGGCCTCCAGGTGGGAGACGGCAACGGCCGACCCGGACGTCGGGCGCTTGCCCGGCGACGGGGCCTGGACGATGGTCTCGACGTAGGTGTTCCACTGGTCGCAGTCGGGACACCGGCCGAGCCACTTGGGGCTTTCCGCGCCGCAGTTCTGGCAGACAAACACCGTTCTGGGTCTGGACATCGCCTTCTGTTCGCCGCACAGCGTTGCGATTGTTAGTGCGGCGGTCCCTACTCCAGTTTATCAGAGAACTGTCAGCTTCAGCGGACCCCCACCGCAAAGGCTGTACCCTCCCGGCAGTTGGCCTCCGGAGGCCCCATTGACGCCGACCTGGCGGCCCGGCAACCTGCGCCGCAAGCGGCTTCCGCCGTCTGCCCGGACCGCCGACCGGCTTCGGGCCGGGGCGCTTCCGGCTCTTTCGGGTCAGGCCTGGCCGGCCAGTTCCAGGTGGTACGGGACATCGGCCACAATGACGTTGGGCCGGAAAAAGAGGGCCAGCTTGAGCCGGAGGGCCGTCAGGTTGTGGAGCAGGTACTGCCAGGGGTAGCGGGGAACAAACTCCGGCAGAATGACCACGACCGGGGTGTCCGGGTCCTCCCTCCGCAGGGCGTCGATGTACGCCAGCAGGGGCTGAACCACCGCCCGGTACGGCGAGTCAATAATGACCAGCGGCACGTCAATGCCCAGCTCTTCCCAGCGGCGGCGGAGCCGCCGGGCCTCGGCCGGTTCGGTGCTTACGTGGACGGCGATAATGTCGGTGGATACCTGGCGGGCAAAGGCCAGGGCCGCCAGCGCCGCCCGGTCGGCCCAGGCAACCGGCACCACGACCCGTAGCGCCCGGGGCGGACCGATGGCCGGTTCCGGCCGCTCCAGGGTGAGCATGTCTTCGACGAAGCGGTAGTGGCGGTGGATGGCCAGCATCAGAACCACCAGGGCCGGGATGACGATAACAACCACCCAGGCGCCGAGGGCAAATTTCGTCACGGCAACCACCACCGTCACGACCCCCGTGACTATGGCCCCAACCCCGTTTATAGCCGCCCTTAACTTCCAGCCTGGTTCCCGCCGGCGCTGCCAGTGGACCACCATGCCCGCCTGGGACAGGGTGAAGGCCACGAACACCCCGACCGCATAGAGGGGAATGAGCTGGGTTACGCTTCCGCCGAAGGCCACAATGAGGATGATGGCCAGGCTGGCCAGCAGGATGATGCCGTTGTCGAAGGCGAGCCGGTCGCCCCGGCGGACGAAAAACCGCGGAAAGTAGCTATCCCTGGCCAGGATGCTGGCCAGCCGGGGAAAGCCGGCGAAGCTGGTGTTGGCGGCCACCAGCAGGATGGCCATTGTCGCAAGCTGAACCAGGTAATAAAAAGGGGTGTGGTCGGCGACGGTCCGGGCGATTTGACTTAAAACCGTTTCGGCTTCCCGGGGGTCGGGAACTACCTTCAGCTGAGCGGCCAGGAACCCGATGCCCAGCAGGATCGACCCGTATATAACCGCAAGGACCACCAGCGTCTGGGCGGCATGCCTGCCTTCGGGAGGTTTAAATATGGGCACGCCGTTGGCGATAGCCTCGACGCCCGTCAGGGCGACCGCACCCGAAGCGAAGGCCCGCAGGATGAGGAACAGCCCCAGGGCCTCGACGGCCCCGCTTTCGCCGCCTGCCAGGACATCAGGCGAGGGAGCGTACGGCCCCAGGGTGCCGGTTGCCAGCCGGTAAAGGCCCACCAGGATAAGGCCAAAGAGGCCGAGGACGTAGAGGGAGACCGGAACCAGCAGCAGGTTGGCTGACTCCCGCACGCCCCGCAGGTTTGCCAGGGCAAGAAAGATAACGGCGGCCACACTCAACTCAACCCGATGGGGGAAAAGCTGGGGGAAGGCCGAAACGACGGCGGCAATGCCCGCCGTAACCGATACGGCCACCGTCAGCACGTAGTCAGTAAGCAGAGCTGCCGCCGCCACCAGCCCGGGCAGGGGCCCCAGGTTGTCGCTGGCCACAATGTAGCTTCCGCCCCCGCTTGGGTAGGCCCGAACCGTCTGCCGGTAAGATATCGTCACAATGGCCAGGAGCACCACCACGGCAGCAACAACCGGGAAGGACAGGCTCAAGGCGGCCGCCCCGGCCAGGACCACCACCCGCATGACCTCTTCGGGGCCGTAGGCCGCCGACGACATCGCATCCGGGGAAAGGACGACCAGCCCCTGGAGAACGCCGACCCGCTCATGAAGCTCCCGCTCGGTCGGGATCCGGCGGCCGATGAGAACCCGGCGCAGGGCCTCGAGGGCCTTCTGCCCCGGCGTCTGGGGCGCAAGCACCTGCTCGGTGGCAACCAGCTCGCCCCGTCCCCGCCGGCGGAACTCGTGGGCAAACGGCCGGACAATTCGCACGTAGCGGGTGCCGGGCTTACGGCCCGTAGCAACCTCGGTCGTCTCCAGGTCGGGGCTTACCCGGCGGTCGGTAAATTGGGAGTCTTGAGCGGCTGCCCTCTGCCGATCAGCATCCATTTCGCCTGTCCATCCCGTAATCGTAACCGGCCCGGCCTCAAAATCGGCTCAAAATCGGACCATACGGCCTAAAAGGTTTCTCAAAGTCCCCGGGAACCGGTGTTATGATCACAATTGGGCATGCTAAATCGGTTTAATTTCCGGGAACGGTTCGCCGGCGTTATCCGGGCAAACCGGCGGACGCTGCTCGGCTACGGAACGGCCCTGCTCGCCGTGCTGGTGGCGACCCCGGCCATTAACCTGCTGAGCGGCTACCTGACCACGGCCAACAGCCTGATGCTTTACCTGCTGGTGGTCCTGGCGGTAGCCAGCACCTTCGGGGTCGGTCCGGCGGTCCTGGCCTCCTTCGCCGCCGTTATTACTTACGACTGGTGCTGCGTTCCGCCCATCGGCCCCGGTATCGCCGACCCGACCGAGTGGGTCGCCCTCTACCTTTTCCTGGCAACCGCCCTCGTGGCCGGGCAGCTTGCCGGGATGCTCCGCCGCCGGACCGACGAGGCGCGCCGCCGGGAGCGGGCCGCAATTCTCCTTTACGAAGTCAGCGAGATGCTGAACGGCCCTCAGAATCCCGAACAGGCCCTTCAGGCGGTGGCCGCCCGCCTCCGGGCCGAACTGAACCTGGCCGGCTGTGCCATCCTGCTGGCCGACCCGAGGGGGCGGCTCAGGCCCGTTGCCGTGGAAGGGGATTTCCCGGCGGCGTCGGCGGAGACGATGGGGGCCAGTGTCCTGGCCCAGAACCGGCCGGCCACCTACCTGAGCAGTCCGACCCGGCCCGGCCGCTGGATCCGGCTGGTGGGTCCGGCCCGGACGGGTCCGGCCGGGGGCCTGGCCGGCCGAACGTTCCTGGTTCCCCTGCGGGCGGGGGACCGGGTGGTCGGGGTGCTCGGCCTGACCCGCCAGCCCGGAGCACCGGCGTTTACCCGGGACGAAGACCGGACCATTGCCAGCGTCGCCCACCAGGTTGCCCAGGCGATTGAGCGGGCCAGACTGCGGGAGGAGGCCATCGCCGCCGACGTCCTGCGCCGGGCCGACGAGCTCAAGACGACCCTGCTCCATTCGGTTTCCCACAACCTGCGCACGCCCCTGGCCGCCATTAAGGCCGCCGCCGGAAGCCTGCTCCAGGACGGGGTGGCGGCCGAGCCCGACCTCCGCCGGGAGCTGGTCCTGGCCATCGACCGGGAGACCGACCGGCTCAACCGCATTATCGAGAACCTGCTGGATATGTCCCGGCTCGAAGCCGGTGTGCTCCGTCCGAACAAACAGCTTTATCCCCTGGCCGAGCTGGTGAATGACGTGGTCGGCCGGATGCGGCCGCTGGCGGCCGAGCATCGGGTTGTCGTTGACGTCCCGGACGACCTGCCCCCGGTGCCCCTCGATTACGTGCAGGTTGACCAGGTGCTCTCGAACCTGCTCGAGAACGCCTTCAAGTACGCCCCGGCCGGCAGCGAGGTCCGGGTCGTGGCCCGCCAGGTGAACGGGGCCGTCCGGGTGAGCGTCATCGACCACGGGCCCGGAATAGCCCCGGAGGAGCAGGGGCGGGTGTTTGACCGGTTTTACCGGGGCGCCCGGGGGATCGGCCTGGGCCTGGCCGTGGCCCGGGGCCTGGTGGAGGCCCACGGGGGTAAAATCTGGGCGGAGACCACCCCCGGCGGCGGGGCGACAATAAGCTTTACCCTGCCCCTGGCGGCCGGGGTGCCGGATAAAAGCCCGCTCGGGACAAGGTAAGACCGTGGCAGGGGCGCGGATTCTGGCCGTTGACGACGAAAAGGAGATTCTCAGGGCGTTAAGGACATACCTGGCCGGCCACGGTTACGAGGTCATCACGGCCGAGACCGGCAGGGAGGCCCTCTCGCTCTTCTACGGCCGCCGGCCCGACATCATTCTCCTGGACCTGGGTCTGCCCGATATTTCCGGCCTGGACGTTATCCGGGAGGTCCGGGGCAGGTCGACGACGCCGATAATCATTCTTTCGGTCCGCAGCGACGACCGGGACAAGGTTGAAGCCCTGGAGGCCGGGGCCGACGACTACCTGACCAAGCCGTTCAGCGTGAGCGAACTTCTGGCCCGGATTAAGGTGGCCCTCCGCCACGCCGCCGGTCCCCTGGCCCAGAGCGAGCCGGTAATCCGAATTAACGGCCTTACCATCGACCTGGCCCGGCGGCAGGTGCTGCGGGACGGGCAGGAGGTGCGCCTCACCCCGACCGAGTTCAACCTGCTCAAGACCCTGGCCCGGTACGCCGGCAAGGTTGTGACCCACCGGATGCTGCTGCGGGAGGTCTGGGGGCCCGAATACGGGGACGAATCCCACTACCTGCACGTTTACATGGCCCAACTGCGGCGCAAGCTCGAGCCCGACCCGCAGAACCCCCGGTTTATCATCACCGAGCCCGGTATCGGCTACCGGCTCCGGACCGGGTGAAACCGCATTTTACGCCGATTTAATCTTGCTTTAAACGAGGCCGGGCAAAATTCTAAGTAATAAGAGGGAACCTTTCCTGGGGAATGGGGTTGGACCTATGGCCGCGACGATTCTGGTCGTTGACGACGAACCGAATATTACCCAGCTTCTTAAACTCTACCTGAGCCGCTCCGGCTTTCAGGTGGAGACGGCCGCCAACGGCGAGGAGGCCCTGCGCAAGACCCGGTCCCTCAGGCCCGACCTGATCGTCCTCGACCTCAAGCTGCCCGACATCGACGGCCTGGAGGTCTGCCGCCGGGTCCGGGCCGAGAGCGATATCCCCCTCATAATGCTCACCGCCCGGGACGAGGATATCGACAAGATTGTCGGCCTGGAGATGGGGGCCGACGACTACATCACCAAGCCGTTCAACCCCCGGGAGGTCCTGGCCCGGGTGAGGGCGGTCCTGCGCCGGGCCGAGGGGCGGCTGCGGGCCGATGGGCCGATCCGGCTTGGCGACCTGGTCATCGACACGAACCGGCGGGAGGTCTTTATCGGCGACCAGCCGGTTCAGCTCCGGGCCAAGGAGTTCGACCTGCTGGCGGCCCTGGCCCGGAACGCCGGCATCGTCCTGGACCGGGACCGGCTCCTTAACCAGGTCTGGGGCTACGATTTCAGCGGCGATACCCGCACGGTGGACGTGCATATTGCCTGGCTGCGGCAGAAGCTTGCCGGCAGCCGGGTCGAGATTCAAACCGTTCGGGGGGCGGGTTATAAACTTGTAGTGCGGGAATGACGCTGCAGGCAAAGCTCTTTTTGTCGTTTACCCTGGTCATTTTCGTCTGCCTGATACTGGCCGGCGCCGGTTTCCTGTGGGTCCTGCAGCATTACCAGTTCCAGGCCCGGGCGGCCCGGATCGCCGAGCTGAGCCGGCCCGTCGCCGTCCAGGTAGCCGCCCTGGAGCGTCAGGGCCAGTCGCCCGCGGCCATTGCCGAGCTCATTGGGGACGACGCCAACGAGCTCGGGATCCGCGTGCTCATCCTGGACCTGGGCGGCAGGGTGGTGGCCGATACCGGGCGGGAGTTCGAGGGCCGTCAGCTCGACCTGGCCTCGGCCACCAGGTCGGCCGGGACCATCTGGGTCGAGGCCTGGGGCCACACCTTTGCGGTCGTCCCGGCGGTTTCGGTCCGGCCGTTCCGGGGCGTCGCCAGCATCGTGGCGGTCGGGACCCCGAACTCGAACCTGCGGGGCGGCTGGCTCACCCTGCTGCCCAGCCTCGGGGTGGCCGGACTCGGCGCCCTGGCCGTTTCGGCCGGCATCTCGTGGCTCCTTGCCCGGTCCATCGCCAGCCCCCTGGCCGAGCTCACCCGGGCGGCCACCCGGATGGCCGCCGGCGACTTCGACCAGACGGTGCCCGTTCGGGGCACCCGGGAGACGGTCCAGCTGGCCGAGGCGTTTAACGAAATGAGCCAGCAGGTGAGCCGCTCCTACCGGACCCTTAAGAACTTCCTGGCCGACGTCTCCCACGAGCTCCGAACGCCCCTCACCTCGGTCAAAGGGTTCGCCCAGGCCCTGACCGAGCAGGCCGTAAGCTCCCCGGCCGAAGTCGCCGAGGTTGCGCGGATAATCCTCGAAGAGGCCGACCGGATGGACCGGCTCGTAAACGACCTGCTCTTTCTTTCCCGGCTGGAGGCCAACCAGGTGCCGTTTAACCCCGAGCCGGTCGACCTGACCGAGCTTGCCCGCACCTGCCTGCGCCGGTTCGAGCGGGATGCCGCCGGCACCATCCGCTTCGAGTTTGCGGCCGATGGGCCGGCCGAGGCCCTGGTCGACCCGACCCGGACCGAGCAGGTCCTCACGAACCTGCTTAAAAATGCCGTTCAGCATACCCCGGACGGCGGGGTTGTCCGGGTGACGGTTAAGGCCGGACCGTATCAGCAGCGGCCGGGCGTCTGGGTTCGGGTCTTTAACAGCGGCTCGTTTATTCCCGAGGCCGACCGGGACAAAATCTTCCAGCGGTTCTACCACCGGAACCACCACGGCCTCGGCCTCGGGCTGGCCATCAGCAAGGAGATAGTTCAGGCCCAGGGCGGCATAATCCAGGTTAACAGCGACCCTGAAAGCGGCACTGAATTCGCCATCTGGCACCCCGTCCCTGACCGCCCGGCGGTGGATGGGACCAAACCGAAGCTGCTGGCGAGGAGAACCTGAGATGGCTGACGTTCCGACGACCCTTGGCGACAAGGTCAACGGCCTCTGGAAGCGGCTGTGGGGCAACCGTCTGCTCCTGGCGGCCGTTGTCGTCGTGCTGCTGGCCGTTGCCGGGTACCTGGTCTACACCTGGGTGCTCAACCGGCCGGCCGTGACGGCCCAGCTCCAGACGGTTCCCGTCCAGCGGACCAATATCCTGGCCACGGTTAACGCCTCCGGGACGGTGGCAGCCCCAAACCAGGCCAGGCTCACGTTTAAAACCTCCGGCATCGTTAAAGAGGTCTACGTCAAGGTTGGGGATGTGGTCAAGCAAGGCGACCCCCTGGCGGCCCTCGATACCACCGACCTTCAGGCCCAGGTAACCCAGGCCGAGGCCAATGTCAACATCGCCCGCGCCAGGCTCCAGCAGCTCCTTCAACCCCCGAAGCCACAGGATATCCAGTCCCTCCAGGCGGCCTACGACTCGGCCGTTGCCAGGTATGAGGCGGCCAAAGCCGCCCTGCCGACCGAAGAGCAGCTTAAAGCCGCCCAGGCCAACTACGAGGCCGCCGTGGCCAGGTACCAAAACCTGCTAAACCCGCCGACGGCGAATCAGGACCTGGCTGCCCTCCAGGCCCAGTATGATGCGGCCGTGGCCCGCCTCAACCAGCTTCTGGCCGGGCCAAACCCGAACGACGTCGCCGCCGCCAAGGCCCAGCTCGACCAGGCCCAGGCCCAGCTTGACCAGGCCCAGGCGGCCTACAACCGGATCGCCGGCCGCCGGGATGCCGCCGACCGGCCCGAAGCAAAGGCCCTGGCCCAGGCCCAGGCGGCCTACCAGGCGGCCCTGGCCGCCTACCAGGCCAGGACAGCCGGCCCCACGGAGGACCAGATCAAGGCTGCCCAGGCGCAGGTCGAGCAGGCCCGCCAGGCCCTGGAGGCGAAGAAGGCCCAGCTCAACGACCAGAGCCAGATCAAGGCGGCCGAGGCCGCCATGATCCAGGCCAAGCAGCAGCTTGACCAGCTCCAGCAGGCCCTTGACCAGCAGGCGAGCGTGAAGGCCGCCGAGGCGGCCGTGGCCCAGGCGAAGGCCCAGCTGGAGCTCAAGCTGCAGGGGCCGGACCCGAATGACATCGCGGTTGCCAGGGAGCAGGTCCGGCAGGCCGAAGCCAGCCTCCAGCAGGCCCGCAATAACCTGGACAACGCCGTGCTCCGGGCCCCGTTCGACGCGGTCGTGGCGGCGGTTAATGTTAACCCTGGCGAGCAGACGGCGACGGCCGGCGGGCCGGTGGTGGTGCTCACCGACCTTTCGTCCCTGCGGGTTGACGTGAACATCGATGAGGCCGATATCGGCAAGGTGAAGGTGGGCCAGCAGGCCCGGATTACCAGCGACAACCTGCCGGGCCAGCAGTTCCAGGGCAAGGTTGCGGCCATTGCGCCGACGGCCACCATCCAGCAGGGTGTGGTTAACTACCAGGTCCAGGTTCAGATTCAGGCCCAGGCCGGGCAGCCGCTGCCGCTGCGGCCCGGCATGACGGTTCTGGTGAGCATTATTTATGACCAGCGCCAGAACGTCCTGGCCGTGCCGAACCGGGCGGTCCGGACCCAGGGCCGGAACCGCTACGTCGAGGTGCTGGTTGACGGGGGTCGGACCGAGCGGCGGGAGGTCCAGACCGGCCTGAGCAACGACCAGCTCACCGAGATTGTCTCGGGCCTTAAAGAGGGTGAGCGGGTCGTTATCCCCGCCACCACGACCGTCCAGCCGCGGGTTCCGACCGGGTTCGGCGGCGGCTTTGGCGGCCCGCCCGGGGGCGGCCGGTGAGCCGTTAAGATGCCGGCGGTTATCCTGCTTCAAAACGTCACGAAGGTTTACAGTCTAGGTCAGGTCCAGGTTACGGCTCTGGCTGGGGTGAGTCTGGAGGTCAACCAGGGCGAACTCGTGGCGATCATGGGCCCGTCGGGGTCGGGTAAATCGACCCTGATGAACATCCTCGGTTGCCTTGACCAGCCGACCTCCGGCCGCTACCTGCTCGAGGGAACCGACGTGAGCCGGCTTTCGGACGACGAGCTGGCCGCCATCCGAAACCGAAAGGTCGGTTTCGTGTTTCAGAGCTTTAACCTCCTGCCCCGGCTGCGGGCCGTCGAGCAGGTCGAGCTGCCGATGGTTTACGCCGGGCTGCCCCGGTCGGCCCGCCGGCGGCGGGCGGTCGAACTTCTGGAGCTGGTCGGCCTGGGTGACCGGCTCGACCACCGGCCGACCCAGCTTTCCGGTGGCCAGCAGCAGCGGGTGGCCATTGCCCGGGCCCTGGCCAACGACCCGAGCCTGATCCTGGCCGACGAGCCCACCGGCAACCTGGACTCCCGCTCGAGCGCCGAGATCCTGGCGGTGCTTCAGCGGCTCAACCGGGAGCGGGGGGTAACGGTCATCATCGTGACCCACGAGCTGGACATCGCCCGCCACACCCGGCGGATCATCCGCATGCGGGACGGCCTGATAACCGACGATGAGCCGAACCTGAACCCCACGGATGCCGAAGCTGCATTGGGGAGGAAACCGGCATGACCAAGTATCTTGACCTGGCAATTACGGCCCTCCAGGCCCTTTCGGTCAACCGCCTCCGGACGTTTCTCACCGTGCTCGGGATCGTCATCGGCGTCGGGTCCGTCATCGCAATGATCTCGGTGGGCCGGGGAGCGAACGAGCAGATCACGGCCCGGATTCAGAACATCGGCACGAACCTGCTCTTCATCGGCCCCGGCCAGGTCCAGCAGGGCGGTCTCGCCCTGGGGTTCGGCTCGGCCCAGACGCTGACCTACGACGACGCCGTGGCCCTCCTGAACGAGCCCGAGCTTCTGCCGATGATTACGACGGCGGTTCCGTTTAATCAGACGTTCCGGCAGGTTGTGGGCAGCGGCACGAACTGGAATACCCGCATTATCGGCACGACCCCGGACTACTGGTGGGTCCGCAACTACCAGCTCGCCGCCGGCGACTTCTTTAGCCAGCAGCAGTTCGAGGCCGGCTCGCCGGTCGCGGTCCTGGGGGCCGACGTGGCCGACCAGCTCTTTTCCGGGTCCGACCCCATCGACCAGACCATCCGGATCGGCCAGGCCACGTTCCGGGTCGTCGGCGTCTTCGCCCGGAAGGGGGCCGGGGCCCTGGGCAACGAGGACGACGTGGTGGTTATCCCCCTGACCACGTTCTACCGGACGGTAACCCGGCAGGTGGCGGCCCGGGGCGGCTCGCCGACGGTTAACACCATCATCGTCCAGGTGGCCGACCGGGACCGGATGCGGGCGGCCATCGACGCCATCGCCGCGGTTCTCCGCCAGCGGCACCGGGTGAGCCAGGACGACTTTATCATCCGGAGCCAGGAAGACATGCTGGCCCTGGCGAACCAGGTAACGGGGATCTTCACCCTGCTCCTGGGGTCCATCGCCGGGATCTCCCTGGTGGTCGGGGGCATCGGCATCATGAACATTATGCTCGTCTCGGTGACCGAGCGGACCCGGGAGATCGGTATCCGCAAGGCCGTGGGGGCCCGGCGCCGGGATATCATGTTCCAGTTCCTGACCGAGGCGGTGGTGGTGAGCGTCGCCGGGGGCCTCCTGGGCATCCTGCTGGGCTTCGGCCTCTCCCGGGTGATCAGCAGCGTTGACATCGAAGGCCAGAAAATTCCCACGGCGGTTGCCCCCGATGCCGTCCTGCTGGCCGTGGGAGTTTCGGCCCTCATCGGCCTCTTCTTCGGCATCTATCCGGCGGCCCGGGCCGCCCGGCTAAATCCCATCGAGGCACTGCGCTATGAATAGACGGGCAGCTTTAGTCTTCGGACCGGCCATCGGCGTCGTGTTCTTTGCCGTGCTGCTCACCGGCCACAGTCAGGCCGATATCCGCACCCAGGACCTGGTGGCCAGCCTGACGCCCATTCAGGACACAACCATCTTCTCGGGGACCCCGAACAGCAACAGCGGCGGAAGCGACTCCCCCTGGCTCTGGGTCGGAGACGGCGGCTCCTTCGGCGAGGAGCGGGCCCTTATCCAGTTCTCCCTGACTACGGTGCCGATAAGCCCGACAAGCATTACGCAGGCCCTGCTCTGGCTCTCGCTGGACCAGCAGGCCAGAGACTATTCGCCCCAGCCGCTGAGCATCAGCATCCACCGGGTCACCCAGCCCTGGGTTGAAACGACCACCTGGAGTCAAATGGCCTACAACTTTGCCGAAAGCTACGCCACCGTCACGGTCGGGGACACCTCGGCGTGCGCCTTTGACATCACCGGGCTGGTGCGGGCCTGGCGGGCCTTCGATGCCGGGACCGGCGGCTATCAGAATCATGGGCTGATGGTCAAGGCGACCACGTTCGTGTCCGGCATCCAGAAGGTTTTCTTCTCCCGGGACGCCCGGACCGGGACCAGTCCGATCCCGGGAGCCCAACCGCCGACCCTCCAGATTTACTCCGGTCCGGCGGCCCCAACCCCGACCTCTACCGTGCCGCCCCTGCCGAACCGGCTCTTCCTGCCCCTGGTGAGCCGGACGGCCACCTGCCCGTAGGGGCCGGTCCAGGCGCCGGGGGGTTCGTGGCCGCGGTCGGTTTGACACCAGGCGGTCCCCACGTTTATATTTTCCCCGAACC
>FWWM01007492.1_pt1 | contig 21882 bp, 19 predicted proteins | sample 2228351 | NCBI WGS metagenome assembly FWWM01 (sample SAMEA103939774, study PRJEB20133) | metagenome
CTATGCCTAAAGCCTTTTCAAACATCTGTCTTCCAGATTGAATAACAGAAATATTTGCTTCATAACTTCTATTAGCAGAAATCATATCAACCATTTCTTCAACAATATTAACATTCGGCATCATTACGTATCCAGCCCATTTACCAGATTTTATTGCATCAGGGTGAGTTGGATCATATACCATTCTTGGGGGTTTTTCATCCTTTTCAATTTTTGCGACTTTAACTCCTTGTCCTACTTGTTTTTTTAATGCCCCAGGAAGTAAATGTGATTTAAAAGTCAGGCTATCATCTATCGGTCTTAATACCACTCTTGATCTTTGAAATGGTCCCCCCTCTGTCGTTCTTGTTGTAGTTGCATTTGCAATATTATTAGCTATCACATCAAGTCTTAATCTTTGAGAAGTTAAACCACTACCACTTATATTTAAAGTTGAAAATAATCCCATATTAAACCTCCTATCTCATTGCAATATCAAGAATTTTAATATTTCTCGAATATCCTTCTATCAAAGCATTATATTGCATTGAGTTTTTCATAGAATCAACCATTTCTTTATCTATATCAACATTATTCTTATCATTTCTATAATTAGTATCATATTCTACAACAACTTTTGGCTTTACTGTTCTATAATCAATAAATTGATTAAAATCAATGTGCTTTTTATCAGTCATCAAGGTAGGAAACTCTGGTTTTCTTTCTGATTCTATAGCCCTTTGTAACTGAGACTCAAAAGTTACTTCTGACCTCTTAAAGAAAGGTGTATCAGCATTTGCAATATTATCTGCTATAACTTCTCTTCTTAAAGAAACTGCGTCTAAAGCTCTTTCATATAAATCCATCTTTTTAGCAAAAGAAGTATTGAGTCCAAACAACATACACTCCCTCCTGTTTAAAATATCGGAAGTAATTTTTAATTGATTAGAGAAAAATTTATTTCTAAACAAAAAAAGGGGATGTCCCATAAAAGAACATCCCCTTTTATTATTTCAAACAATATTATTTTTCCATCTGATAGACTCTTACATAATCAACTTCCATTCTCTGTGGGAAAATAGAATTATCAACACCTTTTGCTCCTCCCCATGTTCCACCTACCGCAATATTCATTATAAGATAAAACTTTTGATCAAAAGGCCATTTTCTAAAATCATCCCCCATTTTCTTAAAAGTAAAATACCTAACATCGTCAACAAAAAAATCTATTTTATCTGGATACCATTCTATACCATAAACATGAAAGTTATCAGATGCTCCATTAATATAAGTTCTATATGTTTTATGAGTATTTTTTTTATGATTAAACTCATCGGTATGAACACTAAAATGTATGAAATCCTGTTCATACCCTACCATTTCCATTATATCTATCTCTCCACTTGATGGCCAGCCACCATATTTTTGTTCAACTGGCATCATCCATATTGCAGGCCATAAACCTCTACCTTTTGGCAACTTTGCACAAACCTCTATTCTACCATATAAAAATTCTCCTTTTCCTCTCGTAACCACCCTTGCAGATTTATAAGGCATGCCAAGATGCCATTTCTTATGAGCTTCAATTATCAACTTGCCGCCCTCAACCCTTGCAGTATTAGTATCGTAAGCAGTGTAAAATTGTTGTTCTCCATTTCCCCATCCCGCTCCACCAGCATCATAATCCCATCTATTTTCATCCAGAAGTCCTTCGTAATCAAATTCATCACTCCACACAAGTTTCCATTTTGAAGAAACTGAATCTTTCTTCACTCCCGTCTCTCCTTTACAGCCACTAATTATTACCAACAACAAAATAAAGTTAACAAGATACTTCATAACCAACCCCTCTACTTTAAATTTAGTTCATTTTAAAAAGAATAACTAAAAAAGTCAAGAAAAATAAAATTCGAGTTAACGTTAACATAAATTACAAAAAATTTGCCCAGCTTTTTAAGCTGGGCAGTTCTATCTCTCTTATTCCTCATTAAACCAGAAGGTAATACCACCACCTATACCATGAAATACTTTTGTATAATTTTTTGCAAAGCCCATTTCATAATACAATTTTATGCCAAACCATTCAAACTTGAAATCCACTCCAAAATTTGCAATTGAATTTTCAAGTATATTCATCCTTGAAAAATCTGAAATTGTCATAAAATACTCACCAAATAATGATATTTGTGGTATAATAGGAATACCAATATTAGCCCCTATCATTCCACAGTATGGTATAAATAAATTCTCTTTTTCTTCCGGAGGAGTAATATTGTATGTACCTCCAAGTCTTAGACCAAAGAATGGAATAAAATTGATCCCAACTATACCCTGTCCAAGTAAATTCATTTTACCCTGTTCAAACGAAACACCATCAAGAGCTGGTGTACTTACACCAAGATGAATATTAAACCCACTCCATGACCTCTTTACATTAGGCCACCATGCAGACTTTTCTTTTTGAACCTTTTGGCTTGTTTTCATCTTTTTGTTAACTTTCTCTTTAATTTCTATAACCTTAGGATGATCCTTAAATGCTGAATTATCAATCTTCTTAATGATTTTTTCATAAAGTTCAAGTGCTTTTGTCGGATCTTCATTTGCTATTTTATCAGCATTAAAAACCATTGGATTAATTTCACTGATAAATTTCTTAACTTCTTCCTTTTCTTCTTTTTCAGCTAGGATCTTTTTCACTCTATCAATCCTGCCAGCTAAATCGATCTTCGTTTCCTCGAAAAATGTTTCAACACTTTTATCAAATTTACTCAAAATCGAGAAAGCTTCCTCATAAGCATTAAGTGCATTTCTATAATCCTGTAAATTTTCAAGCTCAAAACCTTTGTTAATAATATCATACATATTTGTAACTTGATTTAACCATGCAAGTTTCATTTCAAAATTCTTCTTTATCTCCTGAGCATCTTTTAAATACTGATATTCGGATGTTTTGATTATAGAAATATTCGTATTACATTCATCTATTGCCTTTGTGTATAATTTCTGCTTCCAGAATTCTTCCATATTTACATAATTATTTGAAATATTTTCAATAAATTCTTCCTCGCTCAGCCCCTGTTCAACTTTTACAATAAGATTCGTTGAAGTTTTTTCCTTTAAATCTACAGTAAATATTATAGTTTTATATCCTCTCTTATTCACTTTTATAGTGCTCTTACCAAGTTCGAAAGGAATTATTGTTTCACCACTTATTCCACTCCATTCATCGTTAACATAAATATCAAATCCCTTATCAGGTAAAGTCGTAATATATACTTTTACTGGAGCCTCTCTTAACACAAATTTGAAATGGTTTTCTATATTTGGAGCTATATAAATATTTGTATTTATAGGTTTATACCCATCTTTTTCAATTCTCAATTTTGTCCTTTTGGCTTGAATCTGGAATAAAGAAAGTCCGCTGTCAGTAGTTTTACCTTTATAGTTTCCTTCAATAAAAACAGAAGCATCTTGAGGTTCTGAAAAGATTCTTATATCACCATAGAGAGGAGTTAGCATAGTATAAACTACATTTAAACTATTCCAGTTCCAATTAATATTTGTAAGTAAGATATTATATCCATAATTTGTAGCTCTAAATTCAAGAGGAAGTTTCTCAGTTTCATTAAAAGCATAGGTTGCTGGAGTAAGCCCTATCTCTGTTTTTTCAGAATAAACAGGAACACTCCCCTGAGGAGTCATGAAAAATCCTTTTATCTTCTTGGGAGTAAGGTTCAAATCCATCTTCTTTGACACACCAGACTCAAGAGTAAAATTAGTTCTCAATGCCACAAATTTATCTTGAAGTAATGTTAATGAATGAAGCCCAACAGTCCCCTGATAATTAAATGTATTATTTTCTATTCTTCCTACAATCTTTCTATCAACAATTACAATAGCTCTTTCATTCGTCGACACAATGCTTATCTTATTTCCTTTTCTATCAAGATTGACATAAGTATATGTTGTATCGTCTGGAGTTAATTTAACCTTAACTTGCTTGATTGAATAATTAACAGTTTCATCAAAAATAATCGTTTTTTCTTCTGCTTTTAGATTTTTTATTTCCATAGGAGTTTCTCCAGTAATTCCATCCTCAATTATTAAAAATTTCGCTCCAGGAAAATCTGAATCTATATATAAATTTCCAAGTAAAGGCATCCCTTCAACTCTTGGTGCAAGTTTTGATAGAGTTATCTTATAATTTAATGGTTTTTCTGCAATTTCTATATTTGTAACCATTGTTACAAAATTTGTTGCTTTTATTAATGCAATATACTTTCCTACAGGTATATTTGAATTAAGTCCATTCACAAGCTTTTTATTTAATGCAGGAATTTCAACAATAGCATTTTTTGGAACAATATTTAACCTTACAGAACCATTTTTTGAAGCAACATAATAATATCTCTCCCAAAAATTATATAAGGTTACAAGAGCTTCTTTTACTTCTTTATTTAAATATTCTCTATTTGAAACCATGCTCATAGGAATATTGATCTTTATCGGATTGATTTTAACATTTGGAGAAACGAGCATTAAAGTTATTGACAATATACTTTCCGCAGTTTTTGATGGTTTCATAATTGCATAATTTATAGAGAGAATATTATTTACTCTCAAAAAAGGAGCTATCCGATTTATTAATGCTGGAGTCGCAGAGTTAATAAAAATATTAGAAATCTTTTTTGGAGGAACTTTTTTCCTTTTAACAACAGTAAAATTTGTGTTAGTCTGGTTAATCTCATTAATCTTATAATTAACCCAACTTTCTACAACAGTAGAAGGAATAAAGCTAACCCCTAAAACATCAGACATGTCATTTAGATTTACAATTGTTTCATTAGAAATATAACTTGCTAAATCAAGTGGGAAACCTTTAACAACAGGGCTAAAATAGACCATCGTAATATCTCCTGCACTCAAAAATGCAGAAAAAATAAAAAGAAATGCTAACATCAAAATACACTTTTTCATATTCTATACTCCCAAATATAAATTCTTCACTTTAATTTAAAATACCAGAACTATAATTGATTTTTTGAAATTTTACGATTTTTTTTTAGACTTTTTATCTAAAATTTTTAGTACAATTTTGTTATCTTTTAGCTTGAGCTCTGCATATCCCCCTTTAGAAAGTTTGCCAAATAAAACTTCATCAACAAAAAGATTTTTCACATCTTGTTCTATAACTCTTGATACTTCTCTTGCTCCATATATAGCTGAATATGACTTTTCTGTCAAAAAGTCAAAAATATCTTCACCGACCTTAAGTATAACATTCTTTTCCCTCAACTTTTCTATAAATTCGTTTAGTTCTTTAATAACAACATTTTTCACAATACTTTTATCAAGTTTGTTAAAAAATACTATTGAGCTTAATCTATTTCTAAACTCAGGAGTAAAGACATTTTTTAATGCCTTTGATAAACGTTTTTCTCTATCATCATCAGTATTTTTATCAAACCCTATTCCCATTTTTTCTATTTCTTCAGCACCAACATTTGAAGTCATTATTATTATTACATTCTTAAAGTCAGCTTTTCTACCATTATTATCAGTCAAAGTAGCATAATCCATAACCTGAAGTAATGCATTAAATATATCATAGTGTGCCTTTTCAATCTCATCAAGGAGTAATACAGAGTGTGGATTTTTTATAATAGCTTCTGTAAGAAGACCACCTTGTTCATAACCAACATAACCTGGAGGAGCTCCAATCAACCTTGAAATTGTATGTTTCTCCTGATACTCACTCATATCGAATCTAATAAGTGGAATATTTAGTACGTTAGCAAGCTTTTTTGTTAGCTCAGTCTTACCAACTCCAGTAGGTCCAACAAATAGAAAAGAAGCTATCGGCTTTGTCAAATTATTAAAATTCACCCTTGATTTTTTAATAGCACTAACAACAGTCTCTATTGCCTCATCCTGACCAAAAATATATTTTTTTAATTCTTTATCAAGATTTTTTAGTATATTTATTTCTGTTGTATTTATCGTTTTTTCTGGAATTCTTGCTATCTTTGATATAACCTTTTCAACTTCATGGTTTGTTACAATCTTATCTTTTTTAAACAACTTTACATAGACACCTGCCTCATCTACTATGTCTATAGCTTTATCAGGGAAATGTCTATCATTGACAAATCTATCAGTCAATTCAACTGCTGTTATTAAAGCGTCCTCTTCATATTTTACCTTATGAAACTCCTCATATTTACTCTTTATTCCTTTTAATATTTCTATTGTCTCTTCTTTTGATGGTTCTGGAATATCGACTTTTTGGAACCTTCTCATAAAAGCTCTATCTTTTTCAAAATATCTCCTATACTCCTCATAAGTAGTTGAACCAATACATTTAATCCTTCCAGATGTAAGTACAGGTTTCAAAATATTTGAGGCATCTAGAGAACCACCTGATACAGCTCCAGCACCTATTATATTGTGTATCTCATCTATAAACAAAATAGAATTATTTATAGTTAATAACTCATTTATAACTTTTTTTAACCTCTCCTCAAAATCTCCTCTATACCTTGTACCTGCAAGAAGTAAACCAAGATCTAATGAATATATTTTAGAGCCCCTTAAAAAATCTGGAACATCACCCTTAGCAATCTTTAACGCAAGTCCTTCTACAATTGCTGTTTTACCAACACCAGCTTCACCCACAAAAATGGGATTATTCTTAAATCTTCTTCCAAGAATTTGAATAGTTCTCTCCAAAATATCTTCCCTGCCGATTAAAGGGTCTATCTCTTTTCTCATTGCCTTTTCAACAAGTTCTACAGTAAATGTTTCAAGTATTGTTCTTTCCTTCGTCTTTTTCTCTTCTACACTATTATCTCTTGTAAAATTATATTCTACTTCATCAGGCATAACAGAAATACCATGAGCAATATAATTTAATAGATCCAATTTAGTAAGTCCCTGTTCATAAAGGTAAAAAGCAGCAAAAGATTCCTTCTCATCCAATATTGATAAATAAACATCCCCTATGGTAATCTCTTTTTTATTTGGATCATTATAGCTATAAATTGCTCTTGTTAATACTGATTGAAAGGAATAAGATTCTTTTGGTTCAACTTCTCCATTAATATACTCAAGTTTAGTATTAAAAAAATCCTCTAAATTCTCCCTTAATGTCTCTATTTTAACTCCACAATGGGAAAGAATATTTTTACCACTATCAAAAAATAAGGAAGCATAAACAAGATGTTCAGGTGTCACATATTCATGATGCCTTAATTTCGCTTCCTGATAAGCAGAAAAAAGAATCTGACTTAATTCAAATCCAATCTCCATAAAATCTTATGCCTCCTCAAGGCTACATTTAAGAGGGAATTCTCTCTCTTTAGCCTTTTCATGAACCTGATTTATCTTCGTTACGGCTATATCATAAGGATACACACCTACAACCCCAATGCCTTTATAATGAACTTCAAGCATAATTTTTGTTGCCTCTGATGGAACCTTATGAAAAATTTCTACAAGTATTTCAACAACAAAATCCATTGTAGTATAATTATCATTATGAATCAAAACCTTATATAACTTCGGTTCACCTAAATATGTCTTTTCTTTAATCTCGTTCTTAGATTTTAATACTAAATCATTTTCCATATATTAATCGACCCTCAGCTTGTAAATGTTTACAAACTCATCTATAAAAACATTGCCTATTTTAACTTTTTTATCTCTTAAGAAAATATAAGTATTTTTATCAATACTTTCAAGTGGATTATTATCAATTTCAAGAAATTTTAAATTTTGGAGATCTTCCAGATTTTCTATTCTTCTTATTTGATTATAATGCAACCATAAAATTTGTAAAGTTTTTAGATTGTTTAAATTTTCTATCTTTTTAATCCTATTATTATGTAAATAAAGCCCAATAATATTTTTCAATTTATCAAGGTTTTCTATCTTTGAAATCTGATTATTATACAAATACAACCATTTAAGTTGTTTTTGATGTTCAAGATTTTCTATCTTTAAAATCTGATTGTTATCAAGTGCTAAAAACTCAAGGTTTATTAAAGAATCAAGATTTTCTATAACTCCTATCTGGTTTCTTGATAAAGATAACCATCTTAATTTCTTTTGATTGGTCAGATTTTCAATTACACTAATCTGATTGCCTGCAAGGTGCAATTCTTCAAGATTTTCAAGCTTGTCAAGATTCTCAATCTTCTGAATCTGATTGTTTTCAAGATATAAACCCTTTAGATTTACAAGTTTAGCAAGATGCATTATCCTTGTAATTTTATTTCCTCCAAGATGAAGTTCTTTAAGATTCTCAAGCTTCTGTAAATTTTCAATTTTTTCAATCTGATTATCCGAAAGCCATAAAACCTGAAGATTGGTCAAGTTTTCAAGATTTTCTATCTTTGAAATAATATTATTTCTCAAACCAAGCATTTTAAGATTGACAAGATGATCAAGATTTTTTATCTCTTCAATTCTATTGTTAGATAAACTCAATCTTTCAAGATTTATAAGTGCATCAAGGTTTTGAATTTCTCTTATCTTACAGCCAAAAAGACTTAATACCTTTAAATTTATAAGATTATCAAGGTTTTTAATCTCCTCAATAGAATTTTTAGAAAGCGACAATATCTTTAGATGCGTAAAATTCTGAAAGTTTTTATCAATTTCTTTTATATTTTCACCGGCTATATTTATTTCCTCTGTATCCAGGGAAAAATCAAACCCACTTATAGTAACTCTTTCTGGAAAATCTATATCAAGTCTGTTTAACTCAACATAATCTTCAACCGTACCATATTTTTTCCCTTCAAGAGAACAAAACCTTGTACCTCTTACCCTTAAAAAATCAAACGTCTTTTTATCAATTGATTTCAAAGGATTTCCATCAATATAAAGCTCCTCAAGGCTTTCGAGTTTATCGAGATTTTCTATCTTTGTTATCCTGTTATTATTCAAGTAAAGCCATTTCAACTTTTTAAGATTATCAAGATTTTTAATTTCTGTTATTCTATTATTACCAAGTCTTAACCCTTTTAAATTTTTCAAATGAGAAAAATAATTTATCTCAGAAATTTTATTATAGTCAAGCCACAATCTCTCAAGTTCTGTAAACTTTTCAAGCCACTCAAGGGAAGAAATTCCCATTTCAGAAAGATACAACTCTTTAGCATCAACAGGATACTCTTTTTCACCAATTTTTACTAACTCAACTTCCATAAAAATTCCTTTTTTTTCTTGATTGTTTTATAGTTTTATTTTAAAATAATAAGCAATTTTGGTCAATGTAAAAGAGGGTTATTTTGAAAAAAGCAATTCTTTTGCTAAAAAATGGTGAAGTTTTTGTCGGCAGAAATTTTGGTTATGAAGGTGAAACGGCTGGTGAAGTAGTTTTTAACACATCTATGACTGGCTATCAGGAAATTTTGACAGACCCATCATATACCGGCCAGATTGTTACAATGACTTATCCTTTAATAGGCAATTATGGAATAAATGATGAAGATATTGAAAGTAATAAAATTCAAGCTGCTGGTTTTGTAGTAAGAGAGGCTTCCTCTATTTATTCTAACTGGCGCGCAAAAACATCTCTCTCTGATTACTTAAACAAAAATAAGATTGTAGGAATAGAAGGAATAGATACAAGAAAACTCACAAGAATTTTAAGAATAAAAGGTTCAATGAATGGTATTCTCTCTGCAATAGATTTTGACATTGAGAGTTTAAAGAAAAAACTTCTTAAAGTACCTGATATGGCTGGACTTGATCTTGTCCCTGACGTATCTATAAAAGAACCAAAACAATATAAACCATTCGTTAATGGAAAACCACATATTGTAGTAATTGATGCAGGAGTAAAGTTAAATATATTAAGGCTATTTGATGAAAGAGGGGCAAATATTACTTTAGTCCCTGCAACCTACTCTGCAGACGATATATTAAAACTCAGTCCTGATGGGTTCTTTATATCAAACGGTCCTGGTGATCCTGCTGCAATCCATTACTTAATAAAAACAATTCAGAATCTTATCGGAAAATTACCAATGTTTGGAATATGTCTTGGTCATCAGCTATTAGGACTTGCTCTGGGAGCTAAAACCTATAAGCTAAAATTTGGTCACAGGGGTGCCAACCAGCCAGTAAAGAATTTAAAAACCGGTTCTATAGAAATAACATCACAAAACCATGGTTTTTCAATACTTGAAAACACCATTCCAGATGATGTGATGGTAACACATATTAACTTAAATGATAACACAATAGAAGGAATAAAACACAAGAAATATCCTATCATGTCAGTGCAATATCATCCAGAGTCCTCGCCTGGTCCACATGATTCATTATATCTTTTTGATGAATTTATGGAGATGGTTGAAAATGTTAAAAAAGCATAGTTATAATGAAATTTTAGAAAACAACTTAAAATGGGCAAAAAAAATAACTGAAGATTATCCCGATTATTTTAAAGATTTGTCAAAAGGGCAAAATCCCTCGTTTTTGTATATAGGATGTAGTGATAGTAGATTACCCCTGAGTATTTTTACTCAGACGTACCCGGGTGAAATTTTTGTTCATAGAAACATTGCAAATCAGACAAAAGAAAATGACATAAATTTTAATGCTATTTTAGAATATGCAATATTTACCTTAAAAGTAAAATATATAATCATAGCTGGACATTATGATTGTGGCGGAGTTAAGGCTGCTTTTAACAATTCTGTAAAAGGTAAAGTTAAAAAATGGATATCCCCTATAAGAAAACTTTACTTAAAAAATAAAAACAAATTTGAAAACATGAGTGAGCAAGAAAGCTATAACCTACTAAGTGAACTAAATGTAAAAGAACAATTAAAAAATTTGAAAAAGAATAAAATAATAAAAAAAGCCACAAAACAAGGACTTTGTCCTGAGATTCGTGGCTGGATTATAAATATTTATGATGGAACCATCAAAGAAATAGAATCCTAAAGCTTCTTTTTTAGTTCTTTTGATTTTTCGATAACTTCTTCTTCCAACTTTTTCTTATATTCTATAATCTTATTCCTCATTTCTGGAATTTTCAAAGAAAGAATCTGTGAAGCAAGTATACCGGCATTTTTTGCACCATTTAATGCTACCGTTGCTACTGGAATCCCTGATGGCATCTGCAATATTGAAAAAATAGAATCAAGCCCTTCTATGGATATAGAAGATTTTATAGGAACTCCAATCACTGGCAGTGGTGTTAAAGCCGCGATAACACCGGGTAAATGGGCAGCTCCACCAGCTCCTGCTATTATAACTTCAAAACTATTTTTGTGAGCCTCTTTAGCAAATTTAAAAACAAGTTCTGGTGCTCTATGAGCCGACATAACTTCAACTTCATACCCTATGCCAAAATAATCCAATATCTCAGCAGCAGCCTTCATAATAGGCCAGTCAGAATCTGACCCCATAACTATAGCAACTAGCTTTTCTCCCATTTTATCCTCCCTAATTTTACAATAACTTTAATTTTAAAAAATTAAGACAAAAAAATCAAGATTATCAATTTTCTTTTTCAAGTGGATGAAATTTTTCATATTCTTTTTTAAGCAAATCTTTAGTAACATGTGTATATATTTCAGTAGTTGATATGCTTGAATGCCCCAACAATTCCTGAACCACCCTTATATCCGCACCATTTGTGAGTAAATGAGTGGCAAAACTATGCCTCAAAATGTGTGGATAGATATTTTTCTCTATGCCTCTCTTTAAAGCTCTTTTTTTCACAATCTCCCACACTGAAACTCTTGAAAGCCTTTTGCCAAGTCTGGAAATAAAAATATAATCTGTTGAATTATACCTTTTCGCTATCCTTACTCTTGATTTTAAAAGATATGTTTTAAACAATTCCATTGCAATTCTACCAACTGGAACAAGTCTCTGTTTATTACCCTTACCTATAATATTTAAAATACTCTCCTCAAAAGATATGTCAGAAATTTTTAGATTTATAAGTTCACTTGCACGTAATCCACAAGAATATAAAAATTCAATAATGCAGGAATCTCTAACCTCTTCTGGATTATCAAAATCGTCAATTTTAATAAGTCTTTCAACTTCTTCTATTGTCAAAAATTCTGGTAATTTTTTTTCATAACCCGGTCTCTCAAAATCAGAGAGAGGATCAATATCTATTAACTCGAGCTTTAATAAAAAAACAAAGTAATTTTTAAGACTTGATATTTTTCTGGCAATACTTCTGTTGTTATTTTTTTCATTCAAAAAAATAACAAAGTTAAGTATATCTTCATAATTTATTTCTTTTACATCTTTCGGAACATTAAAAAACTCAAAAAATTCCTTTACATCATTATAATATGCATAAACGCTATTTTCTTCTAATTTTTTTTCGTATTTCAGGTAATTATAAAACTTAATGGAAAAAGGATAATCCATTTTATAATCCAAAAATTAAAAGTACCCCAAAATTATAACTATTGTTTTTAAACAATAAACTTTCTGGATTTGAAAATAAATAATTTGCAGTAATGCCTAATTCAAAAATATTAAACACATTTATTGAAGCCATTATTCCCGGTTCGACAACCATATAGCTATTTCTCACCTCAGAAGATATATTTTGATAGTTTGTTTTATTAATAAAATAAGAATTTTCAATACCCCATCCAATAAGGCAATTCAAATCCAACCTTAAAAAACCAAAAAATTTTCTATACAAATCTAATGTTAACCCTCCGTAAGTCAACCCATATGTATAATTATATTCAAAAAATTCATTATAAACACCACCAATATTAAATGCAAAACCAATCCCAAATGTATCAAAAAAACCAAAAATACCCTTGAATCCGAAAACCGACAAACCAGAAAAAACTCTATCATTTACTTTTAATTCTGAACATGGAAAATATTTATAAGATAAACCACCTCCAACTTTAAAAATATCTTCCTTTTTATTATTTTCCTTTTTCAATTCAACCTTTTTGGGTTCTTCATTTGTAATAACATTAGTAGGAAAAACATTTTCTGTCTTTTCCTCTATAGTTTTCAATGCATATTTTACCACAGATTTTACAAACTTATTAATTTCTACTATATCCATCATTTCTTTATCTATTATATCATTATTTTTACCACCAATAGACTCAGGTAATAATTCTACATAACTTGATAATTCTGTAATATCTTTTGCTTTTATTGTTTTTCCGAATAACATTTCACTTGTCTTCACATCTACTATTTTTACGTTTAAATAATAAACACCAGAAATAAACGAAAGAGTGCCAAACATAATTTCATCAGCGGAAAGAAGATTCCCCATCTTTTTAATATAATTATCATTATCATTTAAAAGTTCCATCTTCTGTTCTTCTAAAATCTTATTAATTTTTTTCCTTTCAACAAGCCTATATTTGCCACTTTTAAATATTTCTATCCTTATTCTCTCTGAAATAAACTCAGCGACATCTGGATTAATATTTTCTTTTGGTTCAATATCAAGAATAGCAAGCACTCTCTGGGTTTCTGAAAACATAAAACCATACAAAAATAATAATAAAGAAATAAAAACTACCCTCTTCATTAAGAAACTCCTGTTAAATATATTAACACCAAAAAAACAAAAAAACAAAAAAAGGAGTAAAAAAATCCAGAAGATTTTAAAAACCGGATCTTTTTACTCCCTGATATATCAATCAAAAGCTTTCTACTTCTTAACCTGTGGTTGTTGCTGTGGAGCTGGACCAACTGAAGATTTCTTTTCTGTCATTGTACAATTTCCATTAAACATACATCCACTTTCTATAATCAATTCTGGAGTTTTAATATCCCCACTTAACTTAGCATTATTGAAAAGTTCTACCCTTTCTGTACCTTCTACATTTCCATTTATCTGGCCATAATTTGTTAATACTCCAGCTTTTATAGTAGCATTAACAACTGCATTTGGTCCGATAATAAGGTGCCCTGTAGCATCAATTTGACCTTCAAATTTTCCCTTAATCATCAAGGATTTTGAAAACTTCATTGTTCCTTGAAAATTAATATCTTCTGCAAGAACAGTATCAATCATACTTTCATCAATATTAAGTCCGTTATCTTTTGGCATAAAGCCTCCTTTTTTATTTTTTAACAATGGGCGCTATAGGATTCGAACCTATGACCCCCTGCTTGTAAGGCAGGTGCTCTAAACCAACTGAGCTAAGCGCCCTTAAAAATTTAGTTTAATTATTATAAACTAATTTTTACTTTTCGTCAAATTATTAAACTATAAAAATTATTTCCCCATAAGTCCACTTAACAAAATAGAAGCAACAAGAGAAAGAATAGCATAAAACTCTGGCAAAGCTGCCATAACCAGACCAGGAACTAAAGTATCATGTCCTGAACCAATAGCTGAAGCACTCGAAGCACAAACCTTCCCCTGATAAATTGCAGAGACAAGACAGGCAAGCCCCACCATTATACCTGCACCAAGAACCAATGCTCCCTGAAAAACACTCATAGTTGAACTAACATAACCTGAATAAATAAAAAACGCCACAAATCCATAAATACCCTGAGTAGATGGCAAAACAGAAGCAACAAGAAGGGTACCAAAAGCATCTGGTCTCTTTCTCAAAGAACCTATTGCAGTACTACCACTAATAACAAGTCCAATAGCAGAACCAACTCCCGACAAACCTACCATAAGTCCCAAACCAATCCCGGCAAGTATAACAGCAATATTTGTCTCCATATATCACTCCTTTAAAGTCATTAAATTCCACTTTTCCTAAATGGTCTATATGGTCTTCCACCACCCGTAAAACCAACAGCCTTATAAAACTCAAGAAGAGTAAGCCTCAATGGATGTACAAATGCTCCAAGCAAAGCAAGGACAAGATTTAAACCATGCCCTACAATAAGGATCAATGTCATAAATACTATTCCAAGAACTCCCCCATCTCCTCTAACCATCAAAGCTATCTGGTTAAAGGCATTACCAAGTAAACCACCAGCAAGTCCCAAAGCAAAAAGTCTCAAATAAGAGAGTATATCTCCCGGTACTCCAGTAACAACACCATATAATTCCCATAAACCTATCAAAGGTCTAATATATATCTTCTGACTGATATTATTGAATAATAAAATTAAAATAAGTCCAAGAACTACCATAATGCTGAAGATAATGTTAGAGTTTGGTATTACACTCAAGTATTCCTTAATCTTAATCGGACCAACAGAAACATCCCCTTCCACAATATATACAAGAGAATAAAATAAAACTCCAAGAACTAAAAGCAAAACTCCAAGCGGCTGTAAAGCCCCTTCTATTCCAAAAAGTCTAATTTTATTTATGATTTGAAGAATATAACCTACTGTAACCTGTAAAATACCAAGAAAGATAGCAAAACCCATCGCAGAATTCATATCAGTAAATACTACAAATTTCTTAATAGAATCAGGTACAGGTAAACTTAATATCTGTAATCCAAAAAAAGTATTGAGTAAAATACCACCGATTATAGTAGTAAAACTAAGAATAATTCCAAGTAAAGCAATAGATTTTAGAGATTTATCCTTAACAAACAAAAATGCCCCAATTGTAGCAAGTAACATTACAATTCCATAACCAAGATCTGCTATACACAAACCAAAAAACAAAGCAAAAAAAGGTGCTGTAAAAGGTGTGGGATCAACTTCAAAATACTTTGGTAGACTATTTAATTTAGTAATCACTTCAAACAACGAAGAAAATTTGTCATTCTTCAATTTAACTGGAACATCTTCATTTTTTATATCTGGATTCTCAATATAATAAACAATATCGTTTTTATCCAATAAATCTCTAACCTTTTTCTCTGATTTAACTGGAAAATATCCGGTAATATATAAAACCACATCCTCAACAAGATTTGAAAAATTAACCTTCCCAAGTTCAAAGAAAAGCTCATCGGATAGCATAGCAAGATGTTTATCTATATCAACTATATAATGCTCCATATTAATAATAGCAAGTTCAGTTTCTCTAATCAGAGCCTCTAAATGATTTCTATATGTAATAACCTCTGACAATTTTTTCAAAGGAAGTTTTTCTGGTTTTGGTTCCATAAGCTCAAACTCTTCATCAGTAAAAAGTACAAAATATACTGTATTTCCATTCTTGCTTATTTCACTAACATTAAAACCTTTTTCAACCAGCTTCTCAAACTCTTCCGAAGTAGCACTATAAAATTTGACAAAAATACCTTCCTTTTCAAGTTTTGCAAATATTATCGGATCAAATTCACCCCATCTCTCAAGAACTTTTATTTCATCATTTGTTTGTTTCAACTTTTCTTGTAAAGACTCATATTCTTTCTGTAAATTCTCCATTTTATTAAGTATATCTTCTATTTTCTCTTTGACGAATTTTTGACTTTTTTTAACCTTTACATCTGTCTTTTTGATGAAATTTATTAAGAAAGTTTTAATCTTTTTTATTCTATTTATCTCATTTTTGAGTGATTGTATTCTTTCATTTTCTTTAGAATAATCAATATTTAGATCAACAACACCTAATTCTTGTAAATTCTCAAGTAAATTTTCTTTAATAGAGCTATGCACTAAAATTGAGAGTTTTCTCATTCTCTCTACCATATTAAGCCCCCGCCTGCTTTTGCTTGGTTATCTTCTGAGCAGACTTTTCAAGATTATCCACATCTTCAAGGTATCTCTTTATCTTTATTATAGCTCTTTCAAACTCTGGAATTTGAACCTTTTCATATAAGTTAACTTTCTGAGTAGTCTTTTTTCTTGCATAATCTAAAATTTCCATTTTCTTCTTGGCAACTTCTATCTGAACAATAAGTTTAGTTAAATCTTTAAGATAATCAATACCATAGACTATCCAGGCTGGATTATGAAATGATGAAAACTCTTTTATAAAAAAGTTAACCTCTTTTAAAACAGGTGACTTTACACCCGCTATCTTTTGGACATTTAGATTTATATCTTTAAGACTGAATATATCCGGAAACTCTCCCCACAATTTGATAAAACTCTCAATCTCATTAAGTTTTTTATTTAATTCTTCATTCAACTTTGCTATATTATCTTTCTCTTTTTTCAGAATAAGTCTCAATGCTGATTCTTTACTTTTCAAAGTTGGTAAAGCAGAAACTCTTATTTTAAGTTGTTTTCGGAGTTCCTGCATTGCAACTTTGTTAAACTGATATTTTATTGCCATTATCTTTCACCCTTCCAGTATTTAGCTACTAAAGATTCTTTTATACCAACTTCAGAAGAGCTAAAATATTTCCCGAATAAATTCCATGCAGTATCAAGCATCTCATCAACAGAAATATTTACATCAATAGCAAGCAATTTTTCTGAATACTCAGAAGCAAACTTTATAGCTCTTTCATCGTAATCTGTTAGATCAAATCCATTATCTCTTTTCGTCTTTGCATTCGCAGCATCGGCATATAATCTAACAGCAGCATTCATAACCTGTGGATGATCTTCCCTCGTTTTCTTACCTATAACAAGTTGCTTTAATCTTGATAACGATCTAAATGGATCAACAATAACCTTATTAATATCTGTATCCTTTCTTAAAAATAATTGTCCCTCAGTAATATATCCAGTATTATCCGGAATAGCATGTGTAATATCTCCACCCGACAGCGTAGTAACAGCTATAATAGTAATAGAACCTCCATCAGGGAACTGAACAGCTTTTTCATAAATCTTTGCCAGATCAGAATAAAGAGAACCCGGCATAGAATCCTTTGAAGGGATTTGATCCATCTTATTTGACACAATAGCTAAAGCGTCAGCATAAAGAGTCATATCAGTAAGAAGCACCAAAACCTTCTGTTTCCTGTCAACAGCAAAATACTCTGCTGCTGTTAATGCCATATCCGGAATAAGAAGTCTTTCAACAGGTGGATCCTCAGTAGTGTTAACAAAACATATTATTTTGTCAAGTGCTCCTGCATAATCAAACAAATTTTTATAATATAGATAATCATCGTTTGACAAACCCATACCACCAAGAATAATCTTATCTGCTTGAGCTCTTAAAGCAACATTTGCCATAACCTGATTATAAGGCTGATCAGGGTCAGCAAAAAATGGAATCTTTTGCCCTGTAACAAGTGTATTATTAAGGTCTATACCTGCTATACCAGTAGCAATAAGCTCTGATGGTTGTTTTCTTCTCACTGGATTTACGGATGGGCCACCGATTTCCCTTTCTTCTCCATCTATCTCAGGTCCCCCATCAATCGGCTTACCATAAGCATTGAAAAACCTACCGGCTAAAGCATCACTAACCTTTAGTGTAGGTGGTTTACCGGTAAATATAACCTCTGCTTTTGTACCAATACCCGCCGTTCCTTGAAAAACCTGTAAAGTAACTTCATTGCCTATAATCTTAACAACCTGAGCGGCTTTTCCATCAACATAAGCAAGTTCTTCATTTTTAACCCCAGTAGCCTCAAGACTACAGGTTGCTTTTGTAATCTTTGTGATTTTTGTATATACCTTTTGAAATGCTTTCTTTTCCATATAGCTATGCCCCCCTCTTCTCAATGAGTTGTTTTAGTTTTGCCTCATATGATTTAAACTCACTAGAATCAAACTCACTATAATTCATCTGCTTAAGTATATTTATAACTTCTTTAAAATATGGACCAACTTCTTCAAAACTATCAAAATTATAATTCTTATCACAAACTTCCATTACAAGGTTAAGCATATATCGTTGCCTTGGAAATGGAGTAATAGAATCAATCTTATCAAAAGCATCCTGCTGCATAAGAACAAAATCAATAACCTCTGACTTCCAGAAGGTTACATGATATTCCACTGGAACACTATCATCTCCAAGAATTGTAATCTGCTCATATGCTTCTCTTCCTCTCTGCACCCAGTTTTTAGCCTTTAAAACATTATCAACCCATTCTGATCCAACATTTTTTGAGAAAAATTCCTGTATTTCTGGATATTCAAGATATTTTGAGTAACTTTCAAGAGGATCAACAGCTGGATATCTCTTAGAATCCGCTCTTGATTGAGCTAAAGCATAAAAACAACGTGCAACCTTCTTTGTTGCTTCTGTAACTGGTTCTTTTAAGTTTCCTCCTGCTGGAGACACTGTTCCGATGAAAGTGACAGAACCTTCAAGCCCATTCCTCAGTTTTACTATACCAGCCCTTGCATAGAAATTTGCAATAATTGCTGGCAAGTCCATTGGAAAGGCATCAGGACCTGGTAATTCTTCAAGTCTATTTGACATTTCTCTCAACGCCTGTGCCCATCTGGAAGTAGAATCAGCAAGCATCAAAACTTTAAGCCCCATTTGTCTATAGTATTCTGCTATGGTCATAGCAGTATAAACAGAAGCTTCTCTTGCAGCGACTGGCATATTTGATGTGTTACAAATAATAATTGTTCTCTCCATCAATTTTCTTCCAGTTCTTGGATCAACAAGTTCTGGAAATTCAGTGAAAAGTTCCACAACCTCATTAGCTCTCTCACCACATGCAGCAAATATGATTAAATCAGCTTCAGCATTCTTTGATATAGCATGTTGTAAAACCGTCTTTCCACAACCGAAAGGACCTGGAATAAAACCAGTCCCACCCTCAGCCATAGGATTAAACATATCAATAATTCTCACACCGGTTTCCATAACCTTAAAGGGTCTTGGTTTTTCAACATAAGCCCTAATAGGAACCTTAACTGGCCACCTCTGTACCATTGTTAAGTGCTTTTCTTCACCATCCGGTGTTTCAATTATAGCAATTTCATCATAAACTCTATAACTATCCTTTTTAACAATCTTCTTTACTTTACATTTGCCAGTAATATTAAAAGGAACCAATATTTTATGATCTATCCAGTTTTCTTTTACACTACCTAAAAAATCCCCCGCATAAACATAATCACCTTCTTTAACAAGAGGGGTAAACTCATATTTCTTCTCTGAATTTAAAGAAGGTGTATATTCGCCCCTTCTTAGAAAAATACCCTGCTTGGCATATAAATCATTAAGAAGACCATCATAAACATTTGAAAGAAGACCAGGTCCCAACTCAATTTCAAGCATGTGACCAGTAAATTCCACTTCATCGTCAACCTTTAAACCTCTTGTACTCTCAAAAACCTGAGCATATGCTATATTACCATTTACTTTTATAACTTCACCCATCAGCTTTCCATCAGCAGCAACAACATAACATATTTCATTTTGACTCACAGGTCCATCAACTTCTATTGTTAATAAGTTAGCAATAATACCTCTGACTTTACCTCTGGTCATTTTTTCTTCCCCCTACTCTTTGAAATTCAGGTGGAAAAGCAATCTTTGACTTTATAGATTCAATCAATTCATCAAGCTTTGCTTTCCCTATTTCTGGACTTAATTTTTTCCATCTATCTACACTTTCCAGTTTTTTACCAATAGCAAAGACATTTGTAACAGAAAAGAAATCTTCTACAAGCTCATCAAGTAGATACCACCTTGCCTTTTCAATTTCTTCTTCAAACTTCACATAATCTCCCTTAACCAATGCTTCAGCCATTTTTTCAAGAAAAGGAAACTCTACACTCATACCAAAATCAAGTGAATTGGCTTTTAAAATTCTTTCTATATAATCACCATATTTAATAAATTTATTTTCATCAAACTCATTCCTGTGTTTCATTACCATTGCCCTTGAAATATTGATTAAAATAAGCTCACACTCTATATAATATCTTTTCACAACATCATACATATCAAGCTCATCAATACTTTCATAAAAAATCTGTGTTATCTCATCAAGTTCATTCATTGAAGGATATAATCTTACTCCATTCTTTCTATTGAAAAAATAATAGGATAAAAAAGACATAAAATAGTCGTGATCATTCAAATTTTCTAAAAATTCTTCCTTTGAGTAAAATGAAGGAGTATTAAAAGGATCATCTTCTTTTCTAAAAAAGAAAGCATTCTTAATATCATTGAAAAGATACATCATCTTAAGATTCTTATAATCCTCCGGATGCAATTCCAACTCACAAAAATCCAGAAATTCATCAAGTAGCATTCCTTTTCTTTCGCCCTGTAAAACAACATCCGGAAGACTTGAAACAAGGTAATAATACTTCCTCATTTATTCTCCGCAAAAAGAAGTTCCTTTGTTTTCTGCTTTAAGTAATAAGCAAAAAATTGATTCATATCCTCATCGGTGAAAGATAAAACAAAATTGCCATCCTTAGGCTGAATTTTAAAACCATTCTGAATCTTTCCATCAAATGTAATAACTACTTCTTTACCCAGCATCTCTTTTACTTTCTTACCAAATACTTTTTCAAAGTCAGCTTTCTTTGACTCAGGCAAAATAAGTTCGACATCAGAAGAGACATCCCATTTTTTAATAATCTCAACAAGTAAATCTTTTACAAAATCAACATCATTAAGCACCTGAGAAACATCTGATTTTAAAGCATTCTTTGAAATAAAATCGATAAGCTCTTGCTTAAGCGACAATTTAACCTGCTCCGCAGCAGATTTGAGCTCAACCAGAGTCTTTCTGTATAAATCTTCTTTTTCTTGATTGGCTTTTTTTAAAATCTGCTCTTTTTGTTGTTCAGCATCTTTTAAGATTTTAGCTGCTTTTTCTTCAGCCTCTTTTATTATCCTTTGAGCTTCACTCTTAGCCTTTTCAACTCCCTCATTATATATCTTCTCTGCCAATTTCTGGAGCTTTTCATCCATTTTCGCCCCCTCTCTTCATTTTATTTAATTTTATTTTAATATAAATTTTCCCTTTATCCCCTCCATTATAATAAAAAATATTTTTCCCATAACCCACAGAATTTGCATCTGGACCATTTTTACTCGCATAACACAATAGAATCTGATATATATCTTTTTCAAAAGATTTATCTAAAAATTCTTCCCATTTACAAATA
>FWWM01007498.1_pt1 | contig 21877 bp, 20 predicted proteins | sample 2228351 | NCBI WGS metagenome assembly FWWM01 (sample SAMEA103939774, study PRJEB20133) | metagenome
CTGCAATCGAGGTCGGCTTCCACATCGTCATCTCCATCGGGGGCCTCAGGAGAGGCGCGGCCCACCAGCAGCGTCACCCGGCCTAGGAGGCCCTCCGACCCCAGAAGCCCCTCTGGTTTGACGACCAGCGCGACGATGGCTTCCTTTTGGCGCTGAAACCACACTTCTCCCGGCCGCGGGCCGGCGACGGCTGTTTCCACCACCGCGAGGGCAGGCTCGTCGGGGTGGAGCTGCCCGACCGCGGCCACGGGGAGCAGGTTGGGGGGACACGGCACGGCCACCGGGCGCACCAGGCCGGCGACCTCCGGCCAGTCCGGCAGGAAGACATACCGGCCGGACGGCACCTCGCACCAGGACCAGGCCGGGCCCTCGACGTGCAAGGGCGCGGGAGGAACTGACCGCCCGAGCTCGACCGGATCTGTGAGGTACGGGATCAACCGGAAACTGGCGTGCGCCCGTCCGACCCGCCGGACCGGGACGGCTACCCTCCCCAGCGGCCAGGCGGCACTCGCCGTGGCGCCCTCCTGGGCTAGGGCAAGCCGGAACCGCTCTCGGACCGGCTCTGTCTCCGCGAGGGCCAGGCCTTCGCGCAGGTATCGCTGCCGCTCGGCCGGTAAGGTGGTGGTTCGCGCCTGAACCCAGCGCCGGAAAGCCAGGGCGTCGCCGGGGGCGCACGTGAACCCTTCCGCCGTGCCGTGACGGCGGCACTCGAGTATCGCGTCGACGATCCTGTCCGCCGTGGCGGCCGGCAGCCTCTGTTCCAGGACGTGCCGAGCGGCCGCGATGCGGAGTTCCCGGGGTAGCCGGCGCAGGGCGTACAGGACCTCGTCTGATCCGTCCTCGTCCAACTGCGCCCGTACCGTCTCCCCCAACCCCTCTCGATCCAGCGTCTCCCATACCTCCAGGGCAATGCGCCAGCGGTGGAGGACGGCCTCGGCGATGCCCGTTGCCTCGGCCAGGCCGGACAGCGACCAGCCCGCAGCCGCCGCTTCCCTTATCGCCTGCGCGCTCTCCCGCCAGGTCCGCCCGACCACCGTGGTCTCGACCTCACCCTGCCGGCGCACCGGTCGCTCCCTCCTCACTTCTCCTGTCCAAGACCCAGGCTAAAAACGGCGATTGTATAAGTCAAATACAATCTTTGTTAGCCGAAGATAACGCGTCGTTTATGAGGATGTCTGTCCGCCGCAGTCTAGGCCGAGGCAGCTCTCGACGATCCCCACGGTCAGGATGCCGGCGTAGTCAGCCAGGAGGGGCCTCATCCCGGCGGCGATCCGCTCCGCCACGCTGGCCGGGGCGATGACGATAATCAGGGCGTTGCGCATGACGGCGGAGAACCCCAGGTCCTCCCGCTCGCCGTGGGCTCCCCTCCCCCAGGCCTGGGGGATCACGGTGTAACCGGTGGCGCCGGCTTTCGTGACGATATCGAGGGCGGCCGGGAGCGCCAGGGCCTCCAGGACGATCTCGATCCGCTTGAGCGCTTCCTGCACCGAGGGCCTCCCTCCGTCAGCGGTGCTACCCCTGGGTGAGCCGGTGGGCGAGGGCGAAGTAGAGCGGTATCCCAAGCAAAATATTGAAGGGGAACGTGATGCCCAGGGACAGAGTGATAGCCAGGCTTGGCCTGGCGTGGGGCAACGCCAGCCGCACCGCGGCCGGGGCGGCGATGTACGAGGCGCTGGCGGCCAACACGGCGAAAAGCGTTGCTCCCCCTGCGCTCAGGCCCACGGTCCGCGCCACCAGGGCGCCGAGGGTTCCGGCCACCACGGGCATGGCCACCCCGAAGCCGATCAGGAACCGGCCCATCCGGGCGAGCTCCCCCAGACGGCGGCCGGCGGTCACCCCCATGTCGAGAAGGAAAACGCTTAGCGCGCCCTGAAAAGGGGTGATGAGGAACGGCGCCATCTGCTCCATTCCCTTTTCGCCAGTCAGGGCGCCGATCGCTGTGCTCCCCAAAAGCAGCACCGGCACGGTACCCAGTAGGGTCTCGCCTAGAACGGCGTGTGTCCGCGTAGGCCCGGCGGCCCCGGCGTGGTCGAAGACCCGTGCGAGCAGGATGCCGCCGAGGACGCCGGGAGCCTCCATCAGCGCCATGACGGTGGTCATGAAGCCTTCGTGCGGGACGTGGGCGCGGGAGAGGAAGTTGCTGGCGGTGGCGAAGGTGACGACGCTGATGGAGCCGTAGTGGGCGGCGATGGCCCCGGCGTTGACCGGATCGAGGCGGCCTAGCTTCCGGAGGGCGGCAAACGCCATGCCGGGCAGGACGATCAATCCCAGGACCAAGCCGGCCAGCGCGGTGGCGAGGAACTCCAGCGATATGCCCTCGCGGGCCAGCTCCGCGCCGCCCCGGAAGCCGATGGCCAGCAAGAGGTAGAAGGAAAGGGCGGCGGTGAGCTCCTTCGGCACCACCAGTTCCGACCGCGCCAGGCCCGCCAACACGCCCAGCGCAAAAAACAGGACCACGGGCGACATCAGGTTCGCCCCGGCCGTCGCGAGAAACTCGTGCACGAGGTTCGCCTCCGGGAAATGTCCGGACTGCTGCAGTGACCGCGACCGCGGCGCGGGGCCTGGGATGGTTTGAGCCCCAGGCCCCGCCCAAAGGAACTCACCCTTCCGCCGCGGACCCGCTCTCGCTCAGCCGTTGGGCCAGTGGGCGACGAAGCTAACGACCTGCCCCTGCCGCGCCGGGTCGTAGCCGTTGATCTTGATGTAACAGCCGGGGAAAGCGGCCCGGCAGGCCTGGAACTCGTACATTACGGCTGCGGGGTCCCTGATGTCGAACATGGGCAAGCCCCACATCTTCCAGTAGTGATTCTGCGGGTCCGGGTCGTCGGTGTACTCGATCCCGATGGCGTATCGCTGGTCCAGGGCCCACTGGATCTGCTCCCTCACCTGCTCGTCCGTAAGGGGCGGCAGGAAGGCGAAGGTTCCCTGCTGCACCGTACGCAGCTCCATGCCACATCCCTCCTCGCAACCGGCTTAACCTAGACGGTCGGGGTGACGACCACGTCCGGCGTGTCCGTTGACTCGTAGTTGAAGGTGACGTCCTTCCACACTTCCAGCGCGGCCCGCAGCTCCGGGCACTCCCTGGCTCCCTGTCGGAGGATGTCCTCGCCTTCGCGCACGATGTCCCGCCCGGCGTTGCGCGCCTGGACCATGAGTTCGACGGCGTAACGGTTGGCCGTCGCGCCGGCGGCGATGCCCCAGGGGTGTCCGATGGTGCCGCCGCCGAACTGGAGGACCACATCGTCGCCGAAGATGTCCAGCAGGAGGTGCACCTGGCCGGCGTGGATGCCGCCCGAGGCCACGGGCATGACGCCGGGGACCGAATACCAATCCTGGTCGAAGTAGATGCCGCGGGTCAGGTCCTGCTCCACGTAGGTATCCCGGAGGATCTTGCAATAGCCCTCCACCAGCGACCGGTTCCCCTCCAGCTTGCCCAGCACGGTGCCCACGTGCAGGTGGTCGCCGCCGATCATCCGCACCCACTTGGCGAACACCCGGAAATTGATGCCGTGGTTCTTTTGCCGGGTGATGGTGGCGTGCATGGCCCGGTGGCAGTGGAGGAGAAGGCCGTTGTCGCGGCACCACTTGGCCAGGGTGGTGAAGGCGGTAAAGCCCACCGTCAGGAAGTCGACCATGATGATCGGCATGCCGATCTCCTTGGCGAACTCGGCCCGCTTCATCATCTCGTCTACGTCCGGAGCGGTCACGTTGAGGTAGTGTCCCTTGCGCTCTCCCGTGTCGGCCTCCGCCTTCTTCACCGCCTCGATGCAGTAGAGGAAGCGCTCCCGCCAGCGCATAAAGGGCTGGCTGTTGATGTTCTCGTCGTCCTTGGTGAAGTCCAGGCCGCCGCGCAGCCCCTCGTAGACGACGCGGCCGTAATTCCTGCCCGACAGGCCGAGCTTGGGTTTGACGGTGCACCCGAGGAGCGGCCGGCCGTACTTGTTGAGCATGTCCCGCTCCACCTGGATGCCGTGGGCCGGCCCCTGGAACGTCTTGATATAGTGGAGGGGGATGCGCAGGTCCTCCAGCCGCAGCGCCTTCAGGGGTTTGAAGCCGAAGACGTTCCCGACGATGGACGAAGCCATGTTGGCGATGGAGCCCTCCTCGAAGAGCGCCAGGTCGTAGGCTAAGTAGGCGAGATACTGGTTCTCCGCCCCCGGCACCGCCTCGATGTGGTAGCATTTGGCCTTATATCGGTCGAGCGTAGTAAGTCGGTCGGTCCAGACCACCGTCCAGGTGGCCGTGGATGACTCGCCGGCCACCGCCGCCGCGGCCTCCTCGACGGGCACCCCTGCTTGGGGCGTCACCCGGAAGACGGCCAGGGTGTCGGTGTCTTTCGGCGTGTAGTTGGGGTCGTAATAGCCCATCTCCCGGTATTCTTTGACGCCGGAGCTGTAGAGCGCCTTGCCCTCAGCCAGGGCTGCGGCCTGGCCCACGAACTGCTCCGGTCCTCTCACATTCCCTCGCCCCCTTTGACCGAGAAAGGTCGTGTCTCAAGGGGAAGCATAACGAGGCCATTTATCTGGCGACAAATACCAATCAGTATAAGGGTTCATAAGCCAATCGTTAAGCCAGAGGATGGCTGGGGGGTGAAATAGTTAATCCTTCGGCTTTTTGGTCCAATCGCGATTGTGATAAAAAAGACAGCGGTGCGGGCTTCCGGAGGAGAGTCGGCGAGCTCGGCATTCAAGGTCGTGACCTAGGAGGCAATATGCCGCCTTCCGTTATTTGGTGGGCCGTTTTCGGCGTCACGGTTGTCCTCTTGCTGGCCGTCGACCTGGGTATTTTTCACCGCCGGCCGCATACGGTGGGCTACTCCGAGGCTCTGCGGACCAGCCTTGCGTGGGTAGCAGTTGCCCTTATCTTCAATGCGGCTGTTTGGTTCTGGCTGGGGCGGGACAGGGCGCTCGAGTTTCTAACCGGTTATCTCATCGAAAAGGCGCTTAGTGTTGATAACATTTTTGTTTTTCTCGTTATCTTCGACTTCTTCCGTACGCCTGCTCCCTTACAATACAGGGTCCTTTTCTGGGGCGTATTGAGTGCCATAGTGATGCGCGGACTTTTCATATTTCTAGGGTTGGCGTTGCTGGAGAGGTTCCATTGGGTTATTTACGTCTTTGGCGCCTTCCTGGTCTTGGTGGGGATCAAGATGCTCGTTCGTCCCAAGGAAGCCCCTCATCCCGAGCGGAATCCCATCTTCCTCCTCGCCCGCAAGGTCATCCCCAGCGACCCGCGTTACCACGAAGGACGCTTTGTAGTGCACATCGATGGAAAAACGTATGCAACCATGCTGCTCCTCACCCTCCTCTGCGTGGAGGCCACCGACCTTGTCTTCGCCATCGACTCCATCCCGGCCATCTTCGCCGTCACCCGCGACCCCTTTATCGTCTATACTTCCAACGTCTTCGCCATCCTGGGCCTGCGCGCCCTCTACTTCCTCCTCCGGGAGGCCATGAACCGCTTTGTCTACCTCAAAGTGGGTCTCGGCTTCGTCCTGTCCTTCGTGGGCGTAAAGATGTTGCTCAGCGAAACCTATCCGCTCCCCATCGGGGTGTCTCTCTCCGTTGTGGGCGGCATCCTGGCTGTCTCGCTCCTGGCCTCCTTCCTTCGGACCAGGGGTCGCACCTCCTTCCCCGAGGCGGACTGGCCGAAGCCCCGCCCACGTTAGGGGGCCGGCCGTTGCCAGGTCCGCCCGCTTGTCGACGGCGGCCCTGGTTGTTAAAGGAAATCGTGACGCCGGAGGAAGGTCGGCCGCCGGAATGGCCCCTTCGGCTTCCTCGTCCGGCCGCGCTTATGATATAAGCACATTGGTGCAGGGTTCCGAAGGAGGGACGGCGGTGAGGTGTCCGCTCTGCGACATCGCCATGAGGGAGGTGGAGCGCCGCGGAGTCTTGATCGATGTGTGCCCGGAGTGCCGGGGGGTCTGGCTTGACCGCGGCGAACTGGATAAGCTGCTGACGGTTGCCGACCGGGCGCAGTTCGAGGGTTGGGAGGAGTTCGGGAGGCCGCGCCGCCCCGCGGATGAGCACGTGGAAGAGAGGCGGCAACGCCGGCGTGAGGAACGGGTGCCTCCTTACCATGGTGGTGAGGACTACCACCACTCGAGCAGCCATCAGTCCAGGAAGAAAAAGAGTTGGCTGAAGGAGTTCTTCGACTTCGAGTTCGGTGGTGATTGAGTACGAAGGCAAGATGCCACCTTCCCCTGGCTGGGGGCGTCGCCCTTCTGGCTTCCCTCCCCCGGGCGCCGGAGGCGGGGTAGGCGGAGGCCAGTCGCGGAGACGGCCGTTGCCGGGGGGGCGGCCGGGGCTTATCCTCTTGGCTGTATGGCGGGGGAACAAGCCGTCGTTTCCGAGGCCGAGCGGTGCTCGGGCGCCCGCGGGCGGACCGGGGCAGGTGGCGAGGTCGTCGCCGTCGTGGACTTCGGCGCCCAGTACGGGCAGCTCATAGCGCGGCGCATACGCGAGGCGCGCGTTTACTGCCGGGTCTTTCCCCCGACCGTGGCGGCGGCCGAGCTGCAGGAGCTCGGGCCGGCGGGGGTGGTGCTCACGGGCGGCCCGGCCAGCGTCTACGCGCCGGGGGCTCCCACGCTGGATCCGGGCGTCCTGGGTCTGGGCGTGCCGGTGCTGGGCATCTGCTACGGGATGCAGCTCCTGGCCCACCTCCTGGGGGGGCGCGTGGAACGGGGCGAGCGGCGCGAGTACGGCCGGACGGAGCTCGAGGTGCTGGAGGAGAGACGGGACGGGGTTCCCGCCCTCTTCGGCGGCCTCGGGCGGCGGCTCACGGTGTGGATGAGCCACGGCGACCTGGTGCTGGAGCCTCCCCCCGGGTTCCGGGTGCTCGCGCGCACCGAGGGCGCGCCCGTGGCCGCCATGGGGGACCCGGGGCGTCGCCTCTACGGGGTGCAGTTCCACCCGGAGGTGACCCATACGCCGCAGGGGCGGGCCATCCTGGAGAACTTCCTCTACGGGATCTGCGGCTGCCGCGGCACCTGGACCATGGCTTCCTTCTTGGAAACCGCGGTGGAGGCCGTCCGCCGGCAGGTGGGGGACGGCCGGGCGGTCTGCGCCCTGAGCGGCGGGGTGGACTCGGCGGTGGCGGCGGCGCTCGTGCACCGCGCCATCGGCGACCGCCTGACGTGCATCTTCGTGGACCACGGGCTCCTGCGGGAAGGGGAGGCCGAGGAGGTGATCGCGGCCTTTCGCGGCCTCGGCTTCAACCTGCGGGCGGTGCGGGCGGGCGAGCGGTTCCTGGCCGGGCTCCAGGGTGTCGTTGACCCCGAGGAGAAGCGGCGGCGCATCGGGGGGGAGTTCATCCGCGTCTTCGAAGAGGAGGCGGAAAAGCTCGGCCCCGTCGGCTTCCTCGTCCAGGGGACCCTTTACCCCGACGTCATCGAGAGCGGCGCGGGCGCGCACGGCCAGGCGGCCGTCATCAAGACCCACCACAACGTGGGCGGGCTGCCCGAGGAGATGCGCCTGGAGCTCGTGGAACCGCTGCGGGAGCTCTTCAAGGACGAGGTGCGGGAGCTGGGGCGGCGGTTGGGGCTGCCCGAGCGGATCCTGTGGCGCCATCCCTTCCCCGGGCCGGGGCTGGCGGTGCGGGTCATGGGTGAGGTGACCCCGGAAAAGCTGGACCTGGTCCGGCGGGCCGATGCCGTCGTGGTGGAGGAGATCGAGCGGGCCGGCCTCTACCGCGCCGTGTGGCAGGCCTTCGCCGTCCTCACGGCCCAGCGCAGCGTGGGTGTGATGGGTGACGAGCGCACCTACGGCTTCACGGTGGCGGTGCGGGCGGTGACCAGCGAGGACGGCATGACGGCCGATTGGGCGCGGCTTCCTCACGAGGTGCTCGAGCGGATCGCGGCGCGCATCGCCAACGAGGTGCCCCATGTGAGCCGCGTTGTCTACGACGTCACGTCCAAGCCTCCGGGCACCATCGAGTGGGAGTGAGGGCGGGCCGCCGCCTTGCCGGGCGTCTTGTCAGGGCGGGGCGGCGGGCGCTATGATGGCTCTGCACGGCCGCAGGCCGGCGGGGGTGAGGGGAGACGGGGGCGGGACCGCCCGAGGGAGGTCGGCGCTTGAACGAGGAAAACCGGCTTGGCTCCTACCTGCGCTGGCGGCGGCGGTACCAGCGTATCCGTCTGGACGGCGTGCCCTGTCGCTACCACCTGCTCTTTGTTAAGGAGACCCCCGTGGAGCTGGCTCCCGGCGACGGGACCCTGGTCAACCTGAGCCGCGGCGGTCTCTGTTTCGTGACCGACCTCCGGTTGCCCGTGCGGCTGCGGGTGACCACCCGCGTCGAGTTCAGTCTCCATGATCGTCTGCTCGTCCCGGCCGCACGCATCCTCTGGCGGGAGGATGAGGGCGATCGTTACCGGTACGGGGCCGAGTTCATCCCCGGTCCTTTCGCGTCCTACTGGGAGCTTCAGGAGACGCTGAGCAACCTCTTCCTGGACGGCCGGGCCTGACGGGCTGCGGCCGCTCACGGCCCGGCGCGCCGGCGCGGCGGGTGATCTCCGGTGGCGGGGGTGGTGGTTCTGGGCTGCGCGCCTTGGGTGGAGCCCGGGGGTGGCGGTGAGCGCGCCCGCCCGCCTCTGGTCGGCGTGGTGATGGGGAGCGACTCGGACCTGCCGGTGCTGGCCGAGGCCGTCTCGACCCTGGACGAGTTCGGGGTTCCCTGCGAGGTGCGGGTCATGTCGGCCCACCGGACGCCCGCCGACGTGGCGGAATGGGCCGCCGGGGCGGCGGAGCGCGGGCTTGGCGTCATCATCGCGGCGGCGGGCGGGGCGGCGCACCTGGCCGGGGTGGTGGCGGCGCACACCGTGCTGCCTGTGATCGGCGTGCCGGTGGCGGGCCGCGTGCTGGACGGATTGGATTCCCTCCTCTCCATGGCGCAGATGCCTCCGGGGGTGCCCGTGGGCGTGGTGGGAGTGAACGGGGCGCGCAACGCGGCCCTCCTCGCCGTGGCCGTGCTGGCCACGGCCGATCCGGAGCTGCGGCGGCGGCTTCAGGATTTCCGCGCCCGGCAGGCGGCGGGGGTGCGGGAGCGGGACCGGCGGCTCGCCGAGCTCGGGCTGCGGGATTACCTGCGGCAGATGCGGGGCGAGGCGAAACCGGCTTCCCCCGGCGGCCCCGGGGGGGAGGAGGGTTGATCGAGCGCTACACCCTTCCCGCGATGGCGCGCATCTGGAGCGCCGAGAACAGGTTTCGCAAGTGGCTCGAGGTGGAGCTGGCGGTCCTGGAGGGGTGGGCCGAGCTCGGCGCTGTGCCCCGCGAGGCCGTCACCGCCGTGCGCGAGCGGGCCCGGGTGGACCTCGACCGCATCGCCGCCCTCGAGCGCGAGGTGCACCATGATGTCATAGCCTTTGTCACGTCGGTGGCGGAGCAGGTGGGGGAATGGGGACGGTACATCCACCACGGGCTCACGTCCAACGACGTGGTGGACACGGCTCAGGCCCTCCTCCTCAAGGAAGCCGGGGCGGAGCTCGTGGAGGCGGCGCGGCGGCTGGCCGGCGTGCTGGCCGAGCGGGCGCGGGAGCACAGGCACACCATCATGATCGGCCGCACCCACGGGGTGCACGCCGAACCCATCACCCTTGGTCTCAAGCTGGCGCTCTGGTGGGCCGAGACGGGCCGGAACGTGGAGCGCCTGGAGCGGGCCGCGCGGGCGGTGGCCGTGGGCAAGATCTCCGGTTCCGTGGGGACCTATGCCAACGTGCCGCCCTTTGTGGAGGAGCACGCCTGCCGCCGGCTGGGCCTCGAGCCGGAGCCGGTGTCGAACCAGGTTGTGCAGCGGGACAGGCACGCCGAGTTCCTGACCACCCTCGCCGTGGTGGGGGGGAGCCTCGAGAAGTTCGCCACGGAGGTGCGGGGGCTCCAGCGCACGGAGGTGCGCGAGGCCGAGGAGCCCTTCCGCCCGGGGCAGAAGGGTTCCTCCTCCATGCCCCACAAGCGGAACCCGGAAAAGTGCGAGCGGGTGTGCGGGCTCGCGCGCCTGCTCCGGGGCTACGCCGTGAGCGCCCTCGAGAGCCAGGCGCTCTGGCACGAGCGCGACATCTCCCACTCGTCGGTGGAGCGGGTCATCCTGCCGGATGCCACCACCGTCCTCCACTACATGCTGGTCCTCATGGCGGAGATCCTTGGTGACCTGCGGGTGTACCCGGAGCGGATGCGGGCCAACCTGGAGCTGATGGGCGGCCTCGTCTTCTCGCAGAAGGTGATGCTGGCCCTGGTGGAGAAGGGTATGGCGCGGGAGGAGGCCTACCGGATCGTGCAGGGCCACGCCCTGGCGGCTTGGGAGGCCCTCGCCGGCGGGCCGGTGGGAGATCGCGCGGGCGGGTCCGGCGGCGCGTCGGTGGGCGCCCCTGGGCCCGGTGGCGTTATCGAACCCGGCGCCGGGATGGCCGGGGTGCAGGGCCGCGTGCCGGGCTTCCGGGAGCGGGTGGCGGCGGACCCGGCGGTGCGGGCGCTGCTCACGGAGGAGGAGCTGGCGGCGTGCTTCGAGCCGGCGGCGCACCTCCGCCACGTGGACGAGATCTTCGCCCGGCTCAAGCTGTGACGGGCCTTTGACCCGGCGGCGGGGGCCGGCGCGGCGGGCGGTTGGCGCGGAGGCGCCAGGGGCGCGAAGGCGCCGCGCGGTAAAAACGAGTCGGTAATAAATCGAAAGGGGGCCCTACAGATGGAGGCGGTGGAGACGGACGGGGCGCGGGTGCGGCTGCACGAGGGCAAGGCCAAGGTGGTCCTGGACGTGGGCCGGCCCGACGCCGTGCTGCTGGAGTTCAAGGACGAGGCGACGGCCTTCAACGCGCAAAAGCGGGGTGTCATCGGCGGCAAGGGGCCGGTCAACCGGGACATCTCGGCCCTCCTCTTCCGCTACCTGGAGGAGCGGGGCGTGGCCACCCACTACCTCGAGTCCATAGGGGAGCGGGAGATGATGGTGCGGCGGCTGCGCATGATCCCGGTGGAGGTGGTGGTGCGCAACGTGGCGGCCGGCAGCCTGGCCCAGCGCCTGGGGCTCGACGAGGGGCGGCCTCTGGCCCGGCCGGTGGTGGAGTTCTACCTCAAGGACGACCGCCTCGGCGATCCCATGGTGAACGAGTACCACCTGGACGCCCTGGGCATCGCGGAGCCGCGGCTGGCGCGCGAGCTGGCGGCTCTGGCGCTGCGGGTGAACGAGCTGCTGTGCCCCCTCCTCCGGCAGGCCGACCTCGAGCTCATTGACTTCAAACTCGAGTTTGGTCTGAACAGGGAAGGTGGCGTGGTGCTCGGCGACGAGATCTCGCCCGACACGTGCCGCTTCTGGGATGTGGCGACGGGCGAGAAACTCGACAAGGATCGCTTTCGCCGCGACCTCGGGGGCGTGGAGGAGGCCTACCGGGAGGTCCTGCGCCGCGTCCGGGAGACGCTGAGCGCGGTCCATTAGACCCCGTGCGCTCCCCGGTCCCGGAGGTGAGAGGGGGCAACGTGTCACCGTTTCGGGAGGTGGGCGGATTGCTCTGGGAAGCCGACGTGGAGATCCTGCCGAAGCCGGGGGTGCTGGACCCGCAGGGCGAGACGGTGGCGGAAGCGCTCCGCGCGCTCGGCTTCGCCGGGGTGCGGGACGTGCGCGTGGGCCGGCTGATCCGCTTGCGCGTGGAAGCCGCCGACGCCGCCGCAGCCGAGGCCGCTGTGGAGGAGATGTGCCGCCGGCTCCTGGCGAACCCGGTCCTGGAATCCCACCAAGTGACGGTCCGGGAGGTTGAGGTGGAGGAGGCGGCTCGGCGCGGATGACCGGTGGCTGGCTGCCGCAAAGGCGCCGGCCGCTCGGACAGGGGATGGGGCGAGTGAGGTTCGCCGTGGTCGTGTTCCCGGGTTCCAACTGCGACGTGGATGCCTACCACGCCGTGCGGGACGTTCTCGGGGAGGAGGCCGAGTACGTCTGGTATGAGGAGCGGGACTTGGCCGGCTTCGACTGCGTTCTCCTGCCCGGCGGCTTCTCGTACGGCGACTATCTGCGGCCCGGCGCCATCGCCCGTTTCGCCCCCGTGATGGAGGCGGTGCGGGAGTTCGCCGCCCGGGGCGGGCTCGTGCTGGGCATCTGCAACGGGTTTCAGATCCTATGCGAAGCCGGGCTCCTGCCGGGGGCGCTCGTCCGCAACCGGGACCAGCTCTTCCACTGTGAGTGGGTGCACGTGCGCGTGGAGAACGCGCGCACTCCCTTCACGCGGCTTCTCCGCCAGGGGCAGACCCTGCGCCTGCCCATCGCCCACGGCGACGGGCGGTATTACGCCGATCCCGCCACGCTGGCCGAGCTCGAGCGGAACGGCCGGGTCGTCTTCCGCTACTGCGAGCCGGACGGCTCCGTCACCGACCGCGCCAACCCCAACGGCTCCCTGGCGGGCATCGCCGGCATCTGCAACGAGGCCGGCAACGTCCTCGGCATGATGCCCCACCCCGAGCGCGCCGTGGAGGCTCTCCTCGGCGGCACCGACGGGCTCGGCATCTTCCGCTCCCTGGTCTTGCGGTCACCGCTCGCCACCGGCGCACCGAACTCAGGAGTCGGCTCCTCTTGGGCCGTCGGAGCGCGGCGACCAACGCCCAGGCCCCGTCGTCGGCCTGGTCGGGGGTCACCAGGATGCGGAGGATAGCCTCTCTCAGGCGCATGGTCCAGGCGGGATCGTCCCCGCCCTCCGGGATGGCCGCGGCGGCGTCCGCCAGGACTCTTTCGGTTTTGTCCGGCCGGAAGCGGATGTGGCGCAGGTTCTCGTCTTCCCGCCGCAGCCGGATGAGATCCATCTGCATCTCCTCGAGCGCCGCGACTTTGTCCTGTTCCATCGCTTCCGCGAGGGAGTCGAGGATGCGGTCCGCCGTGGCCACCGGCGGCGGCTCTTCGTTCAGATTGGAGAATCCGCCGGCCTGGCCGGCGATGGCGCGGACGGCGGACTCCACCGCGTTCAAACGGTAGCGCTTGTACTTGCGGTTCCGGCTGCAGGGGCACGGTTCGTTGCGGCTGACCGTGAAGAAGGATTCCCCGCGACCAATGAGAGGTCGCTTCGACATGAGACCCAAGACTCCTGCCCGTGGCGCCCTGGCCATTCTGGTCGCCTGCCCAGGCTATGCCCTACGGCCCTACGGTAGGAGCCTTAGGTAGGGCTAGAAGCAGCAGTTCGGAGGGAGCACGACCTAAAGGTATCCTTACTCGTCACCTGCCTTAAGGCCTGATGGGTGAGATAACACGCGGGTGCCCCCATTTACGACACAGGTCGCATTTTCATGTTCGCGCCAGCGGGAGCAGGTGCACCGCAGGGGCCTTGACCAGGGCCGTGACCGGCGCGCCGGGGGCGATCCCCAGGTCGGTGGCCGTGAGGCGCGTCACGAGGGCCGCCAGGGGGAAGCCGCAGTCCACCGTCACGCGGAGGACTGGCCCGCGGGCCTCGATGGCGGCGATGCGGCCGGGCAGGCGGTTGCGGGCGCTTAGGGTCCCCAGGGCCGCCGGGTCGGCGATCTCGTCGGGGATGGCCGGCGGAGCCGCGCCGGCTCCGGACGCTGTCCCGGACGGTCCGCGGGCGGGCCGATGCGCCGCCAGGACCACGTCTTCGGCGCGGATGGCGATCCACACCGGCGCGCCCGGCAACCAGGGTCCCGCGGGGGGTGGCTGCCCCGGAATGGTGGGTCGCCCGGGGATGGATGCCAAGCAGGCCGTCCCGTCGGCGGCCGGGGATTGCCCAGGCACGGGCTGCCCGTCTAAGGCGGAGGGGGGGAGGGCGGCCAGGAGGGTGCGGCCCGCCGCCTCCACGGCCACCAGGCCCTCGCGGTGTCCCACCACCCGGCCGCGAACGAGGGTGTCCACCCCCACCACCCGTGCCACCTCGGCATCCGCCGGGTGCCGGCAGACTTCCTCCACGCCGCCCTCCTGCCGTATACGCCCGCCTACCAGCACCGCCAGCCGGTCGCCGAGGGAAAGGGCCTCCGTCAGATCGTGGGTCACCAGCAGGATGGGCACCCCGAGCCGCCCCACGAGGCGGCGCAGTTCGGCCAGGATCTCGTCGCGGGCGACGGCGTCCAGACCCGTCAGGGGCTCGTCCAGGACGAGGAGGCGCGGCCCCGGCGCCAGGGCCCGGGCCAGGGCCACCCGCCGCCGCTGGCCGCCGGAGAGGGTGGCGGGCCGCCGGCCGGCCAGGGCCTCCAGCTCCAGGAGGCGCAAGGTCTCCGCCGTGCGCCGGTCCCGCTCGGCGGCGGGCAGGTTCCGCAGCCCGTAGGCCACGTTGGCGGCCACCGAGAGGTGGGGAAAGAGGGCGTCCTCCTGCGCCACGTAGCCGAGGCGCCGCCCCTGCGGGGGCACCCACAGGCCGCGCTCGGCATCGAACCAGGCTTCCCCGCCGAAGAGGATACGGCCCCCCTGCGGGCGCTCGAGCCCTACCAGGCAGCGGAGAAGGGTCGTCTTGCCCGCCCCCGAGGGGCCGAGGAGAACGGTGACGGCGGGCTCCGGCGGAAGGTGAAGGGTGGCCCGGATCTCGGCTCCCGAGCCGGGATAGCGGTGCTCCACCTGCGCGAAAAGGCCGGTGGTCTCAGCCGGCCCGGGCGGTGCGGCATCCCCCGGTGCGGGGGCGGGGGCGCCGGCGGTGCCTAGTCCTGGGGCCATACCGACCACACCCGTCGGCGGAGGGCGTAGGTGAGGGAGAGGACGGCGAAGGACATGACCAGGAGGAAGAGAGCCGTCCGCCCCGCGGCGGCAAAGTCCAGGGCCTGGACGCTGTCATAGAGGGAGATGGAGATAGTCCGTGTCACGCCGGGCAGGTTGCCGCCCACCATTAGCACAACGCCGAACTCGCCCAGGGTGTGGGCGAAGCTCAGCACCAGGGCGGTAACCACTCCCTGCCAGGAAAGGGGTAGGACGACCCGCAGAAAGGTGCTGCAGGGTGAGACGCCGAGGCACCAGGATGCCTCGAGGAGGCGGCGGTCCACGGCGGCGAAGGCCGTCATCAGGGGCTGCACGGCAAAGGGCAGGCTGTAGAGCACCGAGGCCAAGAGGAGACCCTGGAAAGAGAAGGGGAGGAGCCGCCCCGTGAGGGCCTCGTAGGCGGCGCCGAGGGGGCTCCTGGGGCCGAGGGCCAGGAGGACGTAGAAACCCAGCACCGTGGGTGGCAGGACCAGGGGCAGCGCCACCACCGCCTCCACGATCGGCTTCCACCGGCGGGACGAGGAGGCGAGCCAGTGGGCCAAGGGCACCCCCAGGACCAGGAGGATGAAGCTCGTCCAGCAGGCTAGCCGCAGGGAGAGCCAGAGGGCGGGCCAGTCCATAACCCCGCCTCCTCCCCGCCGTCTGTCCGCGGGCCTCCAGCGGCCGGTACCCCGGCGCGCCGCGGCGGAAGGAAGCCGTTCCTTTTGAGGATGGCCCGGCCCTTTTCGCCGAGCAGAAAGGACCGGAAGGCGCGGGCCGCTTCCGGGTCGCGGGCACGGGCCAGGACGGCGCCGCCCTGTTCTAAAGGGGGGTAGGCGGCGAGGGGAAATTCCCAGAAGCGTCCTTGCGCCTGCATGGCGGGCGCCAGGGCGAGGGAGAGGGCGACGACGGCGGCGTCGGCGGCGCCCCCGGCGGCGAAGGCGGCCGCCTGGGCCACGTTTTCGCCCAGGACAAGCTTGGGCCGGACTTGCTCGTAAAGGCCGAGGGTCCGGAGGGCGGCCACGGCCGCGCGCCCGTAGGGGGCGTGCCGGGGGTTGGCGATAGCCAGGCGGCGCAAGCGGGGCGAGCGGAGCACCGCCGCGCCCTCCCGTTGCACGGGGAGGGGCGATCCGCGGGGAACCCAGAGGACAAGCCGACCCACGCCGTAGAGAAAGCCGTCCCCCGGCTCGGTCAGCCCCTTTTCCGCCAGCCTGCGCAAGTAGGCGGTGTCGGCGGAGAGGAAGAGGTCGAAGGGGGCGCCGTTCTCGATCTGGGTTGCCAGGTTGCCGGAGGAACCGTAGGTGACCTCCAGGCGCACGTCGGGCCGCCGTACGCGGAAGGCGGCCGCCAGGTCCTCCAGGGCGTACTGCAGGTCGGCGGCGGCCGCCACCCGCACGGGGCGCGGTCGGGCCGCGGACGGGGAGACGCCAGGGGCCTCCGCCCGCGGCCCGGAGCCTCGGTCGGCTGTGCAGCCCGCTGCTGCGAGAGCCATGGTCCAGGCCGCCAGGCTCAGGAAGGCGGCCATGCCCACAGGCGCCAGGAAAGCCGCTCTGCCAAGGGTCCCCGCCGCCCGGCCCAGCGTCCCGGCGGCCGCGCGCGCCCCGCTCATGCCTTCCCCTGCCTTGTCATGTATACACGACGTGTGTCAAGTCTACATTCCACGCTAGCATATGTTATGTTTTCTTTGCAACCGGTTTGCTCCGCCGGCGCAGCCGGTTTGCTCCGCCGGACATTCCGGCCGGTTGCGGCGGCGGAGGGAGCGGCCGTGAAGGGGACGGATTCTCTGCGGAACAATCTGCGGTTGATGCGCAACCGCCTCGGGCTTAGCCAGCAGGAATTGGCCGCTCGGGTGGGGGTTGCACGCCAGACCATCGGGGCGGTGGAGGCGGGACTATACACGCCCTCGGCGGCCCTGGCTCTGCGGCTGGCGCGGGTGCTGGGCTGCCGGGTGGAGGAGGTCTTTTGGCTCGAGGAGGAGCCGGCGGAGGTGGTGGAGGCCGTGCCCGCCGCCGGGCTGGCGGCGGAACTGGGGGCGGGCGCGGTCGGCGCCGATCGGATCCCCGTGTCCCTGGTGCGGGTGGGCGGGCGCTGGGTGGCCCACTCGCTGCTCGGCGAGAGCGGGTTGCGCACGGAACTCGTCCCGGCGGACGGCCAGGTGGTCCCCGAAGAGGCGGCAGGCGGCCGGCAGGTGACCGGAGTCGCCGCGGGCGGGGTGCGGGTTCGCACCCTGGATGACCCGGAGGACCTGGCGAGGTCGGTGTTGCTGGCCGGTTGCACCCCCGCCCTGTCCCTCTGGGCCAGGGCGGCCGAGCGCTGGCACCCGGGACTCAGGGTCAACTGGGTCTTCGCCAACAGCTGGGAAGCGCTGACGGCGCTGGCGGGGGGCGAGGTGCACGGAGCCGGGACCCACCTCTGCCAAGGCGCAACCGGTATCTGCAACATCCCCTTCGTGCGGGCGGCACTGCCGGGGCGGGCCGTGGTTCTGGTCCATCTGGGCGAGTGGGTGGAGGGGCTCCTGGTGCGGCGCGGCAATCCCGCGGGCATCAGGGGAGTGGCTGACCTGGCACGGCCGGGCGTCACCATCGTCAACCGGGAGGCGGGAGCCGGTTCGCGGCGGCTCCTGGAGGACGCCCTGAACGAGGCGGGTGTGCCTCACGGGGCCGTGGCCGGCTTCGACCGGGTGGTGAGGGGGCACCTGCAGGTGGCGCGTGCCGTGGCCGGAGGGGAGGCCGACGCCGGTGTCAGCACCGAGGGGATGGCGCGGGCCTTCGGGCTGGACTTCGTTCCCCTGCGAAGGACGAGCTACGACGTGGCCTTCCTCCGGGACTACGCGGACGAGCCGGCGGTGCAGCAGCTCCTCGGCACCCTGGGTCACCGGCGTGTGCGGCGCCAGCTGGAGGCCGTGGCCGGTTACGACACGGCCCGCACCGGCGAGGTGGAAACCATCCTGCCGTGATCCGAGCCGCGACCCCCCGGGTCCGGTTATGATGTTGAAGGGGTGGCGGGGATGGGCGTGGTGGCGGCGCCGCCGCGGTGGGACAAGGTCGGCCTGACGGAGGACGAGTACCGGCGCATCGTCGCCCTCCTGGGACGGGAGCCCAACGACCTGGAGCTGGGCCTCTTCGGCGTCATGTGGTCCGAGCATTGCAGCTACAAGAGTTCACGGGTGCACCTCCGCCGGCTGCCCAGCGAGGGGGTGCGGGTGCTGGTGGGACCGGGCGAGAACGCCGGCGTCCTGGACATCGGCGACGGCTGGGCCGTGGCGGTCCGCATCGAGAGCCACAACCACCCCTCGGCCATCGAGCCTTACCAGGGGGCGGCCACGGGGGTGGGCGGCATCCTGCGGGACATCTTCACCATGGGCGCGCGGCCGGTGGCGCTGCTGGATTCCCTGCGCTTCGGCCCGCTCGCGGCGGGGCCGGGTGCGACCGGCCGCGGCGCCGGGGGCGGGAAGGGGCCCGGCGGCCGCGGCGCGGCGGGCGGCACGAGTCCGGCCCAGGCGGCGCGCAACCGCTACCTGTTCGCGGGCGTGGTGCGGGGCATCGCCGACTATGGCAACTCGGTGGGCGTGCCCACGGTGGGCGGCGAGGTTCACTTCGAGGAATGCTATGGGGACAACCCCCTGGTCAATGTGATGTGCCTGGGTGTCCTGCGGGCCGACGGCATCGTGCGGGGCCGCGCCGAGGGGGTGGGAAACCCGGTCTACCTGGCGGGGGCGCGCACGGGGCGCGACGGCATCCACGGGGCCAGCCTCCTGGCCTCGCAGGAGTTTGACACGGTGGCGGAGGACATGCGGCCGGCGGTCCAGGTGGGGGATCCCTTCCGGGAAAAGCTCCTCCTGGAGGCGTGCCTGGAGCTGATGGAGACGGGTGCCGCGGCGGGGGTCAACGACCTGGGGGCGGCCGGCATCACCTCGGCGGCGGCGGAGACGGCGGCCCGCGGCGGCACCGGCATCGAGGTGGACGTGGCGCTGGTGCCGCGGCGGGAGGAGGGGATGACACCCTACGAGGTCATGCTTTCCGAATCGCAGGAGCGGATGCTGGTCATCGCGCGGCGGGGCCGGGAGGCCGAGGTGGAGGCCGTCTTTCGCAAATGGGGGCTCGAGGCCACGCCCATCGGGCGGGTGACGGGGGATGGGCTGATGCGGGTGCTCGACGGAGGGCGCCCGGTGGCGGAGGTGCCGGTGCCCGCCCTGACGCGGGAGGCGCCGGCCTACCGGCGGCCGGCGGCGCGGCCGGGCTGGCTCGACGACCTGCGCTCCTTCGACCCGGTTTCCCTGCCGGACCTGGCGCCCGGCGAGGCCGGGCGGGCGCTGCGGACTGTCCTCGCCTCGCCCACCGTGGCCGGCAAGGCCTGGGTCTACCGGCAGTATGACCACATGGTGCGCACCTGCACGGTAGTGACACCGGGGTCCGACGCGGCCGTGCTGCGGGTGCGCGGGGCGCGGACGGGCGTGGCCCTGTCCACCGACGGCAACGGCCGCTACTGCCACCTGGATCCTTTGCTGGGTACGGCCCTGGCGGTGGCCGAGGCGGCCCGCAACGTGGCCTGCGCGGGCGCGCGGCCCGCCGGTCTGACTAACTGCCTCAACTTTGCCAGTCCCGAACGTCCCGAGGTGATGTGGCAGTTCGAGCAAGCCATAGAAGGGATGCGGGCGGCGTGTCTGGCCCTCGGGGTGCCCGTGACGGGCGGCAACGTGAGCTTTTACAATGAGACGGCCGGGCGCGGTATCTATCCGACGCCCGTGATCGGCATGGTGGGTCTTTTGGCGGATCCGGCGCGGGCCGTGCGGTCCGGCTTCGCGGCGGCGGGGGACACGGTGGTGCTGCTGGGCGGTGCGGCGGGCGCCGCGGGAACCGGGGGCGTTAGGGGAGCCGCGCCCGGCGGAGCGGCGGAGGGTGCGGACGGGACGCGGGGCGAGGCGGAGCGGGGCTGGCTGCTTGAGGGTGATCCCCTTGGGCTTGGCGGCTCCGAGTACCTGCGCGTGATCCACGGGGTGGTGGCCGGATGCCCGCCCTCCCTGGATCTGCGGTTGGAGGCGGCCCTCCACGGCCTCCTGGCCGAGGCGGCCGAGGCCGGTCTCCTCCGCTCGGCCCACGACTGCAGCGAGGGCGGGCTCCTGGTGGCGCTGGCGGAGAGCGCCTTCGCGGCGCAGCCGGGCGCAGCGGGAGCCGACGTGGATCTGGCGGTTCTGGCGGGGGACGACGGCAACGGCGCGCCCGCGGGCCCAAGTCGCGGTGCACCCCTTCCCGGCGACCATGGCGCGGCCGCGGAGGGCGTCCTGTCGGCGCGCCTGGACTCCCTCCTCTTCGGGGAAGCCCCGTCGCGCGTCATCGCCACGGTGGAGGGGGAGCGCGTCCCTGAGTTGGCGGCGATGGCGGCGCGCCGCGGGGTTCCCTGCCGGGTGGTGGGGAGGGTGGCCGGCGGGCGCCTGGTGGTTCGGCGCGGCGGCGAGATCCTGGTGGACGAGCCCGTGGCGGAGCTGCGGGAGATCTGGGAGACGGCGCTGGAACGGCGGTTGGCGGCCGCGGGCGAGGGGAGGCGGGACGGGTGACCGACGCGGAGGCACGGGAGGCTTGCGGGGTCTTCGGGGTCTTCGGCCACCCAGACGCGGCGCGGCTCACCTATTACGGCCTCTACGCACTCCAGCACCGGGGCCAGGAGAGCGCCGGCATCGCCACCTCCGACGGGGGGCGGCTTCACCTCAAAAAGGGGATGGGGCTTGTCTCGGAGGTCTTCAACGGCTTCCGCCTGGAGGGCCTAGCCGGCGACCGGGCCCTGGGCCACGTCCGCTACTCCACCACCGGCTCCTCTTCCCTGGCTAACGCCCAGCCGCTTCTCGTCTCCTTCCGCCACGGCGAGATGGCTCTCGCCCACAACGGCAACCTGGTCAACGCCCCCAGCCTGCGCGAGCGTTTCGAGGCCGAGGGCTCCATATTTCAGACCACCTCCGACACGGAGGTGATTGCCCATCTCATGGCCCGGTCGGGGCGCTCCTCCCTGGAAGAATCCCTGTGCCACGCCCTGCGCGAGGTGCACGGCGCCTACGCCCTGGGCGTGCTCACCCCCCAGGCGCTGCTGGCGGCGCGGGATCCCCTGGGCATTCGGCCCCTTTCCCTGGGCCGCATCGGCGAGGCCGTGGTGGTGGCCTCGGAGACGTGCGCCCTGGACGCCGTGGGGGCGGACTACTGGCGCGACGTGGAACCGGGGGAAGTGGTCATCGCCGGTGCCGAGGGGGTGTCGAGCCTCCGCTTTGCCCCCTGGGGGCGGCGGGCCCTGTGCATCTTTGAGTTTGTGTATCTCGCCCGGCCCGATTCGGAGCTGGCCGGCGCCAACGTGCACCTGGTCCGCAAGGAGCTGGGCCGTCTGCTGGCGCGGGACCATCCGGCGCCGGGAGACGTGGTCATCGGCGTGCCCGACTCCAGCATCTCGGCGGCGTCCGGCTTCGCCGAGGAGGCGGGGATCCCCTACGAGATCGGTCTCATCAAGAACCGGTACGTGGGCCGCACCTTCATCCAGCCCACGCCCCAGGGGCGGGCGGCGGGGGTGAGGAGCAAGTTCAACCCGGTGCGCGAGGTGGTGCGGGGCAAGCGCGTGGTGCTGGTGGACGACTCCATCGTGCGGGGAACCACGCTCCGCTACCTCGTCCGCCTCCTCCGGGAAGCCGGGGCGCGCGAGGTGCACGTGCGCATCAGCTCGCCTCCCTACGTGAACCCGTGCTTCTACGGCATCGACACAGCCTCCCGGGGGGAACTGGTGGGCGCCGGGCGGACGGTGGAGGAGATCCGCGCCGCCATCGGCGCCGACAGCCTGGCCTATCTGAGCCTGGAGCGTCTGGCCCGGGCCACGGGCCGGCCCGCGGGCGAATACTGCACCGCCTGCTTCACGGGGGAGTACCTGGTGGCGGTGGATGAGGAGTTGGGCCGGAGCGGCAAGCACGCCCTGGAGGGAAGCCGGCTCGTCCCGGCCCCGGACGGCGACGGCGGGCCTCCGGACGGTGACGGTGCCGCGCCGGGTGGCGGTGCCGCCCTTTCCCCCGAGAGCAAGGCTTTGGAGGGCCTTACTCTGGGTGGCAAGGGCGCCGTGCCGCGCTGACTCAGGCGGGGGCCTGCCAGAGGGCGACCGGCGGTCAAAACCTCTCAGGAGATTCGCCTGAGTTCGACAGCAGCTAGGCACAAAAAATGTTTCACGGGTTGAACCGCAAGGCTTGCGGGAAGGCGAGCGTGAAACGCGTGTATCTATGCGC
>FWWM01007499.1_pt1 | contig 21875 bp, 21 predicted proteins | sample 2228351 | NCBI WGS metagenome assembly FWWM01 (sample SAMEA103939774, study PRJEB20133) | metagenome
AACTGTACGGGATCCAGAACCCGAAGAAAGAACTTCCCGTCTTTCAGTTCCCTCTTCATAGGGACAGCGTCTGAAACGTATCTACAGAAACGAGGTTCGCGTCGCGAACGTCTATCTTTCAGTTCCCTCTTCATAGGGACAGCGTCTGAAACTGAACAAACTGATCCTCAAAGTACCTATTATATTACTTTCAGTTCCCTCTTCATAGGGACAGCGTCTGAAACGCAGAGTGTGTCTTGATTGTGACGAGGTGTTTGACAGACTTTCAGTTCCCTCTTCATAGGGACAGCGTCTGAAACCCATAGAGATTAACACAAACGTTGGAAATTTTCTTAATCTTTCAGTTCCCTCTTCATAGGGACAGCGTCTGAAACACAAGGCTTGCCAACTCTTCTTCCCCAACCAATACCACTTTCAGTTTCCTCTTCATAGGGACAGCGTCTGAAACTCTATTTTGCAGTCTCTGAGGATCTCATCGGAGAGTCTTTCAGTTCCCTCTTCATAGGGACAGCGTCTGAAACTCCCTGGATAATCTGTTCCAGCTCCATCTTCAGAACCCTTTCAGTTCCCTCTTCATAGGGACAGCGTCTGAAACATTATGAGCTTACGGGGAACCCCGAGCAGCTGCTTGTCTTTCAGTTCCCTCTTCATAGGGACAGCGTCTGAAACTCGTAATTTCTAGAAACGGTGCCGGGGCATAGATCAACTTTCAGTTCCCTCTTCATAGGGACAGCGTCTGAAACCTGCAATATGGGAGCGTGGTGGTGGCCGAACCAATACGCTTTCAGTTCCCTCTTCATAGGGACAGCGTCTGAAACCACTCACTGTAGGGGTCCATCACAAGAACGTACTTCTTTCAGTTCCCTCTTCATAGGGACAGCGTCTGAAACCGCAATTCGATGGACGCACTGAGTGAGTTTTTCACGTCTTTCAGTTCCCTCTTCATAGGGACAGCGTCTGAAACCGATTATTTCCGAAGCCGGACCGAAATTAATTCCTCTTTCAGTTCCCTCTTCATAGGGACAGCGTCTGAAACCAATCGGCCAAAGAAGGCTTCGAGCTCGGTGATGCGACTTTCAGTTCCCTCTTCATAGGGACAGCGTCTGAAACTCTATTAAATCTGAATACAATGGCACAATCAAAGAAGCTTTCAGTTCCCTCTTCATAGGGACAGCGTCTGAAACTCGAGAAACTGGCTAAGAAAGGCCACAAGGAGCTCTTCTTTCAGTTCCCTCTTCATAGGGACAGCGTCTGAAACCCATGCTGACCGCAACTCAGCTTAAGGAGCTTGTCCGCTTTCAGTTCCCTCTTCATAGGGACAGCGTCTGAAACTTGTGGGCACGTGTCCGGGAAACGTGCCCGTATGAATGCTTTCAGTTCCCTCTTCATAGGGACAGCGTCTGAAACCCTTCTTAGCGGCCATCAGGGCCGCAAAATCTAAAGCTTTCAGTTCCCTCTTCATAGGGACAGCGTCTGAAACCGATAAGACGACTGGATTTATTTCTCTTAACAACGAAAACTTTCAGTTCCCTCTTCATAGGGACAGCGTCTGAAACGCCTCTACAACAATGACATTCTTGTTCCTTATGATGCTTTCAGTTCCCTCTTCATAGGGACAGCGTCTGAAACTGCGCGAAGGCCCCAAGGGCCCCCTCATTGAGTGCCCCCTTTCAGTTCCCTCTTCATAGGGACAGCGTCTGAAACAGATTATCACCCTTCTCATGGCTTCCCCCTTCCTGAAAGCTTTCAGTTCCCTCTTCATAGGGACAGCGTCTGAAACAGCAGTTCATCCCTGACTGTGCCTTGTTTTCCTGGCGGGAGGCAAAAGAACCTGTCGAAAACCTTCTATTGGTTGAAAAACCGGCCCCTTTTGCGAAATCGTGTCACGGCTCAATGTGTTCCTCCTCGTGTCTAAAGCTGATAAGGCAATATGGATCACCACACGTCCCGGCAAAAGTTTCTATATTCGCAGTCGAAACACTTTCCAATCTCCCTTGGGGGATCAGGAAAGCGTTCTTCCCGTATCATGGAAACAATTTCTTGCACAATACCTAAACATTCTGCCTTAACGGCGTCTGTTAACGAACACGGCACAACATCGTCTTGAGGTAAAGAATAAAGGAAACCGGTAAGCACTGGCTTTCTATATTTTTCTTCTATAAGAAGAGCATAAGCTGCAAGCTGGATAATATGATTCCGCTGCACCTTTCCATCTGTCCACTTGAATTCAACCGGAAAACATTCACTTTCCATCTCAATGACCATATCCACCTTACCTGAAAGTCCGTATTTTCGGGAGTAAAGAGGCACGTCAAAGCTTTTCCTTCCACCTTTTAAATGGTAACGACGAAGCTTTCGACGCTCTTCAAGTTGCTGGATACGCTCGTGTGCCACTTTTCCTTTAATCATTTTGTAAGTCTCTTTTTTATCTACGGGCATCACATAATGGTAAAACACGATACGAGGGCAATAGCAGTACTGTTTGAGATCGTTGACTTTAAGGTCAACCGTAGACTCCTCAAAAAAGTCAGTCGCTGACATTAGTTCCCTTTCCGATCTGAATATACTCCAAGTGCTGTCTAAAATCCTTCTCACAAACGGGCTGGATCAACACTCTTCCCTCGCAGTTTTTTAATAGGTCTCTCATTTTAAGCCCTAATTCTTGTCGTCGGTTCTTCGATAAATATCCCACGAATCCACTGTATTGAATGCGAACCAGGCCGTAATTTTTACACACGGATGCAATCCGATTTCTCAGCTTGTCATTATCCACGTCATAAAAAACATAAGTGATCACCTCGCCAGACCGAAAAACAAGGTCTAACGATTGCAAGCCGCCCAGCGGGATCTCACTGTTTACAGCGCTGCAGGACATCGTTTACCACTTGAAAGCAAAGGCTCGATAAGGACCGTCTCCTCTTAAATGCGCGGCGACGTTCCGTGCTTGTATCTGAATAATGGATCTCATCTGATACATTTTTCCACGATATCTTTCCTTGCTTTCCAGTCGCTGCAATATCTTCTGGCTTAATGTTTTTCTGCACTCCACGGAAAGTAGTCCATCTTGCACTTCTATGGGCTCGCCGCGGTTGACATGAGCGATTACCGTACGATCTACAATGGGCTGTCGAAATTCTTCCACAAGATCTAATACGAGAGAAGGTTTACCAGGGCGGTCAACATGAAGAAATCCCGCGAAAGGCTCAAGCCCTGCGGAAATGACCGCACCCCAAATCAGCGCATAAAGTATTCCATAACCGTAATTCAGCATCGAGTTAATACCGTCCGTGGCACCCCGCCGAACCCTGCCTGGGAAATCAGCTCTCTTGGAAAGGATATTTTGTACACCTCCCCAATAGATCCGACTTGCCGAACCTTCGATGCCAAAAAGGTCTTGTCGAACCTCCTGAATGCTGTGACCTTGCAGCTTTTCAAGGTCACGCAATAGCCCCTTGAGATTAAACGCAGCCTTTTTTATAGAATTGTAACGGTCATCGTCCGTCTGTTTTAGGTATTTGGCAAAATAGAGGAGAAGGCTTCTTTGGTTTTTGATTTTACCGGCCATAATTTCCTTGCACAGGGAAATGCCTCGATGGTCCTCAAGGGCCTTAAACTGTTCCCGCCTGGTCTGAACGGTTGCAGATAGCGCTGGAGCGACAACCTTGGCGTAAGGTGACCCGGATCTGCGCAAAAGGTTAAGCTGAATGCCTCTTTCGCAAAATTCTCTGATGATGTCGCATGAAAAAGAAATTCCCCTGGAAGCCAATGTGACCTCGCTGAGGCGGTAAAAAGGGAACTCAAAAAGCACCTCTTTGCCTTTTCGAATAACAAGCCGTTCTTCCTTTTTCCCCAAATACAACCCAAAACCTGAGATAATCAACTGGGTGGCATCCTCCGTTCGGGTTAGAAAAACTGAGTCATCAATATCATGTGCTAGCTTTTGGGGCTCTTCCCCCTTAGAGATCTCAGCCATTTGATCAGCCCCCACCCGGCGTTGGTGCGATTTTTCGAGGACACGAAACCTTACTCAGCACATCCTTTTTCAGACCTGACGATGCGGTACCATCCTTGGCCAAAAGCCGCAGACTTTCCCACGTGAACATATTGGCCGATCCACAGAAAAGGCCAAAAGTCAGCTAGTTGTCCTTCGTAGACCACTGCTCCGACCCAACCTTTAAGCTTGTGCTGAAGATGGTGGTTTTTAGAAAACCTATTCTCTTCAATCCATTGCAGATCCTCAGAAACAACTCGCACTTTCTCGTCAGCCTCATGACCAAACGAGCGAAATGGCATCTCAAGAGCACCATCACAGTAAAAACAAGACAGAGCATTAAGACGATCTCGAAGTCTTTTCATGAAAGGACCAAAAGCCGGACGGGTCCATTGTTGATTTTGCTTCAGAAGAACAGGTGTATGAAAGATGACATGAACCCGCGACGGTGCCGGCCAAGGGACATCTTGGAATCGTACGTGCGTGTCGGGAAACGTTACCATGGAATTTCCCTCTGCAAGAACCGCTCGCGGCTTTCCGGTTCCGTCGAGGACCTCGATGTTGCGGATTTTAAAAGCTCCCCTGCCGACCCCGATTCCGCGATCCGCGAGATTGTTAAAGCTCACAATGATATAGGGAAATAGCTCTAGCGCTTTGCCCACGAGAACCAGTTCGAATATGAGTTCCTCTCCTTCCAGGTAGACTGTTTTGCCATCCAGCGGTGGTTTAATGACGAAAGGGCGCGGCAGATCTCTATTGAGGCGAAGGCGCTTGGCGTTCTCAGGAGTTGTGGGAGCGAAGACGATCGCATAGGCGCAGCTCGCGCGCGCAGGACATTGAGAGCAGTTACCGGCTTTTGAGAAACACACCAAACGCCTTAACTCCTCGCCGAAAGCTCCCCTTAACGTAATCGCCTTATTCATTCGTGGGAGATGGATAACCTCCAGAGCTCTCAACGTAAAACGAAGATGTGTGAGAAAGAATGTTTCCAGGCCACTTTTCATTCTGTTTCTCCGACCTCGGGACCACAGTCTCAAGCGCGAGAGGACTCGCCAAACGTCAATCCCTGCTCCGAGCTATATCTAGCTCGCACAATAGAGGGTTCTCCTCTTTCCTGTGGCGGCAGTACCCGCCCTTCATTTTTCAGAGCGTAATATCGGCGCCAAGAAATGGGAACGAGTAGCTCATTGGCGCGTATTGGTTCCTCCTCTTTGAGCTGTCTGAACTGATCGCGCAGGCTCTCAGGCAGCACTTCTATACTGTCAAAAGCCCTGTAGAAGAGCTCCTCCAGCGACTGATCGGCCTGGAACGCCCGCAGGGGCCGGATGCAACTAGCTTCGAATTCGGCGGCTGCGTGATCGAAGTCGTCCTGCCAGCGGGCGGCGATCTCGCCGGAGTAAATCTCGTCCAGCCAATCGCCGATGGCGCCTTCATCGACGGGCTGGCCGTTCTCGCGGGTCAGAACCTTGAGCGTGGCCTGGACCAGCGCTGGATCGTAGATCTTTTGGCCGTCATCGGGTTGCCGGAAGACGTATACCGGCGCCAAATCGGCCTGCTTGCGCCGCCGGTTGATGCGCCCAAACCGCTGCACCAAGGCCTCCAGCGGTGCTAGGTCGGAATAGATGGTGTCCAGGTCAATGTCCAGGCTGACCTCAACGACCTGGGTAGCGACCAGGACGATAGGACGGCGGCTCTGACTGGTGGACCCAGCAGCTTCGCGCACCAGTTGCTCTTTGGCCAGGCGGTCACGCACGTTAAACCTGCCGTGCAGCAGTTCAACGGCAAGCCCGTCAGGCTCCAATGCCCGCCGCAGGCAGTCGTAGACCCCCTGCGCCCGATCCACAAGGTTGCAGGTCACTAGCACCGATTTGCCGGCGCGTGCGTCGGCAATGACACGTGCCAGCCCGTCAGCGGAAACCAACTCACCGTCTAACAATTGCAACCTGTGCCTACGAAAGGCCGAGAACACCTCCGAGCTGGCCACGATTTCGGCAGTCGAGCCCAGTGCATCGCGCAGCCACTTCTTGATCAAGCTGGGGAAAGTGGCCGACATTATCAGGAACCTGGCATCGAAGTTGCGGGCCAAGAAAGCCACGGTCTTTAGGATCAATGCCAGCCGCGTCACTTCATACGCGTGGATCTCGTCGAAGATGAAGGCTGCGCCGTGATAGTCGCTGAGCAGCGCCTCGTAACCCTTGAGCCGGTACATGCCCTTCAGCATCTGGTAAGGGCTGAAGACCCGCACCGGCGGATAGTTCAAGTCAGCCAGGTTACGTGCCCATCTGGCTTCATGGGCCGCCCGGTTCGGGTCATAGTCCTTGTCTAGTAATTGGCGGTAGAGTGCGAGCAAGCTGCGGCCGTGTTGCAGGCCGACCTGTGTCTCGCCGAAGGTTTCCCGCAGCCTCAATTGCATGGCGTTCATGCTGGCCTGATAGGGCAGCGTGTAGAACAGCCGCGGCAAACCGCCGTCGGCAGCCTGTCGCGCTGCCCACAGCAGTGCCGCTTCAGTCTTACCGCTGCCTGTCGGTGCGGTCAGCAGGGCGGAGCCCAGCGCTTCACCAGCCTGCACCTGATGCGGGAAAAGGTGTGCTGCCCCAATCCCCCGGCTTTTCAGGACCGCATCGGCCTCAAAAGTAGCCCGCGGCAGTTGCCCAGCGTGGGCCGAGGCGCTCTGATCGGCGTTTACCAGATAGCCGCGCAGCGCGAGGGTGCCGATCACCAGGGAACGGTGGCTGTTGGTCTCCAGACTGCGCACGAAACGCTGGTAGACCTTGACCCAGTGGTAAATGCGTGAGGCGCCCCGTTCGGTTACATCGGCAACGGCGTGGTCAGGTTTCGGGCAGGCCGGCACGTGCACGCCAGCTTCTGTCAGGCCCAGGACCGTCACCCATGCCTCGGCGCACTCCCTTAGCCACCGACATAGCCCGCGCACCACATCCGGCGACAGCTCCGCCATTCGCTCCACCAGCTGGTCGTCGTCGGCATCGTCAGGCGGTGGATAGAGTTCGGCAATCTCGTTGGCATCTTTGTGATGCGAGACGATGGCCGCTACGACCAACGCCTGCTCATCCGGCTCAAGCTCGGCGGCGATCCAATCCACAAACGCCAGGGAGAGCACCTCGTGGCGATGGGGCCAGCGCTCTCCCCCGCGCAACCTGGCCTGAAATCCCGCCGCTGCCTTGCCGAAGTCATGCAGAAAGGCAGCCCAGAACAGGATGTGCCACAGCTTGGGCACGCCGACGGCGTGGGGCAAAGCCGGCCGCAGCCGGATGAAGTCAGCCAGACGCTGCAGCACCAGCCAGGTGTGCTCGGCCAGTGTCTCGGGCTGGCCGCCGGCGCCCTTTCCGGCGCTCTTGGCCCAGACTTCATCCAGCCAGTCCGGCCAGCAGAACGGTCTCATAGTGATGTGTCCTCCACGAAGCTCAGGAATGCCAAACCTTGGCGAATGCCTTTATAACTCGGCGCCGTGGGGTCAACCCAGTAAGGACCGTACCTCAGATGCTCGAAGCGCGGCACATCTTCATTGGGCAGCACGACACGCTCGGTGACCACGGCGTACTGAGCAAACGATGGTTCGCGGTTTTTGGCATAGTCTAGAAAACGCGGCATAAGCACCGTGATCCCCCTCCCCATCTGGAGAACCATTTCGTGAGGGACAAGGGTATTCTGGAAATAGGCTTGCTCGGCCTGTTCCAGCTCGACGACCTTGACCTCGGTGTAGGTGAAGAGGTCTTGCGAACGCCCTAACACCACGGCGAAGCGCGGGCTGCGGAAGGCCGGTTCCCACTCGGGCCGGTTGATGTACAACGTCAGCCGAGGCTGAAACAACAGGTGTCGCTGGAATGGATTGACATTTCCTTCTAAGACCTTGGGCACCTTGGTGCCGGGCAGCTTACCGGCAGCCCGCTTGAGCACGATGATGTGCTCTACGTCTCGCACCTCGCCAGCGTGGGTGAAACGATAGGCGAAGCGGACCCCGGCCGGATTGAACCACTCCCCCAGCGCACTGCAAATGTGGCCGTAGATGGTGCCCGGCGGCGGCATAAGGTAGCTGGGATGCACTCCCTGCATGAAATGAGGGTAGCGGAAGGAGGTGGTCAAACCCTCCGCCACCACCTTGAGCACTCGCATGGCAACCTCCTGGGCTTCAATCCAGCCAAGATCGATTCCGTTCTTCCCGCAGGGCCTGAGCAACGGCCTGGAACGCTTCCCGTGGATGGTTGATCTTGATCCGCTTCCCCTCTTCTGTGGAAGCAAACGTCTCCAGCTTGGCCCGTTCGTCATCCAGATAGCCCTTGACCCAGCCTACATAGACGTCTGAGAGAATTTCGTCGTGGAACACCGTCAGCGCCTCGTGCAGCGCCTCGAGTTTGAGCTCGGGCAGCCCGCGGGTGTTGGCGCCTATCACATGGCCGAAAATGTGGTTCCCGCCTTTGGTCACGGCCATGATCACGAGGGTCGGGGCCACGTCGGTGTAGTGCAGGGTCTGTTTGGCGCCTCCTTCTAGTTGAGCCAGGCCCTCGAACAGCGCGCTTACCCGCCGACCCCGTTCTTCCGGCGATAGACGATAAGATTTCTCGCCAGCCAGGTGCTCAAGGCCCTGTTGTTCGGCTAACTTTTTTCGTTCATCATCCAGATTTCGATAGCCTGTCTTCTGGCGATAGGAAAAAGTGCCGCATGCATGCAGATCAAGCGAGAACAATCCTTTCAGCGTCGTGCGGTAAAACTGGTGCTCGTGCGGCACCGGATCCCCTTCGTGGCGTGACATGGTACCAAAGTCCTCGGTGATGTTAACCGGCGCAATGGAAACCAGGGTGCTCACGCGGAACGGCGACACCCGGGTTACCGTATCGGTAGTGGCGGTTTCGTTCGCGCGCGAGGCATCCGCCTTCCGCGCTTCCGCGGCCGAGGCCCTTTTGGATGGCGCGCGCATGTAACCGAAGAGATCATCGTCCCAGTAGAGGATGGGGTTGGCGTCGGTATAGGCCACCTTCTCCTCGCGATAGATGGGCGCGGCCTTCCAGCCGAGACCAGCGTTTTCCAGCGTCGTGCGCACCCAATAGCGAAACGCCTGGGCTGAGACATACGGGTACGCGCCATCCTTAGCCTTGATGACCTTAACGCCTACGGTGTTATCGGTGCGCGCACCGGGGATGTTGCCAAGATTGTTCAGAGCCGATGCTGGCGCGTCTATCAGCAGTAGACCGGTAACGAATGCCATGGCCATGGACTCCTTTCGTGTAGGTTGTCAGCCTAGGCGGCCTCGTTAGTGGTTTCTTCGGGTACAGCCGGCAGGACGTCCGGGTGGGCTCTTAGCCAGCCTTTATGATAAAGTTGCTCGATCATGCGAATCAACACCAAGTCGCGCGCAAGCTGCCAGTCGGGACGCGCGACCTCGTCCCCTTCCTCGAACACGGCGATATAAGGGTCGAGGGTGATCAGCGGCGGGTTGCCGCGGCGGACATGGGCGATGTTGGCCTTGATCAAGGCGGTGCGAAAGTACTCATAGCGCCTCTCTGTGAAGAAATCGCGGAAGAAACGCCGATCGTTTTCGCCGCTCACGTAGTCGGCCAGCCGATCGCCCAGCTCTCGGATAGCTTCGATGCGATCTTTTTCCATGTTCATAATCCTCCTTAAGAAACGTGCGGTGATTTTCCAGGACACCAAGTCGGCTTCATTTCTCGGGGAATAGCCGCCGCGCGGATCGCCCTGCTCGGCCCGAGCATAGCGCAGGGCAACCCGCAGGAAATACGTGCGCAAGAAGTCGCGCGCATTTTCTGGCAGGCCAAACAGGTCTTCGTAAAGGAAATTCCGCCGGGGCTGGAAGTCCGCTGGCTGGCCGCCCTTTTTCTTTGGCGGAGCAACCTCCCAGGCCCGTTTCACGATGACCGACCACACGTCGCGGTACTCTGCCCGGAGCATGTCGCGCAAAAAGCCGGTGACCTGCAACGGCAGGTAGTAGATGTCCAGGGCCACCCCCTGGCCGCTGTTGGTGAGGTGGTAGGCCGTTAGGGAAAATGGGCGCTCGTCCTGCCTGGCCTCCCATTGCATGCGATCGGCCTGTAGCAGAGTGTCCACCAACAACGTACGCTGGGAGTAGCGAGCTTCCTCCAGTTTTTTGCTGCGAGCCTCTTGCGCCAACTGGATAGCAGCACGGTTCTGCCTCAGGAAGCTGGCGGCAAAGTGTAGCGTCAGCTCCTCGTTATCTGAGTGTACCGCCAGCAGTCGGCCGGCTACTTTGGCACAGCCTAAGGGGAAGGCCTGGATGGCCAATAACGCCTTGCCGGAGACCGGGATACCAGCGTCACCGTAGGGGTGGAAGTTGATGATCTCCTCACCGGTGACGAGAGGGATGTGCTGGCGATAGGCCCGTCCTGGCGGCAGGCTGTCCTTGTCACCGAACGCGATTGCCACCGCGGGTTCACCTGTAAACACGCAGCGCTCGGCCAAGGTTGGCGCATTTGCCCCGTAGTTGCGCAGCACCCGCCGGGCGTAGTCTAGCCGTCGCTGAGGAGTCTTTTCAAAGGCCGGCTGGGTGAACCCTGAGTTTGGAAACGCCACGGTCAGGAACGACTTGAGCGGATTGCGCGTGTATTCGCGGGTGATGTAATTGGCAATCTCATCCAGATCACTCTCGGAGAGCTGGACCGGATCGGATTTTTCGACAAAGGCCACGATGGTGGCCACACCGATGTCGTAGAGAGGATGTCCTGTGTATTTCAGCACCTCATTGCACCTCCTGCTGTATTGGTTATGGTGCCCCTACGGACTCTTTCGCCCCCTTCCCAGCGCATGCCGAATGGCCGTGCTGCTGAGCCATCACCGACCAGAGGACGGGGGAGGCATGAACGAAGAACCGTCCGATGAGCTTGTGCAGATGTTTCGCCAATGGTGTGCCAATAAATCGTCGGCCTCGAAGGCCCACCGATTGCCGTTCTGCTGAGGCTAGAGGAACACGAGTACTGCCTTAACCTGCTGGATGACGACCTCCATAGCCGGGACGCAGAGCTGGAGGAACCGCTGGCGCGGGCAGCGAGCGGGCCAGCCGGCGAGAAGCGGATCTCGCCTCAGGAGCATTTGAGTCAGCGTGGAACCAACCTCTAGGTTTGAGTTGTTCTGAGCTCATTTGCCCGCCTCCCACGCCCTCCGGTGCTCCTCCGCCACCCGCTTCCGCAGCCATGCCGGCTCTACGATCTGCACCCGACTGCCATAGTAGAGCAGCCAGTTCACCATCTCCGGCGTCACCCCCACGTAAAAGGTCACCCGCACGCGGCCGTTGGGGAGCACCTCGCTTTGCTGGCTTTTGTGCCAGGTCTCTTCGGCCACCCACCGGCCGGCTTGCGGCTCAAAGAGCAACTCCACCCGCTCCGGCTTCCCTGCGGCCCCGCGCATCAGCCCCCAGGCGTCGCCCAGATAGGCGTCCAGGTCGAAATCCTGAGGCACGGTGTAGGTCGTGTCCAGGATTTCGGCCTCTTGCACCCGGTCCACCTTGAACTGGAGTACCTCCCTTCGCCGGTGGTCGTAGGCGATCAGATGCCAAGAGCGGCCATAAACCATAATGTGATACGGCTCCACGATCCGTTCGGCCACTTGACCGTCTCGGGATCCAGTGGCATAGAGCATCCGCACTTGCCGCCGTTCCGCCAGCGCGCGGTGCAAGAGGGCCAACATCGTCTGGCGATGGGCTTTCACCGCCCGGCGCGGCAAGGTATCGGCGGCCTCGCGGGCTAGTCGGGCGACTTCGGGTGGAAAAAGCGATTCCAGTCGGGCAATGGCTGCCGCCAACTCAGCCGAGTTGATGCCAGGGATCGCTTGGGCTGTTCGGGCTGCCGCCAAAAGGGCCAAGGCTTCAGAAAAAGAGTAGGCTGTGGTGGGTAGCGAAGGCAGGCGTTCAAAATAGTAACCATGACCGTCGTTGCAAAGGGGAAGTTTCAAGCCGTGCCGAATGATGTCAAGGTCTTTTTGAATCATTCTTTCGCTCAGCTCAAAATACCTTGCTAAGTCTGCGCGCCGAAAGTGACGGGGCCTTATGGCTATTAGCTGGAGAATTTCAAGGATTCTTGCGGTTCGTTTCGTCTCTTCGAGTTTATTCTTTATCGACATGAGGAAATCCGTAAAAAACACGTGCGCACATTTCTCCAGAAGGGCTGGTCAGCATGGACCAGTCGCTGGTGCGAGGTTGATCCCCCTATACGTCAAGGAAGGGAACACAGGGGTTCCCTTTATTAAAAGATGTCCAAATTTTTTTTTGAACTCGATCAGCGTCCCGTGATGAAACCGTTTGCTATTCATGCCCGGAGTCAAGCGTAAACTGTCAACGAGGATGGTGTCTCCAGAAAAAAGGCGTTACCAAACGGAAAACACAAGAGCCACGGAAAAAGCCAAAGACACGTTTTTGACGAAGAACGTGTCCTTTCGTTCAAATTGTTATGGGACTACTTTCTGGCATTAGACCGGGTCCATGCGTCCTCGGCATTGGAAGCTCGCAAGCATAAGTGCGTTCCTTCAAAAGCTTTTCGCGATTGCTAAGCTTTATACCATGGGAACAATACGTTTCAATGCGTTTGGAAAAGCCGGTTCTACCTGATTTATCCAAAGAATGTTAAAGGCACGCACCTTGAGGGGAACGGCTACAGAAAATTTTCCACGGGCACGTATTCTAGGCCGAAGGCGTCGGCCACGCCGGGATGGGTGATCTTGCCGGCGATCACGTTGGCGCCTTTGGCGATTTCAGGGTTTTCCTTCATGGCTCGACGCCAGCCTTTGGTGGCGATTTCCAGAGCGTAGGGCAGGGTGGCGTTGGTCAAAGCCAAAGTGGAGGTTTTGGGCACAGAACCGGGCATATTGGCCACGCAGTAATGGACGACACCGTCCACCGTGTAGATGGGATCCTTGTGGGTGGTGGGCCTGGACGTTTCAAAACAGCCGCCTTGATCAATAGCCACATCGATCAGGACGGCACCTTGCTTCATGGTGGCAAGCATGTCACGGGTGACCAGCTTCGGTGCCTTGGCTCCGGGAATGAGCACGGCGCCGATGACCACATCGGCTTTTTTGACCAGATCACGAATGGCGGCCGGAGAAGAAGCCAAAAGGAAGCAGTTGGGCGGCATGATGTCGCTCAGGTACCGAAGCCTTTCCAGATTCTTGTCCAGCACAAAGACCTTGGCTCCCAACCCGCAGGCTATCTTGGCCGCGTTGGTTCCGACCACGCCGCCTCCTAAAATCACCACCGTGGCCGGTTCCACTCCAGGCACTCCCGCCAGCAAAATCCCCTGGCCTCCATAGGCCTTTTCCAGGTACTTGGCGGCTTCCTGCACAGCCATTCGACCTGCCACTTCACTCATGGGAGTCAGCAAAGGCAGAGATCCATCGGCTTTTTGAATGGTCTCGTAAGCGATGTTCACGGACCCACGTTCCATGAGCACATGGGTCAAGGATTCGTCGGCGGCCAGGTGAAGATAGGTGAAAAGGATTTGACCTTCTCGAATAAGATTGTATTCCGGCGGCAGCGGTTCCTTGACATGCATGATCATGTCGGCGCGAGCATAAATCTCGGCGGGATTTTCCAGAATCTGCGCGCCCACGCGGCGGTAGTCTTCATCGGGAAAACCGCTTCCCAGACCTGCGTTTTTTTCCACAAGCACCGTGTGGCCCTGCTGCACGGCCACTTCCACTCCGGATGGGGTCATGGAAACGCGGTATTCTTCAGGCTTGATTTCTTTGAGGATGCCAAGGATCATCGAGGGGCTCCTTTCTCTGAGTTTTCAACGGCATGCAGGCATAGGCTGCCGTACATTTCATGGGCTCGATAGGAACTGCGCACCCACGGTCCCGCAGCCACCTGGTGAAAGCCCATGGACAAAGCTTTTTCACGCCAAGCTTCAAATTCTTCCGGCGGCACGTAGCGGGCGACGGGAAGAAGATGCGAAGCCGGCTGCAAGTACTGGCCCAAGGTGAGCAGGCGACATCCCGACATCAAAAGATCGTCCAGAGTCTTCGAAATCTCATCCTCGCTTTCCCCAAGACCAAGCATGATGCCGGACTTTACGGGAATCTTAGGGGCCATGCGGGAAGCGGCTCGAAGCAAGGCCAGAGATCGACGGTAGTCGGCTTGGGGCCTGACGGTGACGTAAAGGCGAGGGACGGTTTCCACATTGTGATTCAAAACCGAAGGACCTGCTTCAAGCACCGTGCTCACACTGGAAAGGCGGCCCTGAAAGTCGGGAATCAGAACTTCCACTCGAATTCCGGGAACAGCGTCCTGCAGGGTTCGAATGGTTTGTGCAAAAAGGAAAGCGCCGCCGTCGGGAAGATCATCGCGGGTTACGGAAGTCACCACCACATAGCGCAGCCCAAGGACTTTCACGGCTTCGGCGATCCGAGCCGGTTCCTCGGGGTCCGGCGGCATGGGATGGCCGTGCCTGACGGCACAAAAGCGACATCGGCGTGTGCAGCGATCCCCGAGGATCAGAAAGGTTGCCGTCTTTTGAGAAAAGCATTCCCAATGATTTGGGCATTGAGCCTGCTGGCAGACCGTGTGGACATGACTTTTGTGTAAAAGGTCGCGCACTGCCTCGTAGGGCGCCGAAGTGGTGAGGCGTTTTCTTAACCATGAAGGTTTCGCAGTCCTTTGGGTCTGGACTTCATGCGGAAGCATCGGGCCTTTTTCCCATGTAATGGTTAAGCGCCTCGAGATCGGTTCTTTCAAACCGGACGTTCAAAACGTGCTCAGCACAGGCCGTGAGCGTCGTTTTTACTTGCATCATAGATAACATGGTTCCGGTTTCCAAAGCGAGAGATGTGACCCTCACATTTTCCAGACCACAGGGGTGAATCCAGCCGAAAGGTTCCAAAGCATTGTTCACGTTCAAAGCGAAGCCGTGAAAGCTGACACCGTGGCGGACGGCAATTCCGATGCTTCCCAATTTTTTTTCACCGACCCACACACCTCGATTCCGCTTGTTTCGTGTGGCCTTGACCCCGAATCGAAGGGCCGTTTGCATCATAACCTCTTCCAGGGCGGTCACCCATTCCACGGCTTTCCAACCTGCTGAAGGAAGATGCACAATGGGATAGCCCACAAGCTGTCCAGGCCCGTGATAGGTGATGGATCCTCCGCGTTCCACGGAAAGAACACGTACCCCATGAGCTTTCAAGAGGCTTGACGACACGCACAAGTGTTCCGCACCCCCTCGACGCCCGCACGTGATCACCGCCGGGTGTTCCACAAGAAAAAAAACGTCTCGGTCCAAGACACCCAGACCACGGGCTTCCACGCATCGGTGTTGCAGCTGCAGGGCGTGCTCGTAGTCAAGCACACCCAGGTCGATGAGTGGCCAGAGGCGAGCCATGAAGCCGGAAACTCCTTTAATAAGGAAAGGGCGCGGTAAGGTGCCGCGCCCTTGTCCTGTGTATCATCAAGGAGACAAGTCCATGGGATCAGAAGATGCGCTTAGGCGCGAATTTCCTCCTTCACCCCGATGGCCACCTTATAGAGCACCGCCATGATCAGAAAACCTGTCGCCCATACTCCCAAAGTAATCGCTAGTTCGGGAGCGGTCGGAATATAGGGCGTGACCTTGTCGAACACATTGGGAATGAAACCGGTTACCACCAGCCCGACACCTTTTTCCAGATACAGCCCGAAAAAGACGGCAAGGCAGGCGATCTTCAACAGTTTTTCGTTGTTTCGAAACTGAGGCGGTACCAGAAGAACCAGAGCCACTACCGACAAGATCACCGAAAGCCACATGAAGGGCACCAGTTCCGCATGCCCTTCATAGCCGGCAAACTGGTAGACAAACCCGTGCATGTGTCCCGGAATCTTGCTGTAGAACGCGGTGAACACTTCCAACAGCAAGAAGAACACGCTGGTGATCATGGCATAGGTGACAATCTTGGAAAGCTTTTCAATGGCCGACGGTCCCGGATCGAAGTTGGTGCGCTTGCGGATGAGGAAGCACAAAAGGATCAGAAGCGAAGGACCGGAAGCGAAGGCCGAGGCCAAAAAGCGGGCGGCCATGATCGCCGTCAACCAGAAATGTCGACCCGGAAGTCCGGCGTACAAGAAGGCCGTCACCGTATGAATGCTCACTGCCCAGGGTATGGAGATGTAGATGAGCGGTTTGACCCATTTGGGCGGAGGCATTTCCTTGCGCTCGGCGCTCAACACGGTCCAGCCGATCACGGCGTTCAGGAAAAGATAGCCGTTCAGAACGACCATGTCCCAAAAGAGAATGGAATTGGGTGTCGGGTGAAGCAGTACGTTCAGAAGACGCATGGGCTGGCCAAGGTCCACGATGATAAACAGAAGACACATGGTCACAGCGCTCACGGCCAGGAATTCACCCAAAATGGTGATGCGGCCGAATTCCTTGACATGGTGCAAATAGTACGGAAGCACCACCATGACCGCCGATGCCGCGACCCCGACCAGGAAAGTGAACTGAGCGATGTAAAAGCCCCAGGACACATCCCGGCTCATGCCGGTGATTTTTAAGCCTTGGTTGAGCTGGAGCATGAAGCAGGCGAAGCCGACCCCTGAAAGGATCGCCAAGCCCAGCAGAAGGCTCCAGTACTTTTGTCCGCCTTTGAAAGCCTTTTCAAGCATGTCGTCCCCTCATCAGATCAGGTAGTAAACATTCGGCCCCGTGCCCAGCTCAATTTTACGCCGCAGACTGTAATGGCCGGAAAGGATCTTGCGCACTTCGGAATTGGGGTTGGTCACATCGCCGAAGATCAGGGCCTTGACCTTACAAGCTTCCACACACGCCGGTTGCAAGCCTTCATCGATACGTTCGTAACAGAAGGTGCATTTTTCCACCACACCTTTGCGGCGTGTCGGGTATGTCATGTTGATCTCTTCGGGCTTGAGATACGGGCGAGGGTCCCCCCAGTTGAAGCTTCGAGCACCGTAAGGGCAGCCTGCCATGCAGTAACGGCACCCGATGCAGCGGTGAAAGTCCATCATGACAATGCCGTCCTGTTTACGCTTGAACGTGGCCTTGGTGGGGCACACGCGCACACAGGGCGGATTGGAGCAATGGTTGCACAGAAGCATGAAGGGACTTTCCTTGACTTTTTCCGGAGCGTACTCATGAGCTTGGTCCGGAAAAGCGTGCTTGTATTCTTCCAACCAGATCCATTTGATTTCCCGTTTTTGGTCGGGAATATCGGGCACGTTATGGATCTTGTGGCATGCCAAAATGCAGTCTTTGCATTGGCGTTTTTCCTGCTGTTCCCAGCATTTCTTCATGTCCACGATCATGGCCCACTGAGCCCCTTTGAGGGCCTTGGGGTCGGGTTTGTAGCGAGGCCCTTTTTCTTGGGCGAGCGCCTGAAAGACAGGCAGAGCACTCAGCCCCAAGACGGATATTCCGCCTATCTTCAGGAATTCACGGCGATCCTTTTCCATCACATGTTCTCCTTAGGCTCGATGTGACACTGCCAGCAATAAGGCTTGACCCCGGCGTAATTGTGGCACTGGTCGCAGAACTTGACCTTGCTGGAATGGCATTTCATGCAAGAGTTCTGCAGGCTCATGAAGTGTTCCTTGCCGTCGGGTCCCACCCACAGTCTGTTGGCGTCGCGAACCACCAGGTCCCGCCACTGGTTGAGAAGCACCATGTGTTCCGTTTTCATGTAGGCCGTGTCCATGACACAGACCTTTTCCGTTTTCGGCAGTTCGGGTTTGGGCGCCGGGGCCGCCTTCCCCATATTGGACCACAAGGGGAAGGTGAACAGCACCACAAAGATCAGAATTCCCGGAACGATCTTCTTTGCATCATACATCTTCAGCCTCCTCCTCTTCTTCCATCCCCGGCAGGGGTTCGTAACGGAGGTCGGTGGTGCGCTTCTTTTCACCCTTCATCACAAGGGCGTTGCCTACCAGCTCGTGAAGTCCGGTGACGTTCACCCCCGGAACCCAATAATTCATCAAAGGCGGCAGCACGGCGCGGTCAATGGCGCAGATACAGGCCAGCATGTTCACGCCGTACTTTTCATGGACATAACGGACGGCGTTGGCTCGAGGCAGCCCGCCGCGCATACGCATTTCCATGAATTCGTCGGTGTTGAGGCCCGATCCGGATCCACAGCAGAAGGTTTTTTCCCGAATGGTGTTTTCAGGCATGTCATAAAAATGATTGCAGACAGCCTTCAGCACGTAGCGAGGTTCCTCAAACAAACCCATGGCTCGAGACGGGTTGCACGAGTCGTGGAAGGTCACGATCTTGTTGTCGTTTCGGCTGGGATCCAGGTTCAGCTTGCCATGGCGAATAAGATCCGCCGTGAATTCGGCAATATGAACCATCTTGGTGCTCTTGGCGTTCTCAAACACCGTGCCGGTGATGGGGGATTTGGGCACTTCCAGGAAATCTGCAGGGCCGTTCATGGTGTCCATGTACTGGTTGATGACACGCCACATGTGACCGCATTCGCCGCCCAGAATCCATTTGACTTTGAGGCGCTTGGCTTCGGCATACATCTTGGCGTTCAGACGCTTCATCATCTCATGGGAAGTGAACAAACCGAAATTACCGCCTTCCGAAGCGTAGGTGCTCCAGGTGTAATCCAGGCCGATTTCATGGAAAAGCATCATATAACCCATGAGGGTGTAGGTTCCGGGATCGGCGAAGACGTCTCCCGACGGGGTGATGAAAAGGATCTCAGCTCCCTTGCGGTTGAACGTGGGTTCCACCCGCACGCCGGTCACCGCCTCGATCTCGTCCACAAAGAACATGATCATGTCTTTGAAAGCGTGCGGTTGAATCCCCAGGTGGTTTCCGTTCATGTAGCAGTTGGCCACAGGGCCCATGATCCAGTCGATGCCGCAGCCCAGTTCATTGAGCAGTTCGCGGCCCATCATGGTGATTTCAGCCGTATCGATGCCGTAGGGGCAAAAGACGGAACAACGTCGGCATTCCGTGCATTGATAGTAGTAATAGAACCATTCCTTGATGATCTGTTCCGTCAAGGCACGGGCGCCAGCATACTTTTTCAGAATCTTGCCGCTGCCGGTAAAATAGTTGCGGTAAATGGAACGGATGAGTTCCGCCCGCAGCACCGGCATGTTTTTGGGATCCCCGGAACCGATGAAATAATGGCATTTGTCGGCACACGCGCCGCAACGCACGCAAATGTCCATGAAAAGCTTGAAGGAACGGAACTTGTCCAGTCGATCCTTCATGCCCTTCAGGGTGATGTCTTTCCAATCATCGGGCAGCTTCCAATCCTCATCCGCAGGGTTCCATTCTCGAGGGTTGGGCATCCCGACCACTTCCAAGTTCTTGGCCTTTGCCCCATAGCAAAAGGTGCCGGGCCGAAACTCCGGGACCGTTTCGGTCCAAGGCTTTTGCGGCGGCCGATGGTCCACCTTGCCTAGTTCGCTGGGTTTCGGTACGCTCGCCATGTTTACTCCTTCTTTTCCACTGGAAGACCAGCTTCAATCATCTTTTCCCTGAATTCATCTTCATACTCTTCATAGGTATGAACCTTGACCGGGTAATTCCAAGGATTGATATGGCGCACCATACGGCTGTTGTTGGGAAGATTCCTTGTGGGACTCAGAAAAACTCCAGCCATGTGCACCAGTTTGCTAAAGGGGAAATAGGCAAAGAGCACGCTGACCAAGAAAAGATGAATATAGAAAATGACCCCGATTCCTTCGGGAATCACTGGGTGGAAGGTGGCCAGCCCCATGGTGAGTTCCTTAACCCCCACAATGTCCACCTTCGTAAAGTAGCGCATGAGCACACCGGTGGCCGCAATAGCGAAGATCAGGAACAGAGGAAAGTAGTCCGAGGGCAAGGAAATGTACTTAAGCTGTGGAATGGTGACACGGCGAAGGAAGAGATAGGCCACACCGGCCAACAGAGCCAGGCCGGAAATGTAAAGCCGAGGCAAGCCCACTTCCAGAAAGCCGTCCACACTTTCCAACAGGGTGACCAAAGGAGTGACCGGTTCGGAGAAAAATCGAAGATGCCTGAGAAGAACCACTAAAAAGGAGTAATGGAACACAATGGCTCCGAGCCACAGCCACTTGGCCGATGCGTACCGAATCTTCGGCCCTTCATAAAACTCCAGGCGCGTGTTTCGAAACAGGGACCGGAACAGCAAAACCTCAAGGATCATGCGCAATACCACCCCTTTGGTATCCGTAGGATTATCCAAGGGGTCCGCCTTGATCCAGGGGAAGCTCTTTTGCTGCCCGCAGGTGGTCGGGATGCGGAACGGGACCGGTGATCGGGCCCATCGCACCACGCGTGCCACAACCCCTATGAAAAACAGAGCGACGGCCGCATAGGGAATGAAGACCGCAAAGAGGGTCGTCATCCCGGCCGTCACGCCGATCAGGGGGAGGCACACGAGGATCCCGACGGCGACAAGGGAAAAGACCATGGCTTGTGATGCGTTCATAACCACCCCACCTCGTTTTGGTTAATAAATAGTTAAGATTCCTCCCGGGAGCCGTCTTCCGCACGGCGGCTCTCCCATATGGCCTGAGCCCGTTCCAAAAGTTTTCCGGTCCTGTTCTTGATCTCGTCCACGCGCAGCTGATAGAGCTGTTCACGACATTGCATGTAGATGTTGAAAGCCATCAGGGCCGCTCGATCCACGGTGCGTTCAAAACCCACAAGGTCAGCCGCATACTGGGCCGTAAGCCCGTCTTTGTCCGTTTGAGCCCGCACCACATCCTTCAGGGAAAACATGAAGGAGACCGCCTGAGCCGGTGTAAAGTCCTGGACAGCGCGCACCCGCACAATGCGATCCAAAAAGGGTAACACCTCGTCGGAAGGCAGCCCTCCTAGAATCTGCACAAAAATGCCCTGAATCCCCTCAAGGATGGAACTCCCCACGGGGTTTGCAAAAGGATCTTTTTCTTTTTTCAAAAACTTGGCCGTTTCTTCCGGGTAGGTTTCCACCACCGAATGAAACCATTCTTTCAGAATGGCCTTTTGATTGCGTTCCAAATACTGGCTGAAGTTCATGACGCCACCGTTTGTGCTCAAGGCTGGTTCGGCCGAAACAAACCTTCCTTCACGAAAAGGGTTCGAAAAGGTTGTCTCGGCGCTGATCTTGTGAAGTATCTCACTATAGAAAAAGCAAAAAAAAGTGTCAAGCTTTTGAAAGCCTTCGCTGAAGAATCCATGAGAGGCTTTTGAAAGCCTTGCCCTTAAGGTCAGCAAGGGCGCTCGAATTATAGGAACGGCCCTTTGGCAGGGTCAAGGATTTTCGCGCATTCAAAAGCCATGGCCACAGGGCGCACCAGGGGCACTCGAAAGGGTGGCCGGCGAGATTCTTCGGGGAGGTGCGGACGGTGCCCTTCACGTCACAAATCCCTGGTGCCGCAGGCCCAAGAGGGCGCTCGACGCTTTCTCATGGAACGGGGCATACGAAGGGTGTGCATAGAAACACCGTGTTGTTTGTCGTTGGGTGGGTGCCGTTTCAAGGCAGGGGCGAGGCGTCGCCTCGCCCCTCCAAGGCTGAAACCGTGTTTTTTCTGGGAGCGCCGGTGTTCCGCCCGCACCATCGGCGGGCTGCTGACCCGCGCTTCCGGGAAACCAGGGGATTTGGAACGTAGGGGCACCGCGCGCGGTGCCCTTAGGCTTCGGCCTGAAATGGCTCACTCTAAATTTTCGAATCAAGCTTTCAGGGATATTGTACTGCCACCGAAGAGATCGAATAGGTCGCAAGGTGAAGCCCCGGGTCGGGCTCAAAAGAGCGAGGCGACCCGGGTTCACCGAAGTGTTGCCCGGAAAGCGTGAAAAAAAACGCGAAATGATTTGACTGCTTAAAAGCTTCTGTTTTCTTTAATGGAATAAAGCGCGAAGGGCTGTTTCAAAAAGTTCCAAAGCACAGTCCACTTCATTCGCGGACACGG